>Ga0315273_10001640_pt1 | contig 25640 bp, 24 predicted proteins | sample YL17G02_0_MG_FD_205753 | JGI IMG/M metagenome (GOLD analysis project Ga0315273, IMG submission 205753) | Sediment microbial communities from Yellowstone Lake, YNP, Wyoming, USA - YL17G02_0 | ecosystem: Environmental > Aquatic > Freshwater > Lake > Sediment | place: USA: Wyoming | collected... | reverse complement strand
ACGTCCAAGGCAGCGTCGAGGTCCTGCGGGAGGTCCTCCCGTCCCTGGGCTCCGATAAGGTGAAAATCAATCTCGTCCACGCGGCGACCGGGGCCATCACCGAGGCCGACGTCGTCCTGGCCTCGGCGTCCGACGCCCTCATCATCGGATACAACATCAAGCCCAACCCCAAGGTCCAGCAGATCGCCAAGAAGGAGAACGTGGAGATCCGGACCTACAAGATCATCTATCAGCTCACCGACGACATCAAGAAGGCCCTGGTCGGAATGCTGGAGCCCGTCATCCGGGAGGTCTTTCAGGGCCGGGCCGAGGTCCGGCGGATCTTCCAGATCCCCAAGGTGGGAACGATCGCGGGCTGCTACGTCACCGACGGGAAGATCGCGCGGAACGCCGAGATCCGAGTCTTGAGGAACCGGGCGGTCATCCACACGGGACGGATCTCCTCGCTGAAGCACGTCAAGGAGAACGTCACCGAGGTCAAGAAGGATTACGAGTGCGGGATCGCCCTCGACAAGTTCCATGACATCCAACCGGGGGACCTCCTTGAGGCCTACATCAAGGAGAAGGTCAAGGCCGAGTAGGACCCATGGTCGTCGGCTTGCTGACCCTCGAGGTCTTCTTCCCTTACGCGCGTTCGTTGAAGGACAAAAGGCACTCGCTCAAGGGGTTCAAGGACCGCGTCCGGAGCCGTCACAACGTCTCCTTGGCCGAGGTGGAGTTCCAAGACAAGTGGCAAAGGACCCGGATCGGCGTCGCCGCCGTCAACAGCAGCCGGGCGGTCGTCGAGGAACTGCTCACCCGGATCCTCCGCGAGGCCGAGGGGACGGTCGGCGGCACGATCGTCGAGCACCGGATCGAGTATTTTTGAAACGGGGTCCGGAAACGGAGGTGACATGACGGAAGACCGCCGGGCCAAGCGCGTGGGCCACAGGATCATGGAGGAGCTGGGCCGGTTCCTCATCGAGGAATTCCAGGGCCCCGGACCCGAGCTCGTCACCGTGACGCGGGTCGAGATCACCCCCGATTTGATGACGGCCCGCGTCTTCGTGAGCGTCTTCGGCGGCGACGGGCCGGAGGAGATCCTCGCCCGGCTCGAAGAAAGGAAAGCCCACGTCCGTAGGCTTCTTGCCTCGCGCGTGAATTTGAAGTATAATCCCCAGCTCATTTTCTTACCGGACCCGGCCCCCGAGTACGCGGAAAGCCTGGACCGGCTGATCGAGCTGGCTAAGAAACATGAAGACTGATCCCGTCGCGTCGATCGTCCGCCGGATCGGAGAATGCCGGCGGATCGCCATCACCTCGCACCTCCGGCCGGACGGCGACTCCGTCTGCACGAGCCTCGCCCTGGCCATGATGGGCGAGGCGCTCGGCAAGGAGATGGCCGTCATCAACCGGGACAACACGCCTTTGCCCTTCTGTCATTTTCCGGACGCCCGCCGCATCCGGATCGGCCAGATCGACCCGGCCGGGTACGACTGTGTCATCCTCCTGGAGTGCGCCGACGTCTCACGGTCGGGGCAAGAGAACCTCGGCGACTGCTACAAGATCAACATCGACCACCATTACTCCAATTTCACATACGCCGACATCAACTGGGTCAACCCCCAGGCCTCGGCGGTCGCCGAGATGATCTTCGAGCTCGGGGAACGGCTCGGGGTGCCGATGGGGCCGGAGATCGCCGAGAACCTCTACTGCGCCATCGTCTCGGACACCGGCTCGTTCCAGTTCTCGAACACGACGGCCCGGGCCTTCGAAACGTGCCACAAGCTCGCCGCTCTCGGGGCGAGCCCCATCCGCGTCTCCGAGCGCCTCTACGCCAACAACCCTCCCGAAAAGATCATCCTGCTGGGCCAGGTCCTGGCGACGCTCCGGATGAACGCCGGGGGCAACATCGCGGCCGTCACCATGTTCCGGAAGAACCTCGACGACCTCAAGCTCAAGGAGATCGACACCGAGGACATCACGACCCTTGCCCGCTCCATCAAGGGCGTCGAGATGGTCCTGTTCTTCAAGGAGATGGACCGGGACGTGTTCCGGGTCAGCCTCCGTTCGAAGGGAAAGGCCAACGCCGCTCTGGTGGCGGAACACTTCGGCGGCGGCGGCCACGTCCACGCCTCCGGATTCACGGCCCGCGGGCCTTACGAACGGCTCATCGTTGAGATCCCCAGGATCGTCGAGGACCTGCTCCGGGCCGACCCGGCCGGAGACCGGCCCTCCTGACCCACCGGCGCCCCCGGCGAAGAAAGGCCCCATTGGACGGATTGATCGTCGTCGACAAGCCGCGCGGCCCCACGTCCCACGACGTCGTCGCCCGCATCCGCAGGCTCCTCGGGGGAACCAAAACAGGCCACTGCGGAACGCTCGACCCCGAGGCCACGGGAGTGCTCCTCATCGCCGTCGGCCGGGCCGCCCGCCTCTTCCCCTTCCTCTCCGGGCACGACAAGAGATACGCCGCGAACGTCCGTTTCGGCGTCGCGACGGACACCTATGACGCTACGGGCCGCCCGACCATCCCGGAGTCCGTCGACCTCCCGGAGGAAGGGGCCCTGCGGGAGGCGATGCGCCGGTTCGAAGGGCGGATCCTCCAGGCCCCGCCCGCCTACTCCGCCATCAAAAGGGACGGCCAACCCCTTTACAAGCTGGCCCGGGCGAACCGGGAGGTCTCGATCGAGCCGCGGGAGGTCGTGGTGCGCCGATTCGAGCTCGTCTCATGGGCCCCTCCCCTTGCCGCCATCGACATCGAGTGCTCGGCGGGAACATATGTCCGTTCGCTGGCGCACGATCTCGGGCACGCTCTCGGCTGCGGGGCCCACCTTGCCTCGCTCCGGAGGACGGCCAGCGGACCGTTCCGCCTGGCCGACGCCAGGCCCCTGGACGCCGTGGAAACCATGATCCGGTCAGGCGAGCGGGATCGGTTCCTGCTCCCGATGGAGGGGCTTCTCCCCGAGCTCCCGGCGCTCATCCTCCGCCCCGAGGGGGCTGAACGCGCCCGGCACGGCAACCGGATCCTCCCGGAACACGTCCTCCCGCCGCCCGGGGGGGCGACAGGAGAAGCCCCGGAGAGAGACAACGCCGTCGTTCGCCTCTTCTGCGAGGACGGGCGGCTCGCGGCCCTGGCCCGTCGTTCCGGGGACGATGGGGGGCTCTCGCCCTTTCTCGTCCTGGCGGACTGATCCCCCGCGCCGCTTTCCCCAGCGGCCGTCCCTCCTAATTAATTGGCGGTCCGTCCTTGAATTTTGAGTCGGGATAATATATCTTATCTAGGACATGAGGCTGAACAAGAACCAGATCGAACACCTGGCCTTCGTGATCCTGCGCAATTTGGCCAAGGAGGGCAAGGTCATCGTCGAGGACCGCAACCGGCTCCTCGAGGAGATGACGAACCTGATCATGGACGAGTTCATGAAGGAAGACAAGCTGGACCAGGAGGTCCGGGAGATCCTCGGGAAGCACATGGAGAAGATCCGCCGGGAGAACATCGAGTACCAGACGATGTTTCGGATGATCAAGATGAAGCTGGCCCGGGAAAGGAACATCGTCCTGTGAGCAACAGGCTGTCGCGGGAAAAGATCACCCATCTCGCCCGCCAGATCGTTACCGCCCTCACGGCGAACGAGCAGGTTGAGTTCCTCGACGACACGAACGAGATCCGCCTCATCATCGTCAAATCCATCGAAGAGGAGATGAAGCTCTACGAAGCCCTCGACAAGAAGGCCGTGGACAAGATCCACTCCCAGAAGAAGGCCATCGAGGAGGGCAGCCGCGAGTGGGAGATCCTCTATCGAAAATATTACAATGACGAACTCGCCAAGCTCGGCAAGCTCTCCGGATAGGCCGAGCCTCCCTCCCGTTATCCCGCCGTCGACATCGACGCGAAAATCTGGGTCCTTCCCCTTCCTCATGACCTGATAGACGGTTTCCTCGCCCAGTTTTTAGCGGATCGCCTTCGAAGGACTCGGAGAAATCCCTCCGTCCTTCGTGCGGCAAGCCTCTAGATTTTTGTCGTCAAAAAAAAGGCCGGAGGCGGGAGCCTCCGGCCCGTAACTTGCGGTTCCGTTGGACCTTAGAAAATATACCTGAAACCCAGGGCGAACTTGTGGTGATGGTCGAAGTCGCGTCCGCTGCCGCCGAGCGGGCCCCGGAACTCGAAGAAGATCGAACCCATGCTCGTCCAATTGTTGAAAACGTCGACGCCGACGTTCGTCACCCAATCCGCTCCGGATTTCCGGGTGTTCTGCTCCTTGGTGCTGTAGCCGAGCCCGGCGCCGAAGAAAGCGGGGCCGGCATGGACGTTGGCCAGCAGGTTGGCCAGGAACATGAACTTCCAGGGATCGCCCTGCGTCGGCAGGGCGCCCCCAGCCGAGGCGACTAGGCTGAGCCGGTTGGGAGTGAGCCAATAGAACACGCCGCCCCTGAGGAAGCCGTAGGCCGTGTAGGTCCCGCGAGCGACCATGGGGCCGGCCTCGAGCAACCAGAAGAGCCTCTTCTGGGTCACCTCGAAGGAGAGGCGGCAGGCATCCGAAGCGGGCGAAACCGCGCCGCCGTTGTCAAAGACGGTGGCGCTGATGGCGTAGACGCCGGCCTTCAGGAAGATCTTTTCCCACAGCAGGGGCTTGTCGGTCTTGGTGAAGGTGTCGATGACTGCCCCCGTAGCGTCCGTGATCTCGAAGACGGCCTTGACGATCTCCCCGTCCGGATCCGTGGATCCGGAGGCGTCAAACGCGATCGGCCGGCCCACGTAATCCTCGCAGGGCAGGCAGGACGTCCAGAGCTTGCAGACAGGCGGGAAATTGATGTAGGTCTTGGCTTGGCAGGGATTGTCGGAGACGATGTCCAGGAGGTTCAGGGCGCTCGCCTTGAAGACGTATTCACCGGGCTTGTCGAGCTTGACCTGCCACTTCGGAGAATCCGGAGTCAGGTTCTGGCTCGCCACCTTGTTCCCCTGAGCGTCGAAGACCTCGACGGCCATGCTCTTGGCGTTCTTCGTCCCGCTCATGTCGATGGTGATGGGGTCGTTGAGGTTGGCCTTCTCGGGCGTGATGACCAGGCTGCAGACGGCGAGGGGCGGAGGGACGTCTTCGATATTCCTCAGGGCGATGTTGCCACAGGGCTTGGGGATGACGAAGTGGTAGATCTTGTAGTCCTTGGTGACATCGATGGCGAAGACATCGAGGGGAGCCTTGCCCGCCCACTCGATTTCCTTGGTCACCTTGACCTTGCCCTGGTTCCGGAAAAGCATCCACATCATCCGGTCGCCGACGGCCAGGGCTGTGTCCGTCCAAGGCCCGGCCTTCATCTGATCGAGGAACGGCAGGTAGAGATCTCCGCAGCCGGCCATGTCGAATCCAAGCTTGATGTCGGCGGCGTACCGGTCGAAGACGCTCTTCATGGCCTCCGCCGTGGGGATATTCCCCTTGACCCGGGCGAATGTGTAGCGGCCGATGGTCTTGAGCTTCGTGACCTCGGCATAAGAACTGACCGCGAAAATGATCAGCCCGATGACGATGAGAATCGGGACGATTCTTTTGTTCTTCATCCGTTCCTCCTTGTATTTTGGTGAACCCGTTCCCCGGGCCGACTACAATTGATTATGTATATATGGACGGTTTTGTCAAGCAAAAACGTGCGCTTCTTAAGCCTGGAGGAACGCCGCGACGACCGACCGGACGAGCCCGTCGTCCCGGGGCTCGGAACCCAGGGCCCGTTCGATCAGGGATCCTCCCGCATATCCCCGCGCGAATTCGGCTTCGAGGAGCTCCCGGCCGTCGTCCGGGTCGATCTCGGGGTGGGACTGGACGCCCCAGACGGGCTCCGCGCCGTACCGGAAAGCGTGGATGGGGCAAACAGGCGTCCCGGCCAGTACGGTCAGGAGCCCTCCCGGGTCGACGACCTCGTCGAAATGAAGGGTGAACGCGTGGGCGGTCCTGGCCGGCCCGAGCAGGGGGTCGTTCCCCAGGACCCGGATGGGGAGCCAGCCGATCTCGGGTTCTCCGCACCTCCGGACGTATCGGGGCCCCCCGATGGCCAGGGCGAGGAGCTGGTGGCCGTAACAGCTCCCCAGGATCCGGAGGCCCCGGGAGAGCGCCTCCCGGACCAGGGCGACCTCGGCCTCGGCCCAGGGCGGCCTCTCCAGGATCGAGGCTTCGGACCCAGTCAGCAGGATATGGCTGAAGCCGTCGTCCAGGGACGGCAGCCGGCCGTTGCGGGCCTCGAACGAGGCCCAATCCCCCGTCAGCCAACGGCTCCAGTGCCGGACCGGGCGGTAGACGTCCGGGTCAATGGCGTTATCGATAACGGCGACCTTCGGCATCCGGCCGAACCTCCTTTCCCCCACCCATTATATCCGTCCGCCGCCGAATGGCAACCGGGGCGCCTTTGTGTTTTTCCGCCCGAATCTGCTATAATCGCGTTTCTGGATAAAGAGAGGAAGCCGTGAACATCGTCAACGAAGACACCGAACTCCACGTGACCACCCCGAACGAGCCCGGGATCTTCGGCCGCGTCCTGGGGACCCTCGCCAACGCGGGGGTCAACCTGAGGGCCTTCTGCGTCTGGGCCGAGGGCGAGGAAGGCCATTTTCTCCTGATCACGGCCGACAACAAAAGGGCCGACAAGGCCCTGCGGACGCTCGGCTACAAGGTCAAGGCGAACAAGGTCGTGACGGTCGAGGTCAGCGACCGGATCGGGGCGGGGGCCGAGATCGGCGCCCTCCTCGGGAACGCCGTCATCGACATCCTCTATTCCTACGGGAGCTCCGCCGGGGAAGGACGGACCCTCCTGGTTTTCGACACGAGCAACAACAAGAAAGCCCTGGATACGCTGAAATAGGCGGCGGGAGGTCGTTCCATGGCCAAACGGGTCTTGGTTGTCACCTCCGACGTCCCCTTCGTCGAGGGCGGGCACCTGACGATCGCTCGGGCTACGGTCCGGGCTCTCCAGGACTTCGGTCACGAGGCCGACCTCGTCCTAACTCCCCAGAACCGGTTCGGGCGCCAATTCCGGGCGTATCTCGCCAACCGGTTCACCGACGTCGGGATGGACGGCTTGGGCCGGTCCGTCGACCAGGTCATCTCCTTCCGCTTCCCCAGTTACGCCGTGAAGCACCCCAGGCACGTCTGCTGGTTGAATCATCGAATGCGGGAATACTATGATCTCTGGGACGATCTCCGCTCCGGGCTCGGGTTCAAGGGGAGGATCAAGGAGACCGTCCGCCGGGGCATCATCCGGGCCTTGGACACCCGCCTCCTCAAGCATCATGTGACGAAGGTCTTCGCCCAGTCGGCCACGATACAGGACCGCCTCCGGACCTGGGGGAACATCCCCGCTGAGGTCCTCCACCCCCCCGCCCCGCAACGGGCTTATCGCCGGGAACGCCCGGGTGATTTCATCTTTTCCGTCTCGCGGCTCACCAAGTTGAAGAGGCTGGACCTCCTCATCGAGGCCTTCCGGCACGTCCGGAACCGGGCCGTCAAGGCGCGAATCGTCGGAGAGGGGCCCGAATTCGGGCCGCTTCGCGCTCTGATCAAGGCGTACGGGCTCGAGGATCGGATCGCCCTGCTTGGCAGGGCCGGCGAAGAGGAGGTCCTTTCCGGCTTCGCCGGCAGTCTCGCCGTGTTCTTCTGCCCCCTCCGGGAGGACTACGGCCTGGTGACCCCCGAAGCCTTCGCGTCGGGAAAGGCTGTCATCACCGCCAGCGACAGCGGAGGCCCGACCGAACTCGTTCGGGACGGTGAGAATGGTTTCGTCGTCGCCCCCGATCCCCGGGCGATCGCCCTCCGCATCGACGAGCTGGCGGAAGACAAGGCCCTCGCCGAACGGATGGGCGGGGCCGCCTTCGAATCCGGGTCCAGGCTGAGATGGGACGAGACCGTCGAAAAGCTGATCATCTAAAGCAGCGAGATAAGCGAGCCGGGCGAGACAAGAGGCCCGTTCAAACTTCCTCCGTAGAGACGCCTCGACCTCCCTCCCATCTCGCTTGTCTAGCTCGCCTCGCGTGTCTCGCCTTTCTTCAGGAACGTCCTCGCGAAGAGCGCCAGGACGCCCAGCGACAACAGGAACAGCAGAAGGTCCGCGACGATCAGCGCGAAGTTCCTCTGCCGCACGTACCCCGCCATCAGGATGCCGAGCGAGGCGAGGGTCGTCAGGAACATGAAGATCGCCGGCACGAGCGTGAAGATCGCTTTTTTCTTCCTGAGGAGCAGCCAGGCCGAGACCGCCAGAAGGCTCAGAGCGGCCAGCAGCTGATTGGCGGTCCCGAAGATGGGCCAGAGGGCGCTGAAGGCGTTCGAATAGGCCAGGACCCACATGAGCAGGACGGAGATCCCGGAATTGAACCAGTAATGCCGGAAGAGCCGGGGGACCTTCCGGAAGAGGATGGTCCAGAGCTCCTCGAAGAGATACCGGTTGAGGCGGACGGCCGCGTCGAGCGTCGTGATGACGAAGCCTTCGACGAGGAGGATCCCGAAGACCGTTCCCAGGGCGATCGGGATGCCGAGCCCGCGATGGAAGAGCTGGCCGGCGGCGAGGGAGAATCCGAGGATGGGGTTGGACCTCACCGCCGGGTCAAGGGGCCAGACGATGGATTTGTAATCGGCGAAGTTCATGGCGCCGCCGATGGCCAGCAGGACGCAGACGGCGAGCAGCGATTCGAGGAGCATCGCGTTGTAGCCCACCCGCCGGGCGTCGGTCTCGCGGGCGAGCTGTTTCCCGGTCGTCCCGCCGGCCACCAGGCAGTGGAAGCCCGAGATGGCCCCGCAGGCGACGATGCAAAACATCATCGGCCAGATGAGGCCCAGATGACGGACGCCTTCCTGGAGATTGAGGGCCGGCGCGGCGACCTTGAGGCCGCCGAAGCCCGTGGCCAACAGCGAAAGGACCATGAGGATGATCCCGCCGTAGAGGATCTGGACGTTGATGAAATCCCGGGGCTGGAGGATGAACCAGACCGGGGCCCCGGCAGCGAAGAGCACGTAGACCGAGATGATCACCATCCAAAGCGTCGGCGTCAGGGAGACGGGATGGACGATGCCGAGGAGCACCGAGACCACACAGATGGCGGAGGCCAGGAGGTAGGACGGGAGCGGCTTGAGCCCCTTTTTAGCGATGAGCCAGCCGAGGAGGGGTGAACACAGGGTGATGATGATGACGGACATCGACGCGATGCCCCCGATGCGGCCCATGACCACACCTTCCCGGACGACGGTCTTGAGGAAGGTCTCCCCTTCCCGGACCCCGATCTTGGCCAGGGGCCAGAGGGAGGTCAGGGAGATCGACGTGGCGCTCAGGAACGATGACGTCACGAGGACGATCATGATGATGGTGAAGGCGATGAAGAGGTTGAACCCGGAATGGCCCAGGGTCTTGCGGGCGACCTCGGCCATGGACTTCCCCCCCTCGCGCATGCTGATGAACAGGGTCGTGTAATCGTGGACCGCGCCGATGAAAATGCCCCCGATGACAATCCAGAGCCAGGCCGGGACGAACCCATAGAGGAGGGCCATGGTCGGGCCGAGGATGGGGCCCGCGCCGGCGATGGCGGAGAAATGATGGGCGAAGACGACATAGGTCTTCGTGGGAACATAATCGCGGCCGTCGTTGTACATCACCGCCGGGGTCGGATGCGAAGGATCCTCGCCCAGTTTCCGGGCGATCCGCGCCGAATAGAAACGGCTGGCGACGGCGAAGCCGGCAGCCGAGATCACGAGCAGGACCAGAACATTCATGCCGCCCTCCCAGGGAGCCTCTTTCCGTTGCCCGTCTTCATTCGTCGGCCGGCGGGCCCCCGGCGGGGACCCGGGATGCCCCCGAAAAGACATTCCTTATAGCACACCGGACGGATCGAAGTCAAAACGGCGGCCGGGAAAAAACCATTGACAAAAACGGCCCCCATGGCATAAAATGTCTATCTCCGGTCCTTCGGAGTATAGATAAGGAGGCACGAATGTCTAAAGCCGAACCCAATGTCGTCCCGTTGTGCGATGTCCTGCTCGTCCTGCTGATCATCTTCATGGTCATTACCCCCCTCGTCCAGAAAGGTATCGACGTCAAGCTCCCCGAAACGCAATCGGACGCCTCGGGCGGACAGCCTTCGGGCCTCGTCGTCCTGACCGTTCAGAAGAACGACAGCGTCCTGATCAACAAGGACCCCATCGAGTTGAGGATGCTCCTCGAAGAGCTCCGGCGCATCTATTCGACCCGCCAGGACAAGACCATCTTCATCCGGGCCGAAGCGAAGCTCCCCTTCAGCAAGGTCATGGAGGTCATGGACATCGCCAAGGGCGCCGGCATCGACGTCCTGGGCCTCATTCCGGAATACATCGAGGAATAGCGCCCGGCCTTCTGATTCCCCGAATAAGAGTCGCATGACGCTCGTTCCGATCCTGTTCCTCTTCCTGTTGGCCACCGTCCCGCTCACAGGCCGGCAGGAGGTCCTCGGTCCCGTCGCGCGCGACGAGCTTGTCGCGAAATGCCCCGAATGGCAGGCCGTCGCGGCCGCCTACGCCCCCGCACCCGAAGCCATCGAGAGGTTGAGAGCCGTCTCCCGGGAGGTCCTCGTGGAGGTGTTCCTCGGCTCGTGGTGCGACGACAGCAAATCCCACGTCGGCGAATTCCTCAAGGTCCTCGAGCTCGCCGACAACCCGCTCATCAGGGCGGAATACATCGGGATCCCCGAAGACAAGGCCAAGCGCCCGCCTTATTATCGGGGGAAGGACATCGTCAAGATCCCCACGTTCATCGTTTCCATCGACGGCGCCGAAAAAGGGCGCATCATCGAAGCTCCCGTCAAGTCCATCGAACAGGATCTTGTCGACATCATCGAAAAATAGCCCGAACGGGGCTTGCCTTCGAAGGACTCGGGGACATCCCTCCTGAAGACGCGGGTTTTCCCCAGCGAGGAAAACCCGCTCGGGTTTCGGGTTCGCTCTCCCCGTCCTGCGGACGGCGAACCGTGCCCGCTCACCCTCAAACCGCTTCCTCCGGGATATCCCCTCCGTCCTTCAGGCGGCAAGCCCAGCACGTTCAGGAAGTGATTACTCGAGGGGACAACCTAAATTACTTGACGATGGGCCCAATGACCTCGCGCGAGATGACGAGGCGCTGGATCTCGTTGGTCCCCTCATAGATCTGGAGGAGCTTGGCGTCGCGGACGAGCTTCTCGATCGGATAGTCCCTCATGTAGCCGTAGCCCCCGAAGATCTGCAGGGCTTCGAGCGAGACCTTCATCCCGACATCCGTGGCGAAGCACTTGGCCATCGCCGATTCCTTGCCCGAGGGCTTCCCGTTCTCGAGGAGCCAGGCGGAGTGCCGGACGAGGTGCCGCGCGGCCTCGACCTCCATGGCCATTTGCGCGATCGTGAACGCCGTGTGCTGGAAGGTGGCGATGGGCTTCCCGAATTGGATTCGGGTCTTGGCGTAGGCGACGGCGTATTCCAGGGCCGCCCTGGCCAGGCCGACGCCGGCCGCCCCGACCGCGGGCCGGGTCCGGTCGAACGTTTTCATGGCCGTGAGGAAACCGTGCCCTTCCCGGCCGAGCATGTTCTCTACGGGGACATGGACGTCCTCGAAAAAGATCTCGGCCGTGTTCGAAGCGCGATGCCCCATCTTGTCCTCCACCTTGCCGACCGAGACGCCCGGGGTGTCCCGGGGGACGACGAACGCGCTGATCCCGCGCGGCCCCTTTTCCGGGGCGGCGTTGGCGAAGACCAGGTACAGGCTCGCGACGCCGGCGTTGGTGATGAAGCATTTCGAGCCGTTGATGATATATTCCGAGCCGCTCTTCCGGGCCGTCGTCCGGATGGCCGTGGTGTCCGAACCCGCTTCCCTCTCCGTCAGGCAGTATGATGCGAAAGCCATCGCCTTGGTGACTGGCACGAGGAACCTTTTTTTCTGCTCTTCATTCCCGGAGAGAAAGATGGGAGTCAGCGCCAGGGCGTTCGCCATCATCGACGTGTACATCCCGGCGCAGCCCCAGGCCAGCTCCTCGCTGAGGATCACGGTGTCCAGGTCGCCGAGCCCGCCGCCTCCATATTCGGTGGGAACGGTGCTCGTGAGAAAGCCCGCGTCGAACGCCTTTTTCATGACCTCGGCGGGAAATTCCTCCCCCCGGTCAAAGTGCGCGGCCACGGGCCGCATCTCCTTCTCGGCGAACTCGTGGGCCATGTCCTTCAGGGCCTGCTGTTCTTCTGTCAGACTGAAATCGATCATCGGTCCTCCTTCCTATCAGTGAATATCAGGAGACAAATCTCTCCCGTGTCAGGGCGTAAACGGCCCCCGTGACGCCGAAAATGTCCCCGGCGATGTCCTGGGGGCGGGGATTCTTCCCCTCGACGAGGGGGATCGTCATGAAGAGCTTTCTTTTCGTTCCGTCCAGGGCCAGTCCGACGCCCGCCGGCTTTCTGGATTCATATCCCGCGATGAGGGCCTTCAAGGCCCGGATCGTCGGATGCTTCCCGTCCTTCGACAGGGTCTCCTCGATCCCATGGTCCCGGAGGTCGAGCGCATAGACCGCTCCTTTCAGGACGCGGCTCAGGGACGGGGCTCCGGGGACGAGCCTCTCGATCCCCGTGATCCGTAAGCCGGGCGGGAGGACCCGGTTCAGGCGTTTCATGAACCCCTCCTCTTCGTAGAGGAACGGCGCCCGAAACTCCATGGGCTCCGCCAGGCCTTCCATCCCCAGGGCCAGGGCGGGGGCGTAGGTCATCAGCATCTTGGGGTGGAAGCCCTGGGATTTCGCGACGTCGACCCCGGCCCTCCGGAACGCCCGCTCGAGGACGTGGATGAGGTCGATGTGGGAAAGAAACCGGGCGTTTCCCCGCTTGGAATAGACGGCCCGGTAGCGCTCCGGGCCCGCGCTGGGCGTGCCCATGAGGGGAGGCTCCCGGAGAGAGACCAGGGGCTCTTCGTCCGAGGCCCGCGGAGTGAGCCTGAGATGGGGGACGTCGCACGCCGCGCACGGGCCACAGGCTGTTTCAAGGCAGGCGGGCGAAGGGGTGCCTTCGAGAGCCAATCGGTATTCGCGGGCAAAGTGGGACTTCCGGATCCCGGTTTCCATGTGGTCCCAGGGAAGCCGGGCCCCGGTATCGAGCGCGCCCCGATAGATCCCGGGGTCGACACCTTCGCGGGAGAATGCCTCCGCCCAGAGCCTCGGCTCAAACCGGTCGCCCCAGCTGTCGAAGCGCGCCCCCGCCGTCCAGGCCGTTCTCAGGACGCCGTTGAGCCTGCGATCGCCCCGGGAGAAGGCCGCTTCGAGGAGGGAGACGTCGACGGGATGCCTTTTGAATTCCACCGACCTCGACCTCCGCAGCTCCGAGCGGAGATATTCCTGCTTGGCCGCGAGTGTGTCCCCGTCGTCCATCGCCGCCCATTGGAACGCCGTGTGGGGCTTCGGGATGAACGAGGACACGCTGAGGTGGATGCGCGGGGGCGTCCCGAGGATCTTCTGCCCCGCCCCGATGACCTCCCGGACGAGAGCGACGATCCCGGCCAGATCCTCGTCCGTTTCGGTCGGGAGGCCGACCATGAAATAAAGCTTGACGAGCTTCCACCCCTTAGAGAAAGCGTAGGCCACGGCGTCGTGGATCTCCCGGTCGCCCATCTTCTTGTTGATCACCCTCCTCAGCCGCTCGGTCCCGGCCTCAGGGACCAGGGTGAACCCGGTCTTGCGGACCTTGACGATGTTCTCGACGATCTCCGCCGAGAGCCCCCGCGGCCTCAAGGATGACAGGGAGAGGGAGATCTTCCGTTTCTCGAAGCCGCCCATCAGGACCCGGACCGTTTCCTCGAGGCGGGGATAATCGGAGATGGACAGGGCGGTGAGGGAGGCGTCCTCGTATCCCGTCTTCCCGAGGCTCGACCCCATCGTCCGGACGAGACGGTCGGGGTCCTTGACCCGGAAAGGAAAGTACAGACTCGCGGCCTGGCAGAACCGGCAGTTTTGGGGGCAGCCGCGGGCCGCCTCGACAGCCACTCGGTCGAACACGGCCCTCAGGCTCGGGACGACAATGGCCTCCGGGAATTCCGAATCCCGGAACGTTTCGAGGATGCGCTTCCGGATCCGGACGGGGGCGTCGCCCCGGGGTTCGGGAACGAGGAGCGGGGATCCCTCCGTCGGGACGGCGTCGTAAAGGGACGGGACATAGGCACCCCGGACCGCGGCGAGCTCGCGGACCGCCTCGCTCCGCGACGCGCCCGCTTTTTTCATGGCGACAACCTTGTCGACGATCTCGAGGAAAGACTCCTCCCCGTCTCCGGCGAGCATGAGATCGAAGACCTCGGCGACGGGCTCGGGATTGAAAACGGCGGGCCCGCCGGCGATGACCAGGGGCACGCCTTCCTCCCGGTCGGCGGCGCGCGCGGGGATGCCGCCGAGGTCGAGGACCGTGAGGATATTGGAATAGTTGAGCTCGTAGAGCAGGGAAAAGCCGATGACATCGAAATCGCCGAGCGGGATCCTATTCTCCAGGGAATACAGGGGGATCCCGGCGTCCCGAAGGCCCCGCTCGAAGTCCGGCCAGGGGGCGAAGACCCTTTCCGCGAGAACGTCCGGGCGGGCGTTCAGAACGTGATAGAGGATCTTCTGGCCGAGGTAGGACATTCCGATCTCGTAGGCATCGGGGAAAACGAGGGCGACCTTGGCCTTGACCTTTCGCGGGTCCTTGCGCTTCTGGTTCCATTCCCCGCCGACGTACCTCCCCGGCTTTTCGACAGCCCGGAGGACGCGCTCCAAACGGCGCGGGTCGATCGATCCACCATATCCGGCCATGCGGCCTATGATACAGGAAAAAAGCGAGACAGGCGAGCCGGGTGAGACGAGCGAGAGTCGGGGCTTGGCCCCGACGACGCCGGGCCCGGGACGCGACTAATCCGTCCCGTCGGCCGGCGCTCCGGGCCTGCCGGCTTGGTATAGGGGCGATTCGGGCAGAAAAGACGCGAGGACGGCCGCCCCGGCCGCCAGGAGGGCGAGGCCGACGATCGAAGCCGTCATCGCCCCGTTGGCCGGAGATCTCCCGGCGTTCATGGCAAAGATGAAGATGATCCCGGATATCTGTCCCATGACCAGCAGAAGGCTGTTCGACGTGCCTTCAGGGGCGGGATGGGTGATCTCGGCCGCGTACTGGAACCCGATGGGCCCGGCGCTCAGCAGGAAGAATCCGAACGTGAAGCCCGAGCATAAAAGAAGCCAGAGGCTGCCGGCGAAGCCCATCCCCAGGAGGCCCGGGATGAGCCCGATCAGGGCGGCCAGGAGGAACGGCTTCCGGCGCCTCGTCCTGTCGGAAAAGATGGGGATGACGATGGCCCCCACGATGCCGCCGACGAGCATCAGCCCCCCGAGGAGCCCGGCCTGGGAGATCGTGAACCCGCGCGGCCGGACGATGTCCTCGATCCAGGTCGCAACTCCGTTGAACATGCCCAGGCCGACGAAGAACATGGCGAGGAGGATGAGGAAGTCGCGCCGGCGCAACATGGCCTTGAGGCCGTCGAACATCAGAGTGCGCTCGTCAGGTCCGGCCGGGGTGGGCGGCCTCTCCCTTGCCGCGACAAGGAACACGACGGCGGCCAAGGCCATCGCCACCCCGTAAAGGATGAGCATGCGCTGCATGCCGACGCGGAGGAAGAGGTACGGGCTGAGGAGCATGGCGGTCAGCGGGCCCAGGTAGAGGGCCAGCGTCCCAAGACCCGAAGCCGTCGCCCGCTCCCGGGGCGGGAACCAGCGCGCCGCTACTTTTGTGATGGCACCGATGACGAAGGGCTGGCCGACGGCGATGCCGGCCTGGGAGGCGAGGACCAGGGCGAAGTTTGATGCGAAGATCCCCCGGGTCAGGGCGAACACGGCCGAAAGGACGGCGCCGATGCCGACCGCGGTCTTGAATCCTCGGGTATCGATCACCCAGGCCGAGGGCAGGACGACCAGGATATAGACGATCATGAAGACCATGGACAGCAGACCGATATTCAAATCGGATGTCCTGTAAAACTTCGCCGCCGCGCTGGTGATCGGGGCGAAAGAGATCCAGAGGATCTGGGTCATGGCCCCGACCAGGACGAAGGCAAAAAGAACGACCCATCGGTAAGCATAAACTTTGTCTGTTCCGGCCTTATTCATCGGTTTTGCCTCCTTCGACCGGTCTCCCCGGTCTCGCCAGTTTCACTCATCCCGCCTATCTATCTTAACTTATCAGTCTCGCTTGTCTCGCTCGTCTCGCTCTACATTATACATTGGCGAACCGCCGCATCCGGACGTTGACGACCAAACCGATGGCGATGAAGTTCGAAAGCAGAGAGGAGCCGCCGTAGCTCAGTAGGGGCAGGGGGATACCCGTCACCGGGAAGAGTCCGATGATCATCATGACGTTAACGAGGAACTGGTACGCGATGAGCACGGAGGCCATAAAGACGATATACACCCCCGCCCTGTCCCTGGACTTCGAGGCCGAGGCGAACATCCGGGCCAGCATCAGGAAGAACGAGAGGAGGACGAAAAAGACGCCGGCGAACCCCGCTTCCTCCCCGATCACCGAGAAGATGAAGTCGGTGTGGCGGGCCGGAAGGAACCGGAGTTGGCTCTGCGACCCCTTCCCGAACCCCTTGCCGACGAGTCCCCCCGAGCCGATGGCGATCTTGGACTGGAGGATGTGGTAGCCCGCACCCCGGGGATCCTGGCCTGGGTTGATGAGGGTCGTCAGCCGCCGTTTCTGATAATCCCTGAGCCCGAAGTTCCAGCCGACGAAGCCCACGACCAGGGAGGCGACGACGAGCAAGGCGACGGTCCTCCTCTTCAGTCCGGCCAGGAAGAAGGCCGCCAGGAGGATCGGGAAGAAGGTCATCGCCGTGCCCAGGTCGGGCTGGGCGGCGACGAGGAGCACGGGCGTGAAGACGAGAAGGGAAGCCTGGACGGCGACGTTCGAGGAAAGCGTGCTTTTCTTATACTCCGAGAAGATGCGGGCCAGAAGGAGGATGACGGCAAGCTTAGCCACCTCCGATGGCTGGATCTGGAAGAACGGGAGCGTGATCCAGCTCTTGGTATGGGCCACGAGCCTCGCGAAGAGAAGCATCCCGACGAGGACGACGAGCGACGCCAGGTAGAAATACGGCGAATAGGTCGTGAGGACCTTGTAGTCCACCGCGAGGACGACGAAAAGGACGGCCAGGCTGAATAGGACCCAGAGGGACTGCCTTACGTGGTGGTTCCCCGGCAGGAAATGCGACGAGCTGTAGATGAAAATGACGCCGATAGCGGCGTTGAGGAGGGCGAGCCCGATAAGGACCCAGTCGATGTCCCGGAACACGCGCCTATCGATCATTTTTCTTCCTGTACAGATCGAAGATCCGGCCGGCCAGGGGGGCGGCTGTGGCCCCCCCGGACCCGCCGAACTCGACGAGGACCGTGACCACGATCTTCGGGTCCGACATCGGGGCGAAGCCCGAGAACCAGGAGTGAGTCTTCCGGACCTCCCGACCCTGCCGGGCGAGCTTTTCGGCCCGCTCTAAGCTGATCCACTGCGTGGACCCGGTCTTCCCGCAGACATCGAACCCCTCGACCTGCGCCCCGCGGCCCGTCCCCCCGGCGTTGACGGACATCCACATCCCCCTGATGACCGATTCGAAGGCCTCCGTCTTCAAGGGGATCCGCTCTCCCAGGGTCCCCGGGACTCCCTCGCCCGCCGCCAGTCTGGGGAACACCGGGATGCCCCGGTTCGCGACGCAGGCCGTCATACCCGCGATCTGGAGCGGAGTGACCAGGAGCGGCCCCTGGCCGATCGCGATCGAGATGGTCTCGCCGCGATACCAGACGGCTCCGGTCGCTTTTTTCTTCCAATCCGGATCGGGAACGAGCCCCTCTTTCTCGCCCGGGATGTCAATGCCCGTCTTCCGGCCGAGCCCCAGCATCCGGGAGTAGGAGGCGATGGGCACGATGCCCATCCTCTGGCCCAGGTTGTAGAAATAGATATTGCACGAGTTCTTGATGGCGTTGGTCAGGTTCATCGAGCCGTGCCCGGGCTTGAACCAGCACGATCGGACGGCACCGTAGATCTCCTGGGCCCCACCGCAGAAGTAAGATGTTTCCGGGTTCACGGTGCCGGAGTCCAGGCCGGCCAGGGCCATGACGATCTTGAAGATGGACCCCGGCGAGTAGAGCCCGCGGATCGCCCGGTTCTCGAGCGGGAAGTTCGGGTCGCCGACGAGGCTCGTCCACTCCTCGGGGGTGAACCTGTTGATGAACCGGACCGGATCGAAGTTCGGATAGCTGGCCAGGGCGAGGACGTCCCCGTTCTTCGGGTCCAAGACGACGACGGCCCCCTCCTTGCCCTCGAGGACCTCCTCGGCCTTCTTTTGGAGGTCGAAATCCAGGGTCAGGCGCACGCTCCCGCCCCGCTTCGGCTCCTCCCGGGCCACCTCCCCGCGGATCCTGCCGAGGCTGTCGACGACCTCGAGCAGGCGGCCCTCCTCTCCGCGCAGGGTCTCCTCGTACTGCCGCTCGATGCCCGTTCTGCCGATCATGTCCCCCATCCGCCGGTCCCGGCCCGATCCGGACCGGATCTCGTCGGGAGAGATCTCCTGGAGATAGCCGAGGACGTGGGCCGTCGACGACCCGAACGGGTACGATCGCCTGGGCTCGATCCCCATTTCGAGCTCGGGAAAATCCGACCTCCGGGCCTCGATCCGGGCGACCTCTTCTGTGGTCAGGCCGTCCTTGACGACGATGGGCTCGAAGGCGGCCGTGTCCGTATACTTGTCGATCCTGGCCCTGAGGTCGTCCTCGGAGATCCCCAGCAGGCGGGCGACGTCCCGGCAGGTCCTCGCGTAATTCTTGATGTTCTCCCGGATGATCGAGACCTTGAACCCGGCCGCGTTGTCGGCGAGGATGATCCGGCCGCTCCGGTCCGTGATGACCCCCCGGGGCGCCGGGAGCGCCCGTTCCCTGAGCCGATTGGCCTCGGACATCCGCCAGTACTTTTGATGGTTTAGGACCTGGACCTTCCAGTAGTACATGAGGAGCAGGGAGAAGAAGATGCCCACGACGATGAAGGCGATCCGGACGCGCAGAAGGATGAGCGAGAGGTCCTCGTAGATCCTGTCCTTCTTGAACATCGGCAAACCTACGACCTTGGGGCCTTGAGCCTCCGGGCGAGTGCGAAGAGCGCGCTCCCGAGGGCGGCCGTCGCCAGGGGTTGGAAGAGGATCAGCGCGTTCCCGGAGCCCAACTTCCGTGAGAAGACGAGGGCGTACAGGAAAATCCAGACGGCCAGCTCGCCGGCGGAACAGACGAAAACAAAGACAAAGCCGCGGAGCGGCGGGCCGACCTGCATCTTCCTCGAGATGAATCCCGCCGCCACGCCCAACAGTGTCTTGGAGAGCCCGGCGATGCCGAAGACGCCGAGCGAGAACGAATCCTGGAGGAGCCCGCAGGCGGTCCCGAGGACGGCCCCAAAGACCTCGCCCTTCCACACGGCGAAAAGGATGACGACGAGGGAAAAGGCGTTGAAGACGAGCAAGAGGGGGGGGTACGCCCGTCCCGCGAGGCTGTACAGAAGGAACGCCGCCAAGGTGGCGGCCGCAGCCTCCAGGATGTCCTTCAGGATCCCCCGCATCTCAGAACAGCTCCTCGAACCGTTCGGTGATCACCGCGACCTGATCCAGGTCGTTGAAGCGGAAGAACGGAGCGACTCGGATCGTCTTGAACAGCGAGGCGTCAGTGAGGACGGAGATGATCCGGCCGGCCCGGATCCCCGGTGGGAAGAGCCTGTCGAACCCGGTCGTGATGAGCTCCTCCCCTTCCTGCCCGCCGGGAGTCGTGTTCATCACGTAACGGAGCCGGCACTCTCCGCCGGCGGCGCCGGCCAGGACGCCGACGATCCGGGCCGTCCCTGAGACGACGCTTACGCCGGCCTCGGCGTCCGTGATGAGCTGGACCTTCGCCTCCCGGAGGGAGACGGGCTGCACGACCCTTCCGACGAGGTTGCCGTTCCGGTCGCAGACGGCCATGTTCGCCCGGACCCCGTCCGCGGTGCCCCGGTTGATGACGAGGGACCTGAACGGATCGCTCGCGTCCATGCCGACGACCCGGGCGGCGACGAAGGTCTTCCCGATGGCGGCAAGGTTTTCCCGGATCTTCGCCTCGCCCTGGACAAAGCGCAGGCGTTCCCGGAGGAAGAAGTTCTCCTGGCGGGCGAAAAAGAGCTCCTTAAGGAGCCTCTGGTTCTCGGCCTGGACCCCCCGGAGTCGAAAATACCCCTTCCAGGAGCCTGAAAGGGCGGAAGCGGCCCCGGCCGCCGCCCTTTGGATGGGTGCGAAGACGGCGAAGACGGCCCTCTCGAAGAGCGTCCGTTCACTCCCCAACGGGACCTGGACGGAGATGAGGACGAAGTGGGCAAAGACCACGGCGCCTATGACGATGGCGTTCTTCCTGTCCTTCCAAAACGAGGGCATGGACCTCTTCGGATCCCGGCCTATATGAGGGAGATCTTCTTCAGGAGTTCGAGATCGTCCAGCATCTTGCCCGCCCCGAGGACGACGGTGGTCAGGGGGTCGTCCGTGATGAAGACGGGAAGCTGGGTCTCCTCCCGGATGCGCTTGTCCAGATTCTTGAGCAGGGCGCCCCCGCCCGTCAGGATGATGCCCCGGTCGATGATGTCGGCCGAGAGCTCGGGCGGCGTCCGTTCGAGCGCGATCCGGACGGCGTTGACGATGGAGGCCACGACCTCCTCGATCGCTTCGCGGATCTCCTGGTCGTCCACGACGATGGTCTTCGGGATGCCCTCGCGGAGGTCGCGTCCCTTGATCTCCATGGTCAGGGGCTCGTCGAGCGGGTAGGCGGACCCGATCTTCAGCTTCACAAGCTCGGCCGTCCTCTCGCCGATCAGGAGGTTGTACTTCTTCTTGAGGTAGTGGATGATCGACTCGTCCATCTCGTTGCCGGCCGTACGAATGGAGTGGCTGAAGACGATGCCGTCGAGCGAGATGACGGCGATGTCCGTCGTTCCGCCGCCGATGTCGACGACCATGTTCCCTGTGGGCTCCGAGATGGGGAGTCCCGCGCCGATCGCGGCGGACATCGGCTGCTCGATGAGGTAGACCTCGGAGGCCTTGGCCCGCATGGCGACGTCCTTGACGGCCCGTCGCTCGACCTGCGTGATCCCGGTGGGGATGCCGATGACGATCCTCGGCCTGAGGAGGAAACCCCGGTTGTTCATCGCCCGCCGAATGAAGAAATCGAGCATCTTCTCGGCGATCTCGAAATCGGCGATAACGCCGTCGCGCATCGGCTTGATGGCGATGACGGTGTTGGGGGTCTTGCCCAGCATCTCCTTGGCACGGGCGCCCACGGCCTCGACCTTGCCCGTCGCCTTGTTGATGATGACGATGGAGGGCTCCTGGACAATGATCCCCTTGCCCTTCAGGAAGACCAGTGTGTTGGCCGTCCCGAGGTCGATGGCCAGGTCGCAGAAAAACCGGCTTTTCATCCAGCTCGTTAGACTCATGGGCATATCCTTTTTTTCACAAAATACATATTTAACACAATTTATCGAATCCGGCAACAGCGGTCCTCCGAATTGTCGGTGGCGGTTTCCCGCCCGGCCCGCCGCCGTCCCGCTTGACTTCTCCCCCGGAATTCCCTTATACATTACCTTCAGGTAAATCCACCGGCAAGGAGAGCCCGATGAGCCATCAACCCTACGTCCCCGAGAAGACCGAGATGAGGGAGTTCACCCTGCGGGCGGTCATCCTCGGCGTCCTCATGACCGTCATCCTTGGAGCGGCCAACGCCTATCTCGGCCTGCGGGCCGGCATGACCATCGCCGCGACCTACCCCGCCGCGGTCATCGGCATGGCCGTCCTCCGCCTGATGAAGGGCTCCATCCTCGAGGAGAACATCGCCCGAACCGTGGGCTCGATCGGCGAGTCCGTGGCGGCCGGGGCCATCTTCACCATCCCGGCCTTCCTGATGGTCGGAGTCTGGACGAATTTCAACACGTTCGACGCCTACATCAAGTCCACACTCCTGATGTTCGTCGGCGGCCTGCTCGGCATCCTGTTCGTGACGTTCCTCCGCCGGGTCATGGTCACCGACCCCGACCTCCCCTTCCCCGAGTCCCGCGCGGCGGCCGAGATCCACAAGGCCGGCCAGAAGGGCAGCGCGGGTGCCAAGTTCCTCTTCCAGGCCATGGGCCTCGGGTCCCTGCTCTACGCCCTCGGCGTCGTCCAGCTTTTCGCGGCCAGCAAGGACTTCATCCTGAAGGTCGGAAAGATGGGCTCGAGCTTCATCCGCCTGGGGGCCGATCCCGCGTCCCCGAAGCTCGACGTCGGCGGGACCGTGGCCGTCGCCGGCCCCGGCATTTACCCCGCTTACCTCGGCGTCGGCTACATCATCGGCCCGCGCCTCGCGTCGCTCAACTTCGCCGGCGGAGTCCTCGCCTGGGGGCTGTTCGCGCCCCTGCTTATGTACTTCCTCGGCCCGCAGCTCATCGAACGGTTCTACGGGCCGGGCGCGGACATGACCGCGGTCGCCTGGCCGGACATGGTCACGAACGTCTGGAAGTTCATCATCCGGCCGATCGCCGTCGGCGGCATGCTCGTCGGCGCCGGCTACACGCTCTACAAGATGCGGAAGAACCTCGCCGCCGGGATCAAGCGGTCCCTGGGCGACGTCAAGAAGGCCGCCGGCCAGGCCGAGGTCACGTCCCGTCTCGAAAAGGACCTCAACATCAAGGTCGTTCTGTTCGGCCTGTTGGCGGTGTTCGTCATGATGATCTTTGTCTACCGGATGTTCACCGGAACGTTCCCGCCCGCGCTTCTCGCCGCGGGCGTCATGGCGGTAGCCGGGTTCTTCTTCGCCGCCGTCTCCGGCAACCTGGTCGGGACGATCGGTTCCTCCAACAACCCGATCTCGGGGCTGACCCTCTCGACGCTCATCATCGCCGCCCTCCTCATGGTCGTGATCGGGGCGACGGGTCCGAGCGGCGTCGCCGCCGTCCTCGGTGTCGCTGCGGTCGTCTGCGTCTCCTCGGCCGTCGCGGGGGAGATGCTCCAGGACCTCAAGGTCGGGCACCTCCTCGGCGGCACTCCCTGGAAGATGCAGATCGGCAACATCTTCGGCATCCTCGTCGCGTCGATGGTCCTCTATTTCCCGCTGATGGTCCTCATCGGGGCCTTCAAGCTGGGGGGGAAGGACCTGCCCGCGCCCCAGGCCGGCCTCATGGCCGCCCTGGCCAAGGGCATCGTCGGCGGCGAGATGGCCTGGCCCCTGGTCATCGTCGGCATGCTGATGGGCTTCGCCCTGATCCTGGTCAAAGTCAGCTCGCCAATGCTCGTCGCCGTCGGCATGTACCTGCCCCTCGAGACGACGTTCGCCATTTTCTGCGGCGGCATGATCAAGGGGATCGTCAACCGGTATAGCGACCGGCGAAAGCTCAACCCGGCCCAGAAGGCGCGGACGGAGAATGTCGGCATCCTGCTCGCGGCCGGACTGATCGCCGGCGAGGCGCTGACCGGCCTGCTCCGCGCCCTGTGGAAGTTCCTGTTCTTCCAGAAGGCCATCGCGTTCGATATTCCCACGATCTTCGCAAACCCGAGCTACCTCCTGGGGATCGCAGTGCTCGTCCTGATCGGATTCTACCTCGTCGCCGTTCCCCTGAAGAACGCCGGAGCGCCCGACGAGCCGCCGCCGCCGGCGGCGGTTATTTAGGAACCCCGATCACTTGAACGGGGCTCGGGCTTCGTCTAGAATGGAACCGCAGGTGCGTGTTCCATGGCGATCCTCGAGATCCTGAAAATTGGCCACCCGACGTTGGCCCGGAAGGCCGATCCCGTTACGGCGATCGACGAGGGCCTCGTCCGACTGGCCGGGGATATGGTGGAGACCCTGCGTGCCGCCCCGGGCATCGGCCTGGCGGCCCCCCAGGTCGACGTCAGCCGACGCCTGATCGTCGTCGACCTGTCGGTCGGCGAAAACCCCGACGACCTGATCATCCTCGTCAACCCCGAGATCATCTTCAAAGAGGGCCAGGTCGTCTGCGAGGAAGGATGCCTGTCCGTCCCCGATATCACGGAGAAGGTCGCCCGGCCCTCCCGGGTCCGGGTCAAGGGCCTGGACCTCGAAGGACGGGAGACGTCCGTCGAGGGCGAGGACATTCTGGCGAGGGCCCTCTGTCACGAGATCGACCACCTCGACGGGAAGCTCTTCATCGAGCGTCTGTCCCCGCTCAAGCGCGCTCTGGTGAAAAAGAAGATCCGGAAACAGCGGGAAGCGAACGGCGCCCGATGAGAGTCGTCTTCTTCGGAAGCCCGGAAGCGGCCCTCCCCACCCTCCGGCAACTCCTCGAGGCGGGCCACTCCGTCGAGCTCGTCGTCACCCAGCCCGATAAGCCCGCCGGACGAGGCCGGAAGCTGACGCCGTGCCCGGTGAAGCGGTTCGCCGCGGAGAGGGCTCTGCCGGTCGTCCAGCCCGTCCGGGTCCGCAGGGATGAATGCTTTCTCGAAAGGCTTGCGGCCGCCAGGCCCGACGTCAATGTCGTCGTCGCCTACGGCCAGATCATGCCCGGCCCTGTCATCGACCTCCCCCGCTACCGTTCCCTGAACGTTCATTTCTCGCTCCTGCCGCGATATCGGGGCGCCGCGCCCGTCTCCTGGGCGCTCCTCCGGGGGGAAACGAGGACCGGGGTCACCATCTTCGAGCTCAACGAGCGCATGGATGAAGGCGACGTCCTGACCATCGAAGCCACCGACATCGGACCCAGGGAGACCGCCCGCCAGCTCGAATCGCGGCTGGCCGAGATCGGCGCCGGGCTCATGGTGAGGACGCTTGCGGAAATCGACACTGCACGACACGTCCCCCAGAACCACGCGGAGGCGACCCTGGCCCCGAAGCTCCGCAAAGAGGACGGCCTCATCGACTGGAGCTCGGACGCGGGAGCGATCGACCGGAAAGTGCGGGCGTTCGACTCCTGGCCTATCGCCTTCACCTTCCTCGGAGGGGTCAGGCTCCAGGTCCGGCTTGGGCTTCCGTCAGACGCGGACACCGGGGGCCGGCAGCCGGGTACGGTCATTGCCGTCGGAAAGAGCGGATTGGACGTCGCCGGCGGCGGCGGCACGGTCTATCGCATCGAGCGCTTGCGCCCCGAAGGCAAGGCCGAGATGGATGCTTATGCCTTTGCCCTCGGCGGCCATATCCGCCCCGGCGATTTCTTTGGTCCCGCCTAAGCGTCGTTCTTCCGTCCAGCCTTCGTCCCGGCCTAAAGCCGGCAAAGGATGGCAAAAAAGCCGCCTGCCGACGAAAAAATATTTTCGGTCCGGACTTCTAAGTTCTTCCCGATTCTGAAATCGTTATGCGAGATTGATCCTTTATCAATTCACGATCGATGGCTCTACGCAATAGGTTTCAACATCCCACCGGAATTGGGCACCGGGGCATTGGCCTCCTTCGTTGAAAGCCGTTGCCGGCGGCACCCAATTTCCCAGGCCCTCGCATTTCCAATAAACCGTGCCGCTCCGGTCTTGATTGTCCGGTCGCTTGGTAAAACGCACAAGCCTCTCTCCCTGCGTTGGAACCAAGGGAAGCCGGTCGCATTTCAACTCCGTGATCACAAAATCCGTCGCCCCGCACTGGTTGAGCCGCAGGATGCTCCCGGCGACCCATGCCAACG
>Ga0315273_10001639_pt1 | contig 25644 bp, 19 predicted proteins | sample YL17G02_0_MG_FD_205753 | JGI IMG/M metagenome (GOLD analysis project Ga0315273, IMG submission 205753) | Sediment microbial communities from Yellowstone Lake, YNP, Wyoming, USA - YL17G02_0 | ecosystem: Environmental > Aquatic > Freshwater > Lake > Sediment | place: USA: Wyoming | collected... | reverse complement strand
TCCATGCTTCTTCCGCAAGCGTCGCTCGATTCCTCCAGCCTGCGGTCCGCCGGCTACTCGGCCGAACCGGGTACCTTGGAGATCACCTTTCCCAGCGGCGCCATCTACCGCTACTCCGGGGTCCCACCTCACGTCTACCAGGCCCTCCTGGACGCCAGCTCGAAGGGGCGCTACTTCAACGCCGTGATCCGACCCAGCTTTCGCTTCGAGCGCATCCAGTAACCCGATGCGCACCGTCTCGAACGGCCCTGCCAACGCGGCACCCATCACGCTCCAGTGCTTGGCGAGGTGGGCGTCGGCGTGGCAGGCAGGGAAAGACCCGGTCGCCACGGGGCAGCGGCCTGGCGCGTCCGCCGGCCAAGGCCCCGGCAACCGACGTTTGACGCCGTAGCCTTTCACGCTCAGGGTCAAGGACGATGGCAGCCCCGCCCAGGCCGCCGACCAGCCCGTGTCCGCGACCGCCCGCGAGGTGAACCAGCCGCCGCTGCTCGCTCCGATCGCCGACCGCACGGTGAACGAGGGCGTGGCTCTCGCCATCTCCGCGTCCGCGAGCGACCCGACCTGCCCGCGAACGCCCTCACCTACGCGCTCGCGGAAGGCCCTTCGGGCGCCACGGTCACCGCCAGCGGCCGCGCGGTGAGCTGGACGCCCGGCGAGGCGCAAAGTCCGGGGGTCTACCGGATCGTCGTCCGGGTGACGGACAACGGCACGCCGAGCCTCTCGGCCACGACCGGTTTCAACGTGACCGTCAACGAGGTCAACCGAGCACCCGTCCTCGCGTCGCTCGCCAATCGCAATGCGACCGAAGGCACTCCCTTCACGTTCGTGGCCACGGCCACGGACGCCGACCTCCCGGCGAACATCCTGACCTACAGCCTCGTGGGCGCCCCCGCGGGCGCGACCATCGACGCCGCGACCGGTGCCTTCAGCTGGACGCCGGGGCCGGCGGACGTGGGCGCCCGCACGTTCTCGGCCCGGGTCGCTGACGACGGGACGCCGTCTCTCTCGAGCCAAAAGAGCCTTACCGTCACCGTGAAGAGCCGTCCCGATCTCACCCTCACCGCGTTGAGCACGACCACGACGACCGTCGGCTTGGGAGCGACGCTCTCCGCCTCCAGCAGCGTGAAGAACCTGGGAGGCTCCTCGGCCGGGGCCTTCGCCACCTACTTCAGCCTCTCACCGGACGGGGCTTATGGAGGCGGCGACGTGGCCTTCTCGAGCGTCCGATCGATCTCGTCCCTGGCCTCGGGCTCGACGAGCACCGGCTCCACCACCCTCACCGTGCCCGCGACGACGACGCTGGGAACCTACTACCTGTGCGCAATGGCCGACGGCGCCAACGCGATGGCCGAGGCCAACGAGCTCGACAACACCAAGTGCACCGCGAGGACGCTGGTCATCGCCGTCCCCGACCTGCGGGTGTCGGCAGTGTCGTCGTCTGCGACCCGGGTGACGCGGGGCTCCAAGCTCAGCGTCTCGAACACGGTGGCGAACGACGGGCCGGTGGCGTCCAACAAGTTCGCGGTGAGCTTCGCCCTGTCTCCCGACCCGGCCTGGGGCGGCGGCGACGCGCCGATCGGCACCCTGCGCTCGGTGTCCGCGCTGGCCGCCGCGACGACCAGCGCGGCGACGACGTCGCTGGGCATTCCGTCGTCCACCCCGATCGGCCTCTACTACGTGTGCGCGTTCGCCGACTCCGGCGCGGGCGTTGCGGAGTCGAACGAGGGCAACAACACGTCCTGCAGCGGGAGCACGGTCGAGGTCCGGTAGGAATCACGTTCAGCTCCCCCCCGATTCGCCGGGGGAGCGCCGCGGCGGGCCGGCTACGCTCGGCGGCGCAGCGCCTCCCGGTAGACCTCGAGCGTCCGGCGGGCGACCACGTCGGGGTGGAAGCGCCCGCGCGCGAGCGTGCGCCCCTCCTCGCCCATTCGGCGTGCCCGCGCCGGATCGCCGAGCAGGGCGGCCAGGTGGTCGGCGATACCCTCGACGTCCAGCGGGTCGACGAGGTGGCCGGACTCGCCCTCGCGCACCATGTAGGGCATCCCGCAGCGATCGGACGCGAGCACGGGCACGCCGGCGGCCATGGCTTCGGCGATCCCCATCGGCGCGTTCTCCTCGAGGGAGACCAGAGCGAAGACCGAGGCCCGGGCCAGCTCCTCGCGGACGGCCGCGCTCGTCAGCGAGCCCAGCCAGTCGACGTGATCGGCCAGCCCCGAGGCGGCGATCCGCTCGATGACCCGCCGCGCGTAGTCAGCCTCGCGAGTGGCCCCAGCCAGCCGAAGCCGCGCCCACACGCCCCGGGCCCGCAGGCGCGCCAGGGCCTCGACCAGCACCAGGGTGTTCTTGCGCCGCTCGATCAGCCCGGCGCAGAACACCGTGCCGGGCTCCTCCCGCCGCTCCACGTCGAAGAACGACTCTCCGACCGGGTTCTCGATGTCGTGGATCCGGCCGCGGACGTATCCCGTGAGCCGCTCGCGGACGTAGGGGCTGATCGAGATGACGTGGTGCTGATCGGCCCAGCCGCGGGTCTCCAGGATCTTCCAGAGCCACGATCGGAGCCGGGGGAGGCGCTCGCCCGAAACGAGGGTGTCGGCGTGGATGAAGCCATGAACGGTGAACACACGGGGGACCGGGAGTCCTTGGACCATCAGACCGTAGACGTCGTGGGAGTGGATGACGTCGGGCCGCAGGCCGGTCAGATACCGGTGCATCTGCTTCCGGCCCGGCCCCGTCGCCTCCCGAAGGATCCGCCGGCTGGTCCACGGCAGGCGGTGGATGCTCGTCCCGTCGATGGTCTCGACCTCCGGCCGGGCCAGGCCCGCCTCGGAGGTCACGACCACGACCTCGAGGTCGGGGAGGCGAGCGAGCGCGCGTACGAGATTGGCGCTCACCGCTTCGACCCCGCCCCTCGGCCGGTCGGGGTCGCGAGGGTACTGCGTGACGACGGCGAGCCGGAGGCGCGACGGGGACGTCACGGTGCGGCTGCTGCCCGCGGCCGCCCGGCCGCCCCGGCCCCAACGGTGAACTCGAAGGCGCCGGCGTCAACGCCCGCCCCCTGAGGCCTCGGCTTCCCGTCGAAGTCCACGGCGGCCGACAGCCCGTAGAGGTGCTGGAAGCGGGCGTAGGCCGCCGAGACCGGAGCATAGTCGATCGCCGGGGACCCGGGCTGGAGGTGGAAGTCGGAGGGCGGGCTCGCGAGCGTCGGATCCGCGTGTCGGTTGCCGGGTAGCCGCGACATCCCGGAGGTGTCCGTGTAGGAGCCGAGGCGGAAGGCCGCCGTCGCGAACACGTTGCCGGTGACGACGGCGAGGCGCGCCGGATGCTCGAGGAAGAGGGTCGAGCCCGAGCCGAGGTTGAGGGAGCCGACGACGTTGCCCTCGACGTCGATCGGGCCGCCGCCATACGGAGAAGCAATCCCGACGGGGACGTTCCACAGGGTGTTGTTGGCGATCGTCCAGTGCTGCGAACCCGCGATCATCATGCCGGCGTTCGTGTAGGCCGATTGCTGGTTCGCCCTCGGGACCAGGTCGTGGATGACGTTCCCGATGGCGCCGACCTCCGTTCCATCGGGTCCATGGTCGTCGAGGTCGCTGCCGCCCATGATCCCGATCTCGCAGTCGTAGAGGTGGTTGAACAGGAACCAGACGCGGTCGGGCCCGTACTGGTAGCCAATGCAGTGCCCGAGGCCGGACACCCCCGCCCGGTGGGAGTGGACCGTGTTCTGCGAGAACACGACGTCGGAGGCGCGCTTCGTCCAGATACCGCCCTGCTGGTTGTGGTGCGAGTGGACGCGCCCCACGTAGACGTGGTGCACCCTGGTCGAATCGTGGTTGGCGTTGATCTGGATCCCGTCACCCGAGTTGTAGCTGTATTCGGAGTCGAGGATCCAGAGATGGTGGATCGAGCCCGTGCTGCCCGACGACCGGTAGACGCCGGTGCCGTGGATGTCCTGATCCACCTTCGTGTTCATGTCGCCGTTGTCATGCACCCGGTTGCGGAGCAGCACGACGTACGCCAGTGTCGACGCGTCCCAGGACGCGATACCGAACCCGCCGCCCGCGAGGCTGCCGTGGACCTCGACGTCGCGGAGCACGAGGTGGTCGCCGGGGGCGAGGAAGGTACCGCCGGGGCCGGAGAACTTGAGCTTCTCGATGATGCAGTAGCTGCCCCTGACCTCCCAGAACCCGGTCGCTTCCGCTCCGGCGGCACCGTAGATGAAGGCAGGGTGGTCCGGGGTACCCTGGCAGACGACCGTCGCGGGGCTGGTGTGAGTCCGCGCATAGCGTCCGCGGAGCTCGATTACGGCGCCGGCGGGTACCACGTTCGGCATCTGCTGGCCGAGGTTGCCGTCGACGACCAGCGTGGGCTTCGAGGGGCGGACCTCGTCGATGCCGAACGGAGGCCGTGGGATCCCGATCGGTGGATCCCAAGCCGCGTGGGCCGGGCCCCCGAGGGACAGGAGCACGACCGCGAGCGCCGCAGACCGCGCGGTCACCCGGCGCCGCCGCGCGGGCTCAGCGCGCGGTGCCGTGTGCCGAGGCATCCCCCCCTCGCAGGTAACGGGAGGCCAGGCCGACGAGTTGTGAGGGCAACTCGCGGATCTGCGCCTTCAGTTCGTCCGGGATGACGAAACGCCAGTAGAGGAGCAGCACCACTGGCCAGGCGAGCGCGAGCCCTCCGAAGATGGCGATCGCCGGGCTCGCCGGGAAAGCGGCGCGGCTCGCCGCGAGAATGAGCGCGAAGGGGATCCCGCACAGCAGCGGCCCGGCCAGGGCCTCCTTCAAGAACTCGCCCGCGCTGAGCTCGAGCTTCCGGCACGCGTAGGCCGCGAGGAAGACGGCGGAGCCGGTGAGGGGAACGGCCACCGCCAGCGCCGCCCCCGTCAGTCCCCAGCCGAGGACCGACGCGTTGAGCACGCCCAGCAGGGCACTTATCCCAGCCGCGACCAGCGTCGCGAGGGCCGGCCAGCCGTGGAGGTTCATCCCGAAGAGAATCGTGATCATGGGCGCCAGGGCCAACGAAGCGAGATAGCCGAGAGCGAGGATCACGACCACCGGCCCGGGCTCGTAGCGGGGCCCCATCCACAGCAGCATGATGGGGTCGCCGAGGATCGCCAGCACCAGCACCATCGGCAGCGCGAGGGCGGTGCCGAGCCTCGTGCTCTGGAGCAGCAGCCTCGACAGCTGATCGTGCTGCCCGCGGCTCTGGAGCGAGCTCGCGGTGGGGGTGAGGACGTAGGCGAACTTCGCCGCAAACGTCTCGATCACACGGATGAGCGCGAAAGGCCGGGAGAAGACGGCCAGGGCGGCGAGCCCGAAGGTGCCCCCCACTGTCAGCTTGTTGGCCTGGATGAGCAGGAGACCCGAGATGGAGTAGACGAGCGCCTTGAGGCCGAACCGGAGCAGTCGCTTGGCTTCGTGCCACTCGGCGTCGGCGAGCCTCACCCGCAGCTCCGGGCAGACGCGGTGGGCCCAGTACATCCTCGAGAGGTCGCCTGCAAGCTGAAACGCCAGGCAGACGACGCCGAGGGCCACCAAACCGCCCCCGGCGAACAGGACCGCGACGATCGCGATCGAGTTGAGGATCTCGGTGGTGGCAGTGATGACGTTCAGCACGTCGAAACGATGGCACCCGGCGAGGACGCCCTGATACACCTGAAAACCGAGCTGACAGGCCACGGTGGTCCCTAGCAGGAGCACCAACCAGCGAGCCGACCCTACGTGCGCCGCGAGATCGGCGCGCAAGATCCTGGGTAGCAACCAGGCGCAGGTGAGGGTGAAGACGAGGGTCAGCGAGCCCGCGGCTACGCTCAGACCGGTGACCGACGAGGCAACGCGGCGCAACCCGGCCACGTCTCCCGCGGCCCGATGCTTGGCGACGTAGCGGCTGACGGAGCTGCCGACCCCGAGCTGGGTCAGGCCGAAGTAGGAAACCAGCGACCAGCCGAAGTCCCAGACCCCGAGAGACTCCTGCCCGAGTTGGCGATCCATGACGCGCGGGGCCACGAAGCCCGCAATCGCGACGATGAGGTGCCCGGCCCAGCCGGCGAACACGTTCCATGCGACCCGCTCTTGGCCCGTGAGATCCGCCTCGGGGACGAAGGGGGCGCCGTCCTGGATGTCCTCGCTCTCGAGAGCGTCAATGGGCAACGTCGGCTGCCTCACGGGGTCCGAAGCCAGTGCGACCCGGGCGGGGTCCGCGGGTGGTGCCTCGGCGGCACCAGAGGAGTGCGAGGCGGGCGGCGGAGCTCCGCCTCGCGCGGTCTCTCGGCACCGGGTTCGTCGCCGGCCGGGCTCATGGAGGTCGCGGTCTTCTCCTCGAAGGCGGTTGGAGGGGCGCTCCCGGGGCTTGCCTGGGGAACGGAGGGGAGTGTTGTATAGAACACAGCCGTGGGCCTGTCAAGGCGTGCGGAACCCAGGACTCGAGTCCCGGATAGCCTAGGAGCCGTCCCGCGTCGAATGCGGCCGCTCACCGAGGTTTCGAGCGACCCGACCGGACGAGGGCGGCTGAATGGGCCTCAAGCGGATCGCCGCCCGCAACGCAGAGGCTCCCAGGAAGGACGTGAGGTACCACGCGACGAGGCTGAAACGCCGCGATGAGTCCTGAAGCGCGCGGCGCAGGCGGCTACGGCACTCCGCCAAACGGCCGAGCAGGGCCAGCTCCCTGACGGTGCAGACCTCGTAGTACGCCCGGACCTCGGGCCGCGTGGCCAGCTCCGTCTCGTACTTCCGGGCGAGCAGGTCGTACCCGCGAATGGCCTCGGCCGGGCTCCAGAGGTTGGTGGGTCCGTGATCGCGATGGACGCGGACGAGCGTGTCGGTGGCGAGCCCGAACGGGCCGCATCGAGCGACCCGCAGGGCGTAGTCCAGGTCCTCGAGGCAAGGGAGCTGCTCGTCCATGAGGAGATCGGGAACCCCGGGCCTTCGTCGCACGAGGATCAGGGGAGCCGCGTAGCCGCGGGCCCGGCGCGCGAGGAGGTCCTCGAAAACGTCACCCTGATGGTCGGGGATGATGGTCTCGGTCCAGCCGGGTCCGACGTCCAGCCGCCCACAGCCGACGGCGGCCAGGTCGGGCGGCCCCTCGCGAAAGACGGCGATCTGCCTCTCGAGCTTGCGCGGGAGCCATTCGTCGTCGTCGTCGATGAACCCGAGAAACTCGGCCGGCGACGCGGCGCGGATGCCGACGTTTCGAGCGAAGGCGGCCCCCCCGGCCCGCTCGTTCCGTAGGTAACGAATGCGCCGGTCGGAGATGGCCCGCACCGCCTCGGATGTGTCGTCGACGGAGCCGTCGTCCACGACAAGGAGCTCGAACCTGGCATGAGTCTGTTGCAGGACGCTCCTGATCGACCGCCCCACGAGACGGGCCCGATTGTGGGTGGGCAACACGACGGAGACGGCTGGGCCGTCACCCCCAGAATTCTCCGGAGTCTTCATAGAAGCGTGAGGGAGCATAACACCTGAAGGGGGGCACGGGCGAGTCGAGGACGTCTGGGGCTCTTTGGAAGCGCCGCCGAGAAACGGGCCGCCTAGAACCCTAGCCCTCCCGTCGTGCCCGCGTCGGATACCTGGAGCCTGCGAGCATGTTAGTCTCTCTCGACCCAGCCTCATAGGCGCAAGGAAGAACTACCACCGCGAGATGGCTTCCACGGACTTCAGAGTCGACTTCGTAGACGACTGGGACGAGTTGGTTCGCCTCCGAGCCGGGTGGAACCACCTGCTTGAGGGATCGCGGTCGGACACCGTGTTTCTCACCTGGGAGTGGATCGAGGCCTGGCGGGAAATCGTCGGCCGTGGCCTTCGGCCTTTCGTGGCCGTAGCCACCCACTCCGACGGCAGCCTTGCCGGTATCGCGCCGTGCTACCTCGCGCGGCTTCGGCTCCTGAAGGTGATTCCGTGCCGGACCCTTCGGGTCCTTGGCGACCGCCACACGGGTGCCGAGTACGGAGACTGGATCGCGGAAGCCGGGCGCGAGGCGGAGATAGGAGCTGCCCTCGCCCGTGGGTTGGCCGGTGCCCGTCGTCGCTGGGACTGCATCTGGATGCCAAACGTCGCGGGATGGACGGGTGTCCACGACCGGATCGTCACTCCCTGCCGCGCCGCGGGACTGAGGGTCCGCGAGCGGCCGATGGAGTTCTCCGCGGCTCGACTGCCCCCCGACCCGGCCGAGTACTGGAAGGCCCTCTCCGGGAATCTCCGCTCGTCACTGAAGCGCCAGCGTCGAAGCGCCGAGGCCTCCGGTGTGCGCTTCGAGACGTGCACGAGTCAAGGCGAACTCACCGCCTTCCTGGGAGCCCTCGACGTCCTGAACCACCGCCACTGGAGCGCCGAGGGGTCTATCGGCACATTCCGACGCAAGCCCCTCGAGCTCGCCTTCTATCGTCGCTTCACCGGCGAAGCGCTGTCGAGGGGATGGCTGCGCTTCTTTGCCCTGAAGCTAGGGGACGAGTTCAAGGCGGTTCAGATCGGCTACGCATACAAGGGCTCTTTCCTGCAGCTCCAGGAGGGCTTCGACCCAGAGGGGCCCCCGGGCCTCGGAAACGTTCTGCGCTCAATGGTGGTCGAGTCCTGCATTCGGGAAGGCATCACGACCTACGATTTCCTGGGAGAGCACACTGAGCACAAGCGCCGATGGCTGGCGGATGCACGGCCGGGCGGCGACCTGATGATCACGAACAGCCGCCCGCTGAGCGCGGCCTTGCGGCGCGCCGCGGTCTGGCCGACCGGCCGCTTCCTGCGCGACCCCGTTGCGGCGGCCACGCGAGCGCGGCGGCGGGCGCGGGGGTAGCTCCGCCCCGTTGTGGCGCTGTCGACTTGCCAGCTCGGCGCATGCGCCGTGGCGACCGGACGTTCCGCCCGCCCCTACCTCGCGAGACGGCGATCGATCCGTCCCAGGGCTCCCGGCAACGCAGGGTGGGCCGCGAACTCACGGGCCAGGCGGGTCCTCAACGGTGCCGCCAGCGCCCGGACGTCGTCCTGCGAGCTGCTGGCACAAGCCGCGGCCAGGTCTGCCAAGGCCCAGAAGCTCGTCGGATCCGCCTCCACCGCCCGCCGGTAACCCGCGATCGCCTCGTCGAGGCGGCCGAGTCCCTCGAAGGCTTCAGCCCGCACGTGGTCGACGCGGCCGGGGTGGGCCGTCGACGGCCAGCGGTCAGCGTCGGCGGCCGCGGCGAGCGCCTCGGAGTAGCGGCTTTCCCGGGCCAGGAAGCGAGCCCGATCCAGCTGTCCATGCCGTACGGCGCGCAGGGAGTGTGTCATCGCGGCAGCCGCGACGATGAGCGCCACGAGGGCGACGGTGACGGGCGACCGAGGCCGTGGTTGTGCTTCCGTCCGGCCCCCCGGCCGGACGAGGTGCCGTCCAGCCAGGAAGAGCCCGAAAGCGCCGGCGAACACGAGGCTCTCAAGGAGCCCAGAGGTGGGGATCAGCCCGGTGCCCTCGCCGAGGTGCCAGCCCGAGAAGGGCCACAGGGGCTGGCGGTCCGGAGTCTGCAGGAGGTCAAGCAGATCGTGCAGGAGAATCGAGCCGAGGCTCACTGCGATCGCCAGCCGATTCCTGATCGCAAGCAGGACCGCGAGGCCGAATCCGGCGAGCGGTGCCAGTACGAGCGCAAAGGCCACCGAGTGGGCGGCCCGGGGCGCCTGCGTCCAGCCGAGCGCGAGACCCAGCTGCGCGGCGACGTCCGGAGCGTAGGCCAGCAGGATCACCGCGGGAATCCAGTAGACCGACGCCCGGGCGGAGGGAGCCGGGCCTCCCCGTACCCCGGGGGAAACCACCAGGGCGGTGCCCCAGCCGACGAAAGCGTGTCCCAGGACCGGCATCGGTTGCTACTTCGGAGGCGGCGGGCCCTCCGTACCCCGGTCGCGGACGCCGAGCGCGGCCTGACGCCGGGGAGGAGCCTTCAGGGCTTCGCGGAACACCATCGCGCAGAAGGCGGCGTTGGTGACGAGGTATCGCTTCCAGAGCCGTCGCGGCTCCTGCAGGACGCGGTAGAGCCACTCCAGGCCGAGTCGCTGCCACAGCTGCGGGGCGCGACGGACCTTTCCGGCCAGGACGTCGAACGACCCCCCGACCCCGTGCCACACGCGCACGTCGAGCCGCTCGCCCCACCGCGCGAGGAAACGCTCCTTGCGCGGCGAGGTCATGGCCACGAAGAGCACGTCGGGGCGGGCGGCGTCGATCGCGGCGGCGACCTCGGCTTCCTCGGCGTCGGTGTAGTAGCCGTCGCGCGCGCCCACCAGGCGGACGCCCGGGTAGTCCACGGCGATCCGCGCGCACACGCTCGCGAGCACCTCTTTGGTGGCTCCCAGGCAGTACACGCGGTAGCCCCGCTCGTTGCCTCGCCGCAGGATCCCCATCATCAGGTCGATGCCCGCCACCCGCTCCGGCAGCGGGCGGCCCAGCAGGCGACACGCCCAGACGACCGACGCACCGTCGGCCAGGACGAGGTCGGACGACAGGACGTCCTGGCGCAGGAGAGGATCGGTGTCCATCTTGACGATCTTGGCCGCGTTGACGACGCCGATTCGCAGTCGCTCGCGCGCCGCGACGACCGCGTCCACGCGATCGAGCGCCTGTTCCATGGTGAGGGGCGCGATGGGCAGATCACGCAGCCCGACCCGGGAGTCGACGACGACGCCCTCCGCCGGGATCACCAGCCGGCCACCCTGTCTGCGGGGAAGGCGTGCAGCACCCAGCCGAGGTGGTAGGGGCGGTCTTCATAGTCGATCGGCCCCGGCGGGAATAGCGCGTCCGTGAACGGCGCGCGCAGGCCCGGGTGTGCGCGGCTCGCGATGGCCTGAACGTAGCGCGAGAGCTTGCCCGGCTCGCGGCGCGCGACCTTGCGCCAGACGATCCCTGCCCCCCGATCGACCAGGGTTCCACCTCCGAGTTCGGGAGAGGACGCGAGCCAGGCGAGCCCCTTGTCGACCGGCTCGCGGAAGTCGCGGCCCGACGCCTCCTGGAGCGCGAACAGGGCCATCGGCGCCATCGAGTCCTGGTGCACGGCGTAGACGGGGTAGCCCTCGACCACATCGCCGGTTCGCCAGTCGTAGTGCCACCACCACTGCCCGGCCGGGCCCTGCCGCCGGCAGATGAGCTCGGCGCCCTTCGTTGCGGCATCGAGCGAGGACCGCTGGCCCGTAGCCTTGTAGTGGAAGGATAGTGCCTGGATCGGGTAGACCATATCAGCGAAGCATGCCACATGGCCGCGCAGCACGCCCCCTCCGCCGAGGACGTGCGGGAACACGGACCCGGGGCCGAGGGCTCCGACGAGCCGCGAGGCCAGCCGGTCGCGCAGCGCCTCGGTCCCGGGGGCGGCAGCGAGGCAGAGGGCGGCGAGAGACCAGGCCACCTCGACCGTCGGGAGGGCGCCGGCCTCCGGTTGCAGCTGGCGCAGCCGCGTGAGCGCCGCGTCGCGATCGCCGTGGCCCGTCACGGCGCACGCCCAGAGCGTCAGCGCCACGTCACCGAGGTTGGCGACGCCGTCGACGTCCTGGGTCAGGCGCTCGGAGAGGGCGCGGGCGGTGACGGGACCGAGCGTGGCCGCGACGTCCGCCTCCGACTCCGTGGCGAGGCCGATCGTCGTGATCGCGGTGTAGCGCCGGCTGACGCCCTCCTTGACCAGGCCGGCCGGCGTGGGCCGAACGCGGAAGGCGAACAGGCCGTCGTCCCGAGACGGGTACATCCTGGGAAGGCCGGTCAGGGCGAGCGTTCTCAGCTCCTGAAGGAAGGCCCGGTGGTCCGACTGGCTGTGAGTTGGCGCGGAGATGGCTGGCTGCTCCTTCGAAGGGGACTTGAACGGGCAGTGCCCGCAGTCTAGGAGGAAGGGTGAAGAATACGGCTCCGCGGCACCAGTGTCAACATTCCTCCGCCCCGGCAGGTCGCGGGAGAATCGACTGCCCCCTTTGGCCGAGTTCAGGACCGGGTCGCGCTCTCGTTCAGCGGAGTGTAGCGGTACCTCCAGGTCAGTCCGAGAATCTGCCTCACCCTCACGCGGCCCACTTCCCTGTAGCCCAACACGCGATGCATCCACAGGGCTGGGAGGTTGTCGACGACGTAGTAGCCTTTGGCCTTGACCAGACCCCGGGCGCGCAGGCCGCGGAAAGCCTCCCGGAAGAGGGACGTGGAGAGCGCGAGGCCACGGTGCTCCGGCTCGATGTACATGTCGAACATGTAGGCCTCCCCGTCGGCGAGGCCGACACGAAGCCGCTTCAGGTCGCGGTGGACCCAGGGCAGCTTCGACTCGGCTTTCGTCACGGACCACACAGACCCGACGACCTGGCCGTTGCGCAACGCCGCGACTCCACGGAATCCGCTTCGTAGGTAGCGCTGCGTCTTGGCCGTGCCAAGGCTGCCGGGCTTCCGGCAGAGACCGGAGAGATAGAGGCCGCTTCCATTGTCGGCCGACACCTCGAGGATCTCCCACTGGGACGCGGCAGGTGCCACGTCCCTCTCTTCGAGCGCCGCGACGTCCTTCTCCACGACGGTGCCTTCGAGGTCCGCGAACACGAACTCGAGGACCCGGCGAAGTGGACTACGCACCGCGGGCGGCAGCAACCGCTTCAGGGCCGCTTTCAACATGAGCCGCACTCCACTGAGAGAAAACGCGACGGGTTGAGGCCCGCGATTCGTCTGGCCGAGGTCTCGGTGTCCATCTTGTTGCGCTTCAGGGCGCTCACGAGCTTCACCATCGCGGACCAGGAAGGCTCGTAGAGCGCGTCGGAGCCGAACAGCACGCGGTCGACGTCTACGTGCTCGAGCACCATCGCCATTGCGTCGTGCTCCAGCGCCGAGAGGTCCACGTAGAGATTCTCGTTGGCGGCGAGCATCGAGTCGAGCGTCGGCAGGACCTCTTGCTCCATCTCGTCGAGGCTGCAACCATAGCAGCCTGCGTGAGCGATGCTGACGGGAACCTTGGCGTCCCTCCAGGGGATGCCGGCGAGGTTGCGGATACAGGCGTAGGATTCGACCTTCGCGTCGAGGACAGGATACGCCCTGCCGCCGTGCACGACGAGCGGGACTCCACTCTCCCGGCAACCGTCTAACATCGCCTCGGCACGCTCTCGCCCCGGGGCAGAGCCGAGATCGATCCCCGTGATGGCGGGGTGGAGCTTCACCGCGCGGACGCGCCTGGCCGCGACGGATCGCGAGATGAACGAGGCGATCCCGCCAGTGGCCACCGAGTTCGGAACGCTCACGGCGAGCAGGAATCGGGGATCGTTTCCGAACAGCTCCTGGAGCGCGTCCATCTCCCAGTCGTTGGTGCCGGTCGCCGGCGCCACAGGAAGGAGCAGCGCGCGATCAACTCCCGCCAGCGCCATCTGCTCGCCGAGCACTCTCGGGCCCGTGTGGCGGTACAGCTTCCGGACGAGAACCATGAAGAGAGCCGGCCTATGCGAGGCCGCGGGAAGGACGGGGCCTCTCAAGCGGACAGGTCCGACGCCGGGCGAGATGTAGGGTGAGTCGTCGAGTCCGTAAACCCCGGCCTGGTCGGGATGGCGCCGGTAGCGGAGGCTCTGGAAGATGACGTCGGAGGGGTGCACGTGGACGTCGAAGAAGAGGGAGGACTTCTTGAGGCACCGAAGGCTTGCGAGGCACTCCTGCACCTCTCGTGGCTCGAGCGTCACCAATCGGTCCGTGTCGTCTCTCCTCTCCGCGAATCCCGGCGCTAGGAAGAGCGCCCCGGGATGAGGTGCCGCAGGTCCTGCCTCGCGAGCTTGCCTCGATCCGTCCGGGGCAGGCTCGTCACCGGTATGATCCTCTTCGGAACCATATAGGGCGGCAGCCTCAGCCGGAGATGCCTTCCGATCTCCGCCACATCACACTCCGGCTCGGCCTGTACCAACGCCACCAACTCCGGCGCGACGAGGTTTTCCGCCTCGTCCAGAAGGACGGCCGCTTCGTTGATCCCCGCTATCGACACCAGGGCAGCCTCGATCTCGGACGTCGCGATCCGATAACCCATGTACTTCACCTGTTCATCCGTTCTCCCGAGGAACTCGAAGCTCCCGTCCTCGCGCCGCAGCACCCGGTCTCCCGTTCTGTAGACACGCTCCCCGCGGCCGGGGACGAGGGGGTGGTCCACGAAGGCCGCCCGCGTCTTCTCGGGGTCGTTCCAGTAGCCCGACGCGACGCCGGCGCCCCGGAGGTAGAGCTCGCCCTCCTCACCCGCCTCCGCCAGCGATCCGTCGGCCCGGAGCGCGAAGGCCTCGGTGTTCGCGCAAGGGCTGCCGACCGGGACCCGGGTCTGAACGTCTTCCGGCACCGACGTCACCGCCTGGCACAGCGAGACGCCGGTGGCCTCGGTCGGGCCGTAGACGTTGTAGAAGGCCTTCTCGGGGTACAGGCGCATCCACTGCGCCAGGCTCCTCGGGTGAAGCGTCTCCCCGCCGAAGAGCATGCGCGTGACCGTCGGCATCCTTCCGGGCTTGAGGCATCCGGTCCGGGCCATGTAGACGAACAGCGACGGGACCGTCTTCCAGATGGTGGCCCCCTCCTGTTCCAGGTAGCCAAGGAGTCGGTGGGGGAAGAGGAGGAAGTCCTCGGGGGCGATGCAGAGGCGCGCGCCGCTCTTCAGCGCGGAGAAGACGTCGAAGGTCGACATGTCGAAGTGGAAAGGTGCCGTGGCGAGGACCCGGTCGTCGCTCGAGATGCCGAAGTACTCGACGGCCCAGCCCGCGTAGTCCATGACGTTGCGGTGGGTGACCATGACGCCCTTGGGACGCCCGGTGGATCCGGAGGTGTAGAGGATGTAGGCAAGATCTGCGTCGATGCCCCTGTAGACCGGTCGTCGATCCGGAAAGGCGTCGACGTCCCCCCCGCGGAGGAACAGGGTTCCCGTGACCTCGGTGACAGCCGGCGCATCGTCGAGGCAGACGGTCGGGATTTCCAGCCCGGATTGGCGAGCGAGCCCGAGAGCGATGCCCGCCGTGTGCCGATCGCAGATGACAGCCGATGGCCGACAATCGCCGATCATTTGGAGCTGCCGCTCGGACGGCGATTTCGGATCGATCGGGACGTAGACTCCATCGGCCTTGAGAGTGCCGGTGATGGCCACGACGGCCTTCGGCGTCCGGCGGAGACACAGTGCCACTCGGTCGTGTCGACGCACTCCGTTGGCGATGAGGCAGTGCGCCACCTTGCTGGACAGGCGATCCAGGTCGGCGAAGGTCAGAGGATCCCCAGCGGGCGAAGAGACCGCGGTGCTCGTCGGCAAGATTGACGAGGCGTTGTCCACGAGATGCTGGACGAGATGCTCGGCCACGAACTGACCTAGAGCCCCAGGAGGGCGGCGATGAGGTTCCGCTGGATCTCGGAGGTTCCCGAATAGATCGTCGAGGCAATGCTGTCTCTGAGCTCCCTCTCGAGATCGAACTCCTTCGCGTATCCATAGGCCCCGTGGATCTGGACGGCATCGAGGCACGCCCTCTGCAGGCTCTCGCTGACGAAGAGCTTCCCGATCGCGGTCTCGAGCAACACCCTCTGCCCTCTGTCCTTCTGCCAGGCCGCCTTGTACAGCATCAGCCGCCCGAGCTCCAGATTGACCTTCATGTTCGCGATCTTGTGCGAGACCGACTGGAAGCGGCCGATCGCGCCCCCGAACTGTCTTCGCTCCCTCGCGTACCGGACGCACTGCTCGAGTACCCGCTGCATGGTCCCGAGGTGCGCCCCGAACAGGAGGCACCTCTCCCACTCCATCACCTGGTTGAACGTCAGCATGGCCTGCCCTTCGAAGCCCAGGAGCTGACTGGCGGAGAGGCGGCAGTCCTGGAAGAAGAGCTCGCCGTTCTGGAGAGTCCTAAGGCCCATCTTCTCGAGGGCCTTCGAGCGCGAGAAGCCCGGAATCTCCTTCTCGACGATGAAGCAGGACAGTCCTCCGAGGGCCTTGCGGCCCGTCCCGGTGGCTGCGTAGACGACGACGAGGTCGGCAATCGGTCCGTTCGAGATGAAGGTCTTGGCCCCATTCAGCACGTATTCGTCCCCGCGCTTTTCGGCGCGGGTCTTTATCCCCGACACGTCCGAGCCGGCGTCAGGTTCGGTCAGGGCCTGCGCACAGACGATCTCGCCGCTCGAAATCCGGGGAAGATACGACCTCTTCTGCTCTTCGCTCCCGTAGGCCGCGATCTGCATGCCACAAAGCATCTGGGACACGAGGGCGTGGACGAGGCCGCTGTCCCGGCAGCAGTGGCCCAGCGCCTCGATCGCCACGAGGGTCGTGAGCAGGTCGGCGCCGGAGCCGCCGAGCTCCGAGGGCAGAGGAAGCCCCAGGTATCCGAGCTCGGCGAATCGCTTCCAGCCCGCCCAGGAGAACCTTCCGGCGTGCTCGTCTTCGGTCAGGGTCTCGGTCCAGTCGCCGATGGGGGCCTTCCGGATGCTGTCGCGGAGCGCCACCTGCTCCTCGGAGAGAGAGAAGTCCATTCGGGTGTCCTCAGCGGGATGACAGCTTCCTCTCGACCAATGAGACGATAATCCCCGGGGTCTCGAAATTCTCGGGGCGAAGCTCGTCGTCGGCGATACGGATCGAGAAGGAGTCCTCCAAGTACTGGAGGAGCTTCATGATCCCGAGCGAATCGATGATCCCCGACTCGATGAGTTGAGTGTCGTCGCTCAGCTGAGTGCCGGCCAGTGCCGTGTCGAACTCGGAGCGAATGTACGAATTGACCGAAGATCTCACATCCATCGGCAGCCTCTCGGGGGTCCGCATCGCTCGCGGCCCCACAGGCTCGGGTTACAGCAGCATCCGTGCCAAGCTGTTCGAGCTCGTTGTCAGGCACCTACCGACTCGAGCGCCAGGACGAGGGCCGATTCCGCGACGCGCTGGCCGGAAACCGGCCGCCAGTGAACACTCCATCGGCTGAAGCCAATGGCTTCACGGAATCACTGGGAAGTGGGTCAGTGTCGGCTGACGCCGACAGGTGAGCGAGCGAAGGTCGCCATGCCACGTGTAGCCGGCCTCGGACCAGCGATTCGCGAACGCCTTCTGCGAGAAGCGCCCGTGACCCACCTGCCTAGCCGCAACCGGGCGCAGGCATGGTTGAACGGAATCCTCATCCAGCCAGCGCCTCACGGTTTCATGCTGAAGCTTTCGCCTAAAGGCGAGACCTTCAACACTCCCAAAGTGGGACAGTGAACCAGTTGTTGTCGGGCAAGCTCCCCCGACAGTTCATCTCGCTCGAAGTCCCTGAATCCACTATCCGCCGGTGGCACTCCGGCAGGTTGTACGCCGTGTCGGCCGCGCTTCCCGGTCGGCACGCTCCGTGCAACTTCGTCGCCGACGATGCTGGGCTGGGGTGTCCGGCACGCGGACAAGGGAAGCGCGGATGGCAGGAGCGTGCTCCCTCTCGGACCTTGCGTTCACCTTTATCTAAGGGTGGTGCGCTGTGGTACACGTCCGTGGGAGCTCTATGGGAACGGGCTGCGAATCGCTCCTCGCGCGAGGACCCAGAGCCGGGGCCAATCGACTGGCCGGCCTCGACGCCGCGCGTGGCATGGCCATGTTGCTCGTCTGCCTGTCCCACTTCGGGCACCTCTATCTTGGCCTCCTCGGGCTCGAAGAAGCCGAGGAGGGGATGAGTCGGCTCACGCTCGCGGCCACGCCCGCCTTTGTGCTCGTGAGCGGCCTCGTCCTGGGGTTCCTGCACTCGACTCGCCGCGAGGAGAAGGCCTTCCGAGAACTGCGTCGCAGACTCCTGGACCGGGCCCTGTTTCTGCTCACCGTGGCGCACCTGCTCATCGTGGGGGCCCACCTGCCGAAGTTCGGCTTCCCGGTCGCCCTGGACTTCGTGTTCATCACAGACGTCGTCGCGGTCTGCGTCGTCGTCGGGACGGCGGTGGTGCCGACGGTCCGCGCCCGCAGCCGAATCGCACGGGGAGGCGCGTTGTACGTCGCGGCGACGCTGCTGGCACTCGTCTGGATGCCGGCCCCCGGGTCGATCCCGCAGCTGGCGAAGCACCTGCTCGTCGGCCACTCGCCAACCCTCGAGCAGTCGATGTTCGTGTACAACTTCCCGATCCTCCAGTGGCTGGTGTTGTATCTCGTGGCGACCACCCTGGGCGAGACGCTGACGCAGAGGCGGGCCGAGAACGGGGCTCCCGAAGCCGTTGCGCTCGCCGGTCTTGGCGTGGCCCTGATGGGATCGGGGGCCGTGCTGCGGGTGCTGCGCCCGGCGCTGCACCACCTTCCGACCCTCGGATCGCGGGCCGCCTTCCTGACGTCGTCGTCGCAGAAGCTGCCGCTCGGGCCGGCGTTCCTGCTCTGCTACTCCGGCCTCGCCCTGTGCCTCGTGGCGGGATGCTTGTGGCTCTGCCGCGTCAGCCCCGGGACCCTCGTCGCCAGGGCCTTTGGGCTGGTCGGACGCAACTCGACAGTGGGCCCGCCAGCGGCGACCGCGTGGGCGGAGCGCTTGACGCGCGGACCGCGAACGCAAGCGCCGGGTTCCGCGGACCCTGGCTGGGACATTCCGCGTGCCGTCGCTCCCGCGAGGGCTGCTGACCGATCGGGCTTTCGATCGGTGGCGCGCGGCGCCGGCAGGGGAGAAAGGGTGCTATCCTTCGCTCGGTGAGCGTGTCGGCTGCGATCTTCGAGCGCCACGGCCTTCGCGTCGAACGTGTCACCGACGAGGAGCGCCTCGACGCCTGGGCCGGAGCATGGGATCACCTCGCCGCGCTGGCGCCACAGCGGCGTCCGCACCTTTCGTACGCTTGGACCTCGTCGCTGCTCCACCACGCCCGGGACAACGCGCCTGCGGTTGCCCGTGACTTCGGCGAGGAGCTGACCGCCGAGCCCTGGTCTTGTCTCGTTGCCTCTCGCGGAGACGAGCTCGTCGGAGTCTTGCCGATGGTTGCGGTCCGCCGCAGGCCGCTGTTCGGCATCGAGCGCCGCGCGGTTGGACCCCCTCGTGGACCGCGTGAGACCTGCGGCGATCTCCTGCTCGCACCCGGCCCGGATGGGGTGTCCGCCTTGGCGGCCCTATCGTCGGTGGCCGCGGAGACTGTCCCCGAGCCAATGTGCATCGAGCTGGATCAGGTTTACGATTCGTCGCCGACAATCCAAGCGGTGCGCGCGGGCGTGCCCGGGGCCCTGACGCTCGTCGAGGCGGCCGCTCCGGTCTCCTATCTCCCCATCCATGGCGCCTACGACGACTACTGCGCGCGACTCACAGCCCACGTGCGCAAGAACCTCCGCCGCTGCCGGAGCCGGCACAGCCGGCTCGCTGGCAGCGCGTACGAGGTCATCGACGGACCCGAGGCTTGGCGTGAGCTCGATCGCTTCGTGGCCCTCGAGGCTTCGGGGTGGAAGGGACGAGAGTACAGCGCGATCGGGTCCTCATCGAGCACGCTCGCGTACCACCGGTCCCTGACACGGAAGCTGGCCGCGCGCGGCTGGCTCGAGCTGAGTTTCCTCCACGCGGAGGGTCGCACTCTGGCGGCACAGATGAGCGTGCGATTCAGCCGAGTGCTGTTCGGACTCAGAATGGCGTACGACGAGGATTTCGAGGAGCTCTCTCCGGGAAGCTTGTTGTTTGAACGGATGCTGCAACGCGCCTTTGAGGCGGGGCAGGTGGATGAGTTGAACACCGGGAGTGACCACGCCTGGCAGCGTAACTGGCAGATGCGGCAGCGCGCGTGCTGGAACGTGCGGATCTTCCCCAGGCGACCGCTCTCGCTCTTCCTGGGCTTCCTGCCGGCGTTGCTGCGACGCTCGCAGCGTGAGCAGCCAGCTCGGAAGCCGGACCCGAGTGGCAGCTTGAGCCGGCCTACCGCACACCTGGTGTCTTGCGTTTGAGCCTCGAAGCGAGTCTCCTGATCATCGACCGCAGCCGCGCGTAGACGGCGCGAGCCGTCTTCCACGCGAGATTTCGTACGAACAGGGTCGATGGCAAGAGGTCATCCCACGCAACATAGGCCGTCTCCGCGACCCCGCGATAGGACTTCAGCCAGCCGGACAGTGTGAGTCGGCCCTCGCGCCACAGCCCAACGGACGCGTACAGATCCACGTCCTCGACGACGAATCGCCGCCCCCATTGCGGCTCGATCGGGGGCAGGGGTTGCCTGGTCATGTCGAGGTAGAAAGCACGCACGACGTCCAGCCCGTTGCGATCGGCGAAGAGCCGGAAATGCGCTCCCGGCCGAGGGTTGACGTCGAGCATCTTGTGGAGGCCGTCACGCGGGTCGTAGCGGAAGTCGACGTCGAGAACGCCGCGATAGTCCACCGCCCGGACGATTCTGCGCGTACTGTCGACGACTGCCTCGCAGGGGTCGCACACTCCCAGGCCGGTGATCCCGCCGCGCAGGGGCAACTGTCGGATCTTCCGGGCGGTTATGGCAAAGCGACACTCCGACTGCTCGTCGAAGTACCCCGCCATCATCCACACTTGGTCGTCGTCGCCCGGGATGAACTCCTGCAACATGAGATTGGGGTAGCCCGGCTCGTCCAACCGTGCAAACGCTGCCCGCAGATCCTCACTCCGCTGGGCGATCATCATGCGCACGCCGCCTGTCCGGCGCATCAGCCGATCCCCGTCTATGCCCTTCAGTACCATCGGGAAACGCATGCTCCCCGTGGCGTCATCGAGCTCCGCCATCGTCTTGGGGAACTGGGTCTCTGCCGTCGGGATGTTCTGCTCCCTGCAGATCTGGTACATCTCTCGCTTGCTGTAGAGTCGCCGTGCTGCTCCTGACGGAGGTCTGGCGAACACGTAGTGTTCGGCGAGTGCCTCCGCATGATCGGCCACGAGCAAGCTCCGGGTGTCGAACGTGGGGAGCAGGACGGGTCGGCCGCCTACTGTGCGGGCAACCTTCGTGAGGAACTCGACCGATGCGTCGGGAGCCGACTTGTCGAAGTCCCAGAGAAACCGTCCTGCGCAGTAGCGGGACCGGAGGCCGTAGGCGCGGGGGCTGCTGTCGATCCCATACACCTTCACTCCCAGACGGCCGAGACTCCGAAAAACGCCCAATGCGCAATAGGTCTCCGCACGAAAGACCACCACAGGAGTGGACACATCCGGTCTGGAAGGGTGCGCCAAGGGCATAGAATCGCCGACCAAGAAGTGGGCAGAGGACTATGGTGTCTTCATCCTGCATCCCAGTCAAGGAACCGGGAGACCGGGGAGAGCGTTCGGCCCTCGCGTATCGAGACCAGCTGGGGCCCCTGTCGAGGCCCTTTCGAACCGCCTGCGCGCGGACCGTTCGGGTGGGGCCGCAGCGCCCTTCCCTCGCCGGCACCTCCTCCCGCAGGAGATCCTCGGCAAGGAGCTCCGCGAACCGCCGCGCCCCGCGGGCGTGAAGTGGATCGTGTCGGTGTAGGCGCTCAGGTCCTTGGTCATCCGCCGTGGTCGCGGGTTCCAGCCTGAGAAGGTGGTCGCGCAAGTAGGCGAAGTCCCCAAACGTCGTTGCCCCGGGGCGGCCAGCGTTGAGGACGTCGTACCGCTCGCCCAGCAACCGACCGAGCTGGCTCGGCCAGTCCTCTCCGTCGGTGACCGAGTAGCCGAATGTCGTGGAGCCGCCCAGGGCCACGATCCGAAGGCGACCGGGAGGCTTCGGCATCACCGGCAGGCTCCCGCGAAGCCCGTAGCGGTTGATCGTGGAGAACACCACGCGGTCGTAGCCGATGTCGAAGTCGCTGACCGCCCTCTGGCCGGGGGAGGACGATGACGGACGTGGTGAGACACGCGATGCCCACCGCGCCGACGACCGCCGACGCCGCGACGGCTCGCTGAAACCGGTTGTGGGTTTCCCGGTTGTGCATCGTTCGCGTCGTCAAGGATCCCTTCGGAGACTTGACAAGATGCGTCGTCCCGCCTTCGCTAGGGGTGGGGGCAGCTGGCCACGGAGGAAAGGCCGGGCATGGTCCTCCAGCAGGGCAAAGGCTTCGCACGCGAGAAGCCCCTTCGGAAAGACGCTCAGATCGACATGCAGAAGCTGTTCGTTCGCCATCTCCAGTTTCCAGCGATCCGGGTGCCCCAGAAGGTCCACGGCCCCGAGGCGCTCGCGAAAGGCCTCTTGGCTCACGAAGAGCATGAGCGCCAGCCCCGGCGAGAGGTTTGCCAGACGCTGGTCGAAGGATGTCTTGAGCGCCAGCAGCTCGTTGCCATGGGCGACCGCGAAACAGTGGGCGACGGGGCGACCGTCCAAATGGAGCAGGCCGAGACGCAGCCAGCCTCGCCGCGCGCAGAGACTGGCCAGCCGAGGATAGAACTGCTCGAGTCCTTCCTCCGTCTGGAAGGAGCTGCCGGATTCGTGCTTCCAACCGTGGCGCTCGATCTCGAAGACGTCCGCCATGGCTCGCGGCAGGGCCTCTGGATCGCTGACGATCCGCATCTCAACCCGACCCGCCTCTTCCAGACGCCTCCGCTTGCGTCGCCATTCCTTCTGGACGTGCTTGGATCGAGTGGCCAGGTAGCCCTCCCAGCTCGTCTCGATCCGGATTCGGGAGGAACATCGGCTGGCGCTCTCGCGGACCCGGAAGCGGCCGTCTCTGCCGATTACCCGCAGGGCGGTCACGACGGGGGAGGCAACCGGCAATTGAGGGAGGCTGAGGCTCGTCGGACCTCGAGTCCGCGAGACATGCTCCAGCGCGGCCTCCAGAAAGAGGAGGGGGTCCCCTTCGCAGAGCAAGCTCCCGCATGGCGATTGCTTGTTCATGGCCACACCAAGGCCACCGCGGTTCCAGGGCCATCTCCGGTATCCCCCCAGGAGGGGTAGGATTCCCACGAGACGGCCCTCGCTTCGGGCCAGCAGGACAGCCAGCGGCCGTGACTTCTGGAAGCTGGCCAGCCATGCCTGCATCCACTCCCACGACGAGAAGATGCTGGCTTCCTGAGCGCGTTCTGAGAGGGCGGTCCATTCGTCTGAAAGCGCAGTCAGGGCCGATCGGTCGCTGATCTCCTCGACGTACGGCAGATCCGGGCTCATGGTCGTGGCGGCCGACACGCGCGCTTCAGGCGACGCAAGTACCATTTCTCCTCACCGCGACGCGGTGGACCCATCCGTCCAGACGACTCCGGAAACGCATGCTGCGGGAGGCCGTTCGCAGGCAAAGGATACGTCAGGAACCCGCCTGAGCCAATGGCGATACGCGTCCACCGTCCGGTGGCATTACCCCGCACGGTCCGGGGGAAGCACGACGTGGTGGAAGACGCCAGACTCACTCGTCCCTGTACCGTGCAATCTCCTCGAAACGCGGGCGCAGATCAGGTCCCAAATCGCGCGTACAGGGGACGACGACGAAGTTGGTGGCGGCGGGTCTCGTGATGGGGCGACGGAACGGGCGGCTCTCAACCGGAGGCTGGCCGCCGTGCGCGGGCTGGACGCGGTAATCTAGAGAGATGCAGCCAACCTTCTCGTGGCTCGGGCTCGTGTCGGTCCTGGTGGCCTCCTGCGGCGGCTCCTCGCCCACCTCGGGCGGCGACAGTCCCTCCGGCGGCAGCAGCTCCGGCGGGGGCGGCAGCGGCGCCACCCCGACGATGTACGTGGACGGGAGGATCGGCCCGCCGAGCTGCACCGACTACTCGCCGTCCTCGCGCAGCTGTGGCGGCGGCTCGGGACGAGCCTTTCGCATCCTCCAGGGCGCCGCCGACGCCGCGGTCGCCGGCGACGTCGTGCAGGTGCGGGCCGGAACCTACGGCGAGCGGCTCATCCCGGGCCGCTCCGGCACCGAGGTGCAGCCCGTCACCTTCACCGTCGCCCAGGGCGAGACCTCCACCCTCACCAACCTCGACGAGCCCGCGATCTTCCTGAAGGGGCGGTCGTACGTGGTGGTCGAGGGCTTCACGGTGACGAACGTGGTGGGCTGGGCCCGCCTCGAGGACTCCAGCTACAACATCCTCCGGAAGAACGCCTTTTCCAGCGCCACGGCGGGGGGGACGACGGGAGGCCTGAAGCTCGTTCGCGGCGGCTACAACCGAATCCTGGAGAACAGCCTCGAAGACGGGAACGACAGCGTCGTCATCCAGGATTCGGACCGGAATGTCGTCCAGGGGAACACCTTCAAGCGCGGCCGTCACTCCCTGCTGAGCCTGCGCTGCGGCAACTACAACGTGGTCCGCGGCAACACCTTCTCCAACCCGGACCAGAAGGACCTCGAGATCTACGACTGCGAAGGCACGAGCGACGCACCGGTGAAGCTCGACGCCACGAAGCGCAACCTCGTCGAGCGCAACGTCATCGCCGACACACACGGCTCCTCGGCCGACTACCGCTACAACGGGATCCAGTACGGTGGCCAGCAGGGGATCGTCCGCCGCAACGTCTTCCGCGATAACGCCGGCGGGGGCGTGAACTTCCAGTACTACAGCGACGAGGCGCTGTACAACAACCGGAATCGGGTGTACCACAATACCTTCTACAACAACCGCTGCTACGGCATCGTCGGAGCGGACGGCGACTCGAAGCAGTTCTTCGACAACCGGGCGCGGAACAACATCCTCTACAAGAACACCGACTGCTCCGGCGCCGGGGGCCAGACCTCGGTCGCCAACCCTTCCCGCGTGATCCTCTCGGACAACGCGGTGACGACGGCGTCGCCCGGATTCGTCGACGAAGCGAGGCGCGACCTGCAGCTCGCGGCGGGAAGCCCGATGATCGACGCCGCGGCCCACTTGACCACGGCCGTGAGCGCCGGCAGCGGCACGCGGCTGGCCGTTGCCGACGCGAGCTACTTCTTCGACGGCTACGGCATCCCGGGGGAGACCGGGGACGAGATCCAGCTCGAGGGGCAGTCGGAGAGCGCCCGGGTGGTGAGCATCGACCTCGGCGGCAACACGCTCACGCTCGACCGCTCGCTGACGTGGACCGCAGGCCAAGGCGTGGCCCTCCGCTTCACCGGCGCAAGACCGGACGTGGGCGCGTACGAGACCGGGCTCCCGTAGCAGTTTCGCAGCGAACTCCTGCCCCGGACTCTGACCGCGCAGCCCAACGGCAAGGTCCATTCATCGGCCGGCCGGAGCCTCGGCCTCGCGCCGCGCCGACCGCCGCTCCCCGTACTTCCCCGGCGAGATGAGCCAGGACAGAGGGATGTAGCCGCTGCGAGTGAACGAGAGCGGGGTGAGGGCCACGATCTTCACGTCCAGCCAGAAGGACAGGTGCCTCACATAGAGCAGGTCGTAGTAGATCCACTGGTGGAAGTCGCCCTTGTCGCGGTCGTGACGGCAGATCTGCCACAGGCCGGTGACACCGGGCCGTACCGAGAGCCGTCCTTCCCGCCAGGGAACGCAGATCTGGTTCTCGCGGAAGGGCGAGGGCCGGGGGCCGACGAGGCTCATCTCCCCGACGAGCACGTTCCACAGCTGCGGGATCTCGTCCAGGTTGGTGGCAGACAGGAACCGGCCCATCCGCGTCCGCCGGGGGTCCTCTTTCACCTTGAACTGGGGGCCGTCCATCTGGTTCATCTGGGCAAGCTTGCGCTGCTGCTGGTCGGCTCCGGGGATCATGGTCCGGTACTTCCAGCACCGAAAGGACCGCCCGCCCATGCCCTCCCGCACGTGACCGAAGTGGATCGGGCCCTTTGACTCGAGCTTGATGAGGGCGGCGATCAGCAGGCCCAGCGGGGCGAAGAGAACGAGGCCGGCCGCGGCCACGATCGCGTCCGTCGCCCGCTTGACGACCCGATAGACGGGGCGGGGCGCCAGCTCGGGCGAAAGGCCCAGTGGC
>Ga0315273_10001638_pt1 | contig 25646 bp, 22 predicted proteins | sample YL17G02_0_MG_FD_205753 | JGI IMG/M metagenome (GOLD analysis project Ga0315273, IMG submission 205753) | Sediment microbial communities from Yellowstone Lake, YNP, Wyoming, USA - YL17G02_0 | ecosystem: Environmental > Aquatic > Freshwater > Lake > Sediment | place: USA: Wyoming | collected... | reverse complement strand
GCATCAACCATCTAAACTCCGCGTTCTGCTGCGACGGAAGCCCCATCCTGACGCGCCGGCCAAGCCCCGGCGCCGGATCCGCAAGCTCCGCCTCTTGCTCCTCCTCCTGGTTCTCTGGGTGCTGGGATCGACGGCGTTCGGGCTCGGGCTGGTCTCGGCGATCGCCTCGCAGATCCCCTCGCTCGATCCGTCGAAGCACCACCAGCAGGTCAACGGCTACATCTACGCGAACGACGGGCACACGATCCTCTCCGTGCTCCGCGGCTCGCAGGCCCGCGTGATCGTCGCATCCGGCCAGATCTCCCCCGCGATGAAGCAGGCGATCGTCGCGATCGAGGACAAGCGCTTCTACGAGCACCGCGGGATCGACGTGCACGGGATGGCGCGCGCGCTGTGGGCCGACATCAGCCAGCGCGGCCTCGTGCAGGGCGGCTCGACGATCACGCAGCAGTTCGTCAAGAACGCCTACGTCCGCAACGAGCGCTCGGTGGCGCGCAAGCTCAAGGAGGCGGCGCTCGCCTGGCAGCTCGAGCAGCGCTGGTCGAAGGACCGGATCCTGACCGCGTACCTGAACACGATCTACTTCGGCAACGGTGCCTACGGGATCCAGCAGGCGGCGCTCACCTACTTCGGCAAGCGTCCGTTCGACCTGACGCTGGCCGAGGCGGCTCTGCTCGCCGGGATCCCGGGGGACCCCTCTCTCTACGACCCGGTCGTGAACCCCCGCCATGCGCGGGCGCGGCGCAACCTCGTCCTGCGCCAGATGCTCCAACAGCACGACCTCTCGCCCCCGGACTACGAGGCGGCGGTGAGCGCGCCGCTGCCGCGACCGCAGGACGTGCACCTCCCCGGCACCCAGGGGCCGGTACCGCACTTCGTCAACTACGTGAAGCAGCAGCTCGTCGACCGCTACGGGGCGGGCCGCGTCTTCGGGGGCGGGCTGCGCGTGAAGACGACGATCGACCTGCGGCTGCAGAAGCTCGCACGCGCCGCGATCGACCAGACGCTGACCAATCCGGATGGCCCGACCGCGGCGCTCGTCGCGATCGATCCCCGCACGGGCGCCGTCCTGGCGATGATCGGCGGCGACAACTACCGCAAGAGCCAGTTCAACCTCGCCGTGCAGGGCGAGCGGCAGCCCGGCTCCTCGTTCAAGCCCTTCGTCCTCGCCACCGCGCTCGAGCAGGGAATCTCGCCGGCCACGATGCTCGTCTCGAAGCGGCAGGTGATCTCGCTCGGCGACCGTGACTGGTACGTGCACAACTACGAGGGCTCCTACCTCGGCCCGATCAACCTCACGACGGCGACGATCGAGTCCGACAACACGGTCTACGCGCAGCTGACGCGGATCGTGGGGCCGGAGAACATCGTCAAGACCGCACACCGGCTGGGGATCACGAGCCCGCTGCAGAACTACTTCGCGATCGGGCTCGGCGTCGAGGCTGTCAACCCGCTCGAGATGGCCCGCGCCTTCGGCGCGTTTGCGAACGGGGGCCTGCGCCTCGACGGGCGGCTGACGGGTAACCGGCCCCTGGCGATCCAGTCGGTCAACGGCGTGCCGAACACGCCGCAGCCCAGGCGCGCGATCTCGCCGGAGACCGACGCCTACGTCAACCAGATCCTCCAGGGCGTCGTCACCTCCGGCACGGGAAGGCGCGCCGCGCTCCCCGACCGGCCCGCGGCGGGCAAGACCGGGACGACGGAGAACTTCGGCGACGCGTGGTTCGTCGCCTACACGCCGCAGCTCGTGACCGCGGTCTGGGTCGGCTACCCGAACCGCTACGTGCCGATGCTGCACGAGTACCACGGCAAGGCGGTCGCGGGCGGCACGTTCCCGGCCGAGATCTGGAAGCGGTTCACCGAGAGCGCGCTCAAGCTCGAGCAGGATGCGCCCGAGACCTTCCCGGCGCCGCCGCTCCTCTTCCAGTCGCCGCGCCGGGTCGTCTACCGCAACGGACAGATCCAGCTCGACAACGGCCTCTGCCGGAGCACGAGCGAGATCGTCTACTTCGGCCGGAGCGGCCCCGCACGGACGGCGAACTGCAAGAAGAACGAGGTCGAGGTGCCGCGCGTCGTCGGGATGACGCTCGACGCGGCGAAGGCGCGCCTCGCGCTGCAGCCGCTCACCCCGTCACTCGTCTACAAGCCGGCGGCGCCCCGCCAGAGGGTGGACATCGTGATCGCGCAGTACCCGGCGAGCGGGACGCTCTCGTCGTTCGACAAGGTGACGCTGGTGATGGCGAAGCCGCTGCACGGCGTCGTCCCCAAGGTGGTCGGGCTCGACCTGCGCGCCGCGCGGGCACGGCTGCGCAAAGCCGGGCTCGGCCTGCGGGTGGGCGGGCTCGTCGACGGGAAGCAGGGACGCGTCCTCGCCCAGGCGCCGAGGCCGGGTGTCGCGGCCGCACCGGGAATGCCGGTCGTGCTTCAGATCGGGCGTGGATGAGCGACGAGCTGCTCGGACGGATCGTCGCGTGGGCCGACCGGCAACCCGACATCCGCGCGCTGATCATGACGGGCTCTCGCGCGCGCGAGGACGGGAGCGCCGACGAGCTCTCCGACTACGACCTCGAGGTCTTCACGACCGCTCAGGCGACGTACGAGTCCGACTCGGGCTGGATCGGCGAGCTCGGGAAGGTGTGGGTCTGCCTGCAGCTGCCGGTCCGCGAGGAGGACGGCTACCTGATGCGCCTCGTCGTCTTCGAGGGCGGCCTGAAGGTCGACTTCGGCATCGCCCCCGTCGAGGTGCTCGCGGACACGGTCGCGGGGCGGCAGCTGAACGACCTGTACGAGCGCGGGTACCGGGTGCTCCTCGACAAGGACGGCCTCGCCGCACAGCTCGTCGACCCGGCGTACGAGGGGCCGCTGCGGCTGCCCCCGGCGGAGGAGGAGTTCTGGGCCGCGGTCGAGGAGTTCTGGTTCGAGGCGTTCCACATCCCCAGGCTGCTGCAGCGCAACGACCTCTGGGTCGTGAAGCTGCGCGACTGGACGATGAAGCAGCGGCTGCTCGAGATGATCGAGTGGCACGCGACCGCGACGAAGGGCGCCCAGCACGACGTCTGGCACATCGGCAAGCGGATGGCCGAGTGGACGGAGCCGGAGGTCTGGCGGCGGCTCCACTCGACCTTCGGGCACTTCGACGGCGCCGACAGCCTCGGCGCGCTGCACGCCACGGTCGAGCTCTACCGCGACCTCGCGACCGAGACGGCCGCCGCGTTCGGGTTCGTCTACCCGGACGAGCTCGACCGGGCGGTCAGCGGCTCCTTTCCGCCCGCAGCGGACGGCTGAGGAAGCGCGAGCCGGCCTCCGCGTAGCGCCACGGGCGCTCGACCGCCTGCGAGATCCCGACGCGGGTGCCCTGCACGAGCGCCGCAGCCTCCGCCGCCGCCAGCAGCTCGAACGGCGGCGCGTCGAGCGGAAGCCCGTCGTGCGTGCCGGTGATCCCGAGCGCCTGGGTGAGACGGCCCGGGCCCGAGCAGAGCAGGCGGGCCTCCTCGAGGCCCCGCCGCTCCCGCATCGCCGCGAGCCCGTGCGTCGGCTCGAGCGCGCGGACAAGCACCGCCGAGGCGGACGCGCAGACGGCGTTCACGCACCAATGGACGCCGTAGGAGCGGTAGACGTACGCGCGGCCGGGAGGGCCGAACATCGCCGCGTTGCGCGGCGTCGGGCCGCCGAAGGAGTGCGAGGCCGGATCCTCGCGGTCGTAGGCCTCGACCTCGACGATCCTCCCGCCCACTCCGTCCACGAGCAGCGTCGCGCCGATCAGCTCGGGCGCGACCTCATGGGCGCTGCGGGCGAAGAAGTCAGACCGGAGCTGCACGGGCCCTCGCGTCGTAGTGGAGCAGAGCCGGCACGAGCGCGCCGACCACGACGGCGCCGACGACGCACAGGAGCCCGCCCGAGACGATCGAGAAGCGGACGCTCGTGAGCGAGGCGACGACCCCCGCCTCGACGTTGCCGAGCGAGGGCGTCGAGGCGACCTGTGCGAACTCGATCCCCGCGACGCGGCCCCGCAGCGACTCCGGTGTCACCGTCCACAGGATCGTGCTGCGCAGCACCGCGCTCACGTTGTCGGCCGCCCCGGCCGCCGCGAGCAGGAGCAGCGCGACCCAGAGGCTGTCGGCGAAGCCGAAGGCCGCGATCGCGAGTCCCCAGAGCGCGGCGGCAACCGCGACGTAGAGCCCCTGCCGGCGGACGTGGGCGATCCAGCCGGAGAGCAGCGAGGAGGTGAGCGCGCCGGCGTACGGCGCCGCGTAGAGGAAGCCGAGCACCGAGGCCCCGCCGCCGAACCGCGTTTCGGCGAGCGCCGGGAAGAGCGCCCGCGGCATCCCGAACACCATCGCGCTCGAGTCGACGAGGAACATCCCCAGCACGACCTTCTGCGCCCGCACGTACCGGAACCCCTCGGCGATCGAGCGCAGGCTCGGGCGCTCTGCGTCGTGCGCGGGCGGCAGCGGCGGCAGGCGCCAGATGCTCCACAGCGAGGCGGCGAAGGTGACCGAGTCGAGGCCGTACGCGAGCGGGAGCCCGACCGCGGCGATCAGGACGCCCGCCACGGCCGGGCCCGCCACCGAGGTCGTGCTCCCGTAGACGGACTCGAGCGCGTTGGCCGCGACGAGGTCGTCCTGCTCGACGAGCCGCGGGATCAGTGAGCTCATCCCCGCCACGCCGATCGAGAAGATCGCCATCATCAGCGTCACGAGCACGTAGATCGCCCAGACGCGCGGGTGGGTCAGCGAGGCGTTGACGGCGAAGAGGGCGGCGACGACGGCGAGCAGGGTCTCGGTGCGGAGGAGCAGGTTGCGCCGGTCGAACGCATCCGCGATCGCGCCGCCCGCGATCGTCAGCGTGAGGAGCGGCGCGAGCTCGCACAACGAGAGCAGCCCGACCTGGAGGGTCGAGTGCGTGAGCCCGTAGAGCTGGAAGGGAGCGGCGACGGCCGCGATCTCGGAGCCGAAGGTCGAGACGGTCTGGCCGACGAACAGGCGCCGGAATGCCGGGTAGCGCTTGAGCGGGCTCGTGTCGACCGCGAGGCTGCGGAGCCGCTCGCGCGTCCCCGGCCGGTCGGCGCCCGGAGAGGGGTCGCCGGGCTCGGTCACCTAGAAGAGTTTGGGGGACTCGGCCGGGGCGGCGCTCGCCTCGAGCAGGCGCTTGGCCCGGCGGGCGAGATCGGCGAGGTCGACCCGGCCCTTGTCGGCGTCCTCGGCCACGTGCTCGGCGAACGCGAGCGCCTCGTCGAGGAGGGCCGACCCGGCCGCCGCGTCCTGCCCCATGTCGTGCAGGATCGTCCGCTCGGTCCGCGAGGCGACGACCGGCTCGGCGATCCCCTCGACCCAGACGTGGGTGCGGCGGCCGCCGCCGCGGTCGTCACCGGTGATCGGCTGCAGCGAGTAGATCCGGTCCGCGCGTGCGTACTTGCCAAAGCCGAGGAAGACCATCCGGGGGGTGCCGTCCACGACGGAAAGTATCTACCTTTCCGGAGATGGAGTCAGTCTGGGACTATCCGCGGCCGCCGCGGGTCGAGCGGTCGGCGCGGCGCGTGCGGGTCGTCTTCGGCGGCGTCACCGTCGCCGACTCGACGCGCGCCCACCGCGTGCTCGAGACGAGTCATCCGCCCGTGTACTACGTGCCGGTCGAGGACGTGCGCCCCGGGTGCCTGGAGCGCTCGGCGCACACGACCTGGTGCGAGTGGAAGGGGCACGCCTCCTACCACGACCTCGTCGTGGACGGCCGCCGCTCGAAGCGCGCCGCGTGGTCCTACGCCGACCCCTCCCCCGCGTTCGAGGCGATCCGCGACGCTGTCGCCTTCTACCCCGGCTGCGTGGACGAGTGCTTCCTCGACGACGAGCGCGTCGAGCCGCAACCGGGCGGCTTCTACGGCGGCTGGATCACGAGCGAGATCGCGGGCCCGTTCAAGGGCGCCCCCGGCAGCGCGGGCTGGTAGCCGCTAGCCGAGCGCGGCGCGCAGGGACTCGGCGACGCGCTCCTGGTCCTCGCGCTCGAGCTGCGGGAAGAACGGCAGCGCCAGGGTGCGAGCGCTCGTCTCCTCCGAGACCGGGCAGAGGCCCTCGGCGAAGCCGTAGCGCTCGCGCATGTAGGGCTGGAGATGGATCGAAGGGAGGTAGCGGCTCGTCGCGATCCCGTCGCGCTCGAGCGCGGCGATCACCCGCTCGCGGTCGCAGCCCCCGGGGAGCTTCACGACATAGACGAACCACGAGCGTAGGTGGTCGGCGTCGTCGGCCAGCGGCAGCTCGACGTCGAGCGCGGCGAGCAGCTCGCCGTAGCGGACGGCGACCTCGGAGCGGCCGGCGAGCATCGTGTCGAGCTTCTCGAGCTGCGCGAGCCCGATCGCCGCGGCGATCTCGTCGAGGCGATAGTTGTAGCCGAAGCGCGCGTGCTCGAGCCAGCCGCCGCCGTCGGCGCGGCCCTGGTTGGCGAGGCTCTTGAACAGACGCTGCTGCTCCTCGTCGGCGGTGACGACCATCCCGCCCTCGCCCGTGGTCATCTGCTTGTTCGGGTAGAACGCGAACACGGCCGGATGGCCGTGCGAGCCGAGCCGCCGCCCCCTGTACGCGGCGCCGAGCGCCTCGCAGGAGTCCTCGATCAGGGCCAGCCCGTGGCGCTCGCAGATCGCCAGGAGCGGGTCGAGCTCGCACGGGTAGCCGAAGATGTCCACCGCGACGACCGCCTTCGTCCGCTCGGTGATCGCCGCCTCGACCGCGGCCGGGTCGAGGTTGAGCGACGCGGGGTCGATGTCGGCGAAGACCGGCACCCCGCCCTCGTAGATGAAGCAGTTGGCCGACGCGACGAACGAGAAGGGTGAGGTGATCACCTCGTCGCCCGGCCCGATCCCCGCGGCCAGCACGCAGAGGTGGAGCCCCGCCGTGCCGCTCGAGACCGCCGCCGCGTAGGGGGCGCCGACGTACGCGGCGAGCGTCGCCTCGAACCGCTCGGTCACGGGTCCCAGCGAGAGCCGGCCCGAGCGGAGCACCTCGGAGACCAGCTCGACCTCCCGCTCGCCGATCACCGGCTGGGCAAGCGGGATCTGCTTCGTCGCGGCCCTCACGCCTCGGCGCGCGCCGCGACGTAGTCGAGCCAGCCGTGCACCTCGTACTGCTCGCTGCGGCCGTTGACGACGTCGAGGTAGACGGTCTGGAGCTCGAGCGTGACCGCGCCGACGCCGAGCTCCTGGTCGTCCACCGCGCGCACCGGCGTCACCTCGGCGGCGGTGCCGGTCATGAACACCTCGTCGGCGAGGTAGAGGTCGGTGCGGATCAGCTCCCCCTCCACGACCGTGTAGCCGAGGTCGCGCGCGATCGTGATCACCGTCTCGCGGGTGATCCCGGGGAGGATCGAGGTCGAGAGGGGCGGTGTCGTGATCACGCCGTCGCGGACGACGAAGATGTTCTCGCCCGGCCCGTCGGCGACGGTCCCCGTGTCGGTGAGCAGGATCGCCTCGTCGTACCCTCCCCGGCGCGCCTCGGTCGTCGCGAGCATCGAGTTGAGGTAGATGCCGGTCGCCTTGGCGGCGTGCGGGATCGTGTTCGCGCCGATCCGCTTCCAGGACGAGATCTTCGCCGTGATGCCCTTGGTGAGGCTGTCCTCGCCGAGGTAGGCGCCCCAGGGCCAGCTCATGATCACCGTCTCGACGGGGTTCCCCGCCGTGGAGACGCCGAGCTCGCCGAAGCCGTAGAACGCGATCGGGCGGATGTAGCAGGACGGCAGGCCGTTCACGGACACGAGCTCGTGCGTCGCGGCGCGCAGGTCTTCGAGCGCGTACGGGAGCTCCATGTAGAGGAGGCGCGCCGAGTCGAGCAGCCGCTGCAGGTGGTCGCTCAGCCGGAACACGGCCGGGCCGTCCGGCGTCTCGTAGCAGCGGATCCCCTCGAACACGCCCGTGCCGTAGTGGAGACCGTGGGCGCCGACGTGGATGTGGGCATCGGCCCAGTCCACGAGCTCGCCGTTCATCCAGATCTTCTCGGTCTCGCGCATCGTCCGCTCCTTTCGCCGCCGGCAGCCGTAATCGTACCGGCCGGGCGGTCAGCCCTCCTGGACGGCGTCGACCGGCTCGGCGCGCGCGAGCCGCACGAGATCGCGCGGCGCGATCCCGACCATGTGCCTGGTCGAGCCCGCGCCGACCCAGACCCGCTCGTGCACGAGCAGCGTCTGCTCGATCAGCACGCGCTCGACGAGCGGCAGCGGGAAGGGGGCGACGGCGCCCGGCTCGAACCCCGTCGCGCTGCGCACCTCGTCGGGTCCCGCGACCCGCGCACGGGCACCGCCGAGCGCGCGCGCCACCTTCGCCGGGTCGGCGCGCCGGTCGCCCGGAACGAGCACGACCGCCGGACGGCCGTCGCAGTCGAACACGAGCGACTTCACGATCCGGCCCGGCTCGCAGCCGACCGCCTCCGCCGCGGCCTCGGCCGTCGGCGTCCCCGCCTCGAACTCCTCGAGGCGCGCCTCGACCCCCGCGGCGCGCACGTATGCCGAGACGCGCTCGACGGGCTCCGGCCATTCGCTCCCGGTCACGGGCTCAGCGTCCTGGAAGCGACGGCGCCGCCTCCTTCCGAAACGCCGGGAACGGCACCAGCGGCTCGAAGCGCGCGGTGAAGAAGCGCAGGTGCTCCGGCGTGTAGGTCATCCGCAGGCCCGGGATCTCGCCGCGCATCGCGAAGACCTCCTCGACGACGTCGGCCACGAAGTCGAGGTGCTCGCCCGTGTAGACGCGCCGCGGCAGCGTCAGCCGCACGAGCTCGAGCCCGTCGTAGGGAAGGTCGCCGTGCTGGCCGGAGACGATCCCCCGCTCCATCGAGCGGACGCCCCCTGCGGCGTAGATCGCCGCGGCGAGCGCCTGGGCCGGAAAGTCCGTCTGGGGCACGTGCGGGAGGAACCGCTTCGCGTCGACGAACACCGCATGCGCCCCGACGGGAACGACGATCGGCACGCCGGCCTCCTGCAGCAGCGCGCCGAGGTGGCGCGACTGGCCGACGTACTGCGCGACCATCCGCTCGTCGGCCGCCTCATAGATCCCCTGGGCGAGCGCCTCCATGTCATGACCGGCCATGCCGCCGTAGTGCGGGAAGCCCTCGTAGACGACGACCAGCTCCCGCGCGAGCTCGGCGAGCCCGTCGTCGTTCAGGCAGAGGAGGCCGCCGATCGGGACGAAGTGGTCCTTCTTCGACGAGAAGACGGCCCCGTCGGAGAGGGACGCGATCGTCCGAAGCACCTCCGCGAAGGGCACGTCCGCCCAGCCCGGCTCCCGCTCGCGCACGAACAGCGCGTTCTCGGACGCGCGGGTCGCGTCGAGGATCAGCGGCACGTCGTGCTCGAGCGTGAGCGCGCGCACCTCGCGCAGGTTCTCGATCGAGAGGGGCTGGCCGCCGGCCATGTTCAGGCAGGTCTCGACCCGGACGAAGGCGACGTCGCGCTCGCGCAGGACGCGCTCGAGCGCCTCGCAGTCCAGGTTCCCCTTGAACGGGTGCAGCGACTCGGGGTCGGAGGCCTCGGGGATCGAGACGTCCACCCAGATCCCGCCCGCGAGCTCCGCGTGCGCGCGGGAGGTGGTGAAATAGAGGTTCGACGCGACGACCTGCCCGGGCGTGACCGCGATCCGCGAGAGCAGGTGCTCGGCGCCGCGGCCCTGGTGGGTCGGGATCAGGTGCGTGTAGCCGTAGACCTCGCGCATCGCCGCCTCGAGGCGGTAGAAGCTGCGCGAGCCGGCGTACGCCTCGTCGCCGAGCTCCATCGCCGCGCGCTGCTCCTGCGAGAGCGCGGAGGTGCCGCTGTCGGTGAGGAGGTCGATGAAGACGTCCTCCGAGCGGAGGCCGAAGGTGTTCCAGCCCGCCTCGTCGAGCGCGGCGAGGCGCCGCTCCGGGGAGACGAGCGCGATCGGCTCGATCACCTTGATCTTCCAGGGTGGGACGTTCGTGTGCTCAGGCATGGGAGGTCCTTTCGACCCGCACCGCGCACGCCTTGTACTCCGGCGTGCCCGTGCGGGGGTCGACTGCGTCGATGGTGAGCCAGTTGACTGCGGACTCGGTGAAGTGGAGCGCCATCCAGACCAGGCCTGGGAAGACGCGCTCGCCGACGGCCGCCCGGGCCTCGAGCTCCCCGCGCCGCGAGACGAGCCGGGCCCAGTCGCCGTCGGCGAGCCCCAGGGCGGCCGCGTCGCTCGGATGGATCTCGAAGAAGGGATCCTGCTGCTTGGCGAGGATCCCGTCCTCGCGCATCGTCATCGTGGCGGTGTTGTAGTGGTAGAGCGTGCGCCCGGTCGAGAGGACGAGCGGGAACTCGGCATCGGGCTGCTCGACCGGCGGCAGGTACTCGACCGGATGGAACAGTCCTTTCCCGAGTGCCGGGCCGCCCTCGTGCAGGAACGGCGAGCCAGGATGGTCGCGGTCGGGGCACGGCCACTGGATGCCCTGCTCCTCCAGCCGGTCGTAGCGGATCCCGGCCCACGGCGGCGCCAGGTCGGCGAGCTCGTTCCAAACCGACTCGGCGTCGGGGTACTCGGGCCACTCGGCGCCGAGCGCGCGGGCGAGGTCGATCACGATCTCGCGGTCGACGCGAGCGTTGCCCGGGCAGGGGACGGCGCTGCGGACGCGGTTCACGCGGCGCTCGGTGTTCGTGAACGTGCCGTCCTTCTCGGCGAAGCTCGAGGCCGGGAGGACGACGTCCGCGTGCTCGCGCGAGGTGTCGTTGAGGAAGATGTCCTGCGAGACGAGGAACTCGATCCCGGCGAACCCCTCCTTGACGCGGTGGGCGTCGGGGTCGGACTGCACCGGGTTCTCGCCGATCAGGTAGAGCGCCCTGACGCGCCCGTCGTGCAGGCCGTGGATCATCTCGTCGAGCCGGTAGCCGGGCGTCTCGGGGATCTCGGCGCCCCAGGCCTCCGCGAACTTGCGGCGGACCTCCGGGTCGTCCACCGGCTGGTAGCCGTGCAGGTAGGCGGGGTTCGCGCCGGAGTCGTTCAGCCCCTGGACGTTGTTCTGCCCGCGCAGCGCGTTGAGGCCGGTGGACGCGTAGCCGAGGTGGCCGGTCATCAGCACGAGGTTGGCGAGCGACCAGACGTTGTCGACGCCGCAGACGTGCTCGGTGATCCCGAGCGTGTAGAAGATCCCCGCGCGCGGCTCGGTCGCGTACTCGCGCGCCGTGGCCCGGATCGCCTCGGCGGGAACGCCCGTGACCTGCTCCGCCTCCTCCGGCGTGTAGCGCGCAACGACCTCGCGCACGGCCTCGAACTCGGCGGTGTGGTCGCGGATGTAGGCGTCGTCCTGCAGCCCCTCCTCGAGGATCACGTGCATCATCGCGTTGAGCAGCCAGACATCGCTGCCCGGCCGCAGCTGGAGGTGCCGCTTGGCGATCTTCGTCAGCCAGATCGCGCGCGGGTCGGCGACGACGAGCGTCGCGCCCCGGCGCACCGCGCGCTTGATCCGCAGCGCGAGCACGGGGTGCGCCTCTGTCGTGTTCGAGCCGATCACGAGCAGGAACCGGTCATCGTCGATCTCCGGGATCGAGTTGGTGCTGGCTCCTCTGCCGAACGACCTGACCAGGCCGTAAAGGGTCGGAGCGTGTCAGGTGGCTTCGCAGGAGTGGACGGAGTTCGTCTTGAGCGCCGTCCGCGCCAGCTTCTGGATCAGGTAGTTCTCCTCGTTCGTGAGCCGCGCCGAGGCGAGCACGCCGACCGCCTGGTCGCCGTGCCGCTCCCGAACCCCGTTCAGGCCCGCGGCCGCGGCGGCGATCGCCTCCTCCCAGCTCGCCGGGTGGAGCTCGCCGTCGGCGCCGCGGATCAGCGGCTCGGTGAGGCGGTCGGGGTGGTTGATGAAGCCGAACGAGAAGCGGCCCTTGACGCACAGCTCGCCCTCGTTCGGCAGGTAGGACGGGTCTGAGGTGACCTTGACGACCTTGCCGCTCTCCGGGTCGACGTTGAGGTCGAGCTGGCAGCCGACGCCGCAGTAGGTGCACGTCGTCTTCACCTTCCGAAGCGCGGTGTCGGGCATCGTCGTCCCGGTGCTCTTCTTCTCGAAGATCGCGCCGGTCGGGCAGACCGAGAGGCAGCCGCCGCAGAGCTCGCACTCGGTGTCGAGCCAGGAGTGCCCGTGGGTGGGGACGATGCGCGCCTCGGGGCCGCGGCCCTCGAAGGTGAGCGCCGAGCACTGCATCACGTCCTGCGTGTAGCGGATGCAGCGGCCGCAGAGGATGCAGGCGTCGGGGTCGTACCCCATCAGCTCGTTGCGGTCCTCGTAGGGCTCTCGGCCGGCGTCGGGCAGCACGAAGGGCGCCTGCGCGCCGAGCTCGAGCGCGAGGTCTGCCAGCTCGTCGGCGCGGCCGCCGCCCGCGGTCGAGACGTGCTCGGTGAGCAGCATCTCGGTCAGCGTCCTGCGCAGCTTCGGCAGGCCGCCGTTCGTCGTGACCGCCATCCCCTCCTCGACGCGGACGGCGCAGGACGGGACGGGACGCGGCGAGCCCTCCACCTCGACGAGGCAGAGGCGGCAGCCCCCGTAGGGCTCGAGCTTGTCGTCGTGGCAGAGCGTCGGCGGGGCCTCGCCGTTCCGGCGCAGCGCGTGCAGGAGCAGCTCGCCGCTCTCGGCGAGGGCCGCGCGCCCGTCCACCGTGAAGCGAACCCCGCTCACGGCAGCAGCTCCGGCCAGTGGCGCTTGACCGAGCGGACGGGGATGGGGGCCCCCTGGCCGAGCCCGCAGATCGAGGCCTGCTCGAGCGCCTCGAGCCAGGCCTCGAGCTCCTCGCCGGAGAACGAGACCCGCCCGGCCGCGAGGTGGTGGAGGCCGCGCGTGCCGATCCGGCAGGGCGTGCACTTCTGGCACGACTCCTCGGCGAAGAACCGCATCGTCTCGGTCAGCAGCTCGAGCGGCGCGTACGAGGCCGGGAAGACCTGCACCGCCGCCGAGCCGACGGAGGCGCCCCACTCCGCGAGCGCCGCGCGCGTCAGCGGCACGTCGAGCGCGGCCGGCGGCAGGATCCCGCTCGCCGCGCCGCCGGGCACGACCGCGCCGATCTCGTCGGTCGGCCCGCCGCCGAACTCCTCGATCAGCTCGCGCAACGTGATCCCGTTTCCCGCCTCGTAGCAGCCGGGCCGTTCGACGGCGCCGGAGAGCGACCAGAGCCGGGTGCCCGGCTCACCGCGCCGGCCGAGCGCCGCGAACCAGGCGCCGCCGTTTCGCAGGATCGCCGGGATGTGCGCGAGCGTCTCGACGTTGTCGATCAGCGTCGGCGCGCCGAGGAAGCCGCGCTGGGCCGGGAACGGCGGGCGCAGCCGGGGCATCCCGCGCCGGCCCTCCATCGACTCGAGCATCGCGGTCTCCTCGCCGCAGATGTACGAGCCTGCGCCGACGACGAGCTCGATCGAGCGGCCGTAGACGTCGCCGAGCGCCGCGATCGCCTCCAGGAGCCGTGCCCGCGCGGTCGCGTACTCCTCGCGCAGGTAGATGTAGCCGTGCTCGGCCTGTGCGAACTCCATCGCCACGAGCAGCCCCTCGAGCAGGAGGTTCGGGCGAAGCTCCATCAGGTAGCGGTCCTTGATCGTTCCGGGCTCGCCCTCGTCGGCGTTGACGATCACGACGCGCGGGCCGGGCTCGCGCCGCACCGCCTCCCACTTGCGCCAGGTCGGGAAGCCGGCCCCGCCGAGGCCGACGAGGCCCGAGGCCTCGAGCTCCGCAAGCACGCGTTCGGGCGGCAGGCGCGGCGGGCTCGCCTCGCGGTCCGGGCGGCTCAGGCCGAGCGAGGGGCCGTCGTTCGTGGCGTGGGCGACGGGCGGCGCCGCCTCTCCTGCGAGCGCCGCGTCGAGCACCTTCCGGGAGAGGCCGGGCAGGATCGTGTCGCCGCGCGTCCCGACCGGCGCGAGGTCGCAGTGGCCGAGGCAGGCCACCTCGACCGCCGGGAGGCCCTCCGGGGCGAGCTCCTGGGCGAGCGCAAGCAGCTCGTGGCCGCCCCTGCAGGCGCAGACGGGCCCGGTGCAGACGCGGAGCGAGTCGAGCGGCAAGCCCAGGAACGAGTAGAAGGAGACGACCTCGGCGACCTCCCCACGCCGGATTCGCATGTGGTCGGCGAGCGCGTCGGAGAGCTCGGGCGTGACCGGGCCGAGCTCGCGGCGGATGCGACCGAGGTTGTCGAGCAGACTGGTCCGCGCGGTCGGGAGCTCTGCGAGCTGCACGCGCTCAGTCTTCCGGTCGCGGCAGACGGACGCAACAGGACGGCCCGCACCCCGCCTGCGGGTTTCCCGCAGCGGGCTGCTCCGGCGCCCCGATGCCCGGACCGGGAGCGTGCGCAAGAGTCAGGGTGATGATCGCCGTCCTCGCCTGGAGGCCCGGGCTCTCGAACGGGCAGCTGGTGGCGGCATGGCGGGCCCGCGGCCTCGACGCCGCCCTCGTCAGCCCCGCCGCGGCGCCGGGCCGCCTCCACGAGGGCGACGTCGCGCTCGTGCGCCTCGACATCGTCCCGACGCTCGACGGGTGCGAGGAGGGGCTCGAGGTCTGCGGCACGCTCGAGCACCAGGGCGTGCGCGTGCTCAACGGCCCGGAGGGGCTGCTCGCGGCCCACGACAAGCTGCAGACGGCGCTCGCGCTCGAGCGCGCCGGGATTCCCAGCCCCGCCACGCGCCACGTGACCGACCCGCTCGAGCTGCCCTCGCTCGAGCCGCCGCTCGTGCTGAAGCCGCGCTTCGGCAGCTGGGGGCGCGACGTGCTGCTCTGCCGGACGCGGGCCGAGCTCGCGGCCGCGGCGGAGAAGCTGCCGGAACGGCAGTGGTTCCGCGCGCAGGGCGTTCTCGCGCAGGAGCTCGTTCCGCTCGTGCCGCGCGACCTGCGCGTGCTCGTCGGCGACGGCCGCGCGGTCGGGGCGAGCGCGCGCGTCCCGGCACGGGGCGAGTGGCGCACCAACGTCTCGCTCGGCGGCCGCCTCGAGGCGGTCGAGCCCCCCGAGGAGGCGCTCCGGCTCGCGGTCGCGGCGATCGCGGCAATCGGGATCGACTGCGCCGGCGTGGACCTGCTCCCCACTCCGGACGGCGGGTGGATCGTGCTCGAGTTGAACGGAGCGGCCGACTTCGACGAGCGCTACTCGCTGGCAGGAAGGGACGTCTACGACGACCTCGCCGCCGCGCTCTCGCTCGACGAGGTCACGGCCGCGCGATGAGCCTGCCCCGCGGCCGGAGGGACTTCGCCTTCCAGATCGCGCTCTGGCTCGGCTTCGTGCTCGCCTACCAGGTCGCGCGGGGCCTCGCCGACCACGGCGCGGCCGAGGCGATCCACAATGCCGAGAGCGTCGTCCGGCTCGAGCGCCGGCTCGGCGCCTTCTTCGAGCTCGACCTCCAGCGCCGGCTGCTCGACGTCGGCGGGACGATGCTGCACGCGGCCAACTGGACCTACTGGCTCTCGCAGTTCGCGGTGCTCAGCCTCGCGCTGCTCTGGGTCTACCTGCGGCGCTATCCGGCCTACACCCGGTTCCGGAACTGGGTGCTCCTGACGAACATGCTCGGGCTGGTGGTCTACGTGTCGCTGCCCACAGCGCCGCCGCGCCTCCTGCCCTGGGACGGCTTCGTGGACACGCTCGCCAGCCGCGAGGAGCTGAACCACGGCACCGGCCTCGTGCAGCTCGTCGCGAACCCCTACGCCGCGATGCCGAGCCTCCACGCGGCGGATGCGCTGATCGTCGGCGTCACGCTGGCCTCGGTGATCGCCTCGCGCTGGGGCCGTCTGTGGCTCCTCTGGCCCGTCTGGGTCTCGTTCGCGCTGATGGCGACCGCAAACCACTTCTGGCTCGACCTCTGCGCCGGATTCCTGCTCGCCGGAGTCGCCTGGCTGCTCCTGCACGGGAAAGCCGCAGCGCGGTTCCGCGGCCGCCCCGATGCCACCCGCGGCGCGCCGGCCGGATCCTGAGCGGGTGGACACGATGTGGGCGATCCGCAAGCCGCAGGCCGCGCCGGGCCTGGCGCTCGAGGAGGTGCCGGTGCCCGTCCCGGGCGACGACGAGGTGCTCGTCCGCGTCGAGGCCGCCTCGATCTGCGGCACCGACCTGCACATCTTCCGCTGGGACGCGTGGGCGCAGCAGCGCATCCGGCCGCCGCTGACGCTCGGGCACGAATGGGCCGGCACCGTCGTCGAGGTCGGCCGCGCCGTCCGTCACGTCGCCGAGGGCGACTACGTCTCCGCCGAGAGCCACGTCACGTGCGGGATGTGCTTCCAGTGCCGCACCGGGCAGGCGCACATGTGCGAGCACACCCAGATCCTCGGCGTCGACCGTGACGGCGCCTTCGCGGAGTACGTGACCGTGCCCGAGTCGGTCGTCTGGCAGAACGACCGCACGAAGCTCCCGCCCGAGATCGCAACCCTCCAGGAGCCGTTCGGCAACGCCGTCTTCGCCACCTCGACCCAGGACCTGCCCGGCCGCTCGGTCGCGATCCTCGGCTGCGGCCCGGTCGGCCTCTTCTCGATCGCGATCGCCCGCGCCTCGGGCGCCGGGCGCGTGCTCGCCTCCGACCGCGTGCCGTTCCGCCTCGGCCTCGCCGAGCAGCTCGGCGCCGACGTGGTCGACGTCTCGTCCACCGACGACGTCCCCGGCTGGTTCCGCGAGCACAGCGAGGGCGACGGGATCGACGTCGTGTTCGAGATGTCGGGCGCGTCCGCCTCGATCATCGACTCGTTCCGGATCGTCCGCAACGGCGGCCACGTCGTCCTGTTCGGGATCCCGCCGCTGCCGGTCGAGATCGACGTCGCCGAGTCGCTGATCTTCAAGAACCTGACCGTCACCGCGGTGAGCGGGCGCCAGGTCTTCGCGACCTGGTACCGCACCCGCTGGCTGCTCGAGCACGGCGTGGTCGACCTGCGGCCGCTGATCACCCACGAGCACCCGCTGGCCGACTTCGAGCAGGCCTTCGCGGAGCTCGAGCGCGGCGAGGCCTGCAAGATCGTGCTGTACCCGGGCGGCGCGGCCGTGCCGGCCACGGCGCTCCCGGCCGAGGCCGCGCAGCCCTCGCCTCGGCTCGCGCGCTGGGCGCACCGGTGAGCGCGAGCCTGCAGCGCTCGGTCGCCCGAGAGCTGGACGCGCTGCGCGAGGCCGGCACCTACAAGCGCTTCAACACGCTCCTCTCGCCGCAGGGGCCGGTGGTCGAGATGGCCGGGCGCGGCGAGGTGATCGTCCTCTCGTCGAACAACTACCTCGGCCTCGCCAACCGCCCCGAGGTGGTAGAGGCCGGGATCGAGGGCCTGCGCCGCTACGGCGCGGGCACGGCGTCCGTCCGCTTCATCTGCGGCACGTTCGCGCCGCACCATGAGCTGGAGGAGGCGCTCGCGCGCTTCTCGGCGACCGAGGCGGCGCTCAGCTACGTCTCGTGCTGGAACGCGAACGAGGCGGTCGTGCCGAGCCTCACCGACGAGAGCACGGTGATCCTCTCCGACGAGCTGAACCACGCGAGCATCGTCGACGCGGTGCGGCTCTCGAAGCCGGCGCGCAAGATCGTGTACGCCCACTCCGACCTCGACGAGCTGCGCGAGGGCCTCGCCTCCTGCGAGCAGGGGCAGCGGAAGCTCGTGCTGACCGACGGCGTCTTCTCGATGGAGGGCGACCTGGCGCGGCTGCCCGAGATCCTCGAGCTCGCGCGCGCGCACGACGCGACCGTGCTCGTGGACGACTCGCACGGCGTCGGCGTGATGGGCGCGACCGGCCGCGGCGTCGCGGAGCACTTCGGCGTGCTCGGCGAGGTGGACGTGATCACCGGCACGCTCGGGAAGGCGCTCGGCGGGGCCGCGGGAGGCTACGTCGCGGCGAGCGCGGAAGTGTGCGACCTGCTCTCGCAGCGCTCCCGGCCGCAGCTCTTCTCCAACGCGCTGCCGCCGACGGTCGCCTGCAGCGCCCTGGCCGCGCTCCAGGTGCTCGAGCGCGAGCCGGAGCTGATCGATCGCCTCCACGCGAACACCGACTACTTCCGCGGGCGCCTCGTCGAGCTCGGCTACGACCCGCTCCCGGGCGAGGGCGCGATCATCCCGATCATCGTCGGCGAGACCGCCGATGCGATCCGCCTCAGCGAGCGGCTGCTCGAGGAGGGCGTCTTCGTGACGGGCTTCGGCTACCCGGTCGTCCCGAAGGGAACGGCGCGGCTGCGGATCCAGATGTCCGCCGCCTTCACGCGGGAGCTGCTGGACCGCGCGCTCGCCGCGTTCGAGCGGATCAGGTGAGCCAGGGGATCAGGCGGCGCCGCACGCGGGCCATGTAGTCCCGGTAGCCCGGGTAGTGCGCGACGAGCAACTCCTCCTCGCGGGCCGCCTTGAAGTGGAGGAAGACCGCGAGCAGGAGGCTCGCGGCGAGCGACCACCAGCTCGAGACGAGCACCGAGAACCCCACCGCGGCGGCCGCGACGCCGGAGTAGATCGGGTGGCGGACGACGGCGTACGGGCCCGAGACGACGAGCTCTCCACTCGCGGCCGGGCGCGGCATCGGCGTCAGCGCAGGGCCCAGGCCGCGGCCGGCGGCGAGCGCGAAGAGGGCGCCGAGCACGAGCAGGACGCCGCCGAACATCCGCACCGGCCAGGGCCAGCCCCCGCCGAAGAACGCGCCGGCGACGACCGCGCCGAGCAGCAGGAACTGGAGCACGACCCAGCCCTCGCCGCGCGGGCCGAGACTCGGCCACCTAGCCGAGCGCAATGACGTGCACCTCGTCGAAGCCCTCGGCGCGCAGTTGCTCCTGCAGCTCGAGCGGCGCCGGCGTGTCGATCGAGAGCGCCATCAGCGCCTTGCCGCTCTGCCGCGAGCGCGAGACGGCCATGTTGGCGATGTTGATGCCGGCGCCGCCGAAGAGCGTGCCCACGCGGCCGATCACGCCGGGGATGTCGTCGTAGGCCAGGAGGACCATCAGCGGCGCGAGCTCCGTGTCGACCTCGAAGCCGAGCGCGCTCACGAGCCAGAGCCGGTGGTCGTTGCCGATCGTCGTCCCGGCGACGCGCAGCTCCTCGCCGTCGGCGACGACGCCGACGCGGATCAGGTTCGTGAAGTCGCGGGAGGCGGCGCGCCGCTCCTCCCTGACCTCGATCCCGCGCTCGGCGGCGACGAGCGGCGCGTTCACGAAGTTGACCGCCTGGTCGACGCGGCCCTGGAAGGCGCCGTTCAGGGCCGCGACGGTGAGCAGGCGCGTGTCGTGCTCGGCGAGGCCGCCGAAGTAGGTCAGCACGAGCCGCTCGGCCCGGCCCGCGGCGAGCTCCATCGCCAGGCGGCCGAGCTTGGCGGCGAGCGGGAGGTACGGCCCGAGCGCCTCGAGGTCCTCGGCGCCGATCACCGGGATGTTGACGGCGTTCGTCACGAGCCCGCCCTCGAGCGCGGCCGCGACCTGCTCGGCCACGATCACGCCGGCCCGGTCCTGCGCCTCGTCGGTCGAGGCGGCGAGGTGCGGCGTGACGACGACCTGCTCGAGCTCGAGCAGTGGCCCCGAGTACGGCTCGCTGGAGAAGACGTCGAGCGCCGCGCCGGCGACCTTGCCGGAGACGACCGCGTCGTACAGCGCCTGCTCGTCGACGAGCTCGCCCCGCGCCGCGTTGACGATCCGGACGCCGTCGCGCATCTGCGCGATCGCGGCGGCGTTGACGAACCCGCGCGTCTCGTCGGTGATCGGCAGGTGCAGGGTCAGGAAGTCGGCCACCGCGAAGACCGCGGCGGGACTCTCGAGCCGCTCGACCCCGAGCTCGCGGAAGCGCTCGCGCGAGACGAAGGGGTCGTGGGCGGCGACCCGCATCCCGAGCCCGAGCGCACGGCGGGCCACCTGCTGGCCGATGCGGCCGAAGCCGAGCACGCCGAGCGTCTTGTCGGCGAGCTCGACGCCGCCGAAGCGCGAGCGCTCCCAGCGGCCCTGCTTGAGCGCCGCGTGCGCCTGCGGGATGTTGCGGGAGAGGGCGACGAGCAGCCCGACGGTGTGCTCGGCGGCCGACACGACGGTCGACTCGGGCGCGTTCGCGACGACGATCCCGCGTCGCGTCGCCGCCTCGACGTCGACGTTGTCCACGCCGACGCCGGCCCGGCCGATCACCTTCAGCTTGGTCGCCTGCTCGATCAGCTCGGCCGTGAGCTTCGTCGCCGAGCGGATCACGATCGCGTCGTAGTCGCCGATCAGCGCGGCGAGGTCGCCGCCGGTCTCGACGTCGACGTCGAACTTCGAGCGCAGGAGCTCGACTCCCGCGTCGGCGATCGTCTCCCGGACGAGGACCTTCACACGCGGGCGCCGTCGGCGTACGTCTCGAGCGCGCGCATCACCGCGAGGCCGCGCTCGATCGGCGCCCCGAGCTCGACGAGCGCCAGCTCGACCGCCCCGAGCTGCGTCGCGATGTCGAACACGTCGAACCAGCCGATGTGGCCGAGACGGAAGATCTTTCCCAGCAGCGGCCCCTGCCCGTTCGCGATCGTGATCCCGTAGCGGTCGCGGAGCACCCGGACGACGTCCCTGCCGTCGATCCCCTCGGGCGCCCGGATCGCGGTCACCACGGCGGAGCGATCCTCGTCCGGCGAGAAGAGCTCGAGGCCCATCGCCTTCGCGCCCTCGCGGCAGGCGCGGCCGAGCCGGACGTGGCGGTCGAAGCACGCCTCGAGCCCCTCCTCCAGCAGAAGTCCGAGCGCGACGTTGAGCCCGGCCACGAGCGGCACCGCCGGGGTGAAGGGCGCATCGAGCTTCTGCTGCGCAGTCCGCGTCCGCGCCCAGTCGAAGTAGAAGCGCGGCGAGGTCGCCTCGGCGGCGGCGGCGAGCGCGTCGGGCGACACCGAGGCGAGCGCGAGCCCGGGCGGCGTCATCAGGGCCTTCTGCGAGCCGGAGACGACGACGTCGATCCCCCAGGCATCGGCCTCGAGCGGCACCGCGCCGAGGCTCGAGACGGCGTCGACGACGACGAGCGCGCCGGCGTCCTTGGCGACGGCCGTCAGCGCCTGGACGTCGGCGACGACGCCGGTCGAGGTCTCGGAGTGGACGAGGTAGACGACCTTCACGCCGCCGGCCTCGGCGAGCTTCGCGCGCAGCTCGGCGGGATCGGGGGTCGCGCCCCACGGCAGCTCGAGGTGGGCGAGGTCGGCGCCGTAGCCGGCGACCATCGCGGCCCACCGCTCGCCGAAGCTCCCCGAAGAGACGACGAGCTGGCGGTCGCCCGGCGAGGTCAGGTTCGCCACGGCCGACTCGAACGCGCCCGTCCCGGAAGCGGTGAAGAGCAGCACGTCGTGCTCGGTGCGGACGACCTGCTTGAGCCGCGCGAGGCACTCCTCGTAGACGGGCCGGAAGTCGGGGCTGCGGTGGTGGACGACGGGCGTCGAGAGGGCGGCGAGCACCTCGGGCGGGACCGGCGTGGGCCCGGGCGTCATCAGATACCGCTTGTCTGCCACTGCGGCCTAGCGTAGCGAACGGGTCAGCGGGCTCCCGCGGGTGCTCAGCGCGGGCGGTGCCCCGAGAACGTGACGACCTGCTGGAAGGTCGGCCGGTTCGTCCAGCGCATCGTGGTCGGGAGGATCCCCGAGGTGAAGCGGATCCGCTCGGCCGTCGCGTCCGCCCGCCATGCCGCGGGGTCGGGGCCCTGGGCCGCCGCGAGCTCCGCGCCTGCCGCGTCGAGCGCGGCCCAGAGCGAGGCGCGGCACGCAGCGAGGTCGCCCGCGCCGCAGTAGCGGGTCGAGTAGGGCCCCTGCACCGGCTTCCCGAGCAGGCTGCGCAGGTCCTTGTCCACGTAGCCGTACCAGCCGTCGATGTAGGAGGAGCCGCCGGGGCCGGCGTCGTCGCTGCGGCCGTGCACCGCGGCGAGCCGCTGGACGAGTGCGGGGCCGAGCACCGGGGTCAGCACGGCGTCCGCCCAGCGGTTCCAGACGGCGTCCATGATCGCGGCGCCGGGGTCGTCCACCTTGCCGTCGAGGCTCAGGTCGAGCCGGCTCGCGCCCTTCGCCCGCCAGGCCTCGAGGAGCTGCAGCAGCTGCGCCGCGCGCGGGCTCGGCGCGGCGCCGGTCTTCAACACCGCCGCGACCGTCGGCAGCACGACCACCGTCCGCAGGTCCTGCGTCGCGGCGCCGTTCATCGCCGCGACGACGTCGGCGAGCGTGAGCTTGCCCTTCCGTGCGGCGATCTGCGCCTGGAGGAGCTGGACGCGCTGGATCGAGCCGAACGACCAGTTGTCGTCGGAGGCGCCGACCCCGGCCGCGGGCTTGTTGTTCCAGTTGAGGATCGTGCCGCCCTTGGGGTCGATCGCCTGCGCGTGCCGGGCGGGCGTGAGGAAGCCGCGCCACTCGTACGCGCCCGAGCCGTCGGTCGGCAGCGCCGGGTCGGTGCCGGGCGCGCGCACCGGCAGGCGCCCGCTCGAGAAGAGGGCGATCGAGCGGTCGTCGGCGTAGAACCAGTTGAACGAGAACTCGACCCCGGCCATCGTGGCCAGGAAGCTCTTCGCCGAGGTGACGCGGTTCGTGTCGAGGGCGTAGAACGACTGCGCGGAGAGCAGCTCACGGCCGCGGGTCGAGCGCTGGAGCGTGACGGCGACCCGCACCTTCCCGACCGTCGCGTAGCCCTCGACGGGGCCATGCACGGTCTGCCGGAAGATCACAGGCTGGTCCGGGGCCCCCGCCTTGCTGAGCACGCCCGCGTCGAACGTCGTCATCGCCGTGCAGGTGCCCTTGACGAGGTAGTGGGTGTCGTCGCCGCAGAGCGTCTCGACGAACACGTCGATGTTGTCGGCCTGCGAGGAGGTGGCGCTCCACACGTCGTCGATCCCGCGCCCGATCACGACGAACGGCACGCCGGGGAAGAGCGCACCGCGCGTGTCGAAGCCGCCGCCGTGCATGTCGATCTCCATGAAGAACTCGGGGAAGAAGTAGCCGACCTGCGGGCCCGCGACGAAGAGCGGGTGGCCGGTCGCCGAGCGGCTCGCACCGATCAGGAGCGCATTCGACATCGGCTTCCGCGCCGCGATCTGGGGGACGGCGAGCGGCGCCGGCTGGAAGCTGCCGTCGTCGACGAGCACGCCGCCCGAGCCCGTCCCCGACGGCTGCTCCTGCGGGAAGCGGCCCGGGATCGAGACCGGCGCCTCGGGGTCGTCGGCCGAGCGGAGATCTGCGAACACCTGCTGTCCCTTCGCCGGCCCGAGCTTTGCCTCGAGCGCGGAGAGCAGCATCGAGCGGCGCACCTCGTCGCCGCCGTTGGCTCCGAAGCGGGCTGCGATCAGCGCGGCAGCGGCGATCACGTCGTTCGGTGTGTAGGGGTCGCCGACGATCCCGACCGAGGTGTCGTAGGCGTTGATCCCCGCCGCGTAGGCCTGAAGCAGGCTCACGAAGTGGCGGCCCAGCGCCCCCTGCGCGCGTAGAAGGTCGAGCTGCTTCGCGAGGAAGGCCTCGGTCTGCGCGCTCGGCCGGAACGTCTTGCCCGAGAGCGCGAGTGAGATCGGGTCGATCCCCGGGATGTCGAGCGCGGCGGCCCGGGCGGGGCCGCGGATCAGCCCGAGCAGCAGGCCGCGGTCCTCGCCGGTCGCCCAGCCAGCGCCGTAGGCGACGTCCTCCTGGGTCTTCCCGTCCACGTGGGGCACGTCCCATTTGTCCCGCAGGATCCGCACGCCCGCGCGCGGCAGCACCTCGGTGCGGACGGCCTTCAGGTTGCCGAGCCCGAGCGTCTCGGGCTTGAACCAGCGCCGGACGTCGCTCGAGGTGACCTTGTCGAAGAGCGGCGTGAGCCCGTCGTAGAGGGTCGCCTGGTCGGTCGTGTTGGCGTTGAAGGCGACGCTGCCGTTCTCGCCCGGCGGGAGGACGTCGAGCGCCACGGCGGCGTAGTCGTGCCGGGGCGCTCCGGCGGCCGAGATCGCTCCGAGGAGGAGCGCGGCCAGGGCAAGAAGGAGGACGACCCGTTTCACCGGGCCGCAAGCCTACTACGCTCCTGCTCGTGGAGGCGCTCCTCTCCTTCGGCGCGGCGCTCGTCTCGCTCCGCCTCGCCGGCGCCCTCGTCGCGCGCTGGCGCGCCGGCCGCGCGCCTGCGTTCGCCGGGTGGGCCTGCGCGCTGCTCGCCTACGCGCTCGCGTCCGGCGCGCTCGCGTGGGGCTCGGCCCACGGCTGGGACGCGCGTACGTTCCGCGCCTACTACCTGTTCGGCGGCCTGCTGACCGCGCCGCTGCTCGGCGCAGGCTCGCTGCTCTTCGCCGGCAAGCGCTGGGCCGCGCCGGTCGCGCTGCTCTACACCGGCCTTGCGGTCGGCGTGATGGTGGCGGTCCCAATCCACGGCACGTTCGCGGGCACCGGGATCCCGACCGCGCAGGCCCACCTCGACTTCCTCCCCGCGCGGCTGCTCGCGGTGCTCGGCAACACGGTGGGAACGGTCGCGGTCGTGGTCGTCGCCCTGGCCGGGATCCGCAGGCGCCCGCTGGGCAACGCGCTGATCCTCGCGGGGGTCGGCGTCGCCGCCCTGGGCAGCGCCCTCGCAGGCCTCGGCGAAGCCGGAACGGCGCTCTGCATCGCCGCGGCGGCGGTGCTGCTGTACCTCGGATTCGTCGCGCCGACGCCGTCGCTCGACCGGCGCGTGGCGTCCGAGGGCTCTGCTAGCGTGCCCGGCTAGCCACAACTACGGCGCGGCGCGGCTCCTGGCTGTGCCTGCCCGGACGGACTGCGGCTCCATCCCCGTCCTGCGCGCGCCGGCCCGTGTTCCCGAAGCAAGGGGTGCTCTTGAGTAAAGCAACTTCCCTTGCGCTGGTCCTCGCCGTGCTCGCGGCGATCGGAACCGGCGCAGCAATCGATCGCGCGAAGGCCGCCGGCCGTCACGTCGCAGCGCAGGACGCCGTCGCCGTCCAGATCAGCCGCTACCGGGCCGAGACCCGGCGCTGGCAGCAGGTGATGGGCAGGCCGCCGACGCCGGCCCGCCCCGTCCGCAAGCTCCCGCCGGTGCAGGTCTGGAGGTCCCGGGCGCTGCAGGCGCGGCGGCAGGCGCTCAACCCGCCGCACAAACGGCAGTGGCTCTGCATCCACCGCTACGAGGCGGCCTGGCACGCGCACACCGGCAACGGCTACTACGGCGGCCTGCAGATGGGCCTCACCTTCCAGCGCTTCTACGCGGCACGGCTGCTGCGGCGCAAGGGCACCGCCGACCGCTGGACGCCGCTCGAGCAGATGTGGGTCGCCGAGCGAGCGCACCGCGACAGCGGCTTCTGGCCCTGGCCCAACACCGCGCGACTCTGCGGCCTCCTCTAGCCGCTAGCCGAGCTTCGTGCGCACGAGCTCGTTGACGAGCTTCGCATCGGCCTTGCCCTGCGTCTCGCGCATCACCTGGCCGACGAAGAAGCCGAGCAGCCCCTCCTTGCCGCCCCGGTAGGCCTCGACCTGCGACGGGTTCTCGGCGAGGACGCGGTCGATCAGCGGCTCCAGCTCCGAGGTGTCGCTCACGACCCTGTCCTTCGTAAACGAAACCGCCGTAAACGTGGCGCTCGTGCTGGTCGCGACGCCCTCGAGGAACCGGTCGCGTGGAATCTCGCGACGCGCCTTCAACAGGCTCCGTAGCTCGTCCGGGTTCGGGACCTCCTCGAGCTCCCGCCCCTCGTTCATCAGGAAGTTCGCGACCTCGCGCGGGTCGAGCTCGTCGCCGAGGAGCGACTCGTACAACGCGGTGCGACCGCTCGTGACGATGTCGCCGGCGAGCGCGAAGCCGAGGGCCGGCTCGAGGCGGCGGA
>Ga0315273_10001637_pt1 | contig 25651 bp, 27 predicted proteins | sample YL17G02_0_MG_FD_205753 | JGI IMG/M metagenome (GOLD analysis project Ga0315273, IMG submission 205753) | Sediment microbial communities from Yellowstone Lake, YNP, Wyoming, USA - YL17G02_0 | ecosystem: Environmental > Aquatic > Freshwater > Lake > Sediment | place: USA: Wyoming | collected... | reverse complement strand
CCGCGGTCGATTGGAACATCGGGCGGCTGCTGGAAGGGCTGAAGAAACTGGGGCTGGCGCAAAACACGGTGGTGATGTTCACCGCCGACCACGGGGAGACCTTTGGCCAGCGTCCCTTCTCTTCGAACAAGACCGTGTGTTACGAGGAAAGCACGCGGGTGCCGCTGCTGATCCGGCATCCGAACCTGAAGCCCGCAGTGTGGCAAAGCGGGGTGAACAACATCGACATCATGCCGACCATCCTAGACGCCGCCGGGCTCCCCATCCCTTCCGGCGTGCAGGGGAAGAGCCTGCTCGAGCGCATCCGCAGCGGGCGCGACCACTGGGACGAGCCGGTCATGCTCGAGAACATCACGCAGAGAATGGCGAGCGGCAAGAAAGGCGAGGGCGGCAACCAGGCCATCGAGCGCGCCGTGCGCACCGAGCGCTGGAAGCTGATCCTGCGGGCCTTCAGCGAGGAGCCCGAGCGGCGGATGGATGAGCTGTATGACCTCGCGCAAGACCCCGGCGAGAAGCAGGATCTGTTGGCCCGGCCGGACGCGGCACCGCGCGTCAAAGAACTCAGCAAGATGCTGCTGGCCTGGGGCCGCCGCTACGAGGACCAGGTGGCCGTGCGTCTCGCCTCGCGCTACGCCTGAGGTCTTTTCTCACCACAAAGGCACAACGTCACGAAGGCACACACAGCAGGTTCCTTGCGTGCCTTTGTGTCTTCGCGCCTTGGTGGTTTACTTAGATGGCGCTGCCTGTTCGATTTCGGCGCGGAGTTTGGGGGCCAGGGGCGAGTCCGGGGCTTCCTTCAGGTAGGCGCGCAGGTGCTTGAGGTACTCTGGCATCCGTTGCTGTTGCTGGTAGATGCGGGCCAGCACCAGGTGCACCTGGGGCACGGTCTTGTGATCGCGCCGGTCGGCCTCCAGCGCGCTCTTTTCCGCCTCTTCCAGATTGCCCTGCGAGAAATTGGCGACGGCGTGGAAGAAATGGCCCTCCCCCAGCGTGGGATCAAGCTGCACGATCTTGTTGCTGGTCTCCATTAACTGTGCCGTCTGGTTGGCGGAGAGCTGTATTTGGGCCAGGTACAGGTAGGAAGCCACCCAGGCCGGGTCGACGGCAATCGCCTTCTCGAACGCCTTTTGGGCTTCCGCCGTCTGGTTCTGGCTGCGGTAGACCAGGCCCATTTCGTTGAAGGCCTCGGCATACTTGGGATAGATCTCGGTGGCCTTCTGCAAACGCGTCAGCGCTTCGTCGAACTTCTTTCTTTCACGCGCCTGGTGAGCTTTCTGGAATTCCCTGGCGGCGTCCTTGGGAACCTGCAGGCTGGCCAGACTGATCATTGTCCCGCGACCCTTCCCCGGCGACTTCGAGAGGTCGGTATCGCGAATGCCCTGCTCGCGGATGTAGATGGTGGCATCGAAGGTGAAATCCACCTCCTCGACGTACTCCTTGCCCGGCCCCACCTCGATATGCACCTCGTAGCGGCGCGAGCCGGTGGTCACGCGCTCGAACTTGAATTTGCCGTCCAGATCGGTATAGGTGTCGTCGAGGCGCATGCCGTCCAGGTACAACTCGATGCGCAGGCGGGTCCCCGGGTTGGGGACGATCCGGCCGGTGATCCCGCGTTTTGTGGAGAATATGTCCTCCTCAGGCGTCGGCTGCCGCGGCTGCGTGGGCTGCGTGGGCTGGGTGGGCCGCGTCGGCACGTTGCCGCCGCCGCTCCCGCTGCCGGGGGCCGGCGTCGGGGTTGGGGTCGGCTGGGCCGGCGGTTGCTGCTGGGCGAGCAGCGCAAAACCTAGCAGCAGCGTGGCACAGATCGAGTTGCCCATGGGCCTCATGGCAGCCTCCCGAAAATGGATGATTGGCTCATTGAATCATGGCCGATGGATTCACTGATAATTTGACATTCTAACGCCGCCCCCCGATTCCGGAATTCAATCGTCCATGCGGTGAATCTCAAAATCCCGGTGACAAACCGTCCGGCCACGATGATAGACTCCGCGCGGAGGAATATGCCAGGAACCGCAGTGGAATCTGCCGGCCGCCCCGGGTTGTTGCGGCAAATCGGCTTTGTCACCGCCGCGTCCGTCGTGGTTGCCAACATGATCGGGAGCGGCATCTTTACAACGTCCGGCTTCATTGCCCGCGACCTTGGCAGCCCAGTGGCTCTTCTGCTGGTATGGGCCGTTGGTGGCATCTTAGCACTGGCCGGCGCGCTCTCCTATAGCGAATTGGGGGCCGCGCTGCCGGAGGCCGGCGGCGAGTACGTCTACCTGCGCGAAGCTTATAGCCCGCTGGTGGGCTTCCTCAGCGGCTGGATGTCGTTTCTGATCGGCTTCAGCGGGGCCATCGCCAGCACGGCGCTGTTGTTCGCCTACTACCTGGCGCATTTCTTCCCGGCGGTAGCGCCGCCGCGGGCGGCGGGCATCGCCGTGGCCGTGGCCCTGGTCTGGGCCCTGACGCTGGTGCACGTCATCGGCGTGCGCACGGGCGGCGCCATGCAGCGTTTTCTCACCTTTGCCAAAGTGCTGGCCATCGCCGGCCTGCTGGTGGCCGGGCTGCTGCTGGGCAAGGGAACCACGGCGCACTTTCAGCCGGCGGCGCCGGCCAACTGGTCGGCCTTCCCCGTTTCCCTGGTGTTCGTGATGTTCGCCTACAGCGGCTGGAACGCCGCCGCCTACCTGGCCGGCGAAATCCGCAACCCGGGCCGCACCCTGCCGCTGGCGCTGGTAGCCGGCACGCTGCTGGTCACCGTCATCTACCTGGCGCTGAATTGCTTCTACCTGTATGCGCTGTCGATCGGCGAGATGTCGGGCGTGCAGGCCATCGCCGAAAAAGCCTCCATCCCGGCCTTCGGCCAGGCCGCCACGCACGTGGTTTCGGCGTTGATCATGCTGGCCATCTCGGCCGCTACCAGCGCCATGATCCTGGCCGGTCCGCGCGTCTACTACGCCATGGCCCGCGACGGCGTTCTCCCGCAGGGGATCGCGGCCATTCATCCCGGCTTCCAGACGCCGGCCCGCGCCATCATCCTGCAAAGCGTCTGGGTCACAGTGCTCATCGTTCTGGGGAAAAGCCTGGAAGGGCTGATGATGTACACGGGCTTCGCGCTGGTGGTCTTCTCGGCACTGGCGGTGCTGGCCGTGTTCGTGCTGCGCGCTCGGCGGCCCGACCTGCCGCGCCCCTACCGCGTTCCGGGGTACCCGTTCGTGCCCGCGCTGTACGTCGCCGCCTCGGTGTGGATGGGGATCTTCACGGTGCGGGGCCGGCCCTGGGAGTCGCTGCTGGGCCTGCTGACGGTGGCCGCCGGCCTCCCCGTCTATTGGTGGATGCGGCGGAAATGAATTGCGGATTGCGGCTCTCGGATTGCGGATTTTGAGGGGAGCCGAATGTGCAATCTGTAAAAACGGCGTTCCCCACGACAGGGGGCTGGCGAGAGGGGCCGCTTTTCCGATATAATTGTTTGTTTCCAGTCCAGGAGGAAGACGCCGAAGTATGTATGCGATCATAAAAACAGGCGGCAAGCAGTATAAAGTCGCGCCGGGGGATGTGATTGAGGTGGAGAAACTGGGCGGCGAACAGGGCCAGGGCGTGGAGTTTCCGGCGCTGGCCGTGGCCGCCGACAATGAGCCGATGCGTGCCGGCAAGGATGCCGCGGCGCGGGTGACGGGCGTGATCCTGGGCGCGGCACGCGGGGAGAAGATCAAGGTCTTCAAGTTCAAGCGCAAAAAGCAGTACAAGCGCCTGACCGGACACCGGCAGCAATTGACCCGCGTTCAGATCAACGAAATCCTGATGTAGGGGCGGCCTTTATGGCCGCCCGGCGAACGAAGAGAAACCAGTTATGGCACATAAAAAAGGTCTTGGCAGCTCCCGCAACGGGCGCGACTCGCGGGCGCAGCGGCTGGGCGTGAAGGTGTTTGGCGGCCAGGTGGTGCCCGGCGGCTCCATCATCGTTCGCCAGCGGGGCACCCGTATCAAGCCCGGCGAGAACGTGGGCTGGGGCAAGGACGACACGCTGTTTGCAAAAGTCAGCGGGCGCGTCGAGTTCATGGAGCGCGGACGCGCCGGCAAGTTCGTGCACGTGCGGCTCCTGGCATAAGAAGTGCGGAGTGCGGAATGCGGATTGCCAAGCCCATTTTCACTTCGCATTCCGAATTCCGCACTCCGCATTCCATCCCCATGTTCATCGATGAGGCACACATCCGTGTCAAAGCCGGAGACGGCGGCAATGGGTGTGTTGCTTTCCGGCGCGAGAAGTACGTGCCGCGGGGCGGTCCCAGCGGCGGAGACGGCGGCGGCGGCGGCGACGTTTGGATGGAAGCCAGCCAGCAGCACAATACCCTGATTCATTTCCGCTTCAATCCCGAACACAAGGCCGAACGCGGCCGGCACGGCGAGGGCAGCAATCGCAGCGGGCGGCGCGGCCAGGAGGTGGTGCTGCGGGTGCCGGTGGGCACCGTGGTGTACGACGACAAGGGCGGCGAGAAGGTCCACGACTTCACCCAGCCCGGCGAGCGCCTCCTGGTGGCCCGCGGCGGCCGCGGGGGCCGCGGCAACGCCCACTTCGCCACTTCCACGCACCAGGCGCCGCGCGAACACGAGTTGGGCTTCCCGGGCCGGGAGCGCTGGCTGCGGCTGGAACTGAAGCTGCTTGCCGACGTCGGCCTGGTGGGCTTCCCCAACGTCGGCAAATCGACGCTGATCTCCCGCATTTCGGCCGCCCGTCCCAAAATCGCCGACTACCCGTTTACCACGCTGGAGCCGAACCTCGGCGTGGTGACCACGCCGGATGAGCGGAGCTACGTGGTGGCCGACATTCCGGGGTTGATCGAGGGCGCGCACCACGGCGCGGGGCTGGGCACGCAGTTTCTGCGGCACATCGTGCGCACCCGCCTGCTGGCCCACCTGATCGACCTCAGCGAAAGCAGCGGGCGCGAACCGGTCAGCGATTTCCATGTCATCCAGTCGGAACTGGCCCAGTTTGATGCCGCGCTGGCCGCCAAGCCCATGGTCATCATCGCATCGAAACTCGACGTCATCGAGGACCCGTCGCGGCTCGAAGCGCTGCGCGCCTTTTGCGCCGGGCGCGGCCTGGAGCTGTATGCCGTTTCGGCGGTGACCGGCGCAGGGGTCGAGGCCCTGAAGCTGGCCCTGGCCGACAAACTGAATTCCTTGCGCAGTCGAGAGACGAGCGAGGAGGCGAGTTAAGAGTTATGAGTTAAGAGTTATGAGTTGACCACGGCTCGGGCCCGCCTTTAACTCTTAACTCTTAACTCTTAGCTCTTAACTATGAACATTGCGATTTTCGGCGGAACGTTTGACCCCATCCACTGCGGGCATTTGGCCGCGGCGGAAGCGGCGCGCGACTGGTTCGGGCTGGACCGGGTCTGCTTCGTGCCCGCCGGCCACCCGCCGCACCGGCCCGGCGAACGCCTGACCGCTTTCGAACACCGCTATGCCATGGTGGCGCTGGCGTGCGCCGGGGAGCCGGCGTTTGTTCCCTCGCTGGCCGAGGCCCCGTCGGACCAGGCGCCGAATTATTCGATCACCACGGTTCGCCGGTTCCGCCGCCGGCTGAAACCCGGCGACCGGCTGTTCTTCCTCATCGGCGCGGATGCTTTCCTGGAGCTGCGCACCTGGCATCAATGGCGCGCGCTGTTGACGGCGGCCGAATTCATCATCGTCAGCCGTCCGGGTTTTCCGCTGGAGCTGGTGGCGCAGGTGTTTCCGGCCGGCATGCTCCGCTGGCACCGCGCCGCGGAGGCAGGGGCGCGGCGAGGCGTTCCGCCGCTGCAAGTCGAGGAATTCAGGTTGCGCGGCGGCGGCGCCTGGGTGCTGGCCGGCGTTTCCGAGCCGGTGTCGGCCACCGACATCCGCCTCCGGGCACGCCGCCGCCAGAGCCTGGCGGGGCTGGTGCCCGAGGCCGTTGCCGTGTATATTGCGCAACAGCATCTCTACGGCCGTGCAGCAGCCGGGTTCCGAGTGCCGTGCCCGTCTCGCCAGGCCCGAGGAATGAAGGAGGAATGATCAAGGAACTACAAACCGTCATCGAAGCGGCACACGCCAAAAAGGCCATCGAGCCGGCGGCGCTGGAAGTGAAAGGTGTCTGCTCGTTCACCGATTACTTTTTGCTGTTCTCCGGGGCAAACTCCAAGCACGTCCAGGCCATCAGCGACGAGATCGAGTTGCGGCTGAAGCGCCAGGGGACGCCGGCCCACCATATCGAGGGCTACAGCCAGGCCGAATGGGTGCTGATGGACTACTTCGATTTTGTCGTTCATATCTTTTCCGAGAAGGCGCGTTTGTATTACGATTTGGAGCGCCTGTGGCGGGCGGCCCGCCGGCTGCCCGTCGAACCGGAAGCGCCATGAGGAGCGCCCTCCATCCAATTCGGCCGTGGGCTGCGGGCTGGCGGCTGTGGGCGCAAGCGGTGCGGCCGCCAGGGTCCCTCTTGTTACAGCGTAGATCCCACGGCCCACAGCCTACAGCCTACAGTCTGCAGCCAGCCGGGAGGAGGTGCTGATGCCCGCCCCGCAGCCCGCCCTCGATCCCGTGGTGCTCAAGTTGTGGACCGCGGTCGATCCCCACTCGCTGAAGGTCATGGAGCTGGCCCGCAAGGTGGCCGGGACCGCGGCCACGGTGTTGATCCGCGGCGAGAGCGGCACGGGCAAGGACCAACTCGCCCAACTGATCCACTACCTGAGCCCGGCCCGCGATCAGCCGTTTCTGAAGATCGACTGCGCCAGCCTCCCGGCCGAGCTGGTGGAGAGCGAGCTGTTCGGCCATGAGCGCGGCGCCTTCACCGGCGCCGAGTCGCTCAAGCGCGGCCGCCTGGAACTGGCCGGTAACGGCACCATCGTGCTGGACGAGGTGGCGGCGCTCACCGTGGCCGCGCAGGCCAAGCTGCTGCGGGTGATCGAGGAGAAGAAGTTCGAGCGGCTGGGCGGATCCGAGACGTTGCAGATCAGCGCCCGCCTGATTGCCCTGACCAATGCCGACCTGGAGCGGGCCGTCGCGCTCCGCCATCTGCGGGAGGACTTGTACTACCGTTTGAACGTCTTCCCGATTGTCGTCCCGCCGCTGCGCAACCGGCGGGCCGACATTCTGCCGCTGGCCCGCCATCTGCTGGAGAACATCTGCGCGCTGCACCGGCTGCCGAAGCAGTCGCTGTCTCCGGGCGCCGCCGCCGCCCTGGAAGCCTACGATTTTCCGGGGAACGTCCGGGAGCTGAAGAACATGCTGGAGCGGGCCGCCATCTTTGCGCCCGGGCAGGAGATCGGCGCCGATCTCCTCCCCGCTCACCTTGGCGGCCGGGAAAGGAAAGAGACGAAAACGACGCTCCAGGAGATGGAGCGTCAGTACATCGCCGAAGTGCTGGACTATACGCGAGGCAAGAAGACGCGGGCGGCGCAAATCCTGGGCATCAGCCGCAAGACGCTGCTGGAGAAGCGCAAGCGATACCACCTGGATTAGGCTACAGGCCACAGACTACAGGCTGCAGGCTGGCGCGTGCCAGCCACTGGCCTGCAGCCTGTGGCCTGCAGCCTGCAGCCTCCGATGAAACTCCGAGTGGCATATGTGGGCCGGCCGCGCAGCCGCGCGCTGAACCAGGCAGCGGCCGACTACGCCGCCCGCATCGCGCACTTTTGCGATTTCGCGCTGCGGGAATTACGCGAGGCCGGGGGGGCGCGCGTGAAGTTCCCGGGCGCGCTGTTGGTGGCGCTCGATCCCGCGGGCCGCGAGATCGACTCCGCCGCTTTCGCCGGACGCATCCAGCAATGGCGCGACAGCGGCGTCCGCGAAGTGGTTTTCCTGGTGGGCGGCGCCGAGGGTTTGCCCGGCAAGCTGCGCGCCGATTGCGAATTGCTTTCCCTTTCCCGCCTGACCATGCCGCACGAGCTGGCCCGCGTCGTGTTGCTCGAGCAGATTTACCGCGCCTTCACCATCCTTCATCACCACCCCTACCCGAAGTAACCCGCGGATTAGGCAGCCCGGCGGTGCTACCTGGGGGCCGACCGGTGATTGACTTCCACTTCCCTCCTGGGCCATTCTTCCTCGTCGGTCGGAAGAAGAAGGCTCTGCTGACGAGCAACCCGAACCCCCGGGTCGAGGCCGCATGAAGGGATGGAGCGAGACTGAGCTTGTGGAGCTGGTCCGGCGCCTGGGCAGCGCCGCCGCCCCGGGCATGCGCGTCGGAATCGGCGATGATGCGGCGGTGCTCGAGGTGCCCCGCGGCCAGGAGTTGCTGGTCACCACCGACCTGTTCGTGGAAGGGGTCCATTTCCGCCGCCGGTGGCTGCCGGCTGCGGCAGCCGGCCGCAGGGCTCTCTGCCGGGCTTTGAGCGATATTGCGGCCATGGGCGGGGAGCCGCGCTTCGCATTTCTCTCGCTGGCCGTTCCTTCGGCTTCCGGCCTCCAGCCTTCCGCCTCCTGGGTGCGCGGCTTCTTGCGCGGCTTCGCCGCTGCCGCCCGTTCCTTCCATGTCGCGCTGGCAGGCGGAGACACGGGTTCGTCGGGGAGCGGCGCGCTGCTGGCCGACGTGATCATTCTCGGGACGGCGCCGAAGGGAACCGCGGCGCTGCGGTCGGGTGCCCGTCCCGGCGATCTGCTGTTCGTATCGGGCCGGTTGGGCGCGCTGGCCGCCGCACTGGATTCCGGCCGGCGGCCTCCTCCCATTCATCCGCGCCTGGCGTTGGGCAAGCATCTGCGCAGCCATCGCCTGATCACGGCCATGATGGACCTCAGCGACGGCCTATCGACGGACCTTAATCGGCTGATCCGGGAGAGCGGCGTGGGCGCCGAAGTGGACATCGATCGCCTGCCGCTGGCCGGCACACTCCAGCAGGCGCTCCACGGCGGCGAGGATTACGAACTGCTGTTCACCGTGCCGGAAGCCGGGGCCGGCCGCCTGCCGCGCTCGATTGCCGGTGTTGCACTGACGTGCATCGGCCGCATCACCAGCGGCCGCGGCGCATGGCTGGTGGGTTCGCGTGGCCGCCGCCTGAAGCTCCGCCCCGGAGGTTGGGAACACGGGGGCAGGCCATAGGCCGCCTTGTTCAGGAAGCAGCGCCGGGCCTGGCGCCCGGCATGCCCGATTCGGGCATGCCAGGGACCAGCCCCCGGTGCTACGTGATTTTTTTTCGGCGGTGTGCTAGCCTGCGGCTGCAGGAGAAACTTTATGGCATTCTGTAGCAACTGTGGCGCGGCCATGGCCGAAGGGGCTCGTTTTTGCGCACAGTGCGGAAAGGAACCAGGGAGCGTGCTCCCCGTGGATCCGGGCTACACGCCCGGCGCCGCAGTTGGCGGCCTCGGCCGCAATGTGGCCGGCCTGTTGTGCTATGTGGCGGGGATCATTACCGGCGTGGTGTTCCTTATTCTGGAGCCTTACAACCACGATCCCTTCATCCGTTTCCACGCCTTTCAGTCGATCTTCTTCAGCGCCGCGGTGCTCCTGTTGAGCATCGTGCTGGCCTTTATTCCCCTGATCGGGCCGCTGCTGTATGTGGTGTTGTGGCCGGCAGCCTGTGTGCTCTGGGTGCTGCTGATAGTTCAGGCGGCCCAGAACAAGAAATGGAAGCTGCCTGTGATCGGCGATCTGGCCGAAAAGCAGGCCGGGTAGTGTCCGGCCCGCGGCGGCGCGGCAGGAAGCGGCTCCCGAAACAGGCGCAGCGAATTGCATTTGCGCTGGAAGGGCCAAATCCGCGCCTGGGCAAGACGATTAAGGAGGTTCGCCTCAAGGCCGCCTCCGGCTTCCGCAATACCAAGGGTGAAACCACGCCGCAGAATCCGCTGCTGTTGAACGCGCTGAGCCTGGTGCGAAAAAGGACGCCGCCCACGAGCGCCGGCCGCAGGTGAACGGTAATAGCTGTTGCCTGGATCCCGGTTGATACGGGCGTGCGGCCAGGGGGCAGGTGGCACAGGCTTCCAGCTTGTGAGCGATCCGTCGGCCCCGGCCTGCTCGCGCGGCAATTGCCGTGGAGGCTGCGGTAGAGCTGGTAGCACGGCGGTAGCGGCATATCCGAGCTTTGCCATGGTAGACGAGAGGACAACATGAATCGCGTGCTGGCACTGGCGTTGAGCGCAGTGTTGATGCTCGCCGCATCCACGAGCGGCAAGGAACCGGGCGGCGACAACCCGGATATGTTCGGCGTGTGGTGGCGGGGCGGCCGCGGCGCCGCGGAACTGAAGAAACAGTGCCCCTGGATCAAGGGGGTGTTTGCAGGGATCCCGTGGAGCCAACTGGAGCCTGCCGGCGGCAAGTTCGACTGGCCCTTTTTCGACAAGACCTTCGCCGAATACGCCCATGCCGGCTTGTACATCCAGTTCATCGTCTTCGTGGGGCCGGACTCTCCGCGGTGGATCTACAGCGCCGGAGTGCCGGAGGTGAAGACCACGCCGACCTACAACCCGCGCGGCCAGCTTCACAAGTGGACCTACCCGTTCTACCTGAACGAAGATTACAAGCGCTACTACCAGCGCATGATCCGTGAAGTGGCAGCGCACATTGATACCCTGCCGGCCGAGGTCCGCAACAGGGTCGTCTGCATTCAGACCGCCGAAGGAACCACCGGAGACGAGGGCGGTTACAAGGGCGAACCGCTGGACAAGAGATACGAGCTGCCGGAGGCCCAGTGGCGGGCCTTCAAGTTCGAGACGTGGAAGCTCTTCGATAGCCTGTACCGGCCCAAGCGGCCCGTCGTCCACTTGCTCATCAACTCCGGCAACCGTGCCCAATACAACGAGTGGCTGAACCAAAACCTGCCGGATGCCTGGCGTAAGGCCGGCAACCCGGGGCACGGCTACCAACTCAACGACGAGAAGTTCATGATGGAGTTCTTCGACCCGCTCATCAACCACCCCGAAAGCGGAAGGCTGCTGCGCGTGCGCTCAGAAATGGACGAGATGTTCAAAGGCTGGTTCCAGGAGGCCCCGGTCTGGAACATGTACTGGCTCAACCTGTGGGGACTTCACTTCGGGCTGGACATCTTCCAGCACCAGACCGAGGCGTTCACCAACCCCAGCTTTCACGAGGGCTTCCGCTTCTACGCGAAATACGGCGGCCACAAAGACGCGGCGCGCAGCCCCGGCGCCTGGTGCGCGCTGCGCGACGGCCTGGAGGCCTCCGACTTCAGGCGTTTCCCCGACGATGATTTTGGCCCGGGCAACTGGCGCGGCAGCGCCGATGAGCGCCGGCAGGGACTCGAGCGTACCTTGAGAATCGCGCGGGCCTTCGCGCCTTACGGCGCCGTTCAAGGCGACCCGGAAAAGGGCATGGCCATGGTCATGCAAAACCGGGATGCCAAGCAGATGAATGACGTCGGGTGGAACATTGAGTCCGGTAATTATCAGCGGTACATCACGCAGCATGACCCCAACGGCACAAGCCAGGGCTACTGGCGCCAGGGACCCAAGGACCAGCCGTACGGGCGCTTCGCCAGGGGCTTCGATGTGGCCCGCGGCAAGAACGCGATGTATTTCGACATCCTGGACCCCTTCTTCTCGGGCCAGCCGCTGGACGCCCACTACCCGGTCACAGTGCGGGTCATCTATTTGGATTCGGGCAAAGGCTCATGGGTCCTCAAGTACGATTCCGTCGCTGAGAAGGAGAAGATTGCGATCGGCGTCCGCAACGCCGGAACAGGCCGGTGGAAGGAAGCGACGGCTGTGTTGAACGACGCGTACTTCGGCAACCGTTGTCCGCATTCGACGGATCTGATGCTCGTGAATACTTCCAATGAAGACACGCTGTTTCACATGATTGAAGTGTCGCGCGAGATCCGCTGATCCGTACTGAACCAGGCGCCCTGATGCAAAGATGTTCTCATCGACGCTCCGCAGGGAACGGTTTGCCCAGGTCTTCGTAGATCTCTATCGTGGCCGCCAGTGCATCACGAACATTCTCCAAGGCCTCCTCCGCGGTATCGCCTTCCGTTATCATCTCTGGGAGGACAGGACTGGTAACTGTAAAACCACCCTCCGGTTGGGGCGCGAGCACCAACGGCACCTTGATAAGGTGAGGCATACGCCTATTGTACGGAAAAAACCGCGAAACGCGGCCGCTCCGATCGAGCGATGCAGCGGCGATGTCACGACGATGAGCAGAAGGACATGTAGTCCCCCAGGTGCCGCGTCCACCCATAGCCAGGGGCCGCGAAACGCTCCGTGGCCATCACGTGCGCGACCTTGTCGGGCGGTGTTCAACGTAATGAACGCGGAGCCGCCGCCCTGTCACTTTTTGCTTGTGTCACTTCCTGCTTTGACGGAGTCTCACCACAGTGCCAGCGTGCGACGGCGTTGGGGATTTCGGAAATTCGGTTCAGCAGGGGGACTGACCAACTATGAGGAATGCGTTCGTAGGCGCTGCCGGTACGGCGCTCGTTTGCTCAATCTGGCTGTGTTATGGAAGCAGAGTGCCACAGCAACCCGAGCCCACGGGAGGGCGTTCGGCTGTCCTGCTGCATCGCGGGCTTTCGCCCGTGGAAGGATTGGCGGTCAGCCCGCAAGGGAGTCCGTTCGTTTCAATCGCCGGCGCCGGCGGAGGAATTGTCCGCATCCTGAACCGTGACGCCTCCCGAACACTGGCTGAGACCGCGGGCCAACCCGCGGGCCTGGCATTCGATGCTTCCGGGGATCTCTACGTCGCGGACAAGCAAATCCGAGGCGTCTTCCAGGTGAAGCCCTGGGGGGCGATGAAGATCCTCGTCGAGAACCTCGCCTCACCCGAAGGGGTGGCCGTGGGGCCGGATGGAAACATTTACCTCACGGATTCCGAGGCTTCGCGCATCTACCGGCTCACTCCGGGCGGCGACCTGGCAACGCTCAGCACTGAAGTGGCCCATCCCAAGGCGATTGTGATTTCCAATGACAGCCGGCAGATCCTTGTTTCCGATTCCGGCAACAGGATTTGGCGGCTCAGCCTGGACGGCAAAGAGAAGACCCAGTTCGCCGCCTTAACGGATCCGGGCCAGGCTGCCGGCATGGCCATCGACGAAGGCGGGAATCTGTACGTGGCGCGCGATGGCGGCGGCAAAGTGTCCGTGCTCAATCTTGCAGGCAGACCCGTTGACAGCATCCCCATTCCCGGCCCGCGAGTCACCGGTGTCGCTTTCGGCGGCTACGAGATGGACCGCCTTTTCGTCAGCGAGGCGCAAGCCGGCGCGCTCTATAAGGTCCGGACGGCACGCCGGGCTCAGCGCATGCTCTGGGAGCCCGGCGGCCCGCTCCGGATTACCTGGCCCGCTGATGGCACCATCGTCAATCGCCACGACGGGGAGAAAACCGAGGGCGGGCTGCGTATCCCGGTGCGCGGGACCAGTCGCGGCGCGGGCGATGTCCGTGTCAACGGCCGGCCCGTTGCGGTGAAGGATGGACGGTTTGAGACATCCGTTGTGCTGCGCGAGCGGGAAAGCAAGGTGCTTGCGGACACGGCCGGCGGGCAGCGGGACGCCGTCACTGTGCTATGGGACCGCGACTCGTTCCCGCGTTACCGTTTCTCGACCGACGACAACATCTGGTTCCTGCGCGATATCGCCCGGAATGCGAACAGGTATACATCGATCTTCGAAAATCCATACATGGCGCTGTGGCGGGACATGCACCAAAAGTACGACACCAAGGTCCACTTCAATATCTACTACGAGACCGCGGGATTCAATCTTTCGCAAATACCGGACAAGTTTCGCTCCGAGTGGCAGCGCAACACCGACTGGATACGCCTGACTTTCCACGCCAGGGCCAATGATCCGGCACGACCGTACCTCCAGGCCTCCCCGGAGCAGATGCGGGAGGACTACCGCCTGGTGAGCAGGGAAATCGAGCGCTTCGCCGGGAAACAATTGCTCAGCCCGGTGACCACGATTCACTGGGCGGCCGCCAATCGCGCCTCCGCCAAGGCCCTCAGGGAAGAAGGGGTCCGCGTGCTGCTCGGAGCCGATACCTTCCGGGACGATCTGCTTTACGTCGGTTATTACCTCTCGATTCCGCAACTGCACCGGGTCCTCGGCCGCGATTACTGGAAGGACACCGAACAGGACATCCTCTTCCTGCACCACGACATTGTCATCAACCACTTCACTCCGGACAAGGTCGCGGCAGAGTTGGAGCGCATCGCTTCCGACCCGCATGAATCCGAGGTGCTGGAGCTGATCATTCATGAGCAGTATTTCTACGCCGAGTATCGGGCCTACGAGCCGGACTACCGGCAGCGCGTGGAGCGGGCCATCGAGTGGGTGACGCGCCGCGGCTACAAGCCGGTCTTTTTCGCCGACGGTTTTCTGGGCGCCTCGCCGCAGCAGTAGAGTGTCTGATCCGGATGATTCACCAGGGATCCGGCAAGGCGGGACGGCTCTGTTCCACGGTCTTCGAAGGGAGGACCCTATGACCCGTCGCGACCTCTTTGCTCTCGCGGCCGCCGGCCTGCTGCCACGCCTCCGCGGCACGGCGCAGGACCGCGGGCCGGCCGACGCCAAAACGCGAGTTGGAGCCGCGCCGGTTCCGCTACTGGCGGTTCTTTTGGGACTACGCGGGAGGTCCCATTACCGACCAGGGCACCCACCTGATGGACGTGGCGCAGTGGTTCACCGGCACTTCCGCCCCGCTTTCCGCGGTCTGCTTCGGGCAAACCAACAAGACCATCGGCTCGGAGATGCCGGACGTGTTCTGCGCCGTGTTCGAGTACCCGCGGCACATGGTGACCTGGACGCTGGATTACTGCAACTCCTACCAGAACGGCTGGTCCATCGAGTTCCAGGGCGATGCCGGCACGCTGCAGTTGGAGGTAGCCGGTTTCCGCCTTTACAAGGAGCCCTGGGCACAGCCGGAGAACCGGAAGCCGGCGATTCAGGTGAGCGGCTCGCTGCCCGTAGAACCCCACGTCGAAAACTTTCTGGAATGCATCCGGTCGCGCCGCGAGCCCAACGCGCCGATCGAGGTGGGCGCGGCGGCGTTGCTCTGCTTGCCGAAACCGGGGTCGCGGCCGGGTGGTTTCATCGCTAAGCGAAGGTTAAAACTGAATGACCCTTTGCGCATGGCTTCGAACCCGCACTCTCCTACTCCTCGTCTAACGCGGCGAGAAATTCTCTGTAGAGATCGGGTCCAATCCAGAACCGGGCTTTTTGGATCAATTCATCCAGCACTGGTTTCGCCCGTTCAATCAACCCCGCCTTTTTCGCGTCAGCCAGAACGCCAAGTAGGCCGGTGACCGTCAGGCCCAGCGCTGCGGCGATCCGCCGTCCGCGTCTTTCGTCGACAAGCAATAGATCGGCGTGGAACTCCGTCGCGAGAACAATCGCCTCCGCCTCGCCAGGGTCCAGATCCTCGCAGAGTTCCTGCACGCGATCATGGTCTTTCGGTGCCGCGACAGTCAGCCAGGGCGTGGACGCCAGGTCAATCGCGACAGGGAGCTCGCGCTTGGGAGCGGTCAATTCTGCATAGACCGCCGTGGGAATGATTACCTGTTTGTAGAGCAAGGCCAGGAGCTCGAAACGGCCGATGCGAGCGAGGTTCAGAACTGGCGAGGTATCGGAAACAACGATCAAGGGCGTCTCATCTGACGTAGAGTCCGAAGATCCTCGCGGAATTCCTCGACTCCGTAGTGGATCGGAATCTGGCGTTCGGCCAGCAGAGCCTGAAAGTCGAGATGGCTCATCCCGGCGAGACGGCGCGCTTGGCCAAGCGTCAGCCGTTCTTGCTGGAACAGAGTCAGCGCGAGCTCTCGCCTGATTTCCGGCTCACTCATGCGGGCTGCGGCCAGGACTTCGTCTGGAATGGTTACTGGCATCCCCTCTACTATACTGCTTTCACCCACGGCTCAGATAGGAATGTGGCGGGTGCGGAGCGCTTGGACGCCAGCGTGCGATCTGTCCATCAAAAGCTGTGGTCTCAGAGCCAGACCCCGGGCAGGTTTCAGGAAGGTTAGCCGGCCCCATGACAGTTTTGTCACCAACCTGAAGGATCGGCAAAGGGTGGGCGGTTTTTCCCCTGAAGGTGATGCGCGGCGTTGGCTCATCGCGGCGGATTCGTGCTAATCTGACCATCGAATGGGTGCCCAAGTACGCATCGTGCGCGCGCGGGGCAGGATGTGGACGATGGCCAAAGTCCGTCTGTCGGAGGCGGAGGAGGCCGACTTCCGTTTCTGGTACGAAGGCTTGAGCCCGGAGCAACGCGTCGAGGCGGTCGGCGAGGCTCTGGAGAGTTGTCTGAAAGCGCGAGGTGCCGATGGCGTCCCGAGACTACGAAGAGTTCATCGCCGCGTTGAATGCCCGTGGCGTCCGGTACCTCATCGTGGGGGCGCACGCGGTGGCGCTCCACGCTCGCCCGCGCGCGACCAAGGCTCTCGACGTCCTCGTTGATCCGACGCCGGGGAAAGACGCGCCCCCGCTGAACACTGGTCGTTCGCCTCGATATCCGGCTTATCCGTGTTCATCCGTGGTGAATGATCCCGCTCGGATTTCTCTCGCAGGCCATCCGCGCAAACCGGTAACATACGCTCGCCATGACTGTTCTCCGCTTGCTCCTGGCGCTGGTGTTTGCCACAGGGTTGTTCGGGCAGCCCCCGCGTCCGCATTTGCGCCTACTCGATGAGAAGGGGCGCCCGGTTGCCGCGCGCGTTCAGGTCCTGGATGCGGACGGGAAGCCGGCGGCCATGCCCGGCTCCGCCGCGTTGGCCCCGATTCACCCCAGGAACGCAGCGCTGGGCGTGGTGGTGGACCGCGAGGCGGATATCGAGCTGCCGTCCGGCGCCACGCGCGTGCGGATCAGCAGAGGCACCGAGTACCTGCCGGTGGAAACCTCTCCGCCCGGAACCGTCCGCCTGCGCCGCTGGATCGACATGGCGGGCAGGGGCTGGTGGTCGGGTGATTTGCACGTGCACCGCGTTCCCGCGGAGATGCCGCTGCTGCTGGAGGCCGCGGACCTGCATTTCGCGCCCACCATCACCCGCTGGAACGACCAGAGCAATCTCGATCCCTGGCCGGAGCGCCGCCTCTACACCGCAGGAACCAACCGCGCCTATTCGGTGGATAACTGCGAGGATGAGCGCGGTTGGGGCGCGGCGCTGTTCTTCGGCGTGAAGTCTCCCCCGCGGTTGTATGCCATGAAGGGCAACCGGGAGTACCCGCCCGGCATTTCGGTGTGGCGCGAGGCGCGCGACAAGGGCGCCTACATCGACCTGGAGAAAGCCATCTGGTGGGGAGCGCCGGTGGTTGCCGGCCTGATGGCCCCCGACTCCATCGGGGTGGCGGTGAACCATTTCCTCGAATCCAGCATGATGGACAGCGAGGCCTGGGGTCGGCCGCGCGACGTGGGCAAGTATCCCGGCGCGGAGGGGTTCGCGCGCTATGTCTTCGACCTCTACTACCTGTATCTGAATGCCGGGCTGCGGGCGCCCGCCTCGGCCGGGTCGGCGAACGGCGTACTTCACAATCCGCTGGGCTACAACCGCTCTTACGTGTATCTTGCCGGGCGCTTCTCGCCGGAGAGCTGGTGGGCCGGTCAGAAGGCCGGGCGCAACTTCGTGACCAACGGCCCGATGCTGTTCCTGAAAGTGGGCGGCAAGCTGCCGGGCACTGTCATCGAGGGGGCCAATGAGGTTTCCGTGAAGCTGGAAGCGCTGGCGGCCGGCGAACTGGAGAAAGCGGAAGTAGTGGTGGATGGCGCGGTGGTGAAAACACTGGCGCCGTCCGCTGATCGGCGCCGCATCTCCGGCCAGGCCCGGATCAAGGTCCGGCCGGGCGGCTGGCTGGCCGCGCGCTGCTTTGAGAAATCTCCGGTCACCATCCGCTTCGCTCACACCAGCCCCGTCTACTTTGGCCGCACCCCGCGCCGCGCGCCGGAGGCGCTCGAGTCCTTACGGGCCTGGATCGATGCCGAGATGGAGCGCATCCGGCGACTTGCCAACATCACCGAAACGCAGCGGGAAGAGTTGCTGGCTCTTTGCCGCCAGGCGCGCCGAGCTTACCAGTAGGCTTGTACCGCCGGCGTCCCGCCGGCATCCCATGCCTGTCCGCTGCCTGGTTTAGGTCGCCGCGGCGACCCGGCGAATCGCCCAAACTTACTTTTGTGCAAGGGAGCGCCGTAGGCGCGGTTGATGATAGCCCACCACTTCAGTGGTGGGTCAGCAAGGCAAGTTGTGTCAGTCCCGTAGGGACGGCTGAGACCCTCGCTGGCCCGAATTCGGGCTGGCAAAGGTGGTCAGTCGTCCCTACGGGACTCGAACTGTTTCCGCCCGGCGCCCAGCGTTGAAACGCTGGGCTATCATCGGGCGCCCCTTCGGGGCTGGCTCCGCAGAACCGAGTGACATGGGGCGAGACGGCAGCAGTACATGCGCGCCGCCTCTGCGGGTGTTCAGTACCGTGAAAACTATCCGCCGGGCTGTGGAGAAACGCAATGGCCGATCCCGGTGCGGAATCGAAAATGCGAATCTGCATCTTTACCCCTTGAAAACGATCTCACCTTCGACAATGGTCATCGAGGGGATTTCGCGACAGTAATCGCCCGTCGGGGCGACCAGTTTCCTGGAAGGGCGTTATACGGCCAGGCCCGAATAAGGCCGTTCATGCCGCGATTTCACGCAATATCTCGGGATGCAGTTCTGCCACCCTGATGAGTGTCTTTGCCGCCCCGCTTGGTTCGCGGCGGCCCTGCTCCCACTGCTCCAGCGTGCGTTTCGAGACTCCCAGCAGCGCGGCGAACTGTGCCTGTGTAAGACCGGATTTCAAGCGCGCTCCCAGGATGGGCGAGCGCGGCTCAACCTTAAACCGCTTGCCCCGGCCAGCCTTGATTTCGCGCACGCCGCCCAGGACCTCCTGCCAGATGTCGCGCTCAGCCTCGAATCGGGCCAGCGCCCGTCCGGTGAGCTTCTTACCCATGTTGGAACGCCTCCTTCAGTTGCCTGAGAATATGGGCAGGCACGTTCTCCTGCCTGGCTTTGGCGTATAAAGCCAGCATCCAGAACTCGTTGGGCTGATAGCGCACGAAGTAGATCACACGCAAGCCGCCACGCTTGCCCGCGCCCGCGCGTCTCCAGCGGAGTTTCCTTACGCCGCCAGAGCCGGGAACGATGCTCCCTGCTTCCGGGTTCTGCAGCATGAACTGCTGCAACTCGGCGTATTCGTCGTCATCGAGGTAGACGGCGCGCACGCGCTCAAAAGCAGCCGACTCGATGAACGTAAACACAGGGCCATACTACGCCTTTGGCGTAGTCCTGTCAACGTCAGGTTTGTCGCGGGATATGTGCTCGGCGGCTGCAAAGCCGCCTAACGACCCGCGATGAGCCGCGGCGGCAGGAATGTCACCGCGCCGCCGGCTCCATCGCGTTCTTAGACAGCGCATCGGGCATGGGGTCGGTGGCGTTCAAGATAAGGCCTTCTCGCCGACGATGAACGAGGAGAACGCCGAAACGCGCTTGTCTTCGACTGGTGAATTCACAAGCGCGTCGATGATTCGCTGATGACGGCGTTCGTTGTCATGGTGGACATGTTGCGCCGCCTAACGGCTTCGGCGCTCAGGCGCGGCCCGCTTTTGGCCGGCGCCTGCAGCGCCTGGTTAGGCTGCCTTAACCCAACAATGGCCCGCGGATAACTCCGCCCGCGGCTATAATCATCTGCCATCGCGGGTTATTCTCATCGAGCGTGAACAACCCGTAGCGATCCGAATCAAAATAAAGCAGCCCCAGAACGTTGTGGCTCTCATCGAGGAGCGGGTCGCATAAGTACGAGCGTCTGTCAGCACGCCGTTGGCCTACTTCGGCCTCGGTGTAGTTGTAGTCGGACACCATGCGCTGGCGGTAGTCTACGTCACTCACAAAGTTCTCAACTCGCGTCCCTTTTTTTGAATAGGCTACACCTATGATACCCTTGTCTGCAGGGAACCATCGCCCGCCGCCCCCCTGGTCTCCTATATAATCGAACGCCTGAAGAAGGCGCACTCCCTTCCTGGACAGCGTCTTCACTGGCACGTGATAGGTACATCTTACGTGGGCGCCATCCACTGGCAACACGCTGAGCAGGAGATGTAGTTGTTGACAAATGTGGAGTTGAGCATCTCTGGCGCGCCACCGAGCCTCAAGCAGCTTGAGGGCCACAATTACCGCCGCGGGCAGAGCAAGCCACGGGAGGCTCGCTCCAGCGGAAGGCAGCACGCCTATAGCGGCAACGCAGGCAAACTCGACCGCCCACGACGCGAAGGTCTTTGCGTTCACGTCTTCCTCGCCAAGACCAAGTGGAGAACGGGAAGCGCGTACGGGCTCACGCCGATCGCTTGGGCTGGATCTGAGATGTCGGGTGAGACCGTCAACTCTCTACGCGGGAGGGTCAACGCGTACACGTCAACGTTTCGGCACCCGTTAATGGTAAAACGGTTCCGGAGCTCACGCTCGCTCACCAGATATGACGGCTTGTCGAGACATTCACCGCTTCGGGTGATGAAGCGCGCGATGTGTGGCTCGGTGCCTCGCAACTGCCGCAAGGTGACACCCCATTGGTAGTGCGGAAGCGTGCCCAGAAAAACCCCTCCGCGGGTGAGAACTCTGAAAGACTCTGCCACAAACTCGATCCTGTTGAAAGGATCAAAGAGAAAAGCCGTGACCGCAGCAAAGGAGCCGCTCCCGAACGGGAGGGAGAGTGCACTGCAGGCAACCCGACCCTTGCTTGCCGCCCGCGGCGAGACCGTGAGCATTGAGATGGCGATATCTGCCTGAACGATCCTGCCTGCCTCAACGCCACAAAACATGCCGGCCGAACCCCGGCCACTGCCGATGTCAAGCACCAACCCAGAGTTCGGAATCCGAGAGTGATGCTCCGCGGTCCAACTTGCAGTCGCTGCCTCAAAATTTCGGCAGGTGACATGGCGCGGCTCGTAGTACTCCTCGGCAAGGTCCCCGTAACCGGGCGTTCGATCCACAGAATCGTCTGCTCTCAGCACTTGGGCACGTCCTCCGCCGCAGGAATTAGAAAAGTCAGCACCCGCTAGAGCCATAAGGTCATCAGCGAGGGCAGCCTAACGATAAGCTCACTGGCGGGGATGGAGCGGCAGCGGAATCCCCGTCCAGTGCAGCGTCATGTTGGGCCTACTCCGGCTTCCACAACCAGTTTGAGCGGTATACGGCAATTCCTTGATCGTTCCACATTACTTTCTCCCACATGCACCGCTTGGGGTCCCCACCATACTTGGCTGCGTCGTCCAGCTTGTTGAAGACATCCTCTGTGATATAGGATGCATAGCTGCCCTCTCGAAGAGAACACAACTTCGCGGCGTAATTCGCGGCGCGGCCCACCCATACAAGATCGTTAGAGCCACGTATTCCCGTACGGGCTACGAAGAGATCACTGGTGTCCACTCCCACGGCCTGTTGTAGCTGGTAAGCAGAATTGGGGTAGATCTCTTTCAAAAGCTTGTTGACGACATTCTGGCCAGCAAAGTTGATCTGAAGCGCGCACCGAGCAGCAGATGTGTTCTTGGTGTCACCGATGAAGACAGCCATGACGCGATCACCATCAAAGGCGGTAATGACGCCGTCGTTGCTACAAATCAACCGACAGGCACAAACCAAGTACGATTTGTAGACCTCTGCCGCAAACCAATCTTTGTACCCCTTGACAAGAGCCGTGGAATCGGCGACGTCCGCGTAGAGAACCGTACCTTTGACACAAACGGCGTCCTTCCCTAGCTGAACATCCTCGGCTTCTGGAACCTTCCGACCCTCGCGACGTTGCCACGTAGTCTTGAGAGCCTCCCGCACCTCTTTCATCATATCTTCAGTGGTTCCCATATCTGACTCCTGTTCATTTTGGCCCGATGTGCATGATCATACGACGGAGACCGGTACACACAGGCGCAATGCGTTCGGGAAGCGTCTCCTTCGGCCCGTCGGCATAGTCAAGTGGCATTAGTCCAAGCAGGTCTGTTGGGATTTTGATGTCCACACCACGTGGTTTGACCATAAACGTACGTTCGCGCCCAATCCCACCCATGAACAGGCCTAGTTCGAAGAGGACGTTGTCCCTGGGCCCCTCGTGCTCAGCCCCGCGGCTTTGTACCGTATCATCAGACGAGATGACCAGAACGGCGAAGTCCGAATCTGAGACAGCCGAAACGAGAGTCTCTATAGAGGTCCGAGACGCTTTAAACACTCCGTCTGTCCAAACCCGGACCACCATGGGGTCGTCACATAGGCCAAGTTGTATTTGACGGGCAATCTCCAGTTGCTCCGAACTGGATCCAACGAAGACCACTGGTTGATTGTGGGGTTGACGAATGTGTTTGGCTCTCTCGCGAAGACGGTTTGCCAACTCGACGGCTATGTTTCGCCAAAGCTCAGGGTATTTCTGGGCCACTGGGGAAAAGTCCGCCTCACATACGCGTGCAAGGAGACACGGTTCAAGCGCTCTCACAGTGGCGCTTCTTCTGGCAGTCGGATCAAGGAGGGCCATCTCACCCACATGCGAGCCAGCTCGTCGTGTGGCGATCTCGCGCCCGTTGATTTGGATGCTGACGGATCCCGCGATGATGAAGTAGATGTCGTTGTCCGCGCCCCCTTGGGCGATGATTGTGGCTTCCGGCGTGTCCGGGAGAACCTCCACAAGGGACGCGAGGCCAATGACCTCTTGGGCAAGGTCCTCATGCCCAGCAATCAGTACCTGCCTTCTTAAAATTTCGGCAAGCCTCTGCCGGCCGGAGTCGCCCTCGAATCGAGGGAGCATACTTGGATGGCTCGGATTACTCATGAAGTGATTGCTTACTATGTCTTCTTGTTGGTCGGCCCAAGTCCTGTTTATGCTGACCTGCGTAAAACCGGTCCCCCTCAGCCTAACACCAAACCACCGGTGGCGAGCTGGGGCGGCAACCGCTTTGTTTCTAACGAGTTCTTCCAGGTGCAATAACTTTCGTCCCAGTTTTAGGCCGACCGGTCAGTCCGGATAATCCTGCCACGCTTGCTGGACGCGGCTTTCGGCAGGAATGACGAAATGCGTGGGTGGTCACGCGCTCGGCCAGCCCACCCCGATGGGCCGCCTGATGGACCGCCTTTTGAACCACTGATCCCTGGAGATGGTGACGATGCTGGATACCCGTCGTTCGGTCGAGGTAGTGGGAAGAAGCTGGAAATACCCATTGCCAGCCCCACTGGCGGTCGGCATTCGGGTATTTTCGGGCCAGCGCGTCCGACAGGGGCGCCTGCCGTCCTGGGAATAGCCCCAGTGGCGAGCAACGATCCGCGGCGGAGTTGTTCATGACGCCCCGCTCCAAGAAACTTCTGGCGCTGGAAACAGTACTCCAACTGGAATGCCCGGTCAAGCCTGCGAGTCGTAATGGGAGTCGTAATGTCGTGTTGATGGAACGCTCGCTGCCACTTTCCGTATAGTCGGCTTCCTGGAAACTGGCCGACGGCCGCGGACGCGGATTGGCCAGACGCGGATCGGGTGCACGGCATGAAGGTGACCGGATGGTCACATCAGCCGGGAATTGAGGGAACCTGCGCGTAGTGAGCACCGGCCAACTGCGAGCGATGGCAGCCCGCTAAGGCGCGCAGGGACAGCCGGTTAGCCGCCGGACTGCTTGCCCGCCGCGCCGGCACGTGACTCACAGCCGAAAACCTGAAAAATCGCGTCCTAACTTTATTTGCTTTGTTTTCAACCGCGAGCGAGCCGGAAGGGCCGAAAAACTTGACAGGGTATGCTATACTGAAATTATGGGACCATAATGATGATTCCAAAGCTTTACCGGCTCCAGCCAATAGATATCCATTAAACTAATGGCTACGGTGATGTAACTATAACAAAATAAACGAAGTAGAAACGGATGCAACCGTCCTATAATCCATTAAACCAGCCAGTTAAGCAGCCGAAAACTGGCGGCCGGCGCCCAAATACGCGGGGCCAATGGGCAGCTCTTGGTGGAGCAAAGCCCGCAGAGCGGGCGGTAGTTCGGTAGCCCAGTCGCCGCGGCGACCAAGCTGTGGGTGGCAAAAGAGGGGAGAACAAGCCCGTGAAGCGGGCGACAGAAAACGCCGCGAGATTCCTGCCGCCCGCTTCGCGGGCTTGTTCCGCCCGCTGCGGACCTTTCCCACGGCTGACGCCGTGGGCTTTCTTCTTTCGCCCGCTCAAGCGGGCTTCCGACATCCCGTTCGTGACTAGCCAAGGGCTCTGCCCTCGATATCCCCGGAGGGAGTCAGGAGCCAGAAGTCAGAATCCCCGGCGTCCGCGGAAAGGAGAGCAAAATTCTCGTCACGGGGCAAACCACGGTTCACAGGACGCCGTATTTCCGGTACACGTCGCGCAGGAAGGCGCCCTCCATCAACTCCGCGCGGCTTTTGTTTTCGCGGGCCACTTTCTCGCAGGCCAGGCGCACCACCTCCCCAACAATGGCGGCGGGTACGGCCACTACGCCGTCGTAATCGGCAAAGATCAAGTCGCCCGGAGAGACCACGATTCCCCCCGCACAGACCGGCAGGTTGCTTTCCACCACCATGCCGCGGCCCTTGGAATCCACCGGCTTGATCCCGCGGGCAAACACGGGAAAGCCGAGTTGCTGGATCTTCTTCACGTCCCGCACCAGCCCGTCCACCACCGCGCCGCGCGCACCCCGCGCCCGTGCCGCCGTGGAGAGCAGTTCCCCCCAGGGTGCGTTGCGGCGCGACCCCCCCGTGCTGATGACCACCACTTCACCGGGGAGAATGCTGTCCACAGCCTCGATTTCCTTGGCGTAGGGGTCCGGGGGCGTATAGAACACGTCCGCGTAGGCGATGGTGCGCGCCCACCCGCAGAAACAGGCCTCGGGCGAAAGCGGCCGCAGGGCTTCACTCATGGCCTGCTCGTGATAGCCGAGCTCGTCCAGGCTGTCGGCCACCACAGCCGTGTACAACTGGGTCTCCACGCGAGTGAACAGGTCGAGATCGGCGGAGCTTGTGGACAACGAAGCAACGTTTTCCATAGCGACAGTGCGTCCAGACTCTACCATCGCAGGATCGGGTTGCGAACCGAAAAAGCCGGTATACTCGCGCTCATGTTCAATAGCGTGAACGCAAGTTCGACGCCCGCGCCCGCGCTGTCCAGAGGGCTTGCGATCCTGGAGCTTCTGGCGGAATCCCGGCGGGGGCTGACGCTGTCGGAGATCGCCCGGCGCCTGTCGCTGGCCAAAAGCTCGACCTACCAGTTGCTGAAATGCCTGGAAAACCGCAGGTACGTCCATTGCAGCGCAAAAACCGGGCGGTACCTGTTCGGCTTGAAGCTTCTGCACCTCAGCCGCATGGCGCTGCACTGCACCGCCGTCGGCACGGATGAGCACGGCCCGGCTTGACGCGGTCTCACAGGTCCAGCACCACCGACGTCGGACAGTGGTCGCTGGCTTCCAGGTCCTTCTTGCTGTTCTTCATCGAGGCCAGGCGCGGCTCGGGGTACTGCTTGCACTTCTTGCTCAGCCCCTTCCGGAAGATCTCCGTGCCCAGGACGCGGGGCGCCAGCCGGCCGTCTATGAGGATGTAGTCCAGCCGGCTGACCTTACGTTTCGACGAATAGTAATGAGTCCAGCGGTCCTGGTCGCTCAGCCCGGCGAACGGATCGTGCAGAATCGGCAGCGTCACCAGCGGATCGAGCGACTGATCATAGTCGCTCTGCTTCACGTCGATGTTCAGGTCGCCCATCACAATGGGAAATTTGCCCTGGTTTCG
>Ga0315273_10001636_pt1 | contig 25655 bp, 17 predicted proteins | sample YL17G02_0_MG_FD_205753 | JGI IMG/M metagenome (GOLD analysis project Ga0315273, IMG submission 205753) | Sediment microbial communities from Yellowstone Lake, YNP, Wyoming, USA - YL17G02_0 | ecosystem: Environmental > Aquatic > Freshwater > Lake > Sediment | place: USA: Wyoming | collected... | reverse complement strand
CACTGCGCCACCGGCTGCCGCTCCGCCCGCCAGGCCGCCGGCCAACCCGCCCTTCTCGCCACCGACGGCGTGCCCGATCACGGCGCCGACGGCGGCGCCGCCAATGATAGCGCCGAGATTGCGCGCGCGAGGTGAGCCCGCGACGATCGGCTCGGTCGTGGCGCGCACCGGCCAGCTCCGGCCGCCGGCTTCAATCGACGTGACCTCAAGTCCGAGCATCGCGCGGTCGCCCTTCAGCGCGGGCATCGCTTCCTTCACCGTCCCGTGCACTACGCTTCCCGCGGGGAACGCCACGCGGCCGTTCATGGCCACGGAGTCCCTGAGCGTTCCGGTCCACGCGTCACCGGGGCTGACGGTCTCGCTGCTGACCTCGGCCGCAAACGTGACCCGGAGCGTGGTGCCCCACATCACGTTGATGGCGGGGCCTTCGGGCGCCTGGGCCGCACCTCCAGTGGGCACTGCAGGGGGCTCGGGCGCAGGCTGCGCAGTGGGCTCGCGAACCGCCCCGTGTTTCGGCTCCCGCGCAACTGCGGGCGGCGGGGGCTGCTCCGGCGGAGTCGTGGGCGTCAGGTCACCGACCAGGCGCTCGGAGGGATTGGCCACGAACAGGCTGTCGCTGGTGGTGGTCGTCGCGGTCTCGGTCGACTTCCTGGCGCATCCGGCGAACGCGGCAACCACGAGCAGTGAGATGCTGAGGAGTATGGCTCTGTGGCGCATGAGGAGTGTCCTTTCTCAGGGTGGGAGCGGTTTGGTCGGAGAAGCTCGCCGTTCGTCCCCCGCGTCATGATGTTGGAACCCCAGCCAGAAGGCCCCAGGCAGCACGTGTGCTTCTGCATCATTGTACCAGTCGGCTACGACTGACGCGTCTGGTCACGAATCGGAGGCCGGGCAGCTGCGCAGCGCGAGGCGTGACGCGCCGTGCGTTTCCCAGGCTTGAGGCAGGCGCAAGGGGGTTCGGTGCGTGCGGCCGGGGACCCCGGTCCTGCTCCCGGACGGCCCTTCCGTGAAAGGAAACAGGCTGCAAGCCCGGTCTTGGCCGCCCGCCGGGTCTACAACGTGCTCTTCACGCGCCGGGCTTCCGGGCTGACCCGGGCAAGACGGCCGGCCCCCGTAGCCGGCCTGGTTGGCGTCAGGCCCGGCTCGCTGTGGGGGCGGGTTGACCCGCGCAGGGATGACCGACGGGCTGCGGCTGGACCTGCCGTAGGTCCGTTCGGGCCTTCGTTCGCCATCCGTGCGCCTCCTTGTTGCTGCACTATTCGTGTCCACTGGACGAGCAACCAGCTGCTGTGGAGTTGCCCCGTTTCGGTGGACGGTTGAGGACTGCGGTTGATCGAGAGCGACAGGCCTACTCGGTGGGATAGAGGGGGCGCCGGGGCCGGTGGAGTGCGCGCCAAGGACACCTCCCCAAGTGCGGGGAATCGAGCGACCACCCCCGGGGAGGGAGTGGTCGCTCGGGACTTCTGCGCGAGGTGAGTTACCTGTACAGGCCCTTGATTCGACCCCAGGTTGGGGTCTGCGCCGCCGTGACGCAGTGCTCCGTGGCCAGCAGCCCGTTGTTGTAGTCGTCGAGTATCTGGGTCAGCGCGGACACCGACGCAGGGGCCAGGTACCCGCTACCCACGGGCGGGACCATGAGTCCGCCGATCAGGGCGTCTGCGGCCGTGACCGTGGCGCTCACCACTCCAGGATCGCCTCCATTCAGGATGTTGAGCTTCGTCGCGATGAGCTGGTGGGCCAGGATCAGCAGCCCGTTGCCCTGGGCGGGGGTGCCGAGGATGGCCAGCAACTGCGCCTGGGTATAGGAGACGGTGCCCAAGGTCAGGCTCATCACCGGCCATAGCCCTGCGTGGTTCTTCCAGTAGCCGATGGTGAAGACGCATACGCCATGCGGATTGGTCGAGGCCGCGATGGTGGTCGAGTACTCGCTCGTCGGGGTCGCAGGGAGCCCCGTGCCGGTGCACGCGAAGACGCAGAACACGTAGGCCACACCGGGTTCCAGCTCGTCGGGCGAATTCGTTTCGATTCCGGTCTCGTCGAACAGGTCGCCGATCTCAGTCTGGATGGTCTGGCCCGGGGACAGGTGGAAGCTGGCCAGCGTGCCGTTCATCGTGTGCAGCGTCGGCGCGGTCATGAAGCAGGATTCCAGCTGGTTGGTACTCCCGCCGGGCGACCATTGGCTCCCGTTGGCGATGAAGTCCGACTGCTTCATCCACCAGACCGTGAAGCCGTCCGGGGCGCCGCTGGGGCCCGCGGTGATGTTCAGTTCGATGCCAGCTCGTGCGGTCGCGCCGACGGATAGCGCAGGCGGGTCGTTCGGGTACTGTGCCAGGGCAGCCGAGGGCAGTGCAGCCAGCATCAGCACGCCCATCACTGCGATGCAAGCGATACTCAGGAGTTGCAGCGGGCGAATAACGAACCGAATCATGCCAAGCCCCCCCATCGACTGCTGCCATTGAGAACAGCGTGGAACCGATGTGGCACAAGATGCATGGACCGGGAAGAGCGCAACCGTCCCATTCGGACGCATCCAGCTACCACAACAGACGCCTGTGAGTAATTATAGCGGTTGTGACCCATTCCTCAAAGGATCATGTCCCTCTTCCTGCGGTGGGGGGGGGCGGTGCCCCGAAGGTTGTGCAGAGCCATGGGGCAAGCGGGTTCGTCCATTGGGGCGGTATCGCCGATTGTCCGCGCAATGCCACGAAGGCCCGCGCGATCCGGCGGACCCAACTGCGCCCTGCAGGTCCGGTGAACCAAGAGCCAGACGGCCTGCCCGCCGATCCCGTTCGTCAGCCTTCTCATCCCCCAATTGCTCTCACTTGCCTGGCGAATCAAAGGCCACCCACCCGACCCGCTGGACGCTCTGGTAGGCTCGGCTCAGTTTCCAATTGACCCCTGCACGCCGGTTCGAATCCGGGTGCCGCCTCCAAGTGCTGGCAGTTGCGTGCCCCCGAATCGTTGCACCCCCGCGATCGCCCGGTGTCCACCAACAACCTCACCTCCGCTTCCGTGCCCGGTGCCAAGACGGACGCCCCACGGGAGTCCTGCATTGCCATGACCGATCTGCCTCCGGGCCCTCGCACCAGTATGGCGACTGCAACTTCGAAAGGCAGGACAGGCAGGGCGGGCACGGGAAGGGTGGCGGGGCCGGCGGCATGGGCGAGGTCCATCGCCCGCGACACGCGCCCTGACCGCGACGTGGTGATCAGACTCCTGCCGCACTGTCCGATCTCGGGCCCCGTGCTTCCTGGTCGGTTCGGGCGCGAGGCTCCGACGATTGCTCCGGCGATTGCTGATAGCCCCCGCGGTCTGTGGCATACTGCCCGGCCATGAGTGCGACGGCTTGGTTGCTCCGCCATCGCGTTGCCGTGGTCGTCGTGTGGCTCGTCGTGATTGGGTTCGCGGGCGCGCTTGCCGCTCGCCTCCCCGGCGTGCTGCAGGGCGGAGCCGACGCCGTGCCGGGCACGGAGTCCGATCGCGTGACGCGGACGCTCGGCCGCGAGTTCGGGCTCGGAACGCTCTACCAGTTCCTCGTCGTCTTCCACTCTGATTCGGTCACGACCGACGACCCGCGCTTCACCGAGGCCGTCGAGGGCGTGACGCGGGCGGTGCAGGCGCTGCCGGCCGTGCGGTCGGTCGAAACAGCGTGGGGGAGTCGGCGCATCGAGTTGCTCGGCAGCGACTCGAAGAGCGCGCTCGCCGTCGTCACGCCGGAGGTGCGCACGTTCTATGCCGCGGAGCGCTTCACGGCCGAGTTGCGCCGCGCTATCCGCACGGTCGCAATCCCCGCCGGAGTCGCAGTCGAGGTCACGGGCGCGACCGCGATGCTCTACGACCTCGACGAGCACTCCTCTTCCGACCTGCTCGCGGCCGAACGCATCGGTCTGCCGCTCACCCTCGTCATCCTGCTTCTCGTCTTCGGGGCGCCGCTTGCCGCGCTGCTCCCGGTCGTGCTCGCGCTGGTGGCCACGCTCATCGGCCTTGCCGGGCTCTACGCCGTGAGCGGCTGGGTGCCGGTCAGCGTCTTCGCCGAGAACGTGACCTCGATGATCGGGCTTGGCGTGGGTGTGGACTACGCCCTCTTCATCGCAAGCCGCAACCGCGAGGCGCTGATGCGAGGTGCGAGCGCGCGCGAGGCCGCGGTCGAGGCCCTCGACGCGGCCGGGCACTCGGTCCTGTTCTCGGGCGCCACGGTGGCGGTGGGGTTCCTCGCCCTGTTCCTGGTGCGGGCACGCTTCCTCCACACGCTCGCGCTGGGCGGCATCTTCGTCGTGGCGGCGGCGGTCGTGGCCTCGATGACGCTGCTCCCCGTGCTGCTCTCCGCGTTCGGACCCGCGCTGCACTGGCCGCGCCGGATCCGGACCCCGGTGATCTCGGCGCGTCCGGCTCCGTGGGCGCGCTGGGCGACTCTCGTGATGCGCTGGCCCTGGGTGTTCCTCGCGCTCGCGCTCGCCGTGCTCCTGGCGCTCTCGGCGCCGGTGTTGCGCCTCCGGGCCTGGAACATCGGGGCGCGCCACCTGCCGGTCGAGATGGAGGCGCGGCGGGGTTACGACGCGCTCGCGCCGGGCTTCGCGCGCGGCTGGATGGGTCCCGTCGTGCTCATGGTAGAGGCGCCGAAGGATTCCACGGTACTGGCCGGGGCGAGCCGGCAGGCCCTGCTCGCCATCGCGAACGAGCTCCAGGCCGACCCGGGTGCCGGCCTGGTCCTGGGCCTGCCCCAGGTGCTCGAGCACTCGAGCTTCGCCGACCTCGTGCTGCGCACGCCCGAGGACCTGCCCGGGCCCCTCAAGGAGATCGGGCGCGCGGTGGTGAGCCGCGACGGGCGCGTGGGGATCGCGGTCTTTGTCACGCCCGGCGACCCGAGCGATCCCGAGACCATGTCGTGGCTGCGCGCCATGCGAGCGCGGCGCTGGCCCCAGGCGGATGCGGCCGGGCTCAGGCTCAGCTGGGGCGGGACCAGCTCCATCATGGCCGACTTCGACGACGAACTGTTCGGCAGCATCCCGCGCGTCATGCTGTTCGTCGTGCTGAGCACGTTCATCGTGCTCATGCTCATGTTCCGCTCGCTCATCATCCCGCTGAAGGCCACCGTCTTGAACGTGCTCTCGGTGCTCGCGGCCTACGGCTTCCTCGTCCTCGTGTTCCAGGATGGACATGGCGCGCGTCTCATAGGCCTCGACCCGCCCGGCGGGCTCAACTCGTTCATCGTGCTCATGCTGTTCACCATCCTGTTCGGGCTTTCGATGGACTACGAGGTGTTCCTGCTGAGCCGCGTGCGCGAGCACTACCTCGCCACCGGCGACAACGATGCCGCGGTGGCCCAGGGCCTGGCCCAGAGCGGCCGCATCATCACGAGCGCCGCGCTCATCATGATCTCGATCTTTGCGGCCTTCGGCTTCACGCGACTCGTCCCGACGCGCGAGTTCGGGCTGGGCCTTGCCTTCGCCGTGGCGCTCGATGCCACGCTCATCCGCGTCGTGATGGTGCCTGCGCTCATGACCCTCTCAGGGCGTTGGAACTGGTGGTTCCCGGGGCGGGCGAAGCCGCGGCCCACCCCTCCGGCCTCAGGTGCGTGAGAGAGCCGGCCAGATACCGCTGGAGTGGGGCGGCACACCAGGCGTAGACTCGACCTGTCGCACCCATGTTCCGGCTCAGTGGGGCGGGGCGCCTCATTGGGCGTTGTTTCGGGTTCGCCCGCCTGCTATGGTGAGGTTCTTTCCGCGGCGTCCGCCGCTTCGTCGGCTACGACACAGGAGGCCGGGCCATGCCGACCCCGAAGCAGCAGGCCGCCCAGATCATCCGCCGGCTGGCGCGGGGACTCCCGCTCGAGGTGCTCGCCCGACGGCTTGCCCCGCGCTCTCCGGAAGAGCACCCGCCGCGCCCTGAGGTGCCGCACCCCCGCGAGTGGTCGCGGGGGGCCTGGGAGCAGCGGGTCGCGTTCTTCGAGGGACAGGGAACCGCGCTTCCGCACCTGGCGGGCCGCGCCGCCTACCCTGATCCGGCTGAGTTGCGGGGCAACGTCGAGGCGTACCTCGGGATGACCTGGGTCCCGACCGGCGTGATCGGGCCGCTGCGGGTGAATGGCCTCCACGCGCAGGGCGACTACTACGTGCCGCTGGCGACCAGCGAGGGGGCGCTCGTGGCGAGCTATCATCGCGGCGCGCGGCTCATCACCCTTGCCGGCGGCGCGGCGGCGCTCACCACCATCGAGCAGGTGCAGCGCGCGCCCGGCTTCGCGTTCAAGACGCTGGCGGAGGCCGCGCACTTCGGCGCCTGGGTGATCGGGGAGTTCGACGGCTTCCACGAGTTGGTGGCGAAACGCTCCCGGCACGCCAGGTTGCTCGACGTGCACACGCACCTCGAGGCCAACTACTGCACGCTCATCTTCGCATTCCATACCGGCGACGCGTCGGGGCAGAACATGGTCACGTTCTGCACCGAGGCAATCTGCGAAGACATCCTCGCCCGCACGCCGGTGAAGCCGCATCATTGGTTCCTTGAGGCCAACATGTCGGGAGACAAGAAGGCGAATATCCTGACGTTTCTACAGACGCGCGGGCGCAAGGTGGAGGCCGAGGTGGTGCTGCCGCGAGCGTTGGTCGAGCGCACCCTGCGCACCACCCCCGAGCGCATGTGCGACTACTGGCGCATGAGTTTCGTGGGTGGGGCGCAGACAGGCTCGGTGGGCGTGAGCGGGCACATCGCGAATGGCCTCGCCGCCGTGTTCCTGGCGTGCGGGCAGGACGTGGCATGCGTGAGCGAGGCGAGCGTCGGCGTGACGCGCCTCGAGCTCACCGACGCCGGCGAGCTGTACTGCGGGATCACGATGCCAAACGTGATCACCGGGACGGTCGGTGGGGGCACGCGGCTGCCGACCGCGCGGGAGTGCCTGTGCCTGATGGGCTGCGAAGGCGAGGGCAAGGCTTCGGCGTTCGCCGAGATCGTCACGGTGGCATGTCTGGCCGGCGAGATCTCGATCGTCGGGGCTCTGTGCGCGGGCGAATTCTCTTCCGCACATGCCCGTTTCGGCCGCCAGAACAGCACGTGACGGCGAGCGCGTAACGTCTCCCATGGACTTGCGGCCCGCCTCCGACCCGTTGCTCGAGCGCGGTGCGAATGCGCGCGGCGCACTCGCGGTGCGGATGTGGCGCTATCTCGGCGAGCGCTTTCCCCTCACTGGCTTTGCCCCGCTCATCATCATGTTCACGTTCTCTTCCGCCGCCTACTCGCGGCTCGCGCGTGGCGAGACCGGATTCATCCCCTGGCCGCTTTTCGTGGTCGGGGCGCTGACCTCGCTGGTCTTCTTCTTCACGCTGCGGGTGCTGGACGAGCACAAGGACGCCGACACAGACCGGCGCTTCCGGCCCGAGCTGCCGGTGCCGCGCGGGCTCGTCACGCTTGCGGAGCTGCGGCGGGTGGACGGCGCGGCCCTCGTGCTCACGCTGGTGCTCAACGCGCTGCTCGCGCCGGTGCTTCTGTGGGCATGGCTCGCGGTGGCGGTGTGGGCCGCGCTCATGACGCGCGAGTTCTTCGTGCGCGACTGGCTGCGCGCGCACGTGGCCTGGTACCTCGTGACGCACATGATGATCATGCCCATGATCGACGCCTACACCACCGGGCTCGACTGGCTGCGCGCAGGCACGCATCCGCCAGCAGGACTGGTCCTGTTCCTTGCGGTCACGTTTCTGAACGGGGTGCTGATCGAGATCGGTCGCAAGATTCGGATGCCCGAGGGCGAGCGCGAAGGCGTGGACACGTACACCGCCGCCTGGGGCCTGCGGCTCGCGCCGGCGGTGTGGCTCGTGTCGCTCGCGGGATCGCTCGCGTTCGCGTGGCTGGCGGCGAGCGCGACCGGACACGCCCGATTCACGCTCGCCGCTCTCGCGCCCGCGTCGCTGGTGGCGGCGGCGCCGGCGATCGCGTTCCTGCGCGCGCCGGGCGCGCGCAGCGCGAAGGCGATCGAGGTGGCGGGCGGGCTGTGGCCGCTCGCCACCTACATCGTGCTCGGCGCCGGGCCATTCATCGCGCGCGCGTTCGGGGGCCGCTGATGGCGGACGATTCCGCACCGCGGCCTGCCGGCGAGAGCGTGCTCACGGCCGGAGCCGCGATGCCGCTGGCGGAGGCCGGCGGCAAGGGTCATCGGCTGGCATGGCTCGCGACGCTGGCCGCCGGAGGTGGGGCGGGCTTCGAGGTGCCGCGGTTCGTGGTGATCCCGGCGCGCGTGTTCGACGCACAGGTCGTCGCCGGTCGCCCGTGGCCCGCGAGCCTCGAGGAGGCGACTGCGCGGCGGGACGAGGTGCTGACGTTCCCCCTGTCGGATACGCTCCGGAGCGAGTTGCTCGCGGCGCTCGCGGCCGCAGGGCTCATCGGACCGCGACTCGCCGTGCGCTCGTCCGGCGTGAGCGAGGACAGTGCCGCCGCGTCGTTCGCGGGGCAGTTCGACTCGATCCTCGGCGTGCGCGCGACCGGGGACGGCGCGGCGCTCTGGGAGGCGCTGCGCCGGGTGTGGGCATCGGCGTTCCACGCGCACGCGGCCGCCTATCGCGTGTCCCGCGGCCAGGACGCGGCCGTGCGGATGGCCGTGGTGGCTCAGGCCTTGGTCGAGCCCGAGGTGTCGGGCGTGGCGTTCTCGGCCGACCCGGTCAGCGGCGACTCCGGCACCGTGGTGGTGAGCGCCGTGTATGGGCTGGGGGAGGGACTGGTCTCCGGCGAGTTGGACGCGGACACCTTCCGCGTGTGTTTCCCGCACGGTGGCCCCGCGACCGTCACCACGACGGTCGCGTTGAAGGATCGCGCGTTCCGCGTGGGGGCCGACGACACCACCCGTGCTGAGCCGGTGCCCGAGACGCTCCAGCGCGCGCCGGCGCTCGACACCGGCGAAGCGGTGCGGATCGCCACCGCCGCGCGCGCGATCGCGGCCGCCGCCGGCGCGCCGCAGGACATCGAGTGGGCGCTGATGGCGGGCCCGGGCGCGCGGCGGCTGGTGATGCTGCAGACCCGCGCCATCACCACGCTCGGACGCGGGGCGACGGGCGAGCCGAGGGATGCCCGCGTCGATCCCGTGCCGGGTGCCACCGTGCTGAATGCCGTGACCCCGTCCGCTGCGGTGCCGCCTGCCAGCGCTTCGTCGGCCGGGCGGGGGGAGCGGCGGGTATGGGACAACAGCAACATCATCGAGAGCTACAGCGGAGTCACGACCCCGCTCACGTTCAGCTTCGCGCGCGAGGTGTACGAGAACGTCTACCTGCAGTTCTGCCGTCTGCTCGGCGTGAGCGAAGACGTGATCGCCCGGAATCGCGAGGTGTTCCCGCACATGCTCGGGCTGCTGCGCGGGCGCGTCTACTACAACCTGCTCAACTGGTATCGCCTGATCGCGATGCTGCCGGGCTTCACCTGGAATCGCGCGTTCATGGAACGGATGATGGGCGTGCGCGAGCGGCTCACGGACGCGATCGCGCCGACCTCGGGCGGCAGCCGCGGACGCGACCTCGGGCGTCTGGTGTGGATGTTGTGGCGGATCGGTGCCGCCTCGCGGCGGTTACGGCGCGACGTGCCGGCGTTCCGGGCGCACGTGGACGCCGTGCTCACCCCGCTTGGCCATGAGGATCTCGCGACCTGGCCGGCCGATCGCGTGATCGCGCTCTACCACCGCCTTGAGCGCGAACTCCTGGATCACTGGCGGCCACCGCTCGTGAACGATTTCTTCGCCATGATCCACTTCGGCGTGCTTGGCCGGCTGGTCGAGCGCTGGCTGCCCGACGAACCGCCGACCCTGGTGAACGACCTGCTGTGCGGCGAGGGCGGCGTGATCTCGACCGAGCCCGCACGGCTGCTGATGGCGATGGCGCGCGAGGTGGCGGCGACGCCGGCGCTCGCGCGCACGTTTGCAGACGTCCCCGACGACGGCGTGCTGTGGGGGCGGCTCGCGAGCGATCCGGCGTGCTCGGCGTTTCACCGCGGGCTGGTCGGCTATCTCGAGCGCTTCGGTGACCGCTGCATGGAGGAGCTCAAGCTCGAGACTGTGACGCTGTCCGAGGACCCGCGCTTCGTGCTCCATACGCTGCGAGCGTACGTCGCACAGGGCGCCCCGGACCCCGAGGCGTCCCGCACGCGCGAACGCGCCATCCGGGTCGCCGCCGAGACGCGGGTGCGGGACCGGCTCGGCGGCCTGCGCGGCGTGGCGTTCCGCTGGGTGCTCGCGCAGACGCGCGCGCGCATCCGCGACCGCGAGAACCTGCGCTTCGAGCGCACGCGCGTGTTCGGGATCGTGCGCCGCATGTTCGTGGCGCTCGGCGCCCACCTCGCCCATGCCGGCGCGCTGGAGTCACCGCGCGACGTGTTCTACCTGACGCGCACGGAGTTGTTCGGGTGGTTCGACGGCACGCTTGCCAGCCGTGACCTGCGCGCGCTGGTGCGGCTGCGCCGCGCCGAGTTCGACGGCTACCGGGCCGAGCCGCCGCTCCCCGACCGTATCGAGACGTTCGGCCCGCCCGGGGAGACGGTGCCTGCCCCCGCCCCGCCCGCTACGGGCGTCGTCGTCGGTGCCACGCTCACCGGTCTCGGCTGCTGTCCGGGCGTGGTTCGTGCGCCGGTGTGCGTGGTGCGCGACCCGCGCGCTGCCCACGACTTGTCGGGCCGCATCCTGGTGGCCGAGCGCACCGACCCCGGCTGGACGCTGCTGTTCCCGGCCGCGAGCGGACTGCTGGTGCAGCGCGGGAGCCTGCTGAGCCACTCGGCGATCGTGGCGCGCGAGATGGGACTCCCGTGCGTGGTCGGGATCGCCGGGTTGCTCGACACCCTGCGCGATGGTGAGGAGATCGAGATGAACGGCGCCACGGGCGTGGTGCGGAGGCTTGAGGTGCCATGAACGCAGCCTCGATCGCTGATCGCGCGCGATTCGACCGGGTGCGCTACGCTGCGGTCTGGGAGGACGCGGACGTGCTGTGCGCGGCGCTCGCGCCGGTCGCCTCGGGCCGCCGGCTGCTGTCGATCGCGTCGGCGGGCGACAACGCGCTCGCACTGCTGACGCTCGATCCCTCGGAGGTGGTGGCGGTGGACCTCTCCCGGGCTCAGTTGGCGTGCCTCGAGGCGCGGATCGCCGCGTTCGGCACGCTCGACGACCCCGACCTGCTCGCGTTCCTGGGCGTGACGTCAGGGCGCGACCGGCTGGCGCTGTGGCGCTCACTGCGGGGCGGGGTGAGCGCGGAGAGCGCCCGGTTCTGGGACAGTCGGCCCGGAGAGGTTGCGCGCGGCATCCTGCACGCCGGACGGTTCGAGCGCTACCTTCGCGGGTTCGCCACCTGGATCCTGCCGCTCGTGCATCGCGGCGCCAGCTGCCGCGCGCTGCTCGAGCCACGCGACGAGGCCGCGCGGCGCGAGTTCTACCGGCGGCGCTGGGATACGCCGCGCTGGCGGCTGTTGTTCCGCGCGTTCTTCAGCCGCGTCCTGATGGGACGGCTCGGGCGCGACCCGGCGTTCTTCGACCACGTCGAAGGGAGTGTGGGCCAGCGCATCCTCGCCCGCTCGCGCCACGCGCTCACCGCGCTCCCCACCCACGACAACCCGTACCTGGTCTACATCATGACCGGGAACTACACGCCTCAGGCGCTGCCACTCTACCTGCGACCCGAGCACCGGCCGGTGATCCGTGCGCGTCTTCATCGGCTGAGGGTGGTGGAAGGCGCCGTGCAGGAGGCGGCGGGCCCGTTCCACGGGATGAACCTGTCGGACATCTTCGAGTACATGTCCGTGCCCGAGTTCGAGTCCGTGTACGCCGCGCTTCTCGACCGAGCCGCTCCCGGCGCACGGCTCGCCTACTGGAACATGCTCGTGGTGCGCGATCGTCCGGCGCGCGAGCAAGGGCGCGCGCGGCCGCTCGCCGAGTTGTCGGCGACGCTGCATGCCCGTGACCGGGCATGGTTCTACCGCGCGTTCCGCGTCGACGAGGTGCTGGGGGGAGACTCGGCATGAGACCGGTCACCATGTCCTACCTTCCCGGGGACGGGCTGCTGCGCGAGGTCTCCGGTGCCCTGCTCGTCATCGTGGCGTTCGCGTTGGTGATCGCGCTTGCCCAGCTGTGGCAGCGGCGTGCGGCGCTGCCGGTCGAGTGGAGTCGGAAGCTCATCCACGTGGGCGGCGGCGTGGTAGCCGGCTTCTTCCCGTGGCTGTTCGCTACGCACTGGACGGTGCTGGCGCTCGGCGTCGGGATGGGCGGCGTGCTGTGGCTCGCCCGCCGGGGTGGCTGGCTGCCGGCGTTGCACGCGGTCAATCGCGACAGCAAGGGCGAGTTCTACTACCCGCTCGGCGTGTACTTGCTGTTCATGGTGGCCCGCGGGCAGCCGGTGTTCTATCTGATCGCGCTCGGCGCGCTGGTGCTGGCCGACACCGCGGCCGCGGTGCTCGGGCAACGCTATGGTCAGACGGTGTTCACCGACGGCGGAGAGGTGCGGAGCATCGAGGGCTCGGTGGCGTTCTTCTTCGTCACGTTTCTCGCCGTGCACCTGCCACTTCTGCTGCTCACCAGCCTGCCCCCGGCCTCGACGGTGCTGGTGGCGCTCCAGCTGGGACTGCTCGTCACCTCGTTCGAAGCCATCAGCCGGGGCGGCAACGACAACCTGCTGGTGCCGCTCGCCACCTACTACCTGCTGCTCGAGCTCACCGGGCGACCGGCCGGCGACATCGCCTACCAACTCACCGTCCAGCTGGCCATCCTCGTGTTCACCGTGGTAGTCGCCCGCGGCACCAAGTTCTTCACGCTCGCGGGCGCGATCGCCGCGCACCTGATGCTGTACGCGGCGTTCAGCCTCGGCAACCCCGGCTGGACGGTGGCCCCGTTGTTCGCGCTCGCTGTTTGCATCGCGCTCGACGGGTGGTTCGGCCGCGCAAGCGGCCGGCCCACCGGCGGCCAGCAGGTGCGCGCCGTCTACTACGTGAGCATCGTCTCGGCGCTGCTGCTGTTCGCGGACAATACCTTCGCCACGCTCCTGCCGGTGACGTCGCTGCTGCAGCGCGGCCGTCCGTTCTTCGCGGCGTTCGTCGGCGCGCTCGGCGCGCAGACCGCGATCATGACCTTCCAGGTGCTGCGCCGGCGCCCGGAGAACGGACGCAGGGATCGTCTGCGCCTCCTGCCGCTGGCCTCGGTGAGCGGGTTCGCACTGATCGCCCTGCCGGGCTTGCTGGTGGGGGCGGGCCCGGCGCTCGGCGCGGGCCGTCCCGGGTGGGTGTCGTTCGTCACCGCCTTCGCGTTGTGCCTCTTGTCGCCTCCACTCTACATGGCGCTGCGCCTGCTGGTGCGGCCCCCGGCCGACGCGAACCGCGATCTGCGCCTCCAGGCGCTCGCGGTGCTGATCGCGGTGGCGATCGTCGTGCCGTTCCACCTCGCGTGGCTGGCATCTCGATGAGCGGGGCCCTGCGCATCGAGCACCTTGCGCCCGGCGCGGCGCGGCCCGCCAAGGTGGATGCGCTCGCGCCGCCGGTCGACCCGGCCGCACACTGCGCGCCGCCGTCGCTCGCGACGGAGCTGCTGGTCGGCTGGCGCGCCGACCGGCCGGTGGCGCGCTGCAGTGTCGCCCTGGCCCACGAGCTTCACGGTGCGCCCGGCGCGAGCGGTCTGGTCGGACACTACGAGGCGCTGGACGCCGCAGCGGGCGTGGCGCTGCTGGCCCGCGCGGCGGCGATTCTCACGGCGCGCGGCGCCGCGCGCGTGCTCGGGCCCATGGACGGCGATACCTGGCACCGCTACCGGCTGGCACTGCGCTCCCGCCCGGACGACCCGGTGCAGGATCCACCCTTCTTCCTCGGCGAACCGCGCAATCCCCTCGACTACCCTGACCACTTCGAGGCGGCGGGGTTCACGCCGGCCGCGTACTACGAGACCCGCATCGACCGGGGCGTCGCCTCGGCGACCCCCGCCGGACCCTTCCCGTCCCGCCTCGCCGAGCACGGGCTGCACTTGCGGAACCTCGAGGTCGCACGGTTCGACGACGAACTGCGTGCGCTGCACTCGTTGAGCGTGGTGGCGTTCGCGCGCAACCCCTACTACGTGCCGATCGATCTTCCCGGCTTCCTCGCGCTCTACCGGTCGCTCGCGCCGCTGGTGGATCCGCGCTTCGTCCTGATGGTCGAGCATCCCGACCGCGGGCTGGTCGGCTTCCTGTTCGCCTACCCCGATCGGCCCGGCCGGGAGGCGGCGGGCCCGCGGTGGCTGATCGCGAAGACCATCGCCACCGATCCCGCGCTCCAGGGCCTCGGGCTCATGGGCTATCTGTTCGATCGCATGCGCGATGACGCGCGCGCCGCGGGTTTCGAGGCCGTCCTCCACGCGCTGATGGAGCAGTCGAATGTCTCCGAGCGGCTTTCACGGCGGCACGGTGGCGTCCTGTACCGCCGCTACGCCCTCTACGGCCGGGCATCGTGAACGCGAGTCCGAGCATCGCGGCGCGCCTGGTCGAGGGCGCGGCGCGGCGTCCGCGCGCGATCGCACTCGTGTCTGCGCGCGGCGAGCGCATCGACTACGGCACGCTCGCCGCACAGGTGGCGGCGCTGGCGACCGCGCTCAAGTCGGACGGCCTCGGCGCCGGAGACCGGGTGCTGCTGTTCGTGCCGATGTCCATCGAACTCTATATCGCGCTGCTCGCCTGCCTGCACTTGGGGGCGACCGCGGTGTTCGTGGACGCGTGGGCCGACCGACGGCGCCTGGACGCGGCGGTGCGCGCGGCGCGACCGCGGGCGTTCCTCGGTGCCCCGCGTGCCCACCTGCTGCGCCTGCTCTCGCGCGAGGTGCGCGCCATCCCGATCGCGCGGATGGTGACCCGCGCATGGCTGGCGGCGTGCGCGCGCGACGCCGCGCCCTGCCCGGCGGCCGAGGTCGCGGCCGACCAGGCGGCGCTCATCACGTTCACCACCGGCAGTACCGGCACGCCGAAGGCCGCCGCGCGCTCGCACGCTTTCCTGTGGGCGCAGCACGAGGTGCTGGCCGCTCATCTCGGCACGGTGGAGACCGACGTGGACCTGCCCACGCTGCCGGTGTTCGTGCTCCACGACCTCGCGTGTGGCGCGTGCGCGGTGCTCCCCGACGCCGATCCGCGGCGGCCGGGCGACATCGATCCCGCGCGAGTGTACGAGCAGATCGTGCGGGAACGCGTCACTACCACCACGGCGTCGCCCGCGTTCTTCGAGCGCCTGCTGCCGTGGTGCGAGAAGACCCGACATCCGCTGCCGCTGCGGGCGTTGTTCACCGGTGGTGCGCCGGTGCTGCCGGCGCTCGCCAGGCGGCTCGCGGCGGCGCTGCCGGGGCGACGGGCCGAGGTGCTCTACGGCAGCACCGAGGCCGAGCCCATCGCGGCGATCGGTGCCGCGGAGATGCTCGCGGCCCTGGACGAGGGCCCGGGCGGCATCGCCCCCGAGGGGCTGTGCGTGGGGGCGCCAGTGCCGCAGATCGTGGTGCGCATCGTGCGGCCACAGGCTGGACCGATCACGCTCGGGCCCGAAGGCTGGGACGCGTGGGAGCTGGCGCCGGGTGAGACCGGCGAGGTGGTGGTGTCCGGCGCCCACGTGCTCACCGGCTACCTCGACGACCCCGAAGCTGACTGCGCCAACAAGATCGGTGACGGCGCGCGGGTGTGGCACCGGACCGGCGACGCGGCGCGACTCGACGACCGCGGGCGGCTGTGGCTGATGGGGCGCGTGCGCGAACGCGTCGTGCGCGACGGGCGCACGTGGTGGACGCTGCCGCCGGAGCTGCGCGCGCTCGCCGTGCCGGGGGTCACGCACGCGGCCTACCTCGGACTCCCGGGTGGCTTGTCGGGTCCGCGCGCGTTGCTGGCGGTCGAGTGCTCGGCCACCGGCGAGTCCGGGCTCGAGGCGCGGCTGCGCGCAGCGGTGGCGCCGTGGCCGGTGGATCGAGTGGCCCTGCTGGAGCGCATCCCGCGGGATCCTCGGCACGCGTCGAAGACCGATCTGGAGGCGCTGCGGAGGCGGTTGGGTTAGACGGACGTGAGCTCCCGCCCGGCGCCCTGGAAGTAGCCCTGCGGACTTCGGCCGGGGTCGGGACTCGACCCATGAAGTCCTCATGCCCCGCAGCGGCCGGCTACCGGCCTCCTGAGGATCCTTGCGGCTCCGTCAACCGGGGAACCTGTCTTGAAGGGGCACCCAGCCGTTCCTTGTGTCCGCTCGATCCGGAGACCTCGAATGCCACCGAATCGCGGGGCGAACCAGAAGCTGTCCAGCCGACCCGGCGGGTCCGGCAATAGACTCGACGGAGTCTCCAATTGCCGGCTGCACGCCGGTTCGAATCCGGGTGCCGCCTCCAGTGCCTTGCCTTTCGCGGGCGCTCGGTCACCGCTGCTGTCGCCAACCAGGTGACTCTGGACCAACGTCCGTCTCTGCCCACGACGAAGCGCGCGGGTATTGACACGATGGCGGTGAGATCTCGACCGCAAGTGCACCCAGGCAACGCGGCCGGGCCTCATGGCAAGCCTGAACCGCGCCGGGTTCCCCGGAGGCTCCTCTCCCCGACAGAACGGAGTCATGGGAACTCCCGGCGGGCATCCGCCGGAAGCCCGCAAGCGGGCGGTGCGGAGATCCGAAGGACTCGTTCTGGGAGGAACGCGGCCGGTCAGTCCTCCCGGACCCGGCGACGCCCGTCGTACTTGGGCGAGATCACCTTCTTCGACCGGACATACTCGCGCAGGACCTCGAGCCTCGGGCGGCCCGTGTCGGTGTACTCGATCCCCTTCAGCGCCCACGGTGCGAAGTAGGAGTTCGAGGCGCCCGTGTAGACGGCGTCGTCCCGCACCGGCTTGCCCCCGACTTCCACCTCCAGGAGTTTGCCGCCCTCGATCCTGTAGGTGAGGCCCGAAACGGCCGGTCCGTGCTCGACCAGGATCCGCTTGAGATCGCGGCCGGTCAGGCGGTAAGTCACGATCGTGTTGTCGAAGGGATCCAGCATGACCAGGTCGCCGAAGGTGATCGGGCCGCGCATGAGCGGGGCGCGCACCCCTCCGAGGTTCTCCATCTCGATCTGCGTGGCGTAGGTCTCGCGTATGGCGTCGGCCACGAGGTTGTAGTTGGCCTGATCCCAGGTCCCATCCGGCCGGCGGCGGCTGCTGAAGTCGTCCGTGGCCTCGCCCACCGCCTCGCCGTACTTCGGCGCGATCGGGGCCCAGAACAATTCGACGATCGCCGCGACTCCGGCGTCGGGCGTGAGCGCAGAGGTGACGGGCAGGAGTCCGGCGTGGTGCTCCGCGACGTGCCAGCGCCCCTCGGCGTCGCGGGACAGATCGAGATCGAGCCGGCCGAGCTCACCGCCCCACTGGTGCGCCTGTAGGATGATCGTGCCGTCGCTGTCCGACGGCGAGGCCGCGAAGGGCCGGAAGTACTCCCCTTCCGGCAGGCGGGAGTGCGAATCGCCGCCGACGATGACGTCGAGCGCGGGGGCGAGCCCGGCCAGCTTCCGATCCGTCTCCAGACCGCAGTGGGAGATCAGGACCACGAGGTCGGCGCCCATGCCGCGAAGCGCGGAGGAGACCGCCCGCGCGGTCGTCGCCACGGGCAGGACCTCGAAGGCCTGGCGGGCGGCGGGGTAGTGCGCACTCGACTCCGTGGTCAGGCCGAAGAGGCCGATGCGAAGCGAATCGAGCGTCAGCATTGCGTAGGGCGCCGCGATCGGCGTGCCGTCCTTCTCCAGGACGTTGGCCAGCAGCACGCGCGGCGCCGCGCCCGCGCCGCGCCCGGCCACGAGGCTGCGCACCTGCTCCGGGGTGTTGCTGAAATCATGGTTGCCGAGGGTCCAGAAGTCGTAGCCGGCCGCCCGCATCGCCGCCAGATCCGCGTCGCCGTGGTACTCGGTGGAGAAGGACGTGCCGTCGCAGATGTCCCCCGCGTCAATCAGGAGCACGGCTTCGCCGCGCAGGCGACATTGCTCCCGGATCGTGTGGACCAGGGTGGCGCGGCGGGCGATCCCGCCGATGTCGCGGCGGACGCGGGTCGAATCGGAGGCGTCGCTGCCGGATCGCTCCTCCGGATAGCTGAAGGGCATGAGGTGGCCGTGCGTATCGTTCGTATGCAGGATCGTGAGGCGCGCGGCCGGCGCCGGGGATGAGTCGGCGCATGCGAGCAGGAGTGCGAGGGCGGCGGCACTGCCGAGTCGACGGAGCATCGGAGTCCCTTCTCATGAGAGTTCGAGGTTCGTGGCAGACGCCGGGATGATTGCACGGCGCGGCGAGCGATGCACGTCATCTTCGGTCCCGGGGCCTCGACCCTGCTCGCCGTGAAGGACGTCGTGGCGATGAGTCAGGAGAGGATCCCCGAATTGCTGATCATCGAGAAGATCCGCCACTGTGACACGAGGTTCGACCTGGACGCAAAGGACCTTCACCTCCTGAAGGAAGCGGGCGTGTCCAATGACGTCGTCGTGGCCATGCTGCGCACGGAAGACAGAGGCTGCGCACGCGGCAACCGCGACCGCTACTGGCGGCCGTACTACTCGCCGTGGTACCTGGGTCCCGACTTCGACTTCTACGCTCTGTACCACCCCGGCTACGCTTCGATTTGCGCGGGGCGCGGCTAAGGGCATAGTGCCTTCGGCCGACGAGCTTACGACTTCCGCCGCCGCTGAGGTCTGCGGGCAAACCGGCGGAACGGGATCCGGTGGGAGTTCGCGTGACTCCGATACCCCCGGCTGTGGAGCCGTGTCTCTGGCAGGGGCGCTTGAGAAGGAAGGGGAGGAGAACCATGCGGCACGAATCCTCAATGTGGCTTGGCCTCGCTTGTGCAAGTCTCGTCTTGCTGGCAGCCGGCCCGGCGTCGGCCGACATCACCGTCATCGGGCACTACACGTTCGTGAACGGTGACACGACGACGCGTTCCAGCTACTTCACGTCGCGCCGGATCCGGGTCTCGACTCCTGACGGCCGGGAGGTGATCTTCGACTCGAAGGTCAAGCGCATCACGCTCATCGACCATCAGCGCCGGGTCTACTGGGATGGGCCTCTGGCGCGAGCCGACAGCATCGTGGACGTCACGGACGGGAGCCGCTGGGACAACATGCTGCGGAACGCCACCGACGAGTTGACGGCGGAGTGGGCCCGGGAGATGGCCTTTCTGACCGACTCGATCCAGGTGGGCGACGGCTTCAAGACCAGAATGATCGCCGGCTATCCATGCAACCGGTGGACGGTGCGCGCCGGTTCCTACATGACCCTCGAACGTTGGACGGCGGCTGGGCTCGCGATCGACCCCTACGACCAGACCACGGAGGACGTGGTACTCTCCGCAGTCTTGGACCCGGTCGCGAGAGCGATCATGAGCATGTTCTGGAAGTTGCAGGACACGAAGGGGCTTTGCCTGGCCGCGTCGATGACGTTCAGCACGCCGGCGCAGCAAGGCAGCTTCCACTGGGAATCCGTGAAGGTGATCGGGGCCAGGATCCCGGTCTCGGCCTGGAACGTGCCGCAGGCCTACCGCCGGGCCAGACTTGCGAACGAGGTTCCGCCAACGAAGTAGCGAACTCCTACGCTTCGAGCCCCTCCGATTCCGCCGAACGCATCGCCCGAGGAGTGTCCCGCGCTCTCCAGCGGTCCATTGCGGAGACGATCGGCGGCGTTTGCTTGCCATGCACGACAAGAGTTCAGAATCGCTCCACGACACGGATGTCCGGTCTCCTGTCCCGGGCAGTTGATGGCCAGCTCCAGCTGGTCGAGGAATCTGCCGATCGGGAGTGCTCGACAGGAAGCGCGGGGAACCGCGGCGTGACTGTGCACCGCCAGACGCCGAGCTTCTCGGGCTTGGTCGTGGAGGACCACGACGAACGAGCGGCGGAGAGAGCGCCTGCCACGTCGTGCGTCCATCGCCTCCCGCGGACTGCGGCGCTCGCCAGGAGCGACGCCTACGCGGCCTCAGCCTCGTGCAGCCCGGCCATCATGCAGTCGACCTCGCGGCTGACGGTATCCAGGATGGGCGACACTCTGGCGACGTCGGCGAGATCGAGATCGGCGAAGACGTGCTCGATCGAAAAGTCGATGTCTCTCTGGACGTCCCCGATGCCGAGATGCTGACAGACGAGGTTGCCCGCGTAGACGAGGCGGTGAGTGGCCGCGGTCCGGGCACCTCCCCGATAGCGGTGGTGTACACCGGCCGCGCTGACGATGGAAGGGGACATGCCCCAGCCACTCAGTACGTAGGCGCCGATCTCCTCATGAAGCTGCGACATGAGGATCTCCACCACCTCGGAGCCGAGTGAGGCTCCTCCGTTCTGCCTCTCGAATTCCGAGACGGCACTGACGAGAACAGGTTTGCCGGTGTCGTGCAGGAGTCCCATCAGGAATGCGCTCTCTCTTTCGAGCCCCGTAGCCAGCGACAGGGCTTCGCAAGCGACGGCGGTTCCGAGCGAGAGCTTCCACGACTGCTCCAGGATCGATCGGTACGAACGCGAGGAGAAGATCCGCATGCGGACCGATTCGGCAAAGACCATGTCCTGCACGACTCTTGATCCCAGGCGCATCAGGGCCGACCTCAGCCCCTCGACCCTGTCCCCGCCGCCGTAGGCCGCGGAATTGGCCATCACCAGGATGCGTGTGGCCAGAGCAGGATCGGTGGTGATCACCTGGCCGATCTCGTCGATGGTGGTGTCCGGGTTCTGGGAGAGTTGGAGAATACGGCCCGCCACCTGGGGAAGCTTCGGGATCTCGAGGGTCTTGGACTCGATTCGCCGGCGAATATGGTTCTTGATCGCCTCCACCAGGCCGTCATCCAGTCCGTAGGAGGCCCCGTCGACGTTGTAGACCACGTTCGCTGGTGGGCGGTAGAATTTCTTCTTGTCCTGCATGGATCGGGTCCTCGAGGTCGCTTGCCGGGCAGTGCCGTTATCGGCCGGCGAAAGTCTCGGAGGTAGCCCCGATTGCTTTCGCTTCGCCCATGTGCCGGGCGAATCACTCGCCCTCCACCCGGTCCGCCGGGCGCGGTGGCAGGACCTCGAAATCCAGCAGCTGGCGCCGGTCGGCCAGTCTGCTCGCTGACAAATCCGCCAGGCGCCTGCCCAACAGGCCGTGCATCCGCCCTTCGCGGACCTGACGCAGAGCCTCGCGGCCGGACTCCCGGGGCCTGGACATGCAGGTGTGCCAGGATCCGCCCCGCCGGCCGCACGCCTTGTACCGCAACGACTTACTGCCTGGGGGCGCCTCGCTGGTGGGCTCTCGAGAACCTCCGGAGTACCCGCCTACTGCTATCTGGCACGAGCTTCGTTACACCACCCCGCCGCTTGCCCTGCTTGCATTTCGGAGCCGTAAGGTGAACAGTATGTCCGTCTTCGGTTGATTGAGATGCGGCTGGACGCTTCGATTCCGCCAGGGACAGAACCCTGGCGATTCTGTTTGTCCACATCTGGTCACCGGAGTACCGGTCATAGTGACCGGCCGTCGCCGCCACGTGAATGGGCGGTAAAGAACAGGGTCTCCGGACCCGGCATCAAGGAGTTCCAAGTGGCTCGTGGCACCGTGAAGTGGTTCAACGAAGCGAAGGGTTTCGGATTCATCTCCCAGGAGGGTGGCGAGGACGTGTTCGTCCACTTCTCTGCGATCGCGGGCGAAGGCTTCAAGACGCTCGCCGAGGGTGAGGCGCTGGAGTTCGATGTCACGCAGGGCCCGAAGGGCCTGCAGGCCTCGAACGTCCGGAAGGCGTAACCGCTCCGGGAACCACTTCACGTCCGGGAGGCGGCGCCCGCTTGGGCGCCGCCTCAGGCGTACAGGGGGCGAGCGCTGCTCAGCGATGGATGAGCGGGAACCCCACGACAGGAGCCCCAGGTGGCAGTCATCAAGAGACCGGCCTACGTCACGCGGCAGAAGGAGCAGCAGCGCCTCGCCCGCGCGACCGAGCGGCGCACGGCGCGCCGGGACCGCAAGCACTCGGCAGGCGCGGAGTTCGAAGACCCCGAGGCGCAGGGCCCGCCGGCGGAAGACATGGAGACCGACGTGGAGGCCGGGGACTGATTGGGCGAATCTGGCCTGCTGCTGGTTCTGCCTGGCAGGCTCCCGCTGCAGCCCTGCGCGTCTTGAGCCCCGCGATCACCCGAAGCGCGTCCCGGCGAAATCGTGGAGTGTGCTGCGCCCGTCCGCGATCTGCTCGACCGCGCTGGTTGCCGTCAGGAGACACTCCAGCGCGTAGGGGGTCCTGTACGCCGGGGTCGCCGCGATCGCCTCGAGCGCGGCAGGCGAGAAGCAGGCGCGCACGGACGCGGACGTCCCTGCCTGCTTGCGGATGAGATCCAGGATCCGCTCGCTTTGGGGCTGTAGCGGGCTCACCATCCGCCCGCGGCGAAGCAGTTGCTGGAGCCGGGGGAGTCGCCGGGAAAGTTCGCGGGCACGCCGATACCACACATAGAACGGCGAACTCATCGGCATGCCGAGGTTGGCGTCCGCCACCTCGGTGACGGCCGGCATCAACTGCCGCAGCAGCGAGCGGTAGAGCGCATAACCAGACTTCTGGTGGTCGGGGCATCCCATGGCGGCCCGAAACAGCGGCTGCGAGTAGAAGGGCGAGACCGTCCAGAAGGTGTGACGGTTGGTGTCCTCGCCCTCGGAGATCCAGCGGAATGCGCGCTCGGCCAGGATGAAACGCACGTATTTCATGCTCGCGGTCCGCTCGGGATAGCCCTCGACGATCGTCTCCACGCTCGCGAAGATCTCCGACACGGGCACTCCCGTGAGCCGGCTTACCTGCTCGAGGTCCCAGACCTGGTTCTTGTCGATGATGTACCGGGCGATGGAGCCGCGGCCGTGGCCGGGCAGCCGCGGGCGCTGGTCGGGCAGCAGCTTGTCGCCGCCGTCCCCGGACCAGTACGCCACGCGCGGCCCGTAGGCGCTGCGCAGCATCTCGAACAGGTCGATGCCGTACGCTTCGCCCAGTGTGTTGAGGCCCAGCTTCATCTGGAGCATGCGGTAGAGACTGCCGCCGGGTGGCGGCGGCGTGGCGAACAACCTCCATGGCGCACCCAGCCGCTGTGCCACCTCCTGCGCCACCGCGATTTCCTTCTGATACACCCCGCCGGAGTCGAGGAACGTCGCCGCGCTGAAAGGGACCGCGGCCCGAACCATCGCGGCTCCCACGGCACGCGAGTCGATGCCGCCGCTGAGGCCGAGCAGTTGCAGCTCTGCCGTCTCGCGGCGGACGCGGCAGCTGCGAACCAGCAACTCACTCAGTTCCGCCACGTTCTGCTGGAGGGATCTGTTGGCGCGGTCCTTGTGCTCCAGGTTCAGCTCGCCCAGGACGGCGCTCCTCTGTCGCACGCCGCCGGCGTCCGCTTCGAAGTCGTGTCCGGGCGTGACCCTCTCGATACCCTGGATCAGGGTCTCGCGGCCCAGCGGGAACCCGAACAGCAGGAGATGGGCGATGGCGAGATGGTCGACCGCTCGGGTCCCAGCGAGTTCCATCACGAACCGCTGATCGCGGGTCACCACCAACGTGCGGGGAGACTGCCAGGCGTAGAGCGGAAGCCGACCGAGGGCGTCCACCGAGATCCAGAGACGTCGAGCCTGTTTCGCATACACCACCGCGACGTATTCGCCGTCCAGGTCCCGCAGCAGGAGGCGGAGCCCACCCTGCGGATCCTGCGGGTCGTGTTGCGAGGCCCCGGCCTCGAGGAGTCGGTCCATGAGCGTGTCCTGGCTGGCCTCGTAGACCCGGCCCTCGAGACACACGAACGCCCGGTCGTTCTCCCGCGTCTGGATGGGGTACCCGTCGTAGGTCGCCGCGCCGATCCGGAAGCGGTCATCCTCGAAGAGCGTCTGCTGCCGGGACGGGCCATCGCACCGGGTCTGTTCCAGGGCCCGCTGCCAGGACTCTACCGGCCGACCCGGGTCGCCGCCGAAATCAAAGACCAGACTGATGCCCGGCATCCCCATCCCCCGATCGAGCGGAGTGCTGCGCGGAGAGAAGTCGGGCGAGTCTAGTGGGTCAAGTTGCCGTGAGCAAAGCGATCGGAGGGACGGTCGGGGGAGCTTCTTCCTGGCGGTGTCGGCTCGCGGGTGGTACCTTGCACCTGCCGTTCCTGACCACGCTTCGTAGAAACGCACCGAGCCCAAAGGTGGATCTCGCTGCTCGAGACACAACGTACGGTCCCAGGCCCCGACACTCCGGCCACGCCGCAGCTGCCTGTCATCATCCAGGGCGGCATGGGGGTCGGAGTCTCCCATTGGCGACTCGCAAACGCCGTGTCGCGCCTCGGCCATCTGGGGGTGGTCTCGGGCACTGCGCTCGACACCGTGCTCGCCCGGCGGCTTCAGCGCGGTGACATCGGCGGTCACATGCGCCGCGCGATGGAGAAGTTCCCCATCCCGCAGGCTGCAGCCGATGCGCTGAAGCGCTACTTCCACCCCGAGGGTCTCCCGCCGGGCGTGCCGTACGCCACGCTGCCCATGCCCCAGCAGGTGATGAGCAGGGCGCGCGAACAACTCAACATGCTCGCGGCGTTCGTCGAAGTCCATCTTGCCAGGGAAGGCCACGATGGCCTCGTCGGCATCAATCTGCTGACCAAGGTGCAGCACTCGAACCTGCCGCTGCTGTACGGCGCGATGCTCGCGGGGGTCGGTTTCGTGCTGATGGGCGCGGGCATCCCGCGCGAGATCCCGGCGGCGCTCGACGCGCTCGCGCTGCATCAGTCTGCCGCACTTTGCCTGGAAGTCGAAGGTGGTGCCGCGGACGACGTCCGCTACCTGCGGCTGGATCCGGGCAGTTTCTGGGAGGGCGCGCCACCGCAGATCCTCCGCCCGAAGTTCCTGCCCATCATCGCCAGCAATTCGCTCGCGACCATGATGGCGCGCAAGGCCACCGGCCGCGTGGACGGCTTCGTCATCGAGGGCCCCACTGCGGGCGGTCACAACGCGCCGCCGCGTGGCGGCAGCGTGCCGGATGAGTGGGGCGACATCGCCTACGGGCCGCGTGACGTGGTGGACCTCGCCAAGATCCGCGAGTTGGGCCTGCCGTTCTGGGTCGCGGGGGGCGAGGGCTCGCCGCAGCGGCTGCGCGAAGCGCTCGCCGCCGGTGCGACCGGCATCCAGGTGGGCACCCTGTTCGCATACTGTGATGAGTCCGGGATCGAGCCCGGGTTGCGCGCCACCGTGCTGAAGCACGCCGCCCGTGGCGAGGTCGAAGTGCGCACCGACGCGCTCGCCTCGCCGACCGGATACCCGTTCAAGGTGGTCACCTGGGGCGCTGCCGCTGCCGAACGCGAGCGCGTCTGTGACATGGGCTACCTGCGCACTGCCTATGCGATGCCGGACGGCCGCCTCGGCTATCGCTGCTCGAGCGAGCCGGAAGAGACCTTCGTCGCCAAGGGTGGCACGCTCGCAGAGACGATCGGGCGCATGTGCCTGTGCAACTCGCTGCTCGCCACGATCGGGCTCGCGCAGGTGCGCGACGGGGGACGGGTCGAGCCGCCGCTGCTGACGAGCGGCGACTATCTCATGCGGCTTGGCGGCTTCCTGGCTGGCCGCACGCACTACTCGGCGGCGGACGTGATCTCGTACCTGCTCGAGGCCGACACCGGCTAGCCCGGACGATTCATGAAGCGCCAGCCGAGAGTGCGAGATGGGGCACGGCTACAAGGCGCGCGAGCGGGCTGCACCGGAGGCGTGTCATAAGACACGCCGAGGAGCACCCCGGTC
>Ga0315273_10001635_pt1 | contig 25668 bp, 22 predicted proteins | sample YL17G02_0_MG_FD_205753 | JGI IMG/M metagenome (GOLD analysis project Ga0315273, IMG submission 205753) | Sediment microbial communities from Yellowstone Lake, YNP, Wyoming, USA - YL17G02_0 | ecosystem: Environmental > Aquatic > Freshwater > Lake > Sediment | place: USA: Wyoming | collected... | reverse complement strand
TACGCTGCTCGCGTTGACGCTGGCGATCGGCATAGTGGTGGACGACGCGATCATCGTGCTGGAGAACGCCTTCCGCCACCAGGAGGAACTGGGCGAGGATCCCGACACGGCGGCGGTGAACGGCACGCGCGAGATTGCCTTCGCGGTCATCGCTACCACGATCGCGCTCGTGGCGGTGTTCACGCCGCTCGCGTTCCTCAAGGGCAACACTGGCCGCCTCTTCAACGAGTTCGGCATCGCGGTGGCTGGCTCGGTCATCGTGTCGGGCTTCGTGGCGCTGACGCTGACACCGATGCTCTGCGCCAAGATCCTCCGGGTGCCGAAGCAGCACGGCCCCGTGTTCCGCATCTTCGAGCGCGGGTTCAACGGCCTCGCCAGCCTCTACGCCGGGTCCCTGCGCTGGGTCCTGTCGCACCGGCTGTTCATGCTCGGCGCCGCTGTCGCGTCGGTGCTGCTCGCCCTGGTCATCTTCAGGAACCTCAAGCGCGAGTTCGTGCCGCCCGAGGACCGCGGCCTCTTCATCACGTTCCTCATCGCACCGGAAGGCTCGACGCTCAGTTTCACCGACCAGTATCAGCGCCAGGTGGAGGCGATCCTCGGCAAGACGCAAGATGTCGATCGCTACTTCAGCGTGGTGGGCGGCTTTACCGGGTCGCCCAGCCGCGGCCTGATCTTCACTCGACTGACGGAGAACGGCCCGCGCCGCAAGGTGCAGGACGTGATCGCCGAGGTGCAGGGACAGTTCTTCGGCATCCCGGGGGTGATGATCTTCGCCAACAATCCGCCGGCCTTCGGTGGATTCGGCCAGCCGGTGCAGTTCGTCGTGCGGCATCCCGACTTCGCCAAGCTCTCGCAGATCATGGACACGCTGACCAAGCGCGCGCGACAGATCAAGGGACTGCGGAATGTCGATACCGACCTCCGCGTGAACAAGCCGGAGCTCACCGTGAGTTTCGACCGGGACCGGGCGGAGGACCTGGGCGTGGGCGTCGGCGACGTCGCCGCGACGATGCAGACGCTGCTGGGCGGACGGCGGGTGAGCACGTTCACCCGGAACAACAAGCTGTACGACGTGATTGTCCAGTTGGACCCGTCCGAGCGCGCCACGCCCAGCGACGTGGCCGGACTCTACGTGACGGGCCGGAACGGCCAGCTGGTGCAGTTGAGCGCCATGACCAACGTGAAGGAGGGGGTCGGCCCGCAACGGCTGAACCACTTTGACCGTGTGCGCTCCTTCACGCTCACCGCTGGCCTGACGCCGGGCTTTACGCTCGGTGAGGCGCTCGACTCGCTCAACCGCGTGGCCGCGGAGCTGTTGCCCCCGGTGGCGAGCACGCGGCTCGCGGGCGAATCGCGCGAGCTCGCGGAGAGCGGCGCGGCGCTCTACTTCGCTTTTGGCCTGGCGCTCCTCGTGGTGTTCATGGTGCTGGCCTCACAGTTCGAGTCAATGATCCACCCGCTCACCGTGCTTGTCGCGGTGCCGCTGGCGATCACCGGGGCGCTGGTGACGCTCTACCTCACCGGCTCCACGATCAACCTGTACAGCCAGATCGGCATGATCCTGCTCATCGGCATCGTGACGAAGAACTCGATCCTGCTGGTGGAGTATGCCAACACGCTGGTAGAGCGCGGCGCCACGCCGCGCGAGGCAATCCTTGAGGCAGGCCGCATCCGCCTCCGGCCCATCCTCATGACCTCGGTCTCGACCATCATGGGCGCCCTGCCGATCGCGCTCGGCCTGGGCGCCGGTGCCACGAGCCGCCGCCCGCTGGGCTACGCCATCGCTGGTGGCGTCCTCTTCTCCACCATCCTGACGCTCTATCTCGTGCCTACTGTCTGGCTCTTTTTCGAGGGGCTCCGGAAGCACAGGCCACATCCCCAGCCCGCCGCGGCTGCTGTTCCGGTGCTGGCTGGGGAGGCCGAGTGATCGCTTTCGCCGCGGCGCTGCTCCTGCAGGTGCCGATACCGGTCCGCATCCTCCCGGCCGATTCGACGCTTCCCCGGGTCACCCTGGCCGAGGCGATCCGGCGCTCGACCGGCTTCGATCCCGCCTACGTGCGCGCCGCGGGCCAGGTGGACAACGCCGAGTGGGGCCGTCGTGCGGCGGTACTCGCGTTCATCATCCCGTCGCTCGCCGTAAGCCTCGACGCGACGAAGTTTTCCCAGCCGTACTTCAACATCGGCATCGGCGCGCCCACCAGCAGCGCGGTGAACTTCCGGGCCAACGCCGCCTACGAGCTCCTGAGCGTGCGGAAGATCACCGATCTCGGTTTCACCAAGGCGGAACTGGAGGCGACACAGGCCAGCGCCGAACGCCAGCGGTTCCAGCTGGCCTTCGATACCGAGTCCGACTTCCTTAGCGTGCTGATCAGCCGGGAGCTCACCCGGGTGGCGCGCAGCCGGTTCGAGCGCGCCCAGGAACAGCTGACGGTGGCGCGCGCGCGGGTCCTCTCCGGTGCCGCGGTCCAGACCGACTCGCTGCAGCTCGTGCTCGAGCTCACCCAGGCGCGACTTGAAGTGTTGCGGCAGGACCTCTCACTCAAGGTCGCGCGCCTGCAGCTGGGCCGCCGCGTTGGTGACGACGGGCCAGTGGACGCGCAGGTCACCGACACCATGCTGCCACCCGACCTCGTCTACACCGACCAGCAACTCATCCAGCTGGCACTGCAGCAGGCGCCACAGTATCGCCAGGCACGTGCCCTGACCCGCTCGGCATCCTATGCGCTCAAGGGCGAGAAGGGCGCCTACCTGCCGACGTTCAACCTGGCCGCGGGCTTCACCGAGTACGACAGCAACTTCCCGCCGAGCGGGCAGGGTGTCGGTGCGGTTTCCCTGATCGTGTCCCTCCCGATCTGGAATGGCGGCCAGCGCGAGATTGCGGTGCAGCAGGCAAAGGTCAACCTCGCGGTCGCGCGCGCAGTGAGCGCCGACCTGGAACGCGCCGCCGCGCGGGACGTGACCCTGGCCGCGGAGGCCTATCGCATCTCGCGCGAGGCGGTGAGCCTGACCCAGCTCCAACTCGTGGCGGCGCAGGAGACGTACCGGGTGCAGGAGCTTCGGTACAAGAGCGGGGCGAACACCATTCTCGACCTGCTGGAAGCACAGTTTCAACTGACGCGCGCCGAGTCCGAGGCGGCGCAGTCGGTCTTCGCGCTGTATCTGTCGCTCGCGGGCCTCGAGGCGATTACCGGGCAGGAGTTCCTTGTGGGGAGAAACCAGTGATGAGTTGGCGGGGAATGCGGGTGGCGCTGGCGGTGGTCGCCTTGTGCGCGGGGTGCAGGAAGGCCGGCCCGAAGGCCGCGGCCGCGGCGGGCGCTGCGTCGGCCCCGGCCATTGCCGTCGAGGTCGCCGTGGCGAAGCGCGACACCGTCATTGACGCGATCGCGGCGACGGGACAGATCGAAGCAGTGCAGGCCATCGAGCTGCGCCCCGACGTCGAAGGCCGGATCGTCGAGATCCTATTCCGCGAGGGCAGCGAAGTGGCGCGGGGCACGCCGCTCTTTCGCATCGATGACGCCGAACTGCAGGCACAGGTGGCGCGCGCGGAGGCGGATCGCGACCTGGCGGCGCAATCGCTGCAGCGCACCAGGGACCTGGTGCAACAGCGCGCCTCGTCGCAGGCGGATCTCGAGCGGGCGGAGGCGATGGCGCGCAGCGCCGACGCGTCGCTCGCCCTGCTCAAGGTGCGCCTCGACCGCACAGTCGTGCGCGCGCCGTTCGGCGGCGTCGTGGGCCAGCGCTTCGTGAGCCTGGGCGACTACGTGACGACGTCCACCCGGCTCGCGTCGCTCCAGACCGTGAATCCGGAGCGGGTCAGCTTCCAGGTGCCGGAGCGCTACGCGGCGCAGCTCCATCGCTCGCAGACCATCGCGTTCCAGGTGGCCGCGATGCGGAACCGTACCTTTACCGGAACGGTGGACTTCGTCGATCCGGTGGTGCAGCTCCCCGGGCGCACCATCACCGTGAAGGCACTGGTGCCCAACCCGAAGAGAGAGCTGCAGGCGGGCATGTTCGTCGATGTGCGGCTCGCCACGGCGCAGCGTCCCGAGGCCGTCGTCGTGCCCGAGGACGCCGTGCTCGCGCTGCAGGGAACGACGGTGGTCTGGGTCATCAAGGACGGCAAGGCGACCCGGCGCCCGGTGACGCTCGGCGTGCGCTCCCCGGGGTTCGTCGAGGTGCTCGAGGGGGTGGAGGCTGGCGAGCAGGTCGTCGTGGGCGGCATCGAGAAGATGTCCGAGGGCGCGACCGTGGCGCCGCAGGTGGTGGAACGGACCAAGCCGGCGGTGACGGAAGGGCGCTAGTGGCCGCCAAGCAGTCTGGTTCCCCGGGCGCCGGGCGCCTTCGACACGGGGTCATGGCCCTGGTCATCGGGCTGGGCGCGCTCCGGTGCGCGGACGTGGCCGCGCAGGCAGGTATTGCGGGACGCTGGCGCATCGATGTCTACGAGATCACGCCGGCGCCGCTGTATGGCGAACTGATGTTCGCCGACTCTGCCGGGGCCCTGATAGGCCGGGCCGAGTTCTCCAACCGGAATGGTCCGCCGGTGGCTTTGTCCCAAATCCTCCTCAGCGATGCGGGCCTGCTGCAATTCGTCGTGCCCGGTGAGGGCGGCACGCTCTTCAGGGGGCGCGCGCCGGATGCATCCCGGCGGATGCGCGGGCAGGTCGCGGCGGACGGTGGCCGCCTCGGGCGCTGGACGGCCGAGCGGCTCGATCCGTCGATCGAGTTCTATCCGGTATTGCCGCAGTTTCGGCTGAGGCAGCTCGTGGGCGGCGTGGGCGGGGCCTACGCCATCCTGCCGGGCGCGCTGGCGGCGGCGGCGGCGGCCGAACTGCCCCGGGCGGGGCTGCCGGCAACCTACGAGCGCGTCGCTCGCGCCAGCGGATTGGCGCCCCTGAGCGGGGCCCAGCTCCAGAACGAGGGCCCGGGCCGCGTACTGGGCTTCACGCAGCGCGCGGAAGTGCTCGCCGCCGTGCAGCACACGCTGGAACAGGTGAGAGCGGCGCTCCCGTCCGACACCGCCCGGGCGGAGTTTGACGCCATCTTCCGGCCAGGGGGGAGCTGGCGCCTGGACCTGCACGGCGCCGCGCTCGACATCGCGAGGCTCCGCTCGCGCCGCCTGCAATGGGACGATGTGCTGCCAGCGCTCCTCGCTGCCGGCTCGATTGGCGATTCCAGCGCCGCGGCCTCTGCCGTGCCGGGCGCGATGGAGCGCCTGCTCATGCTCCGCAGCGCCGACTCGACCGCGATGGCTCGGTTGCTCGCTGGCGCGGCCGCCACAGCGCCGGTGTCCGCCCGTTCGCTCAGCATCCTGCTCGCCGCCTATCCCGAAGCGGAGGACTGGCACCGGCAGGCGCTGGCCTTTCTCCTTCGCGCGCGATGGGTCTCCCAGGACGGTGCGGTGCGCTCGCCCGCCGAGATCGTGCGCACTACCTGGCTCGCGATCATGCCGGGCGATTCCGCCCGCGCCCACGCGACCCCGGCGGTCACCTCGCAGCTCTTCGGGCACCCTCAGGCGGTGCCACGGTACGGCGCGTCCGCGGCAAGCATGAACCGGCTGGTGACGCCCCTCAACTGGAGCGGGCAGCGATGGCTGGATCGGCACGGCTCGTCGGAGATGCTCGCATTGCTGCACCTGCTCGCGTCACCCGGAAGCGGTGAGCTGCTGGTGGCACGGGCCGATGAGACGCTGCGCGTCGTTTCGGTGAAGCAGCGAGCTGGCGAATCGACCAGCGGCTTTCTCGAGCGCCAGGAGGCGATCGCGGTCGAGCCCGGCTACATCCCGGTGCTTGCCCTGGGCGCGCTGCTGCACGAGTGGGGCCACCTGCTCGCTGAGGGATGGCGCTTCGACCAGGCGGTACTGGCGGCCCCCGACAGCGGGGAGGTCGCGCTCCCCGCGGTGAGCCCCTGGCTGGTGGAGGGAATCGCCGAGGCATGGACCGATCTCGTGCTCGCGCCGATCATGGCGCGGCAGCCGCTCATCGGCTTCGCTGAAACGGAGAAGCGGGTCCGGCTGTCGGGCAACGAGCTCGACCCGCACGTGACCGGCTACCTCATGGTGCGCGCCGCCATCGGCGCGGCAGCGACGAGGGGAACCTCCGCTCCCGCCAGCATCAGGCACCTCATCGAGGTCGGCGATCCCGCGAAGGTGGCGGCCCATCCCCTCTTCGCCGCCGCGTTCCGGGATCCCGGCGACGTGGCCCCGCTCATCATCCCTGCACCGAGTCGCCGTTTCCTGGTGCCGGAGAGCATCTTCACCGTCGACACCAACTTCCCCGACCCGGTCAGCACCATCATCAGGACGCCCGAGTGACATGAGGACTCCCTGCGCTGCCCTCGCGCTGGCGCTCTTGCTCGCCACGCCGCTCGCCGCCCAGCAGACGACACCCGAGCGCACCAGCGGGAAGGAGACGTCGAGCTGGGCTGATGTCACGGCCTTTCTCGATTCGCTCGAGCGTCGCGGCGCGCCCTTCCGGTTCGGTACGCTCGGCACCAGCACCGGGGGGCGTCGGGTTCCCTTCGTCGTTGCCGCGGCGCCGGGGGTGCAGGGTCCGGCCGACGCGCAGGCGTCGGGCCGCGTCGTGGTCTGGCTCCAGGGCGACATCCATGGCGGTGAAGTGGAGGGGAAGGAAGTGGCCCAGATGATCCTCCGGGACCTGGGCTTCGGTCCGCTGCGGCAGCTGCTCGACAGCCTCGTGCTCCTCGTGGTGCCCATCTACAACCCCGACGGCAACGATGCCTGGGCTGAGGGCACCGTGAACCGGCCGGGGCAGGACGGCCCCGCGGTCGTCGGGCGAAGGGCGAACGGGCTCGGTCTCGACCTGAACCGCGACTACGTGAAGATGGAAGCCCCCGAGACCCGGGGAGCGACCGAGCTCATCAATGCGTGGCAGCCGGACCTGTTCATCGACCTGCACACCACCAACGGCAGCTACCACGGGTACGTGCTCACCTACTCACCGGGGCTCAACCCCAACGACACGCCCGCGAACGCGTACATCCGTGAAAAGTTCCTGCCGGCGATCCGCCAGCGCATGAAGAGCCGGCACAACCTGGAAACATTCCCCTACGGCAACTTCCGCAACCAGATGCCCGACTCGCTCGTACTCGGCTGGGAGACCTACGACGCCCGGCCGCGATTCGGCACCAACTGGACCGGCCTGCGCGGGCGCATGGCGATCCTGAGCGAGGCGTACAGCAACAATCCGTTGCCGGTGCGCATTGCCTCGACGTATGCTTTCGTGCAGGAAATCCTCACGCTGGCTGCCGCCGAGCGCAGCGGGATCAAGCGGCTGGTGGCGCAGTCCGCGGCCGTGCGCCCGGATTCGGTGGCGGTCCGTTCGGTCGTGGCGCCGCCCATCGAGCAGCCGGTGATCGCGGAGATCACCACGGCCGCCGGCGATGGCGACGGCCCGTTCGCGCGACGCACCCGCACGGGACAGTTCCGCACCGTGCGCATGCCGGTGTGGGACCGCTTCACGGCATCGCGACGCGAGGCGCGCCCCGTGGCCTACCTCATCCCGGCGTCCATGCCTGACGTGGCGGCACTACTGGTCCGCCAGGGTGTGCAGGTGGAGAAGCTGACGGCGGCGTGGCAGGGACCGGCGGAACGTTTCCGCCTCGATTCAATTACGGCGCAGCCCTATGCGTTCGAAGGGCATCGCACGGTGACCGCGGAGGGTGCGTGGCTCGCCGCCGCGCCGTACGAGGCGGCGGCCGGCAGCTACCTGGTGCGCACGGACCAGCCCCTGGGCACGCTGGCGAGCTACCTGATAGAGCCGGCGTCCGAGGATGGCGTCGTGACGTGGAACCTGGTCGACCGCCTGCTCACGCGGCGTGAGCCGCACCCGATCGCGCGCGTGCGAGTTCCGGTGCGCGCCACCACCATTGGTCAGCACTGACTCCAGCGAGGTTTACATGCTCGAGGCGGGGAAGAAGGCACCGAAATTCTCACTGCCCTCCGATGCCGGCCGGCCGGTTTCTCTGGATGACTTCAAGGGGAAAAAGGTCGTGCTCTACTTCTATCCGAAGGATGACACGAGCGGGTGCACCGCCCAGGCATGTGAATTCCGCGATAACTGGAAGTCGGTGCAGGCGGCGGGTGCGGTCGTGCTCGGCGTGTCACCCGACGGGGTGACGTCGCACGGCAAGTTCAGGAGCAAGTACCAGCTTCCGTTCCCGCTGCTCGCTGATGAGGACCACGCGGTCGCGGACGCGTACGGCGCCTGGGGCGAGAAGTCGATGTATGGCCGGAAGTACCAGGGCATCCTGCGGACCACGTTCGTCATCGGTAGCGACGGCTGCATCGAGAAGGTCTTCCTGAAGGTCAAGCCGAAGGGGCATGCCGCCGAGGTGCTCGCGGCACTGCGGTCCTGAGCGGGACACCGGGAACCGGGGCGGGCCGCAGTTATCTTGGGGGCGATGGCAGTCAGTGAACCTGGAACATGGAAGCGAGTGCGAGGAACGATGGCTCAGCCGGCAGCAGTGAAGCCCGCAGACAGGACTCCCGTCGCGCCAGCAACCGGGCCGCGTGGAGCCGGGGCATGGTTCTGGGAGTGGGCGAAGTCGATCGGCGTGGCCCTCGTGGTGTGGTTCTTCCTGCGCACCTTCCTGCTCGAGGCGTTCCGCATCCCCTCGGGCAGCATGGAGAACACGCTGCTGGTCGGCGACTTCCTGTTTGTCAACAAGCTGCTGTACGGGGCAGAGGTGCCGCTCGTCGGCAAGAAACTTCCCGCGGTGCGCGAGCCGCGCCGCAACGAGATCCTTGTGTTCGATTCGGTGGAGGAGCCCGGGCTCAAGGTGGTGAAGCGGCTCATCGGCGTGCCGGGCGACACTCTCGCGATGGAGAACGGCACGCTGATCCGCAACGGACAGCGCATCGACGAGCCCTATGCGGTGCATGCCAATCCATCGGTGCTGGCCGAGCCGGACCAGCGCGACCACATGCGCGCCTGGCAGTCCAGCCATCTCGCCGGCAGGTCACCGGAGGGCTATCACCCGGACCTGCAGAATTGGGGGCCGATCGTGGTACCCGCCGATTCCTTCTTCATGATGGGCGACAACCGGGACAGTTCGTACGACGGGCGCTACTGGGGCTTCCTGCCGCGGGCCAACGTGCGGGGAACTCCGATGTTCATCTACTACAGCTTCAACGGTAACAGCTGGCGTCCGCTGCCGTTCTTCTCCGACATCCGCTGGGGAAGGTTCTTCACGGTCCCGAAGTAGTGGCCACCGGGGAAGCGCCGGCTAGTTTCCGAGGCGCTTCCACCTCGCGGCGATAACCCCGGCCGCGGCACCCGCCAGCGCTGACAACCCGAACGCCGCCGCGAATCCGCCCTTCTCCGCCAAGGCCCCGAGTACCGGTGGCCCCACGATCCTCGCCCCCGCTCCGATGCTCTGCAGGGTGCCAAGCACCCGGCCCTGCTCATCAGGTGGCGTGGTGCGGGACACGAATCCTGCGACGCAGGGCCCGACCAGGCTGAACCCCGCGCTGAGGAGCACGACGGACAGGCCGAGCCCCGCGATCTGGACCGCCCCGCGCACCGGCGGTGCGGCCAGCAGCGGCAGCAGGGCAAGCCCGGCTGCCATGAGCCCGCCGCCCCACACCACCAGGCGCAGCTCCCCCAGCTTCGGTGCCAGCCGCCGAACCAGGCGCCCCTGCACCAGCACGCTTACGAGTCCCACGAGCGTGAAGGCATAGCTGATCCCCGCGCGGGTGAGTCCCAGCGCCTGGGTGGCGAACTGCTGGAATACCACGTACATCGCCGTGAAGGCCAGGGTCGCCGCGAAGGTGACCAGCAATGCCGCGCGCGGCACGCGCATCGTCGCGCCCCAGTCCTGCGCGCGGCGTGTGCGGCTCTCGCGCAGGAAGAACGAGGCAATCAGGAAGTTGACCAGGCAGATGCCACCCGCCAGCAGCCCGGGCGCACCTTCCCCCTGCCGGCTGGCGATGCCGCCAAGCGCAGGGCCAACGGTGAACGCCAGGCCGAAAGCGGCGCCGATCAGGCCCATGGCCCTCGAGCGCTGCTCCGGCGTGGTCGTGTCCGCCAGGGCGGCCTGCGCCACATTCACGGTAGCGCCCAAGCTCCCGGAGAGGATCCGCGCGAGGAAGAGGACCGCCAGGCTCGCGGCCAGGCCAAAGACGGTGTAGCCGACGGCGCTGCCCGCGAGCCCCAGCAGGATGATCGGGCGGCGCCCGATGCGGTCGCTGAGCTTGCCCCATCTTGGCGCCAGCAGGAAGGAGAGCAGGGAGTCGGTCGCCACCACGGCGCCGATCACCAGGCCGCTCGACGTGAAGCGCGCAGCGGCAAGTGGCAGCTGGGGCACGACGATGCCGAACCCGACGAGGTCGAGGAAGACGGCAAGCACGATCGCCGCGTTCACGGTCGGGGAGTCAGGAGTCTGGGACACACGACTTTCCACCCCGGTGGCTGATGCGCGCCGCCCGGGCAACTGCGATCAGAAGGTTATAGCAAGGGGCGTGGTGCTTCGGGAAGCGAATCCCGGCTCAGGACCCGGTCGATGTAGACCGCAGTCCGACCGCATTCGCCACACATCAGCGTAACCCGGCCGGAGGGGATTGCGGGATCCCCTGGTCGGCGTGGCGTGCGCTGGACGGTTGTAGTCTGGCATGTCGGGCAGACGAGCGGCTGCAACTCGCGATCGGCTGAAATGAGCAGCAGCGCTTCGGGCGCCCGGTATTCCTTGATTCCCCTGCGACCCACGGAGGATCCTCCAACTGCGGGTGACAGTGTCTATCCCTGCGCCGCGCGGGACAAATGTACCCGATTGTTCATTGTTCGCTACCCATTGTGCGGTCCTATCGTCACGACAGTAAGGCGACAGTAACGCAAGGCTGTCGTAACATTGACACGAGTACGTAGTAGTAAGTAATGCTACTATCGCCGCCGTAGGGACGGTTGCGTCTATGCTTGACGCAGATTCCGGCTAGTGATACGTTGCCGCCCAACCGACACTGTCGTGTCGCCGTAACTCTCCCAGCGCTTTCGTGGCGCGGAGGTGAATGTGGCAACAGAGCTTGGCGGGTCGCAGATCACGACCTTGATGGAGACGCTGCCGGGCATCGCGAACGTGCTGCGGAGCCCCGTGGCGGACGCCATCATCAACATGATCCGCGCCGGGGTCCGCCTGCGCGAGTTTCAGTACGCGGACGCGGACGAGCTGGTCAAGTACGCGATCCGGCGGAACCTGCTTGGCAGCGATGAAGGTGAACGGGTACTCACGGAGGCCAAGGCGGCAGAGCAGAAGCGACTGGACAAGGCCGCGGAGCGGGCGCACCAGAAAGCACACCCACCCAAGAAGGTGGTCAAGGCCAAGGCTGCCGCGAAGGCCAAGGCGACCAGGAACGTGAAGGCGGTCAAGCCCGCCAAGAAGGCAAAGCCCGCCAGGAAGCGCTGAGCCAGCCGCCAGAGCGTCCGCCCTAGACCCGGAACTCGGTTACCAGGGCGGCCAGGCGATTGGAGGCTTGGAGTAGTTCTGCCGCTGCCGCCGCCATCTCTTCTGTCGACGCACTCTGCTCTTCGGCGGCGGCCGTCACCTCTTCGCTGGCGGATGCATTCTCGTTGGCCGCCGACCCCGCCTCCGCCGTCCGCTCGCCCAGGGCCGTGACCGTCTCCTCGTTCCGCATCGCCTCCCGGGCCACGTCCTCGGCGGCGGAGCGCACCCCTTCCACCGCCGCCACGATCTCCTCGAGCGCGTGAGCTGCCGCGCCGGCCACCGACTCCACGCCCGACACCTTTGCCGATCCGGCGTCCATCGTGGCAGCCACCTCCGCCATCTGCTGCTGGATCTGCGACACGGTACGGGCGACTTCCTCAGCCGCCTGCGCGCTCGAGTCGGCGAGTCGACGCACCTCCTCGGCGACGACGGCGAACCCGCGCCCGTGCTCCCCGGCCCGCGCCGCCTCGATGGCGGCATTGAGTGCGAGCAGGTTGGTCTGCGAGGAGATCTGCTTGATCAGCTCGATGAAGTCGGAGATGGCGCGCGAGGTCCGGGCAAGGGCCTGTACCTGCCCGGTCGAGGTGCGCACCACCTCGCGCACGTCGAGGAGCGCGCGGCCTGCGCGCGACACGTCGCCACGGTGATACTCGGCCAAGCGGCGGATCTTGTCACCCACGTCCACCACGCGCCGCGCGGCGGCGGTGTTGCCGACGGCGGTCTCGCGCAGTGATACGAGCAGCACGTCGGCGGCTCGCATGCCGCTGGCCTGGCGCTCGGCGCTGTCGGCCACCCGCACCATCGCGGTCGAGATCTCCCCGCTGGTCGCGGCGAGCTCCTCGCTCATCGCCGAGAAGTCACTCGCGTTGGCGCTGATGGACCTCGCCTCGCCGATCACCGACTCGACCAGGCCGCGGAGTCGCGTACGCATCCGGTCGAGCGCGTGCGCCAGCCGCCCCAGTTCGGTGGGCATGTCGCCCAGGTCGAGGGGGCGGAGGTCGCCGGCACCGAAGCGGTCGGCGGCGCCGACGAGCTTCTTGAGCGGCAGGTCGATGGCGCGCACCACCACGACGACCGTACCCAGCCCGAAAGCGAGCGCGCCGCTGAACAGGAGCCACAGGATGGTGCGCCGCTGCTGTGTCTCCTGCTGGAGCTCCTGTTGCCCGCGCAGCGCGGAGTTCGACTGCGAATCGGACAGGCGCTGCACGTCCTCGGCGAGTGTCGTGGCCGGCGCGCGTGCCTGTCCCGCCGCTCCCCGCGCCTCGTCGGGCCGGCCGAGGTCGGTCAGCGCGAAGGCGCGGCCATAGGCGACTTCTATGCGGGCCTGCACGTCCGCGATACGATTGAGGACGATGCGGTCGCTGTTGCCAAGGGACGTCAGCTGCTGGTAGCGCCGCTGGTAGCCGTAGGCCGAGTCCCCGTGCATGAAGAACGCGGTGCGCAGCGAGTCGGACGGGTGGGTGAGGTACTGATCCGCCGCGCGGATCTGGCTGTTCGAGGTGGAGACGAGTCCCGCCCCGACCTGTGTGATCTCCAGCATCGAGGCGAGCTGGCCGCTCACCAGCTTGTCCAGCGCGCTGATGGTGTTCACCGCGAGCATGGCGAGGGCCAGGACCAGGACGAGGAGGAGCCCCATTCCCGAGAGGACCCGGCTGCGCAGGCTGCCGAGCATCACAGCCCGCCTGCCAGCAGCACCGCGCCGTTGCGCACGACGGTGATGTAGACCTGCTTGTCGTGCACATCACCGAGGGAATCGAAGGCGATCTTGCCGGTGGCCCCTTCGAAAGGCGCCGCACCGCGGCCCACTCGATCCATCGCGCGACGTACGCCCTCGCGGCTGGGGCCACCTTCCCCGATCGCGCGGGCCAGCAGGTTCACCGCATCGTAGGTTGCGGCTGCGGGCTGGTTCGGCACCGGCGCCTCGGGATACTTCTGGGCGTAGGCGGCGACGAACTTCCGGTTGGCCGACGTGTTGAGGCTCGGGTGGTAGGCGGCGCTCACGTAGGTGCCCTCGGCGAGCGGGCCAGCCTCTTCGATGCCCTCGAGGCCGTCGCCCCCGAGCATCGGCACTTGCAGGTTGAGGCCCCGCGCCCCGCGCAGGATCCACTCCGCATCAGGCCGGTTGCCGGCGACGAAGAGGAACTGCGGACGCTGCAGCTTGGCCAACCGCTCGAGTTGCGGCCCGACGTCCGGCGTGGTTCCGAGGTAGGGCTCCATGCCCACCAGCCGGCCGCCACGCAGCGTGAGGCTCGTGGAGAACGACTGCCGGATGCCGCGCCCATAGGTGTCATCGAGGTAGAATACGGCGCCCTGCCTGAGCTGGAGCCGGTCGGTCACCCAGCGCGCGAGCGCGGCACCGTGAGCCAGGTCGCTGGGGCACATCCGGAAGGTAAAGGGTCCCGCGTCGCTGACCTCCGGTGCCGAGGACGAGGGCGTGACCGCGACGAGCGGCCGGGAGCCGCCATTGTAGATCGGGGCGGCCGCAAGCGTGGTGCCGGAGAAGAGGTGCCCAACGACGGCCACCGCCTCGGATGAATACAATTCCCCGGCGACCCGCACCGCCGAGTCGGGGTTGGCAAAATCGTCGCGCTCGATGAGGGCCAGCGGCCGTCCCCGCACGCCGCCGCGCGCGTTGATCTCCTCGACCGCGAGCTGCGCGGCGCGCCGCATCGGTTCGCCGATCGGATCCGAGAGGGCGCCGGCGACGCCTATGTAGATGGGGCGTTCCGTGCGGCGGCAGCCGGCGAGCCCAGCAAGAAGCAGCAGGCCGAGAACCGGCACCGCGCGCTTGACGTGCGGTAGAATGACCATTGAGCGGGGAGGCTACTCCCCGATCCACCGAATGGCAATACCTGCGCCCGCCGCTGTCTTCGATCTGCACGGTCTGACCGTGCTCGACGCCACCGCCAGCGCCGAACGCTTCCTGCGCGCCCAGCGGAAGGCGCGCCCCGGCGCCACCGTCCGGCTCATCACCGGACGCGGACGGTCGGGCGGCGGAGCGCCGGTCCGTACGCGGGTGCGCACGATGCTCCGGGCCCTCGAGGCACAAGGCACTGTCGTGCGAAGTTTCGAGCTGGAGGAGAGCGAGGGGAGCTTTCTGGTGAGACTCGCCGGCTAACGGGCCGGCGAGGCCTCGATTCCCCGAACCGTCGCGCTATCCGCAGGCGGCTTCGTGGCGGCCTTCTTGGCCGGCGGCGGCTTCTTGGCCGGTGCGGCGGTCTTCTGTGGCGTACCCCGTCGCGCCTGCCACGCGTCGAGCACGTTTCCGTCGATCAGCGCCACGGAGGTGGCCTTGGCGCCCTGCTGTGCGCGCCATGTGAGCCGGATCATCGTTCCCTTCCGCACCCACTGCATCATCCACTGGGAATTCTGCGCCTTCGCGTTGACGCGGCCATAGCGCCGCTCGAGCGAACTGCGCAACTGGTCCAGTTCATCAGGCGCCAGGTTGCCGGCGACGGTGAGCACGCTGGTGACGCTGTCGACCGCGGACATCCAGAGCTCGAGCGGTTCGGCGGCCTCTGGCATGCTCACGGTGGCGCGGCATTCCTCCACCCGCACATCCACCTTGGAGCGGTCACAGCGAAGATGGCCGCCGTCGCGATCGGCGATGGTCTCCGCCACGACGCGGACGGGAGCACCGGCCTTGATCCCGAACACCGACAGGGGATCGGTGGCCGGCGCGGCCTGCGCCGAGAGGGGCGCGGGGGCGAGCACCAGAAGGACAAGCCTGAGAGCAATACGCGTCACGCGATACCCCGGGGGACAGGATGCGAACACTTGCGTGCAAGGAATGCGCCCCGGCCGGGGCTGGCCGGCACCAAAAATGGAAGCGCGCCGATCAGGGCGGCGTGCCCCTCGGCGCGGCTGTAAGCGGACCCCTCGGGGCATGCCACTGCATCCGGTAAGCTTTCGGCTGCCTCGGCATTTGTCAATCCGCCTCCTGACTGCAAATCGCTGCACCAGGATCAGGTGAGCCCGGTCCGGATGGCGGTCGCGACCAGGGCGGCAAAGGTGTCGATCTCGGCGGGCGTCGTGTACACGTTGGGCGTGATCCGTAGTCCGCTGAACTGGGGATGCACGATGAGCGTGGTGACGATGCGGTGCTGGTTCAGCAGCCACGCCTGCAGCCGCGCGGGGTCGAGCCCTGCTATCGTGACGAACCCGATGGCGGCGCTGTCAGGCGAGTCGAGCGGTGTCAGTACCCTCACGCGGTCGCTCTGCGCCATGAGCGGCACTGCCCAGCGATCGCGCAGGTAGCGCAGGCGCTCCACCTTGCGGTCGGCGCCGATCGCCTGATGGAAGGTCAGGGCCACGCTGATCGCGTTGTGGTTCGCGGCGGGGTGCGTGCCGATCTCCTCGTATTTCCGGATGTTGCCGTTCATTTCGGCGGGCGCGGCCATCATTGGCCACAGGCCCGGAATCTGGTTGCGTCGCACGTAGAGGAACCCGGTCCCGACCGGGGCGAGCAGCCACTTGTGGAGGCTGGTGCCGTAGTAATCGCAATCGAGGGCATCGCGGTCGAACGGGAAGTGCGCGAACGCATGGGCCCCGTCCACGAACACGGCGATGCCCTTCGGCCGGGCCACCGCGACGATCTCCCGCACCGGGAGGATCTGCCCGGTGAGGTTGGTGATGTGGGTGACCTCGATGACGCGCGTGCGCGGCGTGATTGCCTCGGCGAAGCGGTCCACGATGTGCTGGCGAGACGGGGGTGGCACCTCGAAGGAGATCGTCTTGACCACAATTCCATCGCGGCGCGCGCGCTGGTCCCATGTGGTGAGCATCCGGGGATAGTTCTGGTCGCTGACGATCACCTCGTCGCCACGGCGCAGGTCGAGTCCCAGGATCAGCGTTTCCAGTGCCTCCGAGGCGTTCCGGGTGATCGCCATTTCCTCGGGGTCACAGCCGAACTGCCCTGCCAGGCCGGTCCGCACCGACTCGACCCTCGGTTCGAGCGTCCGCCACATGTGCTCCACCGGCAGCTCGTTCGAGAAGCGGAGGTCGCGCATCATCTGATCCAGCACCACCGTCGGCGACGGGCTCACGCCGCCGTTGTTCAGGTTGATCATCGTGCGATCGCAATCAAATGCACGCTGGATCACGGCCCAGTAGTCCTCGTCGTCCGGCGCCCCGGCGCGCGACCCCGAGGCTTCCGCCTGGATCAGGTAGCGGATGGCCTTGGGCGAAAATACCGGTGCGGCAACGGCGAGCGAACGGACGAAGGTTCGGCGGTCGACCATTATGGGCTCGGTGGCGAGGTAGATTGGATAATGAGGGTCCGGCGCCTGAACGGCCAGCGCTGGCCCCGGATTGTCGATCCATCCGCGCCGACCAACCCGGCCCCGAACATCACATGTTATTCGCCCTGATCCTCGTGCTGCAGCAGCCCGTTGCACCCCCGGTCGTGCCCCCGCCCCCCGTCGTGGCACGGCCGGCGTCACCCATCGCGCGGGTCCAGGTGGAGCCCGGCGACGTCGCGGTCCAGGCCGGTGACACCGTGCGCCTGCGCGCCGTGGCGTATGACTCGGGCGGGCGTGCCCTTCCCGGCGCCACCACGAGGTGGTTCCAGGCGAGTCATGGCTTTGAGGGTCGCGTGAGCGACGACGGTCTGGTGACCGCCGGATCGACCGGCGCGATGCGCGTCGCGGCGATGACCAGCGTGGCCGGGGGCAAGCCGACAACGACCTTCACAAGGATCACGATCCTCTCGCCGCCCGCGGCGCGAATCGTCGTGGAGCCGGCGCTGACGCGGCTCTACGTGGGGCAGGTCCTCTCGCTCCGTGCGGTCCCGTATGCCGCCAACAATGACCGGCGGTACGACCTCGTCACCTGGGACTCCGATGCGCCCGGTATCGTCTCGGTGTCCGCGGACGGGCGCGTCACGGCGCTTCGCGCGGGGCGCGCCTCTGTGACGGCACACGCGGGCCGCGCGAGTCAGGCGATTCCGCTGGGGGTCGAGGTGAATCCCACGGCGACCCTCGTACTCGCGCCGGCCGATACCTCGGTGCGCACCGGCGACGTGGTGCGATTGAGCGTCATCGCGCGAACGTCGGCGGGCAGGCTCGTGCCCGACGTTGTGCCTGAGTATCTCGTGGGTCCCGGTGGGGGGGCGGTGGATCCGGACGGCGCGTTCGTGGCGGACGAGCCCGGCACCTACCGTGTCGTTGCCTCCTTTGCGGGGCGCATGGCCGGGGCGGCGATCACGGTCCGTCCGCGCGACGCGGCGCGACCCACCACGATCGTGGGACGCCTTCCGCTTTCGAGCTTCATCGCCACGGAGTTCTGGCTGCATCCGGACGGCCGTCACGGGTACCTCGGCACGCTCGGCGATCGGCTCTATGCGATGGACCTCTCGGATCCCGCCAGGCCCGTCATCACCGACTCCGTCATGGTGGACGCGCGGACGATCAACGATGTCATGACGACGGAGGACGGCAAGTTCGGCGTGATGACGCGCGAGGGGGCGAGTTCGCGGAAGAACGGCATCGTCGTCCTGTCGTTCGAGGATCCGGCACACCCGGTCCAGGTGGCGGAGTTCACCGAGACCGTGATCGGCGGTGTGCACAGCACCTACGTCTATCGGGGCTATGTGTACCTCACCGACGATGCGACCGGATCGATGCGGGTCATCGACATCCGCGATCCCCGGCGCCCGTCGCAGGTGGCGCGCTGGGAGACGCCCCGCACCGAGGCGGGCCGCACGCTTCACGACATCGACGTGCAGGACGGGCTGGCGTACCTCAGCTACTGGAACGATGGCCTGGTCATCCTCGACGTGGGCAACGGCATCAAGGGCGGCAACCCCGAGAATCCGCAGCTGGTCTCGCAGCTCAAGTACGACCTCAACGCGCTGTATCGCGATGTCGAGGCGGTGGGCGGGCCGGGCTTCATCCGCGGAACCCACACCGCGTGGCGCAGCGGGCGCTACGTCTTCGTCGGCGACGAGGTCTTCTCGGCGAAGCCGGTGGGGACCCTGGGACCGGTCGGCCTCGGGCGCGCGTATGGACGCCTGCATGTGGTGGATGTGTCGGACGTGACGGCCCCGAGGCTCGTGGCGTGGTATGAGCCGAAGGACGGGGGGGCGCACAACGTCTGGGTGGCTGGGGACACGCTCTACCTCGGGGACTACCAGGGCGGGCTCCGGATCCTGGACGTCTCGGGCGAGCTTCGCGGCGACCTGCAGCAGCAGGGCCGGGAGATCGCGCATGTCGCCACCGGGGACGCGCAGGGACACGTGCCGAACGCCCCACTTACGTGGGGCGTGATCTACCGGAACGGGCTGCTGTACGTTCCCGACATGAACTCGGGACTCTGGGTGGTAAAGGTGGAAGGGTCGGCGGTGGGAGTGCCGTAAGGGGCGGGCCGGGCGACTATATTTGCCCCGCCTTTGAGACCGCCCTGCACCTGGCACTCCGAAGTCGGACACGAATCATGACGCGTGCGTTGATCACTGCTGGCTTGCTGGCATTCCTCGGGACCTCTCACCTCCGCGCACAAGCGCCGGCCGGTCAGCCGCAGCCCTCGGGAGCGGCCCTGCCCCAGGTCTACAAGCCGGAACAACTCAATCCGGTGCAACGGCAGGCGCGCGATGCCGTGTCGACCCTGCGCGACTCCGTTGCGGCAGCCGGCGGCGCCCTCGCGCGACTCAGCGTCGATGCGCAAACGACGTCGCTCCAGGTGCTGGAGAGCCGTGCGAGCACCGTGGTCGACCACTGCGCCAGCGCGGAACGCCAGCGCACCCAGTCAGTCAAGCAGCTCTCGTCCGCGCCGCTCACGGCGCCGGGCGAGCTCCAGGCCCAGAAGGACATGCTCAAGGAGATGAGCAAGCTCAAGAAATCGCTGGACCTCTGCACCTCGACCTACCAGCCGCTCGCACAGCGGGGCAAGGGCCAGGAGGTGCGCGACTACGGCCCCTCACGGGCCAAGCCGATCATCGCCGGGCTCCAGCGGTTCGATCAGTCGCTCAAGCCCTTCGCGACGGCGATGCAGATCCAGTTCCGGCCGTTGCTCAACGCCGGTAAGTCCCCGCTCGACTGAGTGGACAACGTGGAGACTCTGGGCGGGCTCGTGTAAACATCGTCAACACGCTGTGGACGGACTGGGCAGGTGTCGTGCTGGATGAGGGTTAGCTCTCCACAAAGTACACACTCAAATGTGGCGTAAGCCGAAGAAAATCAGGCACTTGCGCCATCTCCTGGATACCATAGCTTAGGATCACGCGCCGACAACTGGAGCACCGGGACCTCGTTTCGGAAGCAAGTTGTCGGTGGGTTCGAGCGGCGCGTCGGAGGAGGTTGCCAAAGCTCACAAGGCTAGGCGGCCGATGATCCCGGTGATCACTCCGGCTCGGACAGGTGGAGCCAGTCGCGTGCTCCATCCGCCCCGATGTGGCGCCTCGGGATGCAGTGCGAAGGGTTGGTCCGCGACCCGATCCGACTCGCAGCGCTCGTGTTGATGAACCAGGCAGGATGGCCATCCGGCTTGGGGATGGAAGCCGAAGCCCCGCGCGAGCCCTACAGTGACGCATCAGTCACCGATGGCCGACGGGAGAAGAACGGCGGCGGCAACGCTCCGACTTCGGGTAGTCAGCATGGGGAACGGCCGACAGGGCTCCGGGCTCTGCGGCCGTTTCCGTTTTCGGCATCCCCGTTTCGGTTCCGTGACCTCCGGCCCTGCGCCAATGGACCGCATGGTCGCTGAGGGTGGGGTGCGATAGCTTCCACCTCCATGGCCCTCCATGTACTCGTCGTGTCACCGGACGAGGCGCGCCGCCGCGCGCTGACCGCCGCGCTGCTGGCCGCGGGGCACCGCGCGGCCGGCGTGGAGAGCGGGGCGGTCGGGGCGGCGGCGCTCACGGAGCCGGGCCTCGACGCGGTGGTGGTGGACCTGCACGCGCCCGAGCTGGACGGCGCGGCGCTGCGGGCACTGCTCGATCCTGCTACACCAGCCAGGCCTGATTCCCTGGAGGACGCCGAGCGGCGGCACATCGCCCAGGTGCTGCATCACACCGGCGGCAACAAGCGCCAGGCCGCGCTCCTGCTGGGCATTTCCCGATCGACGCTGCTGCACAAGGTGCGCAAGTACCGGATCGTCACAGCGCGCTCCTGACAATCCGCACCCGGCCCAGCCGCGACACGAAGATCTCAACCCGTGCCGCCCCCCGCGTCACGATATAGCGGGCATTTGCGGCACCCATCGCCAGTCCGTTCGGCGCATAACTCGTCTCCGCGGGCTCGCTCATGAGCGCGGCGCCGTCCATGGCCGGTCCGGGGGCGCGCCAGCGCAGGGAGTCTCCCACCAGTACGACCAGCGAATCGGCGGTGAGCAGCACCCGGGCGACGCGCTGCTCATTGAGCGCCACGGCGCGGGCCCGGCCATGCGCGAGCGCGATGCGCGCGGCGGCCTGCCCGGCGTGAATGCCGTCGAGCGCGCCCGCCATGCGGGGCAGCGCGAGCCCGAGCAGGATGCCCAGAAGCGCCAGCACGATGGCGAGCTCGATCAGTGTGTGTCCCGTTCGGCGCATGGCCCATAGTAGGGCGGACGCGTTTCCGCCACGGCACCCGCCGCACGCCATCCGGCACATTTTGGCGCCGTGGTCTTGCCGTGCGCGGCGCGGGCGCGCATACTGTTTTTCGTCGTTCTGCTGTCGCCTGTTCCCTGCGGACCTGCGGAGCCTTTCCTGATCCATTCGCTACCTGCGCCGCTGCCGTGCCTCGCGCCAGAACCCCTCGGCCCATGCCTTCCAGCCATCGTGGTGGTCGCGTGACGGCGGGACTCGTGACGCCTGCCGTGCCGCCGGCCGCTGACCCGCTGGCCGTGTTGCGCGAATACCGCACGCTCGCGCCCTGGAGCCTTCGCGACCTGGCGGCGGTGGCCGCCGCGGTGCTCGAGGCGTCCGATGTCGTGCCGCTCAATGCCGCGGCGCGTGCGCGGCCCACCGAACGCACCATCCGTTTCTACGTGACGCGGGGGCTCGTCAGCGCGCCGGAGGGCCGTGGTACCGCCGCCGTCTACGGCTACCGCCACCTGCTGCAGGTGCTGGCGATCAAGCTTCGGCAGATGGAGGGCGCCACCCTCGACACGCTCTCGGCCGAATTTGCCGGGATGACGGGGGATATCATCGAGCGTCGCGTGGCGGCAGCGCTGGGCACGACACTGCCATCGCCCGAGCGGCTGCCGCTGCTGCGCGCCGCCGGTCACGCGCGTGGCAAGGTGGGCCGCGCCATGCAGCAGTGGCTGTCGAGCCCCGTGCCGGGCCAGGAGCGCGGCAGCAATTGCCGGCGCGTGCCGGTGGCGCCCGGACTCGAGCTCATCGTGGATGAGCACCACCCCGTGCTTCGCGCCATCGGCGGTGACGCCGCCGTCGCCGAAACGGTGCGCCAGGCGCTGTCGCGCCTGGTTACCGGCGAGTAGTGCCGGTTCCCTCGATCGGAGCGGGCCGCCGATGACAGTCGTCTTCCTGGTTCTCCTTGCCGTCGTGGTGCTCTGGGTCATCAGCGCCTACAACAGCCTGATCGCGCTCAAGAACCAGACTGTCAACGCCTGGAAGCAGATCGACGTACAGCTCAAGCGCCGGCACGACCTCATCCCGAACCTGGTGAACGCCGTCAAGGGGCAGATGGACTTCGAGAAGTCCACGCTCGAGGCCGTCATTTCGGCCCGCGCCAGGGCGGTGGGGGCCACCGGCGTGGCGGCGACGGCGAAGGCCGAGGGGGAGCTGTCGCAGGCGCTGGGCCGGCTGTTCGCCCTCGCCGAGAACTATCCCGACCTCAAGAGTTCGGCCAATGTGCTCCAGCTCCAGGAGGAGCTCAGCAGCACGGAGAACAAGATCGGGTTCGCCCGGCAGCTGTACAACGACGTCGCGACGCAGTACAACACGCGGCAGGCGCAGTTCCCCACCAATCTCGTTGCCGGCCTTGCCAAGGCCACGCCGGCGGAGCTCTGGGAAATCACCGCCGCCGCCGAGCGGCAGGTTCCCACCGTCGATCTTTCGCTGAACCGGCCGGCCAGCTGAGGCAGTGACGGCCGGTCACGGCAACCTCTTCGCAGAGCAGGAGCGCAACCGGCAGCGTTCCTTCTGGCTGGTCACCCTCTTCATCATGTTCGTCGGCTGGGTCGGCTTTGGCGGCGACCTGGCGCTCTACTTCCTGACGCAGACGTCGGAACCCGGTACCTACCGGCACGTCATTCCCCTTATCGGCATCGTTGCGACACTCATCGCGGGCGGCATTGCCTGGTTCGCCTGGGAGAAGGGCGCGGACCGCGTGCTCTGGGCCACCGGCGCCTGGGAGGTCATCGAGCCGGCCACGCCGGAGCAGAAGCAGTACGTCAACGTGGTGGAGGAGATGGCCATCGCGGCCGGGCAGCCGCGTCCGCGGATCTGGGTCGTGCCCGATCCGGATCCCAACGCGTTCGCGACCGGGCGGGATCCGCAGCACGCGAGCATCGCGGTCACCGAGGGACTGCTCGGCCGGCTCAACCGGGACGAACTGCAGGGCGTCGTGGCGCACGAGATGGCGCACATCGCCAACTGGGACACCCGCCTGATGACCTTGCTCGCCGCGATGCTGGGCGCGATCGCGCTGATGTCGGATGGCCTGGGACGGATGATGCGCGGCGGCGCGCGCGTCGGCCGCGGTGGGTCGCGCGGCGGCGGCAAGGGGAAGGGCAACCCGCTCGGGCTCGTCCTGCTGGTGCTCTGGGTCCTCACACTCCTCATTGCGCCGGTGGTGTCGCGGCTGCTTGCCATGGCGGTGAGCCGAAAGCGTGAGTTTCTGGCGGACGCCAGCGGCTCCCAGTTCACGCGGAACCCCCTGGCACTGGCGTCGGCGCTGGAGAAGCTCGAGAAAGAGTCGGCGCCGACCCGGACCATCACCCTGGGCGCGGCGCACCTCTGTATCGTGGATCCGGCCGAACGGAAGGTATCAGAGCGTGCGGGAATCGTGGGCGACGTCTTTTCGTCGCATCCACCGATGCGCGAGCGGGTGGCCCGGCTCAGGGGGATGGCATATCAGTCATGACCCATCCCCGTCATCAGAGTCATCGAGGAACGTCAATGCCTGCCGCCGTTTCACGACTGCCTCGAGCGCACTGTGCACGCGCTCGTCCACGACGGCGTTGATCAGGTCGCGCATCCGCTCCACCGCCATCTCGGGCGGCATCTTTTCCTGGTACGGGCGCGCCGTCGTGAGGGCATCGAAGATCTCCACCGCCCCGACGATCCGCGCCCCGAGCGGGATGGCCTCGGCCTTGAGCTTGTCGGGGTAGCCGAACCCGTCCCAGCGCTCGTGATGGTTTCGCACGAAGCTGATGATGTCCTTCAGGTGCACCAGCGGGGCGAGAATCTGGCTGCCCACCAGCACGTGCTGCTTCACGTGGGCGTACTCGTCGTCGGTGAGCGGGCCCTGCTTGTTCAGCACCTCCTCGCGGATGCCGATCTTCCCGATATCGTGCAGCCGGCCCGCCGTGCGAATCATCTCCACGTCTTCATCCGACAGGCCAAGCTCCGCGGCCACTCCCGCCGAGAGGTCCGCCACGCGCGCCGAGTGGCCTCGAAGGTAGGCATCCTTGGCCTCGAGGGCGTTCACCAGTGCCTCGAGCGTCGCAACGGAGAGGCGCTCGAGCGTCTCCTGCTCGCGACGGAGCTCCACTGACCGCAGGTGCACCTCGTCGCTCAGCCAGCGTTCGATGCGCGTGTCCTCCAGCGCCTTGTGACGGCGCTGCAGGGCGCGACTCACTGCGCGCGTCAGGTGATCGAGATCGAGCGGTTCGGTGACGTAGTCCATCGCCCCGCGCTGCACGCAGAGGGCGGCCGTGGTGGCATCGTGGACCGCGGTCAGCATCAGGATGGCAAGGCTGGGCTCGAGCTCGAGCAGGGCAGGCACCAGCTCGATGGCGCTCGTGCCAGGCAGGTGCGTGTCGAGGAGCATGGCCGCGATCTTCTCGCGGCGCACGATGTCGAGCGCCTCGGCGCCCGTGCTGGCCGTAAGGATAGTATGACCCTGGAGCCTGAGCTGGCGCGCAATCGCCGCGCGGACCTGCTCCTCGTCATCGACGACGAGGATGCTCGATTGACCGTCGCTGAGAGGCAGGGTCACGTAGAGGGGCTCCAGTGACGCAAGTGCTTGACTGAACGGAAGCTAAGTGTTCCCGTCCACGAACTCCACCTCCACCCGGTGCGGGATGACCCCCGCCTCCGCTGCCCGATCGAGCAGCAGCTGTACCGCGGCGCGTCCGCGCGCGCCGTAGTCCACCGTCCAGTCATTCACGTACATGCCGACAAAGGTGTCGGTGCGCTCGTCGCCGATGCCGCGATTGAAGTGCTTGGCGTGCTCGAGGGCGGGGCGCCGGTGCGCCAGGGCGTACTCGATGCTCGCGCGAAGGTCTCGCGCCACCTGGTTCATGGTGGCCGTGCCGAGATCCCGGCGCACCACGTTGCCACCGAGAGGAAGCGGCAGGCCGGTGTCGCGCAGCCACCAGGCGCCCATGTCCTCCCACAGATGGAGCCCCTGGTCCTGGAAGGTGAGCTGGCCCTCGTGAATGAGCAGGCCCACGTCCACGTCGCCGCGCGCCACCGCGTCCTCGATGGTGTCGAACGGCATCACCAACTGCACCGCGTCGGGCTGGTAGAGGCGGAGTGCCAGGCAGGCGGTCGTGAGCTTGCCCGGAATGCCCACACGCATGCCTCGCAGTGCGCTGCGCGGGTCGCCCGGCGCCGCGGCCTTTGCGACAAGGCGTGGTCCGTAACCGTCGCCCATGGACGATCCGCTCGACAGCAGCGCGTACTTGTCGGCGAGGTATGCATAGGCGTGGATCGATACCGCGGTCACCTCGAGCTCGGCGTTCAGCGCGCGCCGGTTGAGCGACTCGATGTCCTGCAGCTCGTGCACGTACCTCAGGTCGCCAGTGTCGATCTTCCCCTCGGCGAGCGCATAGAACATGAATGCGTCGTCGGAATCGGGGCTGTGGGCAACGCGGATGGTAGTGGTCATCCAGTCCTCAAGGCGTGAACGATGAACCGTGAACGGTCAACGGGAGGTCCTGTTCACCGTTCACGGTTTACCGTTCACGCTGTTCCGGTACTCGTCGATCACCGGCTTGTGCTCCGCATACTCCGGACGGTCCGCGCGGCCGATTTCCACCTGGTAGTGCGCCATGAAGTCCTTCCGGGCCGCCGCCGCCGCCACGGTGTTGCCCCGGCGATCCGCCACC
>Ga0315273_10001634_pt1 | contig 25668 bp, 19 predicted proteins | sample YL17G02_0_MG_FD_205753 | JGI IMG/M metagenome (GOLD analysis project Ga0315273, IMG submission 205753) | Sediment microbial communities from Yellowstone Lake, YNP, Wyoming, USA - YL17G02_0 | ecosystem: Environmental > Aquatic > Freshwater > Lake > Sediment | place: USA: Wyoming | collected... | reverse complement strand
AGGCCGCCGTCCCGGCCTGCGCGCGGTCTTCGGCGGCTACAAGCTGGAGGACCAGTTGCGCGAGCGGGTGCGCGCGCTCGGGCTGAGCGGGACCGTCGAGGTGGCCGGCTGGTGCGGGAGAGCCGATGTCATCCGGCTCCTTCGGACCTGCACGCTGCTAGCATTGCCCACGTATTCCGAGGGGATCCCGATGGTCGTGCTGGAGGCGATGGCCTGCGGTACGCCCGTGGTGACCTGTCCGGTGGGCGGCATCCCCACCGTGGCACGCGACGGGCGCAATGCCCTGTTCGTGCGGCCGGGAGACGTCGAAGGCCTGACCGCCGCGCTAGAGCGCCTGCTCGACGATCCGGCGCTGCGCGAAGCCATGTCGCAGGCGAACCGGGAGGACGTCCGGCGCTACGACGTGAGGACCATGGGAGAGTCGCTGCTCGAGATCTACCGGGATCTCGCGGGAGCGAGCAGGCCGGAGAAGCGGGTCCGCTGAGCGACGGGCCGAGGGCTGCGCGAGCTAGTTAGCGCAGCACGACGCGCGTGGCGGTCTGCCGGCCTGCCATGCGGGCACGCACGAAATACGCGCCGGGCGCGGCACGGTGGCCGGTGCCGGTCCGGCCGGACCACGCGATTGCTCTGCGGCCCGGCCCGGCGCTGCCCCGCTCGAGCGTGGCGATGCGCCGCCCCTGCGCATCCAGCACGTCCACCGCCAGATCTCCTGCGGTGGGGACCTCCAGCGACGGGAACACCGCGCCCTGCGTGGGATTGGGAATCGGCGTGGCGAAGCGCAACCGCTCTGGAGCAGGCTCGTCACGAACGTCGAGTGAGCCAGACGGCACAAGCAGCAGGTCGTCCATCACCCGGCCGGTCGCGCAGGGCACCGCGATCCCGAGCAGCACTCCCACGGTCGGAACGATGTCCACGGGCTGCATGGCGGCCGTGGAGACCCAGCCCGTCTTGAAGTCCGGGCCCAGCGCGGGACGCAATCCGGCCCCCTGGCGAACAGCCCACGACTAGCAAGCACCCCTCCGGGGGGAGCCCGCTTCGCAGGATCGGCCGGGGCGCCCAGGGGCTTATCGACGGAATAGGGAATCATCTTCTTGACCCTGCCGAGCGCGGCTCATAGACTACTCGGGCAGTTGTGGGTTCTGGTCGACGCTGACCAACTCACGCAGCCTCTTTGGATTCGACGTCTTGTCCGAGGATGCAAGCCGGTGTCCCGCCTGACGGGCGGCGCCGACAACGCGACTGCCGGTTCGGCCCCGGCCGGCTGGTACCGGCGTTCGCGTCGATAGTCGAGAGGAATCCGTGAACGATGACCGCCAAGGCGCTATGGCCACAGTGTGTGTTCACGGCATTGGCACTCAGCCTCTTGCCGGCGCAGGCGCTGGCAGCGCCGCCGCAGTCGCCATCTCAACACGCTTCGATGTCTCCGCCGCCGGTGGTGGCGACCCTCGGCTCGGAGACCGCGCAGGCGCTCGAGTCCGTGCCGGCCTCGCCGACCGTATCGAACGAACCATCCGGTGCATCCCACACCAGGCAAGCCAACGGGAATTCCCAGGCGCCGATGGCGTCCAGGGGAATGACCGCGCTGGTGCTTGTCAACTCAACTAGCGATTCGTACGCCGATTTCCAGCGTTTCGTGCAACCCTATCTGGACCATTTCGGTGTTCCGTACGCCACACTCGACATTGCCACGAGGCCCGTTGAATTGGGTATCGATGATTATGCGGTGATCATCATAGGGCATCGCAAACTCGACCTGGGCTCGAACCTGGACGCCACCGAGGAGGGCTGCATCTCGTCGGCGGTTAACGCGGGGACGGGTCTGGTCAACTTCGACAACGACCTGTCCGGCGACGGCAGCACGGCTCGCTACCAGTACGTGAACACGATCTTCGGTTTCGGCTACATCGCCCCGACGAGCGGATCCGGCGTTTCGTTCCCCAACCCGACGGCGCACTACATCACCCAGCGCCACACGAGCGGGTCGATCGGCACCGGATCGATGACGCTGGCAAGCGTGACGCTACAGGGCTCCGTGACGGCCGTGGCGACGACGGGGACCCAGCCCTTCCTGGCCGTGACCAGCTACGGAGCCGGTCATGCCGTCCAGTGGGGCAGTTACGACTGGATGTCGAACTCCGTGAAGGGTCCCATGTACGGCCTGGACGATCTCGTCTGGCGCAGCATCGTGTGGGCGGCGCGCAAGCCGTTCGCGATGCAGGGCCTCCCCCCGTTCGTGACGATGCGGGTCGACGACGTGTCCGGCAACTTCGAGTGGATCCACATCGCCAACGAGTTCGGCATCAAGCCCTGGGCCGGTCTCTTCTTCGACAACATCGGCAATACCGAGGCTGCCGACCTCTCCGCCCTCGTCCTCGCCGGCAAGGCCACGGCCGCGATCCACGCAAGGATCGCATCGTTCTTCTACTTCAACCATGGTGCGGGTGACTACGACGGCACCACGGTCGCCAACAATTTCGCCGAGGGCACCGCCTGGCACATCGCGAAGAACATTCCCATCTCGAAGTACGTAGTCCCCCACTACTACGAGTTTGGCACCAATGTCTTCCAGGGTCTGAGCAATTGGGGCGTGGAGTTCGTCGGCACACAGATGAATCCGGGCAACGGCTACGGCGCCCCGTGGGTCATGAACGGGCCCTTCCGGCTCTACGAGACCGGACGCAGCGGCAGCTACGACAACCGGCCCCAGTACTACGCCGACTTCATGACCATTCCGAATCACCCGGAGTTCAATGGGCGGTTCTTCAACTGCGTCACCGAGATCCGCGACGACGCCGACTACGAGTGGCACCCCAACCTGAGCGACGTGCCCGGAACCATCGGCAGGGGCACGCGCCAGACCGTCCGGGCGCTCGACGCCATGGCGCTCCCGACCCTCTTCACGCACTGGTGCTTCGTGGGCGGAGCCGGAGCCTGGCGCTGCTCAGGGGCTGCCAACTGGAGGGCGATCCTCGCCGGGATCACGGCCAACCTGGCGCCGTACGATCCGATCTACGTGACGATGGACGATGCCTGCCGCTACATCCGGGCCGTGCACAATTCGGACATCAGCACGGCCGCCTACGATCCCGTGCAAGACCGCATCACCGCCACCTTCACCGGGAGTACCGACGTCACCACGAAGTTCTATGTCTTCACCGGCGAAGACAACGCCGTTTCATGGGTGCTCGTCGACGTCCCGCAATTCGCTGGATCGAGCCAGGTGGCGTATACGCTCCCCGGCTCGCTGGACGTCACTCCGAGCCCGGCCAGCGTCGTCGCGGGCTCAAGTCAGCAGTTCACCGGGACCGGCTACGACGCCGGCAACAACCCGATCCCCAACCTGCACTTCACATGGAGCGTGGTGAACGGCGGCGGCGCGATCGACGCAAACGGCCTGTTCACCGCCGGGGTGACAACGGGGACCTTCACGAACACCGTGGCCGCGACGTTCGGCGCAGCCCAGGGATTCGCCACCGTGACGGTCACGGAGTGGGTTCTCGACCACTTCGACTTCGCCACCATCAGTAGCCCGAAGTACAAGAACGCCCCGTTCACTGTGACGGTCACCGCCCGCGACGGCGCAGGTAACCGCGTGCTCGGCTTCGTCGGCATGGCGACTCTGACGGACACGACCGGCACGATTACGCCCTCTTCGATCGGACCGTTCTCCGCGGGCGTCTGGAGCGGCCCGGTCACCATCGGCGCCAAGGGCACCAACGTGACCCTGACGGTGACCAGGGACAGCGTCACTGGTGTGAGCAACGCGTTCGACGTAACCACAGTGTCACAAGGCGCCACCCGCATCTGGCCCACTATGCCGGTACCCGGCACACGTCGGATCAATGACACCGTCGCCTTGGAGGTCGGAGTGAAGTTCCGCGCCGCCGTCAACGGCTACATCACCGCCCTCTGTTTCTATAAGGGCGAGGGCAATTCGGGAGTCCACGTTGGGCACCTCTGGGATGCCGCCGGCAACCTGCTCGCATCGGCCACTTTCACCAACGAGAGTTCCTCAGGGTGGCAGAAGGTTGTGCTGACCTCGCCGGTTCCGGTCCAGGCCGACAGGACCTACGTTGCGTCGTATCACACGGGCACCGGCTACGCCGCCGACCGTCCCTACTTCACCACGGGCCTCGACAGCTCGCCGCTTCGGGCCCTGGGCGACTGCGAGGATGGCGGCAACGGCGTATACAAGTACGACACCGAGTGCACGACCCCGCCCTGTTTCCCGAACCAGACCTGCCTGTCCACCAACTACTGGGTCGACGTCGAGTTCCTCGCCGTGCTGGACATCACGCCGCCCACGATCGACAGCCGCAGTCCGGCGCCGGGAGCGACCGGGGTCGCGCCCGTGACCGCGGTCACGATCGGGTTCAGCGAGCCCATGGACGTGTCGACCATCACGACCTCGAACATCCACCTGCGCGCGACCGGTGCGTCGGCCGACGTGCCGACGACCGTGAGTTACGCGGGCCTCACCGCGACCCTGACCCCGCTGGGCACGCTCGCGAGCGGCACGCTCTACCAGGTGACGGTGGACGGTAGCGTCGAGGACGCTGCGGGCAACCACATGGGCTCCGCGCAGAGTTGGACGTTCCGGGCGGCGGCGAGCGGCACGGTCTTCGAGACCACCGTGGCGGACTTCAGTGATGGCATCCAGAGCAGCACCGAGGTCGTAGCCTTCGGTGACGGGGCGGTGAAGTTGTCGGGCTTCAGCTTCAGCGATGTCTTCACGCAGCCCGACGGCCCCGCGGCCAACTGGGAGCCCTGGGTGGCGTCGGACTTCAGCGGTACGCCCACCTGGCAGGTGTCGAGCGGGGTCTATGTCCACGACCTGAACTCCGCCATGCCCAGCTACCACCCGTCGATCCTTGCGGCCTGCTGTGCGCCGGGCGGCGACTTCACGTTCTCGACGCGCACGCGGATCACGCAGGTCGGGACCAACGAGTCCGATGGGGGGGTGATCGGGTTCGTCTTTGGAGGGGGATCGCAGGCCTCTGCTCCCTACTACCTGCTCGAGTGGTGTCGGCCTTTCGGCTCGGCCGGCCCGGGGCTCGGGATCAAGAAGAAGTTCCAGGACCCGACCCGAGACTGGAGCTACATCGCGCAGAACGTCAACGCCACTCCACCCGTCATGGGACAGTGGTACGTGCTGCGCATGGTGACCTCGGGCACCCATGTCGAGGTCTATATCGACGACGCGCTGCAGCTCAGTGCCAACGTGTCTGGTTACGTGCCGGGTCGCATCGGGTTGCTTGCCTACTCGGGCTGCCGGAGCGAATACGACGACATCAGCCTCACTACGAACGGCGAGTATGCGGCGAGCGGCAGCTATGCGTCGAATGTCTTCGACGCCGGAGCGCCGGTGGACTGGCAGGCGATGTCCTGGACCAGCAACGTCCCGGCGGGCACCACGCTGGGGATGACCGTGGGCACCGGCAACACGTTGCCGCCCGACGGGTCGTGGACGGTGGCCCCGATCTCGTCGGAATCCTCGATCGGGCGGCACTCACGCTACCTCCAGTACCAGGCGGTGCTGGCCACGGCGAGTTCACTGACGAGCCCGGCGCTGTGCGACGTGCAGATCCTGTGCACGGCAGCGCTGGCGCAGACGCAGCCGCAGTTGCCGACCAAGACCTGGTTCTCGGCGCCGGCGCCGAACCCGTTCAGCCGGAAGACGACGCTGTCGTTCGCGCTGGCGCGGGGCGGAGCGGTGGAGTTGGGGGTGTACGGTATCGACGGACGGAAGGTGGCGATGCTGGTGGCGGAGAGCCGCGAGGCGGGCCAGTACCAGGTGAACTGGGACGGGCGGGACTCGGGCGGGCAGGCGTTGCGGCCGGGGATGTACTACGCACGGCTGACGACGCCGGAGGGCCGCTTCACACGGACGCTGGTGCTAATGCGGTAGCACGTTCACGTCGCCGGATTTGGAGATTTGCGGAATCAGACGTGGGGTCACTTCTGCCTTCCGGGCCTGCGCAGCCTGGTGAGCGCCGGGTGCTGCCTGAGCCCCGCCCCGCCCTACCCGATGATCCTGGATCTGAACGCCCAGGTGCACGGCCAGGGCGGTGGACTTGCCGTGCTGGCGCATCCGCACACGACTGACCACTACGATCTGCTGAGTGCCTGGCCTGGGCGCGGGGCTGGGCCGGGAGTTGCCCGTACTCGCCGCTCTGGGTGGACTCGATGCCCTTGACGTGGCCTCCTACAGCAACGAGCCGGACCTGAATGGTCCCGGACCTTCGCGACTTCGCCCGCGAGGTTCGAGCTCGACACCACGTTCCTGCTGCGCGTGCGGCAGCCGGGGTGGGTGCCTCCTGCGCGTGGATGGTCCATCCTCGCATGCCGCCCTGGCCGCGCCCCAGGCGGTGGCCTACACGAATGCGGTGCGCATGCTCCACGATCGTGTGTCGGACGGGCTCCCGGCGGCGATGGGGCGCTTGCTGGTCAGCCTCGACCGATTTGAGGCGCTGGTCACCGCGCGCTGCGATTGGCAGGTTTCCTGGCAGCGCGACACGGTGCTCGCGCGCATCCAGAGGGCGCGTAGTTTCCACTCGCAGCCGTTCCAGACCCCGCCCGCGGGCTTCGCGCTTCTGTCGCCGTCGCCCGGGGACTCCGCGGTCAGCAGCCTGCTCTGGAGCTCTGCCGTCGATCCCGACCCCGGTGACCTCGTGAGCTACGCGGTACGGATCTCCGAGGACTCGACCCTGTCGGATGGCCGGACCGAGAACACGACCGACACCGACTTGGTCGAGATCTCACTTCCGCGGGGACGCTGGTACTGGTGGCCGGTCGGCGCGTCGCGGGACCAGGGCGCGTCGTCGTCCTGACTGCGGGGACGCCGGTCTGGGATGGAAAGGAAGCCGGACGGCCGGTGCCGCCGGGCATCTACCTCGCCCGCGGTGGCCACTCGCAGCGCCTGGTGCGGATCGTGCGGCTGCGGTAGGGGATCGTCGGCCTCTCCATCCCAGGGGGCGGGCTGGCTTCCGCGCCGGGTTCCGGGCATCCTGCCCGTCCCATGGTTGCTCCCACCGGCATTCCCGCGCGCATGCGCTCGCATCACCTGTTCCCGACGTCCGACGACGTACGGCGCCTGTGGGCGCTGGCCGTGCCCGTCGTGGTGGTCCAGCTGGGCATGATGCTCATGGGGGTCGTGACCACCGTCATGGTGGGCCACGTCTCGGCCACCGACCTGGCGGCGGCGGCACTGGGCAACCTCTGCGTGGTCTGGCTGGCGCTGCTGGGCTGGGGCACCGTGATGGGCCTCGACCCGATCGTGGCGCAGGCGCACGGGGCCGGCGATCGCGAGGGCGTGGCCCGCGGGGTCCAGCGGGGCCTGGTGCTGGCCGCGGGGGTGGGCGTCGTGACCGCGCTACTGTTCCTCCCGGTGCGGCCCGTGCTCATCCTGCTGCGCCAGCCCGCGGATGTGGTGCCGCTCGCGGCGCGCTACATCGAGGTCTCGATCCCCGGGATCTTCCCGTTCTTCCTCTTCCTGGTGCTGCGCCAGAGCCTGCAGGCCATGGGACGCATGCGCGCCATCGTGGTCACCATCCTGGGCGCGAACGTGCTCAACGCCGCGCTGGGCTGGGTGCTCATCTTCGGGCACGCGGGCAGCCCGCCCCTGGGCGCGGTGGGAGCCGGCCTCGCCGCCAGCGTGAGCCGCCTGGCCATGGCGCTGGTTCTGCTCGCGCTCGCGTGGCGCGACCTGCGGCCGCTGCTGCTGCCGCTGCGACGCGAGGCGCTCGACCGGGCCGCGCTCGCGCGCATCGTGCACCTGGGGCTGCCGATCGGCCTGCAGATGCAGCTCGAGTACGGGGTCTTCGCCTTCGTGGCCCTGCTCATGGGCCGGCTCGGCACGGTGCCCATGGCGGCACACCAGATCGCCCTGACCATCGCCTCGGTGACCTTCATGGTGCCGCAGGGGATCGGTGGTGCGGCGGCGGTGCTGGTTGGTCAGGCCGTGGGGGCCGGCGACGGCGCCCGTGCGCGCCGCGCGGCGGCTGCCTCGCTCGGGGCCGGGGCTGCCTTCATGATGCTCTGTGGCCTCGCGCTCGTGACCCTGCCCGGTCCGATGGCGCGGCTCTTCACCGCCGACGCCCCGGTGCTGGCCGTGGCCATGCTGCTCCTGCCCATCGCCGGCGTGTTCCAGGTCTTCGACGGGATCCAGGTGGTCTCGATCGGCATCCTGCGCGGGGTGGGGGACACCCGTGCTCCCGTGGTCCTGAATGTGCTCGCCTTCTGGCTCATCGGGCTGCCGGTCAGCCTGTGGCTCGGCTTCGGGCTCGGTGGGGGCGCGGCCGGGTTGTGGTGGGGGCTCGTGGTCGGCCTCGTGGTCGTCGCCCTGTCCCTGTTGGCGCGTGTGCGCCAGCGGCTGCGGCGCTCACTGGCCCGGAACGTAGTGGAGGGGACTCCGGCGCCGGTCTGAGCGCCAGCCACACTCGCCTAAGTAGTGCTTGCGCAAGGGAATCCTGACGGCTAACCTGCCCTGTTTCGAGGGGCATCTGTCCGGGACGGACACGCTTCTTGTCGTCGGAGATCGCCTCGCCGGCCCCTGGTCCAGCACTCGGGGATGGATCAGCCTCGCGCCGGCCGCCTGACGCAGCTCGTTCGTATGGAGGAGCGACCATGGAGGAGCAGAAGAGCAAGTCCTACGTCCCGGCCACCTCGACCATGAGGGAAGTCTCGATCAAGGCGCTGCTGATCGGGCTGGTCATGTGCGTGGTGCTGGGCGCGGCCAACGCCTACCTCGGCTTGAAGGCGGGGATGACCATCGCGGCCACCTATCCGGCGGCCGTGATCGGCATGGCGCTGCTCAGGGTCTGGAAGGGCACGATCCTCGAGGAAAACTACGCGCGAACCGTCGGGTCGATCGGCGAGTCGGTTGCTGCGGGCGCCATCTTCACGCTCCCGGCCTTCCTGATCGCCGGCGTGTGGACGGAGTTCTGGACCCCGCAGCACTACTTCGAGGCCAGCGCGATCCTGCTGATCGGCGGCGTCCTGGGCATCCTCTTCGTCACCGTCCTGCGGCGCGTGATGGTCGAGGACAAGGAACTCCCGTTCCCCGAGTCCGTCGCGGCCGCCGAGATCCACAAGGCCGGCCAGGGCGGGCAGACCGGCGCGAAGTTCCTGTTCTGGGCGATGGGGCTCGGCGCGGTCATCCAGGCGATGCGGTCGCTGAACGTCTTCGCCTCTAGCTGGGAGAAGTTCATCTCGTTCGCCGGCAAGAAGATCACGCTGGGCAACGGCGCCTCGGTGCAGGCCGGCGGCGGCGCGCTCATGACCACGCCGGGCGTGAGCCCCGCCTACATGGGCGTGGGCTACATCATCGGGCCCAAGCTCGCCGCTCTGAACTTCACCGGCGGCCTGCTGGCCTGGGGCCTGTTCGTACCGCTCCTGCTGTACTTCGTCGGGCCGCAGCTCGCGGCCTCGCTCGAGGGCACGGGCGCCGACCTTGCCGCTCGCGACACCTGGGTGACGATGGCCAACCAGGTCTGGCGCGGCATCGTGCGCCCGATTGCCATCGGCGGCATGCTGATGAGCGCCGCCTACACGCTGTTCCGCATGCGCAAGAGCCTGGGCTCCGGCCTGTCGCGCGCCCTGGGCGACGTCAAGAAGGCGGCGATCGGCAAGCACGACGTCGTGCGCACCGATCGCGACCTGCCCTTCAACTGGGTGTTCGTCGGCATCCTGCTCTGCATGATCGCGGTCTTCGCCGTCTACCTGTACTTCACCCACCACACGACGGCGGCCCTAGTGGCCACCATCGTGATGGTTGTCGCCGGCTTCTTCTTCTCCGCCGTCTCGGGCAATCTGGTCGGGTTGATCGGCTCGAGCAACAACCCGATCAGCGGTCTGACCATCTCCACGCTCATCATCGCCGCGCTTCTGATGGTTGCGCTCGGTGTCTCCGGGATGCCCGGCGTGGCCGCGGTGCTGGGTGTGGCGGCGGTCGCCTGCGTGACGGCCGCGGTCGCCGGCGAGATGCTGCAGGACCTCAAGGTCGGGCACATCCTGGGCGGCACGCCCTGGAAGATGCAGCTCGGGGACATGCTCGGCGTGGCGCTGGCCGCGGCCGTGATGTTCATCCCGCTCGTCATCCTCAACCAGGGCGACATCGCGATGGGCGGCACCGGGCTGGGCGGCAAGGCCTACCCTGCCCCTCAGGCCAGCCTGATGGCAATCCTGGCGAACGGCATCGTCGGCCACGACATGGCCTGGCCGCTCATCATCGTCGGCATGTTGATGGCGTTTGGCTTCATCCTGGTTCAGGTGCGCAGCCCGATGCTGGTGTGCGTCGGCATGTACCTGCCGCTCGAGACCTCGTTCGCGATCTTCATCGGCGGCCTGGTCAAGGGCGTCTTCGACAGTCTCGCCAGGCGCCGCGGCTTCAACGAGGCCCAGACCGTCCGCAGCGGCAACAACGGCACGCTGCTCGCGGCCGGGCTGATCGCCGGGGAGGCGCTCATCGGGCTGCTGTTTGCCGGACTGGCGGTGGCGGAGATCAAGTACGACCAGTGGCTGCCAGGCCTGTCGGACCGGTTCCCGGCGCCCTTCGGCGTCAGCCTGCTGGTGTTCCTCGTCATCGGCTGGGTGCTGATCCGCGTGCCGCTCGTGAACGCGGGGCGGCCAGAGGATCCGGCGCCGCCGAGCGCGATGGTGTAGGGGGCCGAAGCAAGCAGCAACGAAGGATCTGCGTCGGGGGGGCGAAGGGACAGGGTGCGAGGTCGCTCGTCTCGGGGTCTCTTGGCCCCCCGTCGACTCGAGAAAGGAGCCTGGCTGTGTCGAGTGCGATCGAAGGACTGAAGCCTGCGCTGCTGTGGAAGTACTTCGCGGCGATCTCGCAGGTCCCGCGGGGCTCCAAGAACGAGGCGGCGATCACGAAGTACGTGCTGGGGGTCGCGAAGCAACTCGGGCTCGAGGCCCGGGCCGACAAGTCCGGCAACGTGGTGGCGCGCAAGCCCGCCTCGCCCGGCCGCGAACGGGTCCGTACCGTGGTGCTGCAGGGCCACCTCGACATGGTCTGCGAGAAGAACAAGGACACCGTGCACGACTTTCTCAAGGATCCCATCGTGCTGGTGCGCAAGGGCGACATGATGATGGCCGATGGCACGACGCTCGGGGCGGACAACGGCGTCGCCGTCGCGACCAGCCTCGCCATCATGGAGGACGGGAGCCTCGAGCACGGGCCGCTCGAGTTCCTGTTCACCGTGGACGAGGAGACCGGCCTGACCGGGGCGAACAACCTGGGCTCCGACTTCCTCACCGGCAAGACCCTGCTGAACCTCGATTCCGAGGAGGAGGGGGCGGTCTACGTCGGCTGCTCGGGCGGGCGGAACACGGCGGCGCGCTGGGCCCTGACGACGAACGCGGCGCCGCCGGCGGCGATGGCCGGGCTGCTGAAGATCACGGGGCTCAAGGGCGGCCACTCGGGCCTCGAGATCGGCAAGAACCGCGGCAACTCGATCAAGATCCTGGCGCGCACGCTGTTCGCGCTCTCGGAGCTGGGCGTGCGGATGTCCTCGATCGAGGGCGGCAACAAGCACAACGCCATTCCGCGCGAGGCCGAGGCGCTGGTGTTCGTGCCGAAGAAGATCTGGCCGGTAGCGCTCGAGCTGGTGGCGAAGTGCCAGGCCACCATCCGGGCCGAGCTCGGTGTCGCGGACCCCGGTCTGAACCTGACGCTGAACGAGACCAAGGGCGCGCGCCGCCGCATCGTGTTCAAGAGGGCCGTGCAGATGAAGGTGCTGCAGACGCTGGTGGCGTTGCCGCACGGCGTGATCAAGATGAGTTCCGACATCCCCGGTCTGGTCGAGACCTCAACCAACGTGGCCACCATCAGGTCCACGGCCAAGTCGATCGAGCTGGTGACCAGCCAGCGCAGCTCGGTGGCCTCGGAGATCGACGAGGTTTGCGACACGGTGCGGGTCATCCTGGAGCTGGGCGGAGCCAAGGTGAAGCAGTCGGACGGCTATCCGGGCTGGAAGCCGAACCTGGACTCCGAGATCCTCAAGGTGGCCGAGTCCACCTACCAGGCGCTCTACGGCAGGACGCCCGAGGTGAAGGCCATCCATGCCGGTCTCGAGTGCGGCATCATCGGCGAGAGATATCCCGGGATGGACATGCTCTCCCTAGGGCCGACGCTCGAGGGCGTGCACTCGCCGGACGAGAAGATGCACATCAGCACCGTCGAGAAGTACTGGGACTTCCTGATGGGCATCCTGAAGAACGTGAAGTAACGGGGTTCGATGCGTGGTCTGCGGCCAGGGTCAGGTCCGACCCGGGCCGGCCGCGCGAAGGCGCGGCGCGGGACGGGGCGGGCCCGTGCCTGAGTCCCGGACCGCCAAGCGGAGCGTGTGTGATAACGCGGAGCCCTGCGTGGCTCGGAACCCTCGTCTTCTCCGTCGTGCTGACGCTGCCCGTGGCAGGGGTTCGTCCCGCGGCGCCGCCGGCTCCGTCCTCCGAGGGGCTCCTCGCCGCCCGTGCGGACTATCCGGCCCACTGGTGGGCGGCGGTCTCGCCGGAAGGGGCACCCGCCTGGGAGGTCCTGCCGCAGGCGGCCGGGCCCGGTGAGGTGATCGTCTCGAAGCGCCACGAGCTGGGCCTGCTCTCCAACTTCGCGCCGACTCCGTTCACTTTCCGCGGCCTGCGCTACGCCAGCCTCGAGGGCTTCTGGCAGATGATGCTCTACCCCGAGGGCCCGGACGATCCGCGGGCGCGCTTTCCCGGCGTCGCATGGGCATTCACGCGCGACTCGGTGGCGCGCATGACCGCCTTCGCGGCAAAGGGCGCGGGCACGCTGGCCGAGCAGAACATGCAGCGAATGGGGATCGACTGGGTGACGTTCGAGGGCCGCCGCTTCGCCTACCGCTCCGCCCGGCCCGGCAGGCACTACCGGCTCATCGTGGCGGCCATGCGCGAGAAGGTGCGGCAGAACCCCGAGGTGAGGCAGGCCCTGCTCGCGACCGGCGATCTGGTTCTCCGGCCCGACCACAACGAGGAAGCCGGGGCCTGTCCCGAGTGGCGCTACTGCGATATCCTGATGCGCCTGCGCGCGGAGCTGCGGCGCGCGGAGCGGTAGGCGTGTCCCATCGCGCGTGAGCGCGGAGGGGCGTGAGCGCGGAGGGGCGTGACATGCGGCGCGGCGACGCCCGCATACAAGATCTGCGAGGTTGCCGGATGGCAGCGCCCCTCGAGTATCTCGACCCGGCTTCTTGGCTGGTGATCCTGGTCACACTCATCCTCTTCGTGGTGGCCGTCTTCATCAAGGGCGTGGGCCACGGCCTGATGCTCGAGGCCGGCGTGTTCCTGGTGTCGGTGAAGCTGATCGTGATGGTGTACGGGAGCAGCGTTGCGGCCCGGCGTCTGAGCGAGGAACTGACGGAGATCCGCGCGCCCCTGTCGAGGCTCGAGGGTGCGATCCGGGCCGGCCGGGTGATCGAGCCCCTGCCGCCCGCTTCGCGGTAGTCGCTGCCGCGGGTCCGGACCCGGAGTGGATCGCCCGCCGTACCCGTCGTCCGCCGGCGGGCGCAGGGCTCGGAAGGAGGATCCGGGTTGAGAAAAGGACGTATCGAAGCGTTCAGTGACGGCGTGATCGCCATCCTCATCACCATCATGGTGCTGGAGTTGAAGGTGCCCACGGGGGCCGGACTCGGCGCGCTCCAGCCCCTGGTCCCCATCCTGCTGAGCTACCTGCTCAGCTTCGTCATCCTCGGCATCTACTGGAACAACCACCATCACCTGCTGCAGATCGTCGATTCCGTGGATGGGCGCGTCCTCTGGGCGAATCTGCACCTGCTGTTCTGGCTCTCGCTGATCCCGTTCGCGACCCACTGGATGGGCGAGAACCGCTTCGCCGCCCTGCCGGTGGCCGTGTACGGGGCCGTGCTGCTACTGGCGGCGATCGCCTACTTCATCCTGACGCGGATCCTGCTCACCCTCCATGCCCGCGACTCCGTCCTCGCCACCGCCCTCGGCAGGGACTCCAAGGGCACGATCTCCCTGGTCGTCTACCTGGCGGCGATCCCGCTGTCCTTCGTGGACCCGCGGCTGGCTCTCGCGCTCTACGTCCTCGTCGCGGTGATGTGGCTCGTGCCGGACCGACGCATCGAGAGGACGCTGGCCAGGTGAAGCGCGCACGCTGGCGCGATTCGCTCCCCTCGCGCCCCTGCTGTAACGTGGCCTCGTCGGACCGCGTGCCGTTGTGGCCGGCGTCCGGGGCCCGCGCGAAACCACTGTCCGGAGGCTCACCGTGATCCAGGGCATCGCGGGGTTCTTTCGCTCGCTGCGCGAATATCACGCGTCCTTCTGGACGGCGAACCTCTCGGAGTTGTTCGAGCGCGTCGCGTTCTACGGGATGACGACCATCCTGGTCCTCTTCCTGACGAAGTCGCGGGGGTTCCCGAATTCCACGGCCATCGTCGTCGGGGGCTACTTCGGGCTCTTCACCTACGGGCTCGCGGCCGTCTCGGGCTTTCTCGCCGACCTGCTGGGCTACCGCCGGGCGATGCTCACGGCCTACACGCTGCTCGCGGCGGGCTACTTCCTGGTGGTGACCGTGCACGGCACCGTGCCCATCCTGGGCGCGCTGTTCCTGATCGCGCTCGGCGCCTCGCTCATCAAACCCTCGATCACCGGCACGGTGCAGAAGGTCTGCACCGAGCCGCAGAGGGCGCTCGGCTTCTCGATCTACTACACGCTGGTGAACATCGGCGGGTTCGTCGGTCCCAACCTGGGCGGGCAGATCCGCGACCGATTGGGGGTGGAGCCGGTCTTCTACTGCAGCGCGGCCGCGGTCGTCCTGGCCTTCCTGCTCGTGTTGGTCGCGTTCCGCGAGCCGGCGGCTGTGGCCGGTACCGAGGCCCGCAAGAGTTTCGGCGCGTTCCTCCGGGACTTCGGCCGCGTGCTGATGAACGGGCCGCTGATGGCGCTGGTGCTGCTGGTCGCCGGATTCTGGAGCATGTTCTTCCAGTTCTACGGGCCGCTGCCGCTCTACCTGACCGACGACCTGCGCGTCTCGAGCGGCGCACTGGGGTTCGTGGTCTCGCTCGACGCGCTGGCGATCGTCTGCCTGCAGGTGGTGGTCGGCTACTTCGTCCGCGATCTCGTGGCGGGGCGGGCCATCTTCCTCGCCGCCCTGGTCGCCGCGGCGGGCATCGCCTTCGTCGGCGTGGCTCCCTCGATCTGGATCGTGGGGATCGGGATCCTGATCTTCTCCGTGGGCGAGATGATCTACTCGGCCCACTTCTACCGCTACCTCGGCAGCATCGCGCCGCCCGACCAGGTCGGCATGTACATGGGCTTCGCGTTCCTGCCGATCGCGCTGGGCTACTTCCTGGCGGGGCTGATCGGCGGGCCGGTGTACGACTTCTGCAGGAACACGCTCCACCAGCCGCAGCTGATGTGGTTCGTCTTCGCGGCGGTCGGCGTGGCCTCGGCCTTCGGCCTGCTGCTGATGACCGCGCTGCTCCGGGGCGGGACTGGCGCTCGTCCGTCGGCGTCCGGATCCGGGGTGGCCTGAGTCGCACCCGCTGGACCGCATCTTCAATCCCCTGGGAATCCCCCGCGGGGTTTCTGCTACGTTCACCCCCCGGCGGCGCCGGTGACGGTCGCGTGGCGGGGCGTTCTCCACCCATTCCGAGAGGTCCGACATGGAAGGAAACCGCTTGCGGGCGTCGCTGTGCAGCCTGGCCTTCGGGCTCGCGCTGCTGGCGGAAGTCGCCGCGCCGCGCGCGCTCTGTGCCGCTGCCGTGCTGAGCGTTCCCCACACCAACTTCACGCTGCCCAACGGGCTCAAGGTCATCCTGCACGAGGACCACGCTCTGCCCATCGTCAGCGCGAACATCTGGTACCGCGTGGGGTCCGGCGACGAGAAACCGGGGCGGACCGGCTTCGCCCACCTGTTCGAGCACATGATGTTCATGGGCTCGCAGAACGTGCCGACGGGGGACTTCGACCGGCTGCTCGAGGCCGCCGGGGCCGACAACAACGGCTCCACCAACGAGGACCGCACCAACTACTACGAGGACGGCCCCTCGAACTCCCTTCCGCTCATGCTCTACCTGGACTCGGACCGCATGGGCTTCCTGACGAGCGAGATCACCGCGGAGAATGTCGAGCTGCAGAAGGGCGTGGTGCAGAACGAGCGCCGGCAGTCCTACGAGAACCGGCCGTACGGGCTCGCGGAGGAGAACATCCTGAAGCGCCTCTATCCGCCCGAGCATCCCTACCACTGGCCGGTCATCGGCTCCATGGCCGACCTGCAGGCCGCCTCGCTCGAGGACGTGCAGGGCTTCTTCCGCTCCTACTACACGCCCAGCAACGCGGTGCTGGTGATTGCCGGCGACATCGACCCGGCCCAGACCCGCCGGCAGGTGGAGCACTGGTTCGGGGACATCGCGCGCGGGCCCGAGGTGGTGCGCCGTCCGCCGCCGCCGGTGAAGCTCGAAACCGACGTGTTCGGTGTGCTGGAGGACCGGGTGCAGTTGCCGCGCGTCTACGACGTGTGGCACTCGGGGCGCCTCTTCGGCCCGGATGACGCGGCCCTCGACGTCATGAGCCAGATCCTGGGCGGCGGCAAGTCATCGCGCCTCTACCGGCGGCTGGTCTACGAGCTGCAGATCGCCAACCAGGTCGCGGTCTACAACGACGCCGGCCGCAGGGACGGCAAGCTGGTGATGTTCGCCACCGCGACGCCCGGCCACGCGCTCGACGAGCTTCAGCGGGTGATCGACGAGGAGCTGGCGCGGTTCGCGCAGACCGGTCCGACCGGGCGCGAGCTGCAGCGGGTCAAGAACGGCACCGAGGCGCAGTTCCTCGACGGCATGCAGCAGGTGGGCGGTTTCACCGGCAAGGCGAACCAGCTCAACTACTACGACTACTTCGCCGGCACGCCTGACTACTTTGCCCAGGACCTCGAGCGCTATCAGAAGCTGACCGCTGCCGACATCCAGCGCGTGGCCCGGGAGTATGTGGCCGGTGCGTACCGGGTGGTGCTCAGCGTCGTTCCGCAGGGCAGGACGGAGCTGGCGGTGACGGAAGGGAGGAAGCCATGAACTCGCTCGTCACGAAGATCGTGCGGCGCGCCATGTCCGCGTGCATCGGGCTCGCGCTGGTCGCGGGAGCGGGCCTCGCGGCGGACGCCCCCCTCGACCGCACGAAGCCCCCGGTGCTCGGCCCGCTCAAGCCGCTCAAGCTGCCCGTGGCGCAGACCCAGACGCTCGCCAACGGGCTCCAGCTGGCGGTCGTCGAGATGCACAGGGTCCCGGTCGTGGACTGCGTGCTGCTGGTGCGGGCCGGCGCGGCCTACGACCCACCGGAGAGCCCCGGGCTGGCGACTTTTGTCGCGAACATGCTCGATGAGGGCGCCGGCAAACGCAGCGCGCTGGAGATCTCCGAGGAGGCCGACTTCCTCGGCGCCCAGTTCAACACCGTCGCCGGCATGGACAACGCGCAGGTCTACCTGCACGTGCCCAGGGCGCGCCTGGCGGAGGCGCTCGACCTGATGGCCGACGTCGCGCTGCGGCCGGCGTTCCCCGACTCGGAGATCGTCCGGCAGCGGGAGTTGCGGAAGAACAACATCCTCCAACTGCGCGACCAGCCCACGGCCATGGCGCCCCTGGCGTTCCACGCCATACTCTTCGGCGTGGGGCACCCGTACGGGCACCCGCAGGGCGGGACCGATGTCTCGACGGCCGCGCTGGACCGCGCCCGGGTCACGCGCTTCCACGAGGCCCACTACCGTCCCGGAAACGCGAAGCTGCTGTTCGTGGGGGACATCACGCCGGCCGAGGCCCGCACGCTCGCCGAGGCCCGCTTCGGGGGCTGGGCGAAGGGTGCGGTGCCCGCCCCGCCGGCGAGCGTGGTCCCGGCCCCGGCCGCACGCACGTTCTACCTGGTGGATAAGCCGGGCGCGCCGCAGTCGGTCATCCTGATCGGCAACCTCGGCGTGCCGCGCTCCACGCCGGACTACTACGCGCTGCGGGTGATGAACAACCTGCTGGGCGGCTCGTTCACCTCGCGGCTCAACCAGAACCTGCGCGAGCTGCACGGCTACACCTACGGCGTGCGGACGTCCTTCGACATGTACCGGCAGGCCGGACCGTTCCGGGCCACGTCCTCGGTGCACACGGCGAAGACCGACAGCGCGCTGATCGAGTTCTTCCGGGAGCTGCGCCGCGTCCGTGACGAGCCGGTGCCCGGGGAGGAGCTGGCCAAGTCGAAGGCCTACATCGCACTCGGCCTGCCGGGTGAGTTCGAGACCACGCAGGGGGCGGCCGGCCGGTTCCTCGACCTGCTTGCCTACGATCTCCCGCTGGACTCCTACGACTCGTTCATCGACGGGATCGAGGCCGTGACGGCCGAGGACGTGCAGCGGGTGGCGCGGCAGTACATCACCCCGGACCAGTCCGTGATCGTGGTCGTGGGTGACCGCAGCCAGATCGAAGCCGGGATCCAGGCCCTGAACGAGGGCCCGGTCGAGCCGCGTGACCTGTGGGGGCAGCCGGCGCCGTAGCGCGGGAGAGCCCGCAGCGAAGACGACGGCCCGGCGTGGAGGAAGCTCGCCGGGCCGTGTTCGTAGCGCGCGGTGACGACGAACAGGTAGTCGGGGTGGATCGATCCTGCTACCCGTTGGCCTGAATGTAACCGATGAGCGAACCGACAAAGCGCTTGAAGCTCAACTCTTCGACCGGCTCGGTGCAGACGCCCTTCGGGCCGCGGTCTCGCGAAGACATAAGAAAGCACGCGCCGTGGTAGAGCTTCTCCTTGATGAGACGCTCGCAGAACAACTCGTAACGACGCTGGTAGGATGCGCCCTTGAACTCCGGGAATACCGGAAAGTGGGGTTCCGGAGATGCTACGGACTTCGTTGATGCGTCTGCCTCCTCGAGCAGAAAGAGATACCCCATCCAGGGCGCCGGTAGCCGCTGGAACTTTCCCTTTTCGTAGGCCCGCCAGAGGTCCACCGCGTTGCCGAGGGCTTCTTCGGTCCGGTTGTTGAAATTGTTCCCGAACGACCCGACCTGTGACTTGAATTCGAGGCAGGCGAGCAGCTTGCCGGCTCGGACGACGATCAGATCCCACTGCTTGGCTGGTCGGAAGTACCCGGGCAACTCCATCCGTGTCCTGGTGTGGATACAGGCTTCGTCCACGCCCGATTCGTTCAGCAGGTCACGAACCAGCTTGATGAGCCCGTCCATTTGTGCGCCGCCGGTCACCTGGCTCCGCGCGCCCTGATCCCTGGCTCCGCGCTGGCCCTGTGCTGCGCCTTGCTCTCTTCGCACGGTCCAGAACGACCGGATTGCTCTGGCCAGACGCTGCTGGAGCTCCATGCCTCGCTCTCCTGGGATCTACGACAGAGATGGTGGCGGTACTGAAGAGGTCCGACGTTTCGCGTGCGATTCGCTCGTGCGCGAGGTCGAGATAGTGCGGGTCAATCTCCACGCCGATGCTGCTGCGTCCCCAGCGCATCGCAGCGATGGTCGTCGTCCCACTGCCGAGGAAGGGGTCGAGCACCGTGTCTCCGACGAAACTGAACATGCGCACGAGTCGTTCGGCCAATTCCTCCGGATAAGGAGCGGGGTGTTGTCGGGTCGAGACGCCGGTCAGTTCGCTCCAGACTTGCTGAAACCACTTCTGATGATTGTCACCAGAAATGACCGACAGCACGCGAGCCGCGAGCGAAGGGCTCCGATAGCCACCCGGCTTGCGCTGCATCAGGATGAACTCGATGTCGTTCTTGATGACGGCATTCGGCTCGAAGGGCTTGCCGAGGAACCCCTTCGCACCTCCTGCCTCGTAGACCGCGTTGGCGATCTTGTACCAGATAATCGGTGCGACGTTGTCATAGCCAATGTGCCGGCAGCGTTCCTGAATCGACGCATGCAATGGCACGACGGTGTGCCGTCCCCCGTTCTGCCTGCGCGAAAGGCAGACATCGCCCACGACGATGATGAGCCGTCCACCAGGGACAAGGACACGGTGGCAATGCCGCCATACTCCGTCGAGTTCGTCGAGGAACGTTTCATAGTCCTCAACGTGTCCGAGTTGCCCGCTGGTGCGACGGTACTCTTTCAGCGTCCAGTAGGGCGGTGACGTGACGACCAGGTGCACGCTCTCGTCGGGGATGGCGGAGAGGTCGCGGGCGTCCCCGAGCCGGAGCGTGTGTTGGGTTGGCACCCCTCGAACGGCCTGCTGAATCATCGCAATGAGCTGCGGATCCTTCGCGATGCGGGGCAGGTCGGTCTGATGGTTCCGAAGCTTCCGGATGCTCTTGGGAACATACTCTATGAGGTCCGGGATGCTGGCGACGTCCATGTTCCCTTTCTCTGAGGGCATGTGGTCGGGGGTCTTCTTCTCTGGTCGCGTGAATCTACCTTCTTCGACGGCCAGAGGGGTAGCGCGTTCAGAACCGCACTGCGAGCGGCCCGTCCGACGACCACCGCCTTGCGCATCCCGACCGCACGAAGGCCCTGCCGCGCCGGCCGCAGGGCCCCCACGCAGAAGCCGCCCGCTACATCCCGTACTTCTCGATGATCTGCTGCTTGTTCAGGCCGAGGATGCCGTACCTGGCGCCGACCTTCTTGAACGCCGCGATGCCCTTGTCGAGGTGGTGCCGCTCGTGCGCGGCCGAGAGCTGCGTGCGGATGCGCGCCTGCGCCTTGGCCACGACGGGGAAGAAGAAGCCCACGACGAAGATGCCCTCGGCGAACAGGTCGCGCGCCATGTCCTGGGCGAGCCTGGCGTTGTAGAGCATCACCGGCACGATCGGGCTCTCGCCGTGCTTGATGTCGAAGCCGGCCTCGCCGAGCAGCCCGCGCCAGTAGGTGGTGTTCCACTCGAGCTTGTCGCGCCGCTCGGTGGTGGCCGAGATCAGGTCCAGCACCTTGAGCGCACCCTCGACGATTACGGGTGCAACGGTGTTCGAGAACAGGTAGGGCCGCGCCCGCTGGCGGCACATCTCCACCAGCTCGCGCCGGCCGCTCACGCAGCCGCCGGAGGCCCCGCCGAGGGCCTTGCCGAGCGTGGTGGTGATGACGTCGATCCGGCCGACCACGCCGCAGTGCTCGTGCGTGCCGCGGCCGGTCCTGCCGATGAATCCCGAGGAGTGCGAGTCGTCCACGAACACCATGGCGTCGTGCTTCTCGGCCAGGGCGACGATCCCGTCGAGCTTCGCGATGTCGCCGTCCATCGAGAAGACGCCGTCGGTGATGACCATGCGGAAGCGCCTATCCTGGTGCTCGATCAGCTTCTCCTCCAGGTGGGCCAGGTCGGAGTGCTTGTAAGTGTCCGTCATGGCCTTGCACAACCGCATGCCGTCCACGATCGAGGCGTGCACGAGCCGGTCGGAGATCATCACGTCCTGCTCGCCCAGGATGGCCTCGAACACGCCGGCGTTGGCGTCCATGCAGGAGGGGAAGAGCAGCGTGTCCTCGGTGCCGAGGAACACGGTCAGCTTCTGCTCGAGCTCGCGGTGGATGTCCTGGGTGCCGCAGATGAAGCGCACCGACGACATGCCGTAGCCGCGGTGGTCGAGCCCCCGGTGCGCGGCCGCCACGACCTCGGGGTGGCTCGAGAGACCGAGATAGTTGTTCGCGCACAGGTTGATGACCTTGTGGCCGCCGCTGCCGGCCGGGAACTCGACCTCGATGTCGGCGCCCTGCGGCGAGTGGATGAAGCGCTCCTCCTTGAACAAGCCCTGGTCGCGCAGGCCCTTCAGTTCGGCCTGGTAGTGCTCGCGGACCCTGTCCGCATACCCCACGGCTCAGCCCTTCTGCTGGAAGCGGCTGACCAGCGCGGCGATGTTGTTGACGTTGTCGAAGGCCTGCGGGCTGGCATCGGCGTCGGGGATCTTGATGGCGTACTTCCGCTCCAGGAAGCGCTTGAGCGAGACCATCGAGAAGGAGTCCACGATGCCGCCGGTGATGAGCGGCGAGGCTTCGTCGATGACGCGGTCGTCGTCCTCCTCGAGGTACTCCTTCTTCAGGTAGTCGAGGATCGTCTGCTTGAGCTCGTCCATGGGTCTCTCCTGTGGGTTCCGGACTGCGGCCCGCGGGTCGGTGCGTTCAGTCGTCCATCACGGTCGAGATGTCGCCGATCGGCTCGCCCCACTCCTGGGCCCGCAGGATGCGGCGCACGATCTTGCCGCTGCGGGTCTTGGGGAGGGCGTCCACGAACTCGATCTCCTGGGGCATGGCCAGCGACGAGAGCCGCTTGCGGACGAAGTTCATGATCTCCAACTCGAGGTTCTCGTCCGCCTGGAAGGACGGCTTCACGACGACGAAGGCCTTCACCACCTCCATGTTCACCGGGTCGGGCTTGGCGACCGCAGCCGATTCGGCCACCGCCGGGTGCTCGAGCAGCGCCGACTCGATCTCGAACGGGCCGACCAGGTGGCCGCCGGTGTTGATGACGTCGTCGTCGCGCCCCACGAACCAGAAGTAGCCGTCGGCGTCGATGCTGGCGCGGTCGCCCGTCAGGTACCAGCCGTTCTTGAACTTGCTCTCGTAGGCGGCTGGGTTCTGCCAGTACGAGCGCATCATCGAAGGCCAGCCGGGCTTGAGCGCGATCAGGCCGACGCTGCCCTGCTGGTCCACGGGCTCGTGGCTGCGCGGATCGAGCACCGTGGCGGTGATGCCGGGAAAGGGCTTGCCCATCGAGCCGGGCTTGATCGGCATGCCGGGGAAGTTGGTGACGGCCATGCAGCCGGTCTCGGTCTGCCAGTACGTGTCGTGGAACATGATGCCGAAAGCCTCCTTCGACCACAGCACGGCCTCGGCGTTGAGTGGCTCGCCCACGCTCGCCAGGTGGCGCAGCGCGGAGAGGTCGAACCTGCGCACGACCTCGGTGCCCTCGCGCATCAGCAGCCGGATGGCGGTGGGGGCGGAGTACCAGACGGAGACGCGGTGCTTCTGCATGAAGGCGTACCAGCGCTCGGCGATGAAGCCCGAGTCGAGCACGACCTGCGTCACGCCGTTGGCCCAGGGGCCGATGATTCCGTACGAGGTGCCGGTGACCCAGCCGGGATCGGCGTTGCACCAGTAGACGTCGTCCGGCCGCAGGTCGAGCACCCACTTGCTGGTCAGGTACTGCGAGACCAGCGAGGAGTGCACGTGCAGGGCGCCCTTGGGCTGGCCGGTGGTGCCCGAGGTGTAGTGCAGCACCGAGGGCGTCTCGGCCAGGGAGGGGTAGACCTCGAACGACTCGATCCGCGGCTCCCGGTCCAGCGCCAGCGGCATCTCGCGCGCCTGCAGGGGCGGGCCCTCGGCGCCGTCCACCACGATGATGTGGCGCAGCCCGGGCAGCGAGTCGCGGATCTTGCGGACCTTGGCCACGTGCTTGCGCTGCGTCAGGATGGCCGCGGTCTGCGCGTCGTCGAGGCGCGTGTGCAACGACTCGTCGCCGAACGCGGAGAACAGCGGCTGGACGATCCCGCCCATCTTGAGCACGCCGAGGAAGCCGAGGTAGAGCTCGGGGATGCGGTCCATGAACAGGCAGATGCGCTCGCCGGGCTGCAGCCCCAGCCGCTGCAGATGGGCTGCGATGGTGTTGGAGAGCACGCGCAGGTCGTCGTAGGTGTAGGTGCGCGCGTCGCCCTGGGCGCCCTCCCAGATGAGGGCGGGCTTCGCGGCCGACCCGAGCTGGCAGATCCGATCGCTGCAGTACCAGCCGATGTTGATGGGATCGCCGCGGCGCCAGCCCAGTTCCTTCTCGGCGATCGCCCAGTCGAACTGCTTCAGCCGCTCCTCGTACGAGATCGCGTTGGTCATGCGCCGCGCCCTCTCTCCTGCGGTCCGGTGACGGGGGATGACCCGGAGGATTCGAGGACCACGGCGGCGGCCGCCAGATCCCGCGTGTGCGTGAGTGAGACGAACAGCCCGCAGGCGCAGCGGGCCCCGGCCCGCGCCGCGAGCCGGCCGTGCAGGGTGAGGCGCGGTGCGCCCGATGGCGCCCGCCGCACTTCGACCTCGCGCCACGAGGCGCCGTCGCGAGCCTCGGTGCCCAGCGCCTTGAACGCGGCCTCCTTGGCTGCGAAACGCGCGGCGTAGTGCTGCGCCGGGAAGCGCTCGGCCTCGCAATCGGCGATCTCGCCGGCGGTGAAGAGCCCGGCGGCGAAGCCCTGCGGGTCACGCCGCAGCTCCCGCTCCATGCGCGCCACCTCGAGCACGTCCACGCCGATCCCGACGATCATCGCTCTCCGGTCCCGGCGTTCGCCGGGGCCCGCCTGCGGGTCTTGGAATGGGCCTCACACGACCGGCCGGCTGCGGACAGACGGGCGGGTCGGCCGGACATGGTGGCCCGGCCTCGCGGGGGAGTCAAACCGGCATCGGCCGCGCCGGGACTTGCGTCGGACGACGCCGGGCGCGCGCCCGAAGAATGCCCTTCTCACGCAGCCGCCGGCTTCCTAGAATGGGGGCGATGCCAGCGAACCTGACGCCCCAGTACCGGGAAGCCGAGGAGCGCTTCCGCGAGGCCGCGACCCACGAAGAGAAACGGGTCGCGCTGCACGAGATGATGGCGCTCCTGCCCAAGCACAAGGGCACGGAGAAGCTGCAGGCCGACCTCCGTCGCCGCCTGGCGAAGCTCGAGGAGGAAGCCGGGCGCGGCGCGAAGGGCGGCGCCCGTCGGGTGGATCCCGGGCACGTGCGCCGCGAGGGTGCGGGGCAGTGGGTCCTGATCGGCCCGCCGAACGCCGGCAAGTCGGCGCTGCTCGCCGCCCTCACCCACGCGCATCCCGAGGTGGCGCCGTATCCGTTCACCACGCACGCCCCGCAGCCGGGCATGATGCCGTTCGAGGACGTGCAGGTGCAGCTGGTGGACACGCCGGCCGTGGCCGCGGCGCACGCCGAACCCTATATGGCGAACCTGGTGCGCAACGCGGACGGCGTGCTCGTGGTGCTCGACCCGACAGCCGACGACCTGGCGGAGTCGCTGACCGCCTGCCGGGGACTACTCGAGCGCGGGCGTGTGTGGCCTCGGGAGAAACCGCTGCCGCCCGACGCCTCGCCGCTCCTGGTGGTGCGTCCGGTCCACGTCGTGCTCAACAAGGCCGACCTCGACGGCGACGGCACGTTCGCGACCCTGGCGCGCGAGTCGGTCGGTGAGGAGCTGCCTGGATTCACCGTCTCGGCCGAGCACGGTCATGGGCTCGAGGCGTTGCGCAGGCGGCTCTTCGCCGACCTCTGCCGCATCCGCATCTACGCCAAGGAGCCGGGCAAGAAGCCGGACTTCGCGCGGCCCTTCGTGCTGAAGGACGGCGCGACGGTCCACGACCTGGCCCGGGTCGTCCACAAGGACATCGCCGAGCACCTCCGCTTCGCGCGCATCTGGGGCCATGCGCGCTTCGACGGCCAGCAGGTGGACCGCGACCACGTGCTGGCCGACCGGGACGTCGTCGAGCTGCACGCCTGAGGCTGAGCGGTGCTCGGCACCGGGTCCGCCCGTTGTGCTCTGAAGATTGTGTCCGCTGAGCCGTAAGCCCTTGGACGCTCAGCACCTGTCCCGCCCTATGCCGGCCTGGGGCCTAACCCGTTGCCGCGAGGGCCCGGGCGCCGAACCAGGCACAATCATCAGAGCACAACCGACATGATCTTCAGATACAACCTTCAAGTCCCGGTTGGCAGCGGCCGATACCGGACTCGATTGATCCTGCGCGGGCCTCCGTGGCAACCG
>Ga0315273_10001632_pt1 | contig 25679 bp, 8 predicted proteins | sample YL17G02_0_MG_FD_205753 | JGI IMG/M metagenome (GOLD analysis project Ga0315273, IMG submission 205753) | Sediment microbial communities from Yellowstone Lake, YNP, Wyoming, USA - YL17G02_0 | ecosystem: Environmental > Aquatic > Freshwater > Lake > Sediment | place: USA: Wyoming | collected... | reverse complement strand
TTCCTTGCCCAGTTCAGCGGTCAGCAGGTCGGCCAGACCGGATTCCTGGACCTGCGGCGTCGCGAGGATCGCCCAACGGTTGAGCGCGGGCGCCTCGGCGTACGCGCCGGTGCCGCACGCCCAAACGGCAGTGAATATCAGCCAAGCCCGTATTCGCATAGCAGATCCTCTCCGCTCGAACGCACCTTCGCGGCTACGCCGCATCGTTGTTCGCCAAGCTCCCGCAAACTACGGAACACCGACGGCCCAGACCGCGCGACTACTGGACTCCCTTGATGTACCAGTCGCGTGCTCCGTACGGGTAGTTCTCCACTGCGTAACGAAACGCGCGGTCGCTCGATTCGATGGCGGCCCGCAATGCTTCCAGGTGATCCGCAGACACGCGCCCTTCCTTGTTCTGCTTCGGCGCTTCCGCTAGATCGATCCGTGCGGCCTCCACTTCACCCAGCGCCAGCTTGGCCGCGGCGCGGAAGACCAGGTAGCTCTCGTCGCAGGCCCCCGCACGTTGTCTCGCTTCTGCTTCCCAGCGGTTACACACGGTGACCGTCTGCTGGAAATTGCCCTGTTCGTAGGCCGAGAGCGCAGCGTCATAGGCGGCCGCCTCAGCGATATACCATTCGCCTTGGTCAGCTGCGAACGGAAGCCTGATTGCGTCTCCCCACCGATCGTAATGCTCGCTGTTGCTGTGTGGGTCATTGAAGAGCCACCAAGCTGCGTACGTGGCGTGGGCCTGCTTGGCCCAGTTCTCACTTCTCTCGAACCGGGCCAGCCCGGCACGCCGTTTGCGCTCGATGTCGGCCAGCGCGTTGCGTGGCTGGAAGATGCGGGGCATGGCCGTAGCCCACGCGATCGCCGCCGCGCGGGCCTCGTCGAGACGGTTCCGGTCATACAAGTACGAGACCTTGGCCTTGTACTGAACCAGATCGTTCGGGGCCCGCGCGATCCGCCGGTCAAATTCGGCAACCGCGCGCCGCACCTGCTCGTCTTCCGAAACGTTGGATGGTGGGGCTGGCGGAGCGCCCGATAGCTGAACGTACGCCCCGCTCATGTTGACAAACCAGCCCTGATCTTCACCACCAAAGACATACGCCAGTAGGACCGGCCGCCGGCCGCGTGCCCGCGACTGCCCGCCGACAGTGGTCTTCAGGACGCAATCGCCATCGATGTTCCAAGTGTAAGTCCAGGCAGCCTCCGGCTTGGTCGCCAAGTACTCGGGAACGAGCTCACTCAAGCTCTGAGGCCACAGGCCGTGTGCTTGCTCAAACGCGTGGATGGCGGTGACGATGGGCGCGCCCTTCTCGACCCAGGCCGCGTGCGGTTCTTTGTCTTGGCCACCCGCCAGCTCGGGGGCAAGCACCACGAGCGAAGCAACCAACCCGGCCTGCACGTATCGACTGCGGAGCACGATGTGGGACGGAAAGCGTCTCAAGCTGGGTCTTCTAGGCATCGTCAGCTCCGGTCCATGGCAGCAGTTTCGCGCACTGCGCCACGCGACAGTCACGGTCATCGAGGCGCGGGACGCGAGCTCGTGTCGGGCCCCGACGTCAGCACCCCGAGGTCTATGGGTCCATCGTTGCCGGGCGCGGGCGGAGGCACGGTCACCTTGGAATCGACGATGATGGTTGGTGGTGAGCCGCGCGTGTAGATGTACACGTAGTACATGCCCGGCGCGACATCGTCGGCCAGAAACACTCCATCCGGTTCGATCTGAAGCGGATACCAGCGGAGTTCCTGCTCGGCGCGCGCCGTCTCGGCGCGTGCGTGCGACGGTTGCTGTGCGGCGGGGACTTCGTTGAGGTGTCCGACCAGGGCGGTGCCTTCGGTCTTGCCGTGCCCGGCCGCTCCAGGTGAGACCACCACCCGGCCGATGACCGGACGTCCTTCGGGCCGGATCTCGACGTGGGTGGTCTGGCCACCCGCGACCCGAACAAGGACCTTGTTGCTGCTGTGCGTCGACCCCTCCTGTGTGACGTCGCGCGTGATCAGATGCTCACCCTCGGGGACGCGCTCGAATACGAACAGCCCGCCCTCTCCGCTAGTTGTCGAACCGCCCATCGAGACACATGGCGCATGCCAGTCGATCGCCTTGCTTGGCCAGGTCCAGGAGACGCTCTCACCGGCTCCACCCTTACGCCCGACCCTGCAAACGCCTTCGATCCGGCCCCACGGGCGGATCACCAGTCGATGATCCACGGCAGACTGCTCGTTGCTGACCTCGGCGTAGCCGTTTGCACTGGCGACGACCAACAGAAAGCCCTCCGGCTGCGCGGGAAAAGCGAACTGGCCCTTCTCGTCGCTCGTTGTACTGGCCAAGCCCTCCCAGCCAAACTGGAGGCCGCTGAGCATCGGGTGCTGATCCGGGGCCACGAGCACCACCTCGACGCGTGAGGCGGGCGTGCCGTCGGGCAGCTGCACGATCCCCGTCGGCCCTTCGCCGCGCGCGAGCGCGACGTTGAGTTCAACCTGACCCTCACTGCCGGCCGACACCTTGTGTATCTGCGGGATGTAGCCGTCTGCTTCGAACCAGAAATGCACATCCTTGTCAGACTTCAGCGGCAACCGATAGGCGCCTTCGCTGAAGCGCTCGACGATTGGCTTGCCGGCGCCCGAAGGACGAAGTCGCTCCCGCAATTCCGCATACCGCAGCGTGAAACCAGGGAGCGGCTTGGTGGTTTCAGCGTCGCTGACCGTGCCCGAGATCACGCGCCGGCCCACTGGCTGGAGTCGAATCACACATTCAGTGCTGAGGTCGCTTGGGGCCGGGGCGGACGCCGTTCCGTATCCCGGTTTGCTTGCAGAGAGCAAAACGGCGGCGAAAGGGCAGTTGTCCCACGTGAAACGGCCCTCTGCATCGGTCGTGGTGTCATAGACCAGCGTCTTGGTGCCGTGCCAATCTGCGACCGTAACGCGCGCCCCGGCAATGGGCTGGCCGTCAGCATCGGTGACCTTACCCTGGACGGTTCGCTGCGGCTCCAAATGGACCTCCACGGACTGGACGCCGCCTCCGATCTGAACTGCCTGGCATTGCACTGCGAATCCGGGGGCGCGAACCAGCAGGTTACACGCACGACGCGGCGGGTTCCCAAACCGGAAAACCCCGTCCGGCCCGCTGCGCGTCTCCTGCGTCACCGCCATTGGGATCGGCGTGTCTTGCACCAAGCGAACCTCAGCACCGCTGACCGGCCCGCCGGTCGAGTCAATGACTTTCCCAATGAGGGTCGTCGCCGCCGCCAGCACCGTGACGTAACGTAGCTCACGCAGTTCCTCAATCGAGTCTGCCCCGAGGCGTTGCCAGGCGGCGTTCGCATGATTGGGGCTGCTCGGCGTGACGCTGACGTGTAGGTTGCTCAGGTCGGCCGGAAAGATCGCGGCGCGCCACTGACCTTCGGCATCGGTCGCCACTTCGTAGTCTGTGCGTGGAGCTCCGGCGTACTGGTCAGGCAGCCTCAAGGCCAGTGCTACTCGGGCTGCGGCAATCGGCTTACCCTCGGCGTCCTGCACTAGGCCGCCGAGTGTCAGCAGCGGAGCCAGCGCCGCTGTGAAAACGCCGCCGGAATCCACATCGTCGCGGTGATTCCGGGGGATGAACAGCTGTGGTTCGAAGCCTGGCCTTTGCAGCGTGATCATGGCCTCGTCGGTCGCGCCGAGGGCGTCAGGCAAACACGTGCCTGATCCATCAGTCCGGCCAACCGCGTTGCCCGCGAAAGCCTCGACGTAGACCGATACATCGGCCAGCGGTTGCTGCGAACTGGCATCAAGTACGCGAACGCCCCGCATCGGTACTCCGGTGCTGCTGGCGGCAACACCGGGCTCGGCAACGGAAACGCGGTAGAACCGGCCATCCGCGTCCCATGCCACGAGTCCGAAGTGGGCCGAAACGCTGTAGTCCATATCGAGGCCATCGCTGCCTTGCGCCCGCCCAGCTCCCAAGGCTTCGGTCTTAAGCGTCTCGGGATCAAACCGAACCCATCTGGCGCCGGCGATGTAGACGTACCCCCCGAGCAGGAGCGGTAGACCGTCGAATCCACCGGCGCCAGCCTCTGTCAGCCTGGTCCAGGCCAGACGCGTGGCAACCCGCCCGTCGCGCTCTCTCCCAGGGTAGGTGCAGTACCAGATCGAGGTCCGCAGGGGAGCGATATAGTCGCCGTTCGAAAGGAATAGGTAGTACCCTTTGGGGCCCTGGCCGGCGCGACCGTTCTGCCCAAGGTCGATCGGCTCGACCTTCCGTGATTCGGGATCGAGCAGAAGTCCATTCCAAGGAGCTTCCTCCCGCTCGACCAGGACGCGCGACCGACCGCCTGCCAACGGGTCTGGCCACAGGTACACCCAGCGCGGCGCGAAACCCCACTCGGGATCCGCTACGGCTGCCGCGTAATTGTTTGGCCAGCGCGTGTCATCCGCCTCGGCGTAAACGTGAGTAGCCTCATGGATGACGTCCACACGGGGCTGGCCGTCGCCCACCTCGACAACGGCGCACCAAGCGCGGCGAGTCTTCCCGAACGAGCCAACGACTAGGGCACGCCCCGGCGCAAGCGCCGCCAGACGAATGCCCACGTCGGCGGGCGGTAATCCATGCGCTTTCCCGATCTTGGCTACCAGTTCGCCCGTGGGTGACAACAGCCATATGCCGTCGTTCCGGGTCGCTAGCCACACTCGCTCGCCGTCCCATGCCGCCGTGAAGATGCCTGGTGCCTTGTCCGTCACGACCTCATCGAGGTACCCCGGCTCACGGTGCCAGAGAAGACACCAACCGTTGTACAAGACGTCGAACTGGGTCCCGACGCGCAGGATGAAGCTCGGCGGTCCCCACTCTTCCACAAAGCTAGGCATCTCAGACCAGCGCAGCTTCTCGTAGTTCTGCTGGTCCCCCGACTTGCGGCGGACGATCAGACGTACCCGCTCATAGCGCAGACGATCGGGCGGCTTCTCTGCTTGGGCCGTGGCTGGATGCGTCGCCTCCTTCGGAGCGGCGCTGGTCGGCGGCACGCTGGCTGCCTTCCTGGCCGGCACCGCCTCCTGTCCAGCGGGCGCGGCTTCCTGCCTGACGGGCGCGGCGTCCGCGCCGGACGATTTCTCCAGCTCGCTGATGGTGCGCTCAAACCCGACGGATCGCTGAAATGCCCGCTCAACGTAGGCGCGCAGGTCCATCTGCAAGGCGCGCAGCGCCTCAATCGTGGCCTGCGCGGCGGTGCGCTCGCCCTCGGGTCGAAGGTAATGGTCAAAGAGCACCAAGCCGTACCGACCGTAGAACTGAGTCATACGCAACTGCGAGTGCGCCAGCGCATCGAGAAACGATCGAAGCTCGTCCGGCGTGAACTCGCGCGTTTCGGCCGGACAGCGCACCGCCTCACCGATGAAGCGGAAGACCGCGGCGTCGGGAACCGGCAAGTTCTCCGCCAATGTCGTGAGCACATCGCGATAGCGTTCGAGCATTTCCCGTTTGAACCGCAACTCGCTTGGCCCACGACGCTGGTACGCGGGCCACGCGAGCATGGTCTCCAGCCAGCGGAGATAGAGCGTCTGTCTTGCATCCGGCACCATACCATCGCCGGCGGGAAACTCACGTACCCCGGGCTCCAATCGGCGAATGACCGGCCCGACGCCGAGTAGGAACGCACGATGCACGGCTGTGCACTTCGGAAGCTCCACGGCCAGCACCGACTCCAGTTCAGCCGGGACCAACAGGTACCGGTCGTCCGTACCAGGAATGACAGCAACAAAGCCCTCCAGCACTTCACGCAATCGCGCGTGACGGTCGAGAGCTTGACTCTGGGAAATCAGGCCTCGACGGACGAGGTGTTCCAGGATCTCCAGACTCCGAGGCCAAGCTGACAGCCGTTTCGACCACTGCCGATACCGCTCTTCCTCCGTTACCGACCCGCGTCCCGGCGCCCTGTGCGGCTCGACGAAGCGGCAGTAGTCATCAAGGAGCGCCAGTGCTTGTGTTACGTCGTCCGGCTTGATGAGCAGGCAGGTCTCCCGCAGGTCAATGGCCAGCTCGTACGAGGCCAGGCGCCCGAAGGTGTCCGCCCGGGCCGCCAGCAGCGCCACCTGCTGCTCGACGCTGAGGGCGCTCCGCGCCGCCTCACCCGTCAGGGCCAACGCCGCCGCGGGGGCCTGCTCTCGCAGGTACGCCACGACCTTCTCGACGGTCGGTAGCTTCTGCTCCAGTGTCCGCAGCTCGCCTTTGCCGTCGGTCACCCGCAGCTTCAGCTCGAACGCCCGGTCGCCGGCGGCTTGCGTCCCCGTCACCCGGTACTCGCCCTCGACAAACAACGGCACCACGCCGTGCTTCGGTTCGGTGCCGCCGATCTCCAGCTCTCGGCGGATCGCCTGGGCCTCCTCGGTCTCGAGGACGGCCGTGCCCGGCAGGCCCGCGAAGGCGCTCTCCAGCACGTAGGCGAGCTGCGTCTGGAGCTGGTCGTACTCCTGGGTCAGGTTCCTGGACAGGAAGTGCGGCACGCCAATGATCCGCTGCACGCCGGCGGGATAGCGCTGCCGGACCTCGCGGACGCGGGCCGCCAGGTCAGCAGCGAGTTTGTCCAGTTGGTCCTTTTCAAGAGGGAGGAACTCGACGCACAGCCGGGCGCCGCAGGTCGCGTCGCAGATGACCACGCGGACAAAGCGCTGCTCGCTCCGGTGCTCGCCGGCAGTCTCTTGCCGAGCACCGGGCGGTCTGGAATCGGGATCCTCAGCGGTGGACCGGCTGCGGGTGCTCTGGTCGTCGGCATCGCTCTTGCCAGCGCCGACGATGTTCGGGCCCTGCTCGTCGGCCAGGAGGATGAGCGCATCGGCTTTCAGCAGCCTGCCGAGCTTGAGCCGCTGTCCGGCGGCATCGGCGCCTAGCGCCTGATCGAGCGTCAACTCTTTCAGCGCCGCCGCGATCTGGTCGCGCTCGACCAGCGTCACGCCTGGCTCGGCGGCCAGCTTGACGGTCAGCAGGTCGGCCAGGTCCGTTTCCGGAATCTTCGGCGCTGCGAGGATCGCCCAACGATCCAACTTCGGCGCTTGGCCGTGAGCGGCCATTGCCAGCACATACACGCCCCAGATTGTCAGACAGACCCTTCGTCGCATGTCAGCTTCCCTTGGCCCCGGGATAGCCGCCACTGCCGTTGCGCCTGACCCAGTCCAAGTGCAACGACGGCGTTCGCGGACTGAAGGCGGCACGGTCCGTGGCACTGGACCGCAGTGATCGCCCGCCGCGCGGGTCTTCCTGAGTCGCATCCCTGTATGCTCTCTCTCATCGGTCGCTCGCCGTGGCCTACCCTCCACGTCCCGGCGCCGATGGCACACGAACAGTGATCGTCAGCTTGCCAGCGCGCAGGTCGCGAAGTTGTTCCGCGTCCAGCTTGCGATATTCAGACTCGCCTTTTGGGACGCTGGGGTATACAACCCGCAATCGCAGGTCGTCAAATACCATGCGAAACAGGTTCTCGCGCCAGCGCCCCTCGGCGTCTGTGTACGCGACGTAGTCATAGGGACGGAGCCCACTGATCGCGTAGGCGGAATCTTCCGATGTCGGCACAAGCTCCGCTGGCGCCGTAAGTCGCCCATCCACCAGGAACACCTGCGCGCCCGGGAGGGGCTGGCCTGTGCTGGTTCGAATCACACCACCCACGGTCGTGAGCGGCTCCAAGGCGATAACGTGCCGGCCGTCACTCTCTCGGGCCGCCGCATCGTTGTGCAGGACCAGCTCGCGCGCCCCGTACCCTTCCTTCCAAGCGTACGCGGACAGCCACGCCGGCGCATCCGCACCGAGGTCAATGGCGCATTGCCCGCGGCTGTCGCTCTTGTCGGTGCTGTAGCTTCCGCCAGCGTCAAACTCTACCGTCGCCCCGACTAGCGGCTGTCCGCTCTGGCTATCGCGCGCGATCAACTCATGCCGGCCGCTCAAGGTGCCCGGTCTCGCATCCGGGTCTTCGACTCTGAGTTGGTAAAACTCCGAGTCACGCAAGGCAATCACACCTAGCAGCATGGAGGCCCGGTAATTTGCCATAGACTCGGGATTCCCGTCCGTGGACTCCGCCACCTTGACAGTTGTCTCTGTCTGGAAGTCGAAACGGTGAAACAACGCGTTGCCGACGGTGTATACGTACACGTAGCCACCATATGGTATTACGACTCGGCTATACGAGAAGGGCGCGCTGGGCACCAGCTCCCAAGGCGCGCCATTGGCGCAACGGCGCCCCAGGGCCGCCAGATGGATGAGCGGCTCCTTGCGGCCGGCAACGTTGTTGAACAGGCCGTCGCCGCCCTTGAGGTACGCTAGATAGTCGCCAAACAGTACGGGGTAACGATGGGGAAGGACTTGGACGTCGAGCGTATCGGGATCGATGACCAGGTTGTGGAGCCTCAGCTCGCCTGGCCGGAACTCGTCGTCCCTGAAGACTACGAAGAGACGCTTGCCCGGCCGGTTCGGGGGGCGGTACTCCACTATGCGAACGGGCGTGAACGCGACTGACGGATCAGACATGACGACCAACTGCGGATCGTCGGGCGTGAGCGTGCGCGCGGCCTGGTGGAAGACATTGACGGCAGTCTGCCCCTCTCGCCACTGAAGCATCGCACACCACGCACGGCGCTCTTTCCCGAAGCAGCCGACCACGAGCGCTTCTCCAGGCCGCACGCCGTGCAGTCGCATTGTGCAGTCCGCCGGCGGCAACCCATCTGTGGCGGTGTACAGCGCGAGCGCGTCGCCCGTATCAGGATCGAGCAGATGCACGCCGGTGTTGCGTTCGGCAACCCATACGAACCTGCCGTCCCAACCTACGTCCACGAAGTCGCCGGATTCCGACTTGAGCACTGGTTCCAGTATGCGGGGCGCGCGGTGAAGCGCGACGTGCCTTCCATTCCAGAAAACATCCAGCCCGGCGTGGCACCTGAAAACACGTTCGTCGGCGCCCAAGTGCAGGGGCGCCACAGGCCGCCTCTCGCGATTCCTCCATTCGAACCGGAAGCGCGTTGTGGCTAAGTGCAGGGTCTTCGCTGGCCCGGTCTCACGCAACAGATCTGCCTGCCGCTCCGATGCCGCGCTCGGCTGGTCGACGTTGGCCAGCTCGCGCAAGCGCTCGTATAGCGGCTCCATGTTAAGGTCGTAACCTGGCGCCCGGGACGTGACCGGAAGCAGGCTGTACAGGTCATTCTCGAGTGCCTGGAGTGCCGCAAGGAGGGCACTTGCGGCAGCGGCGTCCCGGGGAGAGTGGTTGACGAAGTCATACACAGGTTGGGAAGCTTCCCCTACGAACCGACTGGGGAGGAACTTGGACCTGGCAAGCGTCTGGGCAAAAGAGCGGAACTCGGCTTCCGAGAAAGCACCTGGGCGGGTGTGTTCGGATGCGTGAAAAAGAATGCGCTTGGGTACGTTCAGGTAGAACGATGTGTGCTCACGTGCAATGGTGTCAAAGACTCGCAGGAGGTAGACCAGATCATCGTTGCTCTGCGGAAACGGCGTCCAGATGCTGTCCAACTGGCCGTACATCAAGCCGTGGGTGTGTGCGTAACCGTACGGAGCATAATCCGCCAGCGTGTAGACAGCTACGTCGCCCAGGGCTTCTGCAGGCACGCTACCGTTGCGATACGGCAGCGATGCTACCAACGGATATGTCGCAAGTACGAATGCGCGCCGCTGCGCTTCGACACTGGCGAAATCCGCAGCCAACTGCTGCGGCAGGCCGGGATCGATCTTGCGAATGAGGGCTGCATTCTGACGGTCAGCGCCCCAAGCTGCGAAGTCGCGCATAGCCTGTACGAACTCATATGAACAGTCGGTGAATTGCTCGCGGACAATGCAGCGGGCGCGAACAGCGCAGTGGAGGTGCTGCAATGCGAGTCTCCACCGCTCGCACCCCAGACGGAGCCAGCGCTCGCGCGTCTGAGCGTCCTGACGCGTGACCCAGTCAGGCCTGAGGAGTCGGATGTACTCGGTGGCCAGCGCCCGATGCTGCACTGCCGCGTCAGGCCAGATCAGCAGGCACGCCTCGCGCAGCGCAGTGGAGTGTTCGTAGTCGCCCAGCCGGGCGAAGGTTTCCGCCCGCGAGGCCAGCAGGGCAAGCTGCTGGGCATCGGTCAGGCTCGGTTGCGTCGCCGGCATACCGGTCGCTCCAGGAATCCGCGGCTGGGACGCAGCCCCGGCGGTCCCCAGCACCGGCAACAATCGCTGCGACGCTTCGCGTTGGAGCCACGCGGCTAGAGCCTCGAGCAGGTCGTCGTGCTGCTGCACCGTCTCCCGCACGCCGGTCGCATCCTTGACCACGAGCGTCAGGTCGATCGCGGCCGGCCGGTGGGCCACGAATACGGGCATGTTAGCGGTCGGGGCGCTCGCAGGTGTGACGGCCGGCTGCGTCGCAGCCGACGTTGCCGGCGTCGTGCGATATTCGCCTTCGATGAAACACGGCACGATGCGCTGGGCCAGCTTGTTGCCGGCGATGTCCAACTCGCGCTGGATCGCGCGGGCCTCCTCGACTTCCAGCACCGCCTGTCCCGGCCACGCGGCCAGACCGTTCTGGAGCACGTAGGCAAGCTGGTCTTGGAGATAGTCGTACTCGTGCGTCAAGTCGCGGTTAACGAAGCTGGGTACGCCGATGATGCGCTGGACGCCCTGGGGAAACCGGCTGCGCGTATCGCGGACGAGGCTGACGATCTGTTCAGCAGCCACCTCGGCCTTGCCAGGATCGTGGAGCAGGAAGTCGGTGCGCAGACGCGCGCCGAGAGTAGACTCACTGATCACGACCCGCGTGAAGCGGCCCCTGGCGACCGGCCCGGCATCGGCCGCTTTACCACGACCGCTCCTTGGACCGTCAGCTTGCGGGGCACCGGGCTGGTCGCTGGTCTCTGCCGGGCCACGCTGACCGCTGGCCTGGCTCGTGTCACGCGGTTCGGCCGCCAACTCCGCATCTGCCAGGAATAGCAGCGCATCGGCCTTCAGCAGCTTCCCGAGCTTGAGCCGCTGCCCCGCGGCCTCTGCTCCGAGCGCCTGGTCCAGCGCCAACTCCTTGGTCCCCGCCGCGATCTGGTCGCGCTCGACCAGCGTCAGACCTGGCTCCTCGGCCAGCTTCACGGTCAGCAGATCGGCCAGGCCCGATTTCTGGACCCGCGGCGCAGCGACAATGGCCCAGCGGGCGAACGCCGTCGGAGCCACGCCGTCGCCGGAACTGGCCGGAGCCGCTGCCATCGTTCTGTCGTGGCCCCCTAGCAGTAGTCCGACGACCACGATGGCCACTGCCGACTGTCGCGCTGGCGCCGCTGTTGACCGTGCAGTTCGGCTCATTGCTCGGGCTTCTCCTTCAGCACGAACTCGCCCAGGTCGAACGGCTTCGGTATCTGCGGGTCCTCTGGCGCGGGCACCGAGATGTCGGCTTCGTAGTAGAACACCGGCCGCTGTGTCCCGATGCCTATGGGGGTCGCGTAGATCTCGAACCAGTAGTCGCCTGGAATGACGTCCACGAACGTGAAGGAGTAGTCCGAGGTAATCTCGGGCAGGTAGTAGCGCTGCGATTTGTGCAGCGCCTCACCTTCGGGCGACTTACGGAACGCGTTGTCCCAGTCAAGCTGCCCCTTCCGATTCATGGACGCATAGTTGGCCGGCCGCTGATCGGGGAAAACGGGCCGCAAATAGGCGGCCAGGCTCATGGCGTTGAGCGGTCGCTCGCTGTTGGCTAGCCCGACGACGCGGGCCTTCACGGGTCGCCCTTCGCGCCGCAGGTCGAACCGCGTGGTCTTTCCCGCCTCGACCTTGATGGGGTAGTTCTTCCAGAGGTCGAAATCACCGGGTGCCTCCGAGTGGTGGCGCAATAGACGCGAGATCCTAGCCTCGCCCGGTGGCACGCGTTCCAGCACGAAGTGCCCGTTCGTGTCGCACGCGCCGCTCAACCGCACGGCGATGTGTGGAACACTACGATCGCGAGGCTCGAGCACTACCAGCATGACCCCCGGCGCCGGCTCGCCCTGTAGCTGTACCTGGCAGACGCCTTCGACGCAGCCCCAGGGCTGCAAGGTGATCTCCTCGGACGCCGCCAGTTGCTCAGGTGTGACCTTGGCCCATCCGGTGGAATGCGAGACGCCGAGAAGGAACGGCTCGCACTGGGCGCGCAGCGCGAAGCGGCCATCGACTCCCGTCTGGAAACCACGCCCGCTAGCGTACCTTTCCCACGGGTAGATCAACCCACCGTGCGGCAGCGCGATGTACACGGTTGCGCTCGCCGCAGGCGTGCCGTCAAGAGCACGTACTAGGCCCTGGATACCTTCGCTGGCGTAAAGCCTGACGTCCAGAACCCAGTCCTCGCCGATCCCGGGAGAGATCGTCACGACCTGAGGCATGTATCCGTTCGCGGCAAACCAGATCTTCGGCGACTCGGTCACGTCGGTCACTGTGATTCGGTATGCGCCGTCCGTGAACGGCATGCCTGTGGAGCCACCGTACGATTTCTCGCTGAGAGGCGCCTCGGGGTAATAGGGGCGTTGCGTCGAGACCCAGAAGCGGGGCAACGCAAGACCGGAGTCGGCGTCCGTGACGGTGCCGCGCACCGTTACGCGTTCTACGCGCTCAAGCTGAATGCGGTGCTCGCTTGGCAACGCCGTCAGCTCTACATCGGGTGGGCGTTTGAAGCCGGGGCACTCGATGGCCAGTTGTACCTCGTCGTGCGGCGCAGCGTCCCACCGGAAACGACCAACGGTGTCCGTCTGCGCTTCCCAGGTCAGATCCGCACGACCGCGCCACCTGGAGACCGCAATACGCGCGCCGGCGACCGGCTTGCCGTCCGGGTCAACGACCTGGCCCCGCAGCACCGCGGCCGGCTGAAGCTGGACCGTGACCGGGTCCATGCCGGCTTGAACGTCCACAGCCCGCAGCTCGGGTGCGCATTCGGGCGCCTGCACGAGCAGGTAGGCCGCCCCGCTGGGCGCATCCCGGAGCTGGACCCGACCCTCGTCGTCCGTGAGTTCGACGACAGTCTGCGTGTTGTCCAGCAGGAAATCGCTGCGAAGCGTGACAGCAGCTCTTGCCACGGGTGCGCCGCGCGGCTCGACGACGCGCACGACTAGGCCGGCATCCGTGGCCACCTTCCACGCGAGCGAGCCGGCAAACAATGCCCTTCGCTGCTCGGGTCCTAGCTTCCGGTACTCGAACACGCTAAGCCGCAAGCTCGGATGGACCACGCGGAGCCACAGCGGGTGCGACGCATCGGTGAGCACGGCATCTTGCCACCACCCCTGAGCATCGGTGCAGGTGAGGTAGTCGTAGGGCCTGTAGTCCCTGGCCGACGCCGCACCGCCATCACGAAACACGTTTTCCATGGGGTCGCGACCGTCGAAGAGGAACACCTGGGCTCCAGCGAGCGGTCTACCATCGGCAGTCTGTACCACGCCACCCACCTGTCGCAATGGGTCCAGCGTGATCCGGCAACGCGGAGGCTGTCCCGTGGCGCCATCGGTGCTACGGAGGATGACCTCGCGTGTGGCGTAGTCATCCTTCCAGGCGTAGACGGAGAGGCACTGGAATTCGTCAGTGGTCAACACGTAGGCGCAGCGACCCTCCGCATCCGTTGACCAGGTGGCAAGCAGTTCATCCCCCGCGAACTCCACTGTGGCGTCCGAGACGGGCTCACCTGTGGCTGCGTTATGAACCTCGACCTCGTACCGGCCCGCTGGCAAGGGTGCGTTTGCTGCGGGGTCCTTGATCGTTATGAGGTAGACGCGCGAAGCGCTGTCCCACGTGACCGGACCCAACAAGGCGGAGATCGCAAGGTTGTCGCCCCAGGCGGACCGGAAGGGTGACTGACCCAGCCACGTCATCTGGTGCACGTCCGGGTCGTATCGTCGCATGCCGTGGCCCAGGAGGTAGCACTGGCCGGCCCAGCTTGCCGCCATTCGGGGAGGAAACAGCGGCTTGGGCAGGTTGGCGTAGAGTTCACCGTCAGGACACCGCCGCCCCTGCGACGCGACGTACGCGAAGGGGCCCGATGAGATCACCAGGCTCTCGCCGCCTTTCAGGAAGGCGGTTGTCTGTCCCATCCAGGCAATCCCGGCGTGCCGCGGCGGATAGACGAAGACCTGTCGCGCCTCAGGATCAACAGCCAGCAAGGCAGGGTCCGGGTAGACATTCGGGTTCCGGCTGGCCGCACGCTCGACCATGAGCAGGCGCTGGCCGGGGTGGTTTGCTGGCCGGTACTCCAGAATGCGGCGCGGTGTGAACGCGATTGCCGGATCGCAGGCCGTCAGCCAAGGGGGGTCAGTCGGCTGGAGGACGCGCGTCGCCTCATGGAACACATCCACGGTCGCGGCGCCCCCTGCAAACTCCACGATAGCGCACCAGGCCCGGCAGTCCTTGCCGAACGAGCCGACCGCCAGTACGCGTCCGGGCGCGAGGGGGAAGACCTTCAGTCCTTGATCGGATTGCGGCAGCCCCTGCTTGTCTGTGATGTCCGCGACCCGACTGCCGTCCGACGAGGCCACGATCAGTCCATGGCCGCGCTCGCCAACCCAGATGTGCTCGCCGTCCCACGTTGCATCATCGAAACAGCCGCAGTCGCTCTCCGCCACGAGTCGGGCCTTGCCTGGCTCACGATGCGCGTAGACCTGGTACCCCCGCCAGATCAGATCGAGGGTTCGGCCGAACCCCCGGAGGAACACCGACTCGCCTGAATAGCCCACACCGGCCAGCATGACGCGCGTGCCCTGATCCGTTCGCAGCTCCATGGGCCGCGAGGCGAGTTGAAGCCGGTTCTCGTCCCGGCGTTCATAGTGGGGACCCAGGTCATCGCTACCTGCCGGCTTTTGAGGCGCTTCCGTGGAAGGCTCGGGTACGAATTCATGCAGCGAGTACGCCAGCGACATGTGGTTGTACTCGAGGCCATGTTCGGCGGCGAGTGTCCCGATCGACTTGAGCAGCGCGGCAACCGTGCTGGCGTCGTGCCGCCCGCTGCGACAGAAGTCATAGACAAGCTGCGCGGCTTGGGCGTGGAAACGCACGCCGGGGTACTCCGAGGCGATCAGCGTGCCCACAAAGGCGCGGAATTCGTTCGGGGAGAACTCCGCCTTCCCGGCCGGTGTAGTCTGCCCGCGCAGCACTTCGTACGGCAGGTCCAGGCACATCTCCATCCGCCCGCGCGCTACCCGGCTGAAAACCTGGGCGACGTAATCCAGGTCGTCCTTGGTGCGCGGGAACGCCGGCTGCCAGTAGCTTCGGCCGTTATCGTCGAGGTGGCGGTAGATGAAGCCACCCGTCGAGCCATCGTCGATCCTGAATCCTGAGAAGGCTTCGGCACCAATGTGTGCGGACTCGCCCGGGAGCTGCTCGACCAATGGGTATGCCTCCAGCACGAAGCGGCGCCGTAGCGCATCCGCTTCCTCGACGTCCGCGGCGAGCGTTTTGGGGAGCTGCGGGTCGAGCTGGGTGAGCGCGCCGGCGTTGTTCCCCCTCGTCCAAGCGACGAAGTCCTTCATGGCCCAGGTTGACTCACGAAGAACGTCTACGAACGCATCACGCGTCAGCAGGCGATGCCTCAGCACGTACTCGAGGTTCTCCAGCGCCAGCCGCCAGCGCTCGGGGCCCTTGCGAACCCAGCGCTCCAGCGACGCGGGATCGCCTGACCTCAGCCAGTCCGGCGCCAGCAGCCGGCCGTACTCCGCCGCCAGTGCCCGGTGCTGCTCCGCCGCATCCGGCCAGATCAGCAGGCACGCCTCGCGCAGCGCGGTCGAGTGCTCGTAGTCGCCCTGGCGAGCGAACGTCTCCGCTCGGCCCGCCAGCAGCGCGAGTTGTTCCTTCTCGGCGAGTGCCGCGCCGCCCTGGGCGGTCGATCCCAGCAAGCGCTGGGGCGCATCGCGCTGGAGCCACGCCGCCAGGGCCTCGATCGTGTCGCTGCGCTGCCGCACCGTCTCGGGGATGCCGCTGGCGTCTTTGACCACGAGCGTCAGGTCGATGGCCGCCGGCTGGCGCGCCGCGAACAGCGGCATACTCGTGGGAGAAGGGCTGGTCGCGGGAGCGCTCGTGACGGAACGGCTTGAGAGGGCGCCGGCGGGCTGCGTCGCGGCTGGCGTTGCCGGCGTCGTGCGGAATTCGCCCTCGATGAAGCAGGGCACGACGCGCTGCGCCAACTTGTCGCCCGCTATGTCCAGCTCGCGCTGGATCGCCCGCGCTTCCTCGACCTCCAGCACCGCTTGTCCCGGCCACGCCACCAAGCCGTTCTGGAGCACATACGCAAGCTGGTCCTGCAAGTAGTCGTAGTCGTGCGTGAGATCGCGGCTGACGAAGCTGGGCACGCCGATGATGCGCTGCACCCCCTGCGGGAACCGGCTGCGCGTATCGCGGACGAGCACCACGATCTGCTCGGCGAGCCTATCCGTTTGGCCGCTCACCAGCGGCAGGAAGTCGATGCTCAGCCGGGCGCCCAACGCGGAGTCGCTGATGACCATACGGATGAAGCGGTCTTTCTCGTGTTGCTCCTCGGCTAGGAGAACCAAGGCGTCGGCCTTGAGCAGCTTGCCGAGCCTCAGCCGCTGCCCGGTAGCTTCGGCCCCGAGCGCTTGATCCACCGTCAGCTCCTTGAGCACCGCGGCGATCTCGTCGCGCTCCACGAGCGTCAGGCCCGGCTCCGCGGCGAGCTTCACGGTCAGCAGATCCGGCAGACCCGCTTCCTGCACCTGCGGCGTCGCGAGGATAGCCCACCGGGCAGGCTGTGGCGCCTGGCCGCGCGCGGCCACCGCCAGGACGTACATTCCACACGCTGTCAGACAAGCAACTCGTCGCATGTCACCTTCCCACGAGCCCGACAGAGCCGGCAGCGCTTGCCCGCCTCCTCGGCGTCAGCGCACCGGCTCCGACGCCGGTGTAAGCCGGACGGTCGTCACCAACTCCCCGGCGCGCAGCTCGCGAATCTGTTCTGCATCCAGCTTGCGATACCCCGACTCGCTCTGCGGGACGCTGCGGTGCACAACCCGCAACCGCAGATCGTCATATGACATGGGAAACAGGTTGTCCCGCCAGCGTCCTTCCGCATCTGTGTACGCGATGTAGTCATAGGGACAAAGCCCACTTGCCGGGCAGTCGGGCTGGTCCGCGACGGGCACAAGGTCCTTGGGTGCTACGCCCCGCGCATCTACCAGAAACACCTGCGCGCCTGCCAGCGGCTGGCCAGCACTGGTTCGAACTACGCCACCCACCACCGTGAGCGGCTCCAGGCTAACGACGTGCACGCCGTTGTCCCCCCTGGTCGCCGCGTCGTTGTGCAATACCAACTCGCGCGCCCCGTAGCCTTCCCTCCAAGCGTAGGCCGCAAGCCACCCAGGCGCTGTCGCACCGACGTCGACCGTGCATTGGCCGCGATCGTCGGTGCGATCCGTGCTGAACTGGCCGCCGGCGTCGAGTTCGAGCATGACGCCGGCAAGGGGCTTCCCCGTTTGCCCGTCGCGCACTTCGAACACCTGCTTGCCGCTCAAGACGCCTGGCAAGGCGTTCGGGTCCTCAATCGTCAGTTGGTACGCCTTCCCGTCCTTCCACATCAGCAACCCAAGAGACATCGACGCCTGGCAGTTCTTCCAAGTGCGGAACTCCACATCGCTTGGACCGGTCATCGCTACGGCGCCTCCCGTCTGCGGATCGAACCGCTCCAGGCGCTCATCGCAGATGTACACGTATCCACCGTACACCAGAACATCATCGAGGTTGAACGGACTCACCGGCAGGGATCCCCACAATGCGCCGTCCGTGCCGCGAGACCCAACCGCCGGAATGCACACGACTGGGATGTTGCTGGGCACGTACGCGCGGAAAAGACAGCCGCCGTTGTGCAGGTAACTAAGATAGTCGCCGTACAACTCGGGATGCCGGAGCGGAAGGACCTGCACGGTGAGCGCCATCGGGTCGATTACCAGGTTGTTGGCGGAAACTGCCGTTTCCCCGGTCGACCTGCGCCTCGAGACGACGAACAGGCGCTTACCTGGCTGGTTCGGTGGCCGGTACTCGAAAATGTGATCCGGTTCGAAGACCACATTCGGATCGCACATGGCCGCCCAATTCGGATCATCCAAGCGGCGTACGCGCGTGGCCTCATGAAACACGTTCACACGCGTCTGTCCATCGCGCCACTCGACCAGCGCGCACCAGCCGCGATGCTCCTGCCCAAACGAACCCACCACCAGGGCGCGGCCGGGGTCGACGCCGTGCAGGCGGAGGGCCCAGTCCGACGGCGGCAGACCGTCGGCGCCGTCGATATGTGCGATCACCCGATCGGTATCGGAATCCACCAGGTGAACTCCGACACGGTACTCCGCGACCCAGACGTACCGGCCATCCCAGCTCACGTCGCTCAGCCCCATGCTGGCGCCTTGCTTCTCAAGTACCGGCGTGAGCACGCCTGGTGTGTGGTGCAGGACCACGCCCCCCTGGTCCCAGAAGACGTCCAGACCGGCATGACAACAGATAGTGTTCAATCCAAGGTTACAGAACACCGAACGCTCTTCGCCGAACGTCACACATCTGGGTCGCGCCGCGGGATGCCCATCGCGGTCCTGCCACTTGAACTCGATCGGCCTGGCGTCCAGTTTGAGCACGGGCAGGTCCCGTAGCTTCGGGCGGCTTGGTGTTGGGGGCGACGGCTGTGGAAGCCCCGCCGCGTCGCGCAGCCACCAGTACACAAAGTCCATCGACATGCGCGGGAAGAGATACTTACGGGGGGGCTGCGAACGCCAGAACTCGTCTTCGAGCTTCTGTAGCGCCGCGATGGCGGCTTCCGCCGCGGCCGCGTCGCGCGCCGAATGGTGCGCGAAATCGTACACGAGGCGCGCTCCCCGACCGAGGAATCGGCTGGGCGCGAACTCGGAGTCACTGAGCGCGCCCGCGAAGGCCTCGAATTCGGCATCGGTGAAGCTTGTGGACAACATGTCCGGCGGCACCCGGCGCAGGGTCGCCTCAGGCCCACGCGGACGGCCGGTGCTGCGCACCTCGCCCAGCACCACTGCCTCGGGCAGGTTGAAGTACAACTCCGGCCGCTCCCGGGCAATAGCGCGGAACACTTCGGCGATGTAATCGAGATCGGCCCCGTTGCGCGAAAACAACAGCGTCGGCCACAGGCGCGGGCCGCATCGTTGTACTTCGGCGTCATGGATTATGCGGTACACCTCAGGGTCGTTCTCATCACCGTTGTACGGGGCCTGGTACATGGGCCCCACCGGCCAGTACATGAAGCCGCCGGTACACGACTCGCCCAGCCATTCCGCGGATTGCAGCAGAATGTCGTCGAACTGGTCGTCGGGAGCGAGGTCATCGCGCGGAAGCTCCTCAGCCAAAGGGTATATTGCCAGCACGAACATGCGCCGCTCCGCCTCCGCCCTGGCGACGTCCGCGGCGAGCCGCGCTGGCAGCTCGGGGTCAATGCGACGGATCAGTTCCGCGTTGTGTCCCCAGGGCTTAACCCATTCGCAAAACGCCCGCATGCCCTCGACCAGTTCCTTCAAGTTCCGGGCGCATTCCAGGCGGGTCAGCATTCGGTTCCGAACAACATACTGCAGGTGCTCGAGCGCGAGGCCCCAACGTGTATACCCTTGCCGAAGCCAATGCTCGAACGCGGCGTCGTCGTGCTGGAACACATCCGGCTCCAACAGCTTGGCATACTCGACAACCAGGGCCCGACGCTGTTGCCTGTCGTCCGGGCAAACCAGGAGACACGCCTCGCGCAACGCGGTCGAGTGCGCGTAGTCTCCCAGCCGAGCGAATGTCTCGGCCTTGGCGGCCAGCAGCGCGAGTTGCTCCTTCTCGCCGAGGGCGGGGCCACCCGCAGCGGCGGATCCAAGCAGCCGTTGCGGGGCTTCACGTTGCAGCCAAGCTGCGAGCGCCTCGAGTGTGTCCGCGTGCTGCTGCACCGTCTCCCGCACGCCGCCGGCGTCTTTGGCTGCCAGCGTCAGGTCGATGGCCGCCGGGCGGCGCGCCGCGAATAGCGCCGCGCTCGTGGCTGGAGCGCTCGTGGTCGTCGCCGCTGGCGGCGTAGCACTGGCCTGCACCGCGCCCGGTTGCGGCGTGGCTGCATTCGCCGGCGTCGTGCGGTACTCGCCCTCGATGAAGCACGGCACGACGCGCTGCGCCAGTTTGTCGCCCGCGATATCCAACTCGCGCTGGATCGCCCGCGCTTCCTCAACCTCCAGCACCGCCTGCCCCGGCCACGCCGCCAGGCCGCTCTGGAGCACGTACGCAAGCTGGTCCTGGAGGTAGTCGTAGTCGTGCGTCAGATCGCGGCTGACGAAGCTCGGCACGCCAACGATCCGCTGCACCCCGTGCGGGAACCGGCGGCGCGTGTCGCGCACGAGCGCCACGATCTGCTCGGCAAGCTTATCCATGTCGCCGGCAGCAAACGGCAGAAAATCGGTGCTCAAGCGGGCCCCAACGGCGGTGTCGCTGATCACCACGCGAACGAACTGCTGGCTATCGTGCAGTCGCCCGGGCGCCGCAGACGGCGGCACGACGTCGGCCTGCACTCCGCCCGATTGGCCGCTGTCTCGGCTGCGGGGGCCTTGTTCCTCAGCCAGCAAGATGAGCGCATCGGCCTTCAGCAGCTTGCCGAGCTTCAGGCGCTGCCCGGCAGCGTCGGGCGCGAGGGCCTGATCCAAGGCCCCCACCGCTTGATCCACCGTCAGCTCCTTGAGCACCGCGGCGATCTCGTCGCGCTCCACGAGCGTCAGGCCGGGCTCCGCGCCGAGCTTCACAGTCAGCAGATCCGGCAGACCCGATTCCTGCACCTGCGGCGTCGCAAGGATCGCCCAGCGGGCAAACGCCGGCGGCGTTGCGCCATCGCCCGAAGCGGCTGCAGTCGTCGGGCTCGTGACCGCCGGCGCCTGCGCCGCCGCCTGCGCGCCCAGCCCGCACAGCACCATGCCGATCGCTGGGATGGCCCAACGTCGCCCCATGCACCCAACCCTCACTGCGGCCTGGCCGGCTCCGCTCCCGAGGCGTCGCCGGGCGCCGCCTTCGGCAGATTCTCGCTGAAGTACGCCAGCGTTCGCAAGCCCAGCGTCCGCCCCGCCTTCTGCAACGCCGTCTTGGCCGCGATGTTCTCCGACAGATCGACGCCACGCTCCGTCGTGCGGTCCGCGTACTCGATGTGGCCGGTGCTCCGGCTGATGACGTTGATCTCCGCCCGGCCGGCACAGCTCACCAGGTTGCCGATGCGGGCCGCGAACTCGCTGAAGCCCTGGCCGACGATGACGTAGTCCACGCCCGCCAACTCCCGCGGCCACAGCCCCGGCTCGGTCTGCGCCGCGGTGCGGGCGAACTCCTCCAGCTCGTTCTGCTTCACATCCTGCACCACAAAGCCGCACTCCCGCAGCAGCATTTTGATCTCGGTCTCGACCGCCGGGTCCGGCCGGCGGACCGGCTGTTGTGCCATATGCCGCTCAGGAACGATCACCGCCACCTTCGGTTTCTTCAGCCCGGCGAACTTCGCCTGGAGCGCGGGCAGCGGATCTCGGCCCGCGTCGTCTTGCGCCACCAGCTTCGGGCCGACCTCGCGCAGCCGCGCGGTCAGCTTCTCCGCCAGCTCGACCACGAGCTGACCGATGTCGGCACTCAGGTCGCCCTTGACCAGCACGCCGTCGACCAGGCTGGTCTCCGTGCCGATCAGCTTGGCGGTGATGAACATCTTCTCGCCCATCGGGAAGGCCTTGCCGACGATCAGGATGCGGGCCCCGACCAGCTTGCCGACTTTCACCGCCTGCTCCATGTCCACCACGCCGCTGAGATTCAGCTCCTGCTCCTGAAGCACCCGGGCCACCGTGGAGCGCTCCACCAGCCGAATGCCCGGCGTGCCCGACAGCAGCGCCGTCAGCGCTTCGCTGATCTGCGGCCCCAGATTCGGCTCGCCGGGTGAGCTGGCCGCAAAGTCCAGCACCGCGACGGGCAAGCCTTCTCTGGGCGCGGTCGTGGGGGCCGCGGCCTTGGCGGCGGCGGGTTGCGTGGCGGCCGGCGTCTCCTGCGCCAGGGCGCCCGCAGCTCCGAGTGCGCCGCAGATCAGCACCCTCGCGGCGGCACACGTGTCGAATCGCCACCTGACATGGAACCGGCTGGTCACCGGTCCCTGCACCACTGCACCGCTGCGCCTCCGTGCCTCCGTGTTGTCGATCGTGTTCATGGTTTGCCTCCCGGCGAAAGGGGAATCGAGGGCATCTGTGGTTCGGCCGGCTTCGACGCCGGCATACGTTGACTGGGCGGCGGCGTCGGCTCCGGCCGCGTCACCAGATAATCCAGCGCGTTGCGCACCAGAAGATGACTCCGCGGGTCCTCCCCCCAAGGACCCAGCGGCAGTTGGCACAGCACCATCCGCCCCGCCCCCACACTCTTCACCACCAGCAGCGCATCAATCGGCACCGGCTCCGTCCCCGGCGTCTCCCGCGGCCAGTACGCGACCTCCAGCGCCGGCTCGTCCGCCGGCAACTGCACCGCCCAGACGTCGCGGGGACCGGCGCTCAGCCAACTTTGCATGTCTTCGGCCTCCAGACCGGTCAGCAACGCGTGCTCCGTCCGCCACTCGAGCTTTGCCGGCCGCGGCCGACGCAACAGCGGGTACTCCGCCAGCCGTCGCACCCGCGTCTGCGCGAACAACAGCACGCTGCGGCCCGCCTGAGCCTGGTTCAGGATGGCTGTTTGGCCGAACGGCGTATCTCCGACCTGATCCGGACCAATCAAGAGGATGTCCGCCGACGCGGCCTGCAAAGCGGCAACCACGTTCGACCCGTCGTCGATCCGCTGATGCGGAATCTCCGCCTCCGAAAGCAGCCGCGGCAGACCCTCAGGCCGATCGCAAACCAGGATCGTCTTACCCTTCAGCCGCTCCGCCACGCCGGCCAGAAGCTGCGTCGGATAGACGCTGATCGTCTCGCGGCCTTCGGTGAGCAGCTTGCCGTCGTCCCGGCGCCGCACTTGGTACTTCCACTGCACCGTCGTCCGGACGCGGACTTCCGGCAGCGTGAGGTCGATCTTCGTCGGCTCCCGGTCGGTACGCAGCGCGACGCCATCGTCGGCCAGCCGGCTGCCGGCGAAGTCCGCCTCCCAGCTCAACACCGCCTCCGGCAACGGCCCTTGCACGGCCCAGCGCACCTCGATGCTCCCCGGCCGCCCACCGAACCAGTGCCCCTGATTCGAGAGCACGATCACGAGCACCGTGGCCAGCGCGTTCATGATCCACCTGCCGCGCGGCTGGCTTGCGCAAACGCCACCTTGAGCGCATAGTGCCCCGTCGTCGTGACCATCTCGCCGGCCCCGAGCACCTGGCCCGGCTGGACCGGCAGGTCGGTCGCCAACGCCGCCAGCGTGCGGCCCGCCCCCGGCCCGCCCTGCAACTCCGCCCAGAGCGCGAGCCGCGTCGGCTGATCGGGCGTGGTGCCGATCTGGTAGCGCAGTTTGCGCCCGTTTTCCAGGGGCACGGTCAGATCGGCCCCTTCCCCCGGCACGATGACCAGGTCGCAGCGCGAGACGACCTGCTCACCCTTGCAGACCGTCAGGCGCAGGAGCAGCAAGCGGTCTTCCGGTTGCGTCGGATCACGCCCCAGGCCGACGTCTGACGTGCGGTCCGCGACGAGCACCCAACTGGCGCGCTGGTCAAACACATCCGCGACCTGGCGGAACGCCGACACGTTCTGCCCAATCTCCTGCGGAGCAAACGCCAGGCAGGCCGGGGCCGCAGGCCCCAGCGTCTGCGCCTCGGGCTTCGGCAGCGCACTTCCTTGCCATCCCAGCGGTCGCAGCGACCAGCCCAATCCGACCGCCAGCAGCAACGCCGCCGCCAGCCCGGTCACACGCAGCCACGGCGAGAAGCGCGGGCGCCCGGCGGCATGCTCCATGCGCGCCGCAAAGCCATCCCAGCCTCCCGGCGGCTCGGCCTCCATGCCCGCGTCAGCAGACCGCAACGCCGCCCGAATCCGGTCATAGCCCGCCACGGCCTGCTGGCATTCCGCGTCCTGGTCGACGAAACGCAGCGTCTCGCCGATCCGCCGTCGCTCGGCGGCGTCCCAGCCATATTCGAGCAACGCTTGCTTAACGGTTTCACGGTCCATGGCCGCCACCTCTGGTGGTGCGGCGAAGCTCAACTTCGCCCTACACCGCCCACGTCCGCCAGCAGCCCGCGGAGCTCTTCCATCCCCCGGTAAAGGCGCCGTGACACCTCCGCGGCACTGCACCCCAGTAGGTCCTTCACCTCGTTCCCCGACCAGCCCTCCATGATCCGCAACAGGACCACCAGGCGGTTGGGCTCCGGGAGCTGTTCGAGCGCCGCCAGCACGGACTCACGGAGGAAGGGATCCGCGTCCGACACGCCCCCAGCCGCATCGGGCCCGGCACCAGTTTGCTCACGTGCCAGCGCCTGCCCCCGGAGCCGCCGCTCCAGCTTCTGCCGCCGCAACACCTGGAGGCTTTCGTTCACCACCACCTGGGCCAGCCACGGCCGCAGCCGGGCGGGGTCGGGCGGCGTCGGGCACGTTGCTGCGGTGCTACAGCCCGGCGCTGGCGTGGCGCAATCCGACCCCGTCGGGCGCGCCGCGCATGCCCGCAGGAAAGCCTGCTGACAGGCGTCCTCAGCCGCGTGCGCGTCCCGCAAGATGCCCCAGGCGAGCCGCAGGAGAAACGCACGCTCCGCGACGCAGAGGTCCGTCAACCTCTGCCGCCACGAAGCCCCGGGCCGGCTCGGCTCGCTCACCACTCGGGTCCTTGTTCACATGCGGTCATCAATACTGATGCGCGAGGGTCGCGATTTTTCTGTCCGCGGTCACCATCAGCCCCCGCAGACTCCAGATGCGGATTATGCCATGCGCCGCAGACCGATAACAGCGTTGTCCGCTCGCCCCGGTCCCACACCCGGCCACAAAGCCGCACGGGGCCCACGACGCATCTTTTATACTGGGTCTCCGGCGGCGTGCCCGCGACCGGCGTACCATGGCCCGGCATGCCGTCTTGGTCAGCCCGGTCCACGACCACAACTCATTCACGCAGCTTGGCGAACTCGGGCCATCCAGGGAGGCCCACGCATCACGCGCGCTGTAGCGCCCACGGGATCGCAGCGCGGACAGACCACGCGGTCCAGCGCCTCGAACGCTCCTAGCTTGGTCATCTGCTCGCCCGCTCGGCGGCTTACGGACACCCGGCGTTCGCAAGGCACTTCACGAAGGGGTTGATGCCGCCGCCATCACCTCCGCCGCCTCGTCCGCGAGCGATCCTCTGTCCCAGCCCGAGCGGCAGCGAGGGGCCATGATGGCGCCCGAGCGGCAGCGCGGGGCCATGACGGCGCCCGAGCGGCAGCGCGGGGCGGGTCAGATAACCAAGAAACTATGAAAGCCGGGCCTCCCGGCGAGAATACTCGCCGAAACGGGCTCGCCGTGGTGGCGGCCCAGAGACGAATGGTAACGTCTTGAGGAGACCCGGCCAGGTTGATTTTCGCAATGGACCTCGGTTCGAGCAAGTCGGCGATCTGCACCCTGGACACCACCACCGGCGCGGTGCGCCACAGCAGTTGCCACACGGAGGCGGCCCGGATCCGCACCCTGCTGCAGCGCCAACGACCCAACCTGGTCGTGGTCGAAATCTCGCCCCTGGCGGCGATGGTACACGACGTGGCGGTGAGCTTGGAGATCGCGATCCAGGTCGCCGACACCACCCAGGATGCCTGGCGCTGGCGGAACGTCAAACGCAAGACCGACCGCGACGACACCCT
>Ga0315273_10001631_pt1 | contig 25685 bp, 24 predicted proteins | sample YL17G02_0_MG_FD_205753 | JGI IMG/M metagenome (GOLD analysis project Ga0315273, IMG submission 205753) | Sediment microbial communities from Yellowstone Lake, YNP, Wyoming, USA - YL17G02_0 | ecosystem: Environmental > Aquatic > Freshwater > Lake > Sediment | place: USA: Wyoming | collected... | reverse complement strand
GGGATCGCCCCCCGGCACCCGGCAGCCAAGAATAGTTCTTGGGGGTGGTCTGGAGCGGGATCTGGGCCTGGAACGTGGAGACGGGCGCCCAGGACGAGCACCGGGCCACGGGATGCGCCGCCGGACGCTTGATGGCCGGGTCAGACCCTCGGTGAGCGCATGCGGGGCACGCCGCTTTGTCCACCGGGCAATCGTGCGACATGGGGTCTGGCCATGCAGGCCGGAGGGGAGTACGTATGCGAGAAGTTGCCCCCACTCGACCGTTCCGAGTCCCCATGTCCATGGCTTCACGTTGACGTTACCAACCTTGCCGGGGCAACCCACGCTCGGCGCCCTGGACGCGGACGGACTCCCGTCCAAGGTTCTGGCTCTCGTCGAGCAGTCCGTCATCGTCACGGATCTCGCGGGCGTCGTCCTCTACATGAATCCCTTTGGCGAACGGCTCTACGGCTGGGAGTCGGGCAAGGCGATTGGCCGGAACGTCATGGAGGTCAATGTCCCGGACGTCACCAGGAACCAGGCCGAAGAGATCATGACGTCGCTGCGCGCGGGCAAGAGCTGGTCGGGGGAGATCACGGTGCAGCGTCGCGACGGCACGCGATTCCTGGCATCGGTGACGGACACCCCCTTCCACGACGAGCAAGGGATGCTGTGCGGCATCATCGGGGTCTCCTTCGACATCACTGAGCGCGTGCGCAGCGAGGGACTGCTCAGGAGGAGCGAGGCCCGCTTCCGCGCCTTGGCCAACGAAGCCCCGGTGGGCATCTTCGAGGCGGATGCGGCGGGACGGTACGTCTACTTCAACGCCACGGCTAGTGAACTCCTGGGAGCTCAACCAGGGGACGATTGGATGGATTCGGTCCACCCGGAAGATCGCGAGCGCATCGCCCGGGAGTGGTCCCATGCCCTCGCCGTGGGCGTCGTGCTCGCCAGCGAGTATCGCCTCCACCCACCGGATGGGAGGGTTCTCCTGATCCAGGTGCACGTCGCCGCGCTTCGCGAACCAGGTGGTGCGGTCCTCGGCCTCGTCGGCGCGATTATGGACATCACGGAGAACCACTTCCTCCGGATGCAACTCGCTCTGGCGTCGCGCAGCGCTTCCATCGGCACGCTGACCGCGAGCGCCGCCGACGAGATCGACCGGCCGCTCACCAGCAGCATCCTGGATCAGGGCATCGCCCTCGACGTGGCACGTGGAGCCCGGAAGCGGGTCCTGGAGGGCGCTTCGTTCGACCGTGATACGGCGCTCCAGGTTCTCGGCGACGTGATCAAGGCGCTAGACGATGCACACGCAGAAGGTCGTGGGCTCACGCGCATCGTGAAGCAACTGGCGAGCTATGCGGAGTCTGCCCCGGGGCGGATCAGGGTTCGGCTCTACGACGTGGTAAGCCAGGCCATCCACTGGCTACCCCGCGGCGTCACCGAGGCGGCCACCATCGAGATCAAGAACCTCGCCGAGCAGGAGGTCTACGCCTCCGCTGGCCAGATCGAGCCGGTGATCGTGAACCTGGTCACCAACGCGGCCAAGGCAACGCCGCCGGGAGAACGTGGCAAGGTAACCGTCCGGGTCGGGCGCGGCGCTCCCGGCATGGCGCGCATCGACGTGATCGACCGCGGGGCCGGCATCGTCCCTTCCGCGCTCGAACACATCTTCCACCCCTTCACGCGAAGAGGCGCTGCCGGGAAGCGGATGGGCTTGGGCCTAGCCATCAGCCATTCCATCGTCGCGTCCCACGCCGGGACCCTGACGGTCAAAAGCGTGCCCGGCGGGGGTTCGACGTTCCGGGTGGAGTTGCCTGCCGCCGATGCGTAGTGGTTGGATTGAAGCGAACACGAGGAACCGCGGGTTCACGGCTGCGGCAGGCGTGATCCGGCGGCGGCTCCAGCGACAGCGGAAATGGCAAGGTGGGGCTTCCTCATTCGAGCAGTCCCCGCGCTCGTGATGATCGATGACCTGCGGTTTGCCCGGATCGTTTCCACTCCTCGCTGCGGTGACTGGTGCTGTTCACCCCGAGGAGGACGGCGTGGTGGGCGAACCTGTCGATGGCGGCCGCGGTGGGCTTTCTGCACCAGGCGTTCACGGCCTCGGAACGGCACCCCCGACGACCGGATCGAGATCCAGGCGTGACACCGGTCTCGCGTGGGGGTCTGCGATCCGTTTCCGACTTGGGTCACTCCTCGGACCTGCCAAGGCCCCGATGGATCTGGGCGAAGGGATGAGGCGCCGGTCAGACCCGGTAGAGGCACCCCCTGCAGGGGACAGGATTGGCAGTCCCTCATGAGGCGCTTGACGTGGATCAGTAGTGCCGCGCTTTCATGGTGAGACCCTACCCCCTTGGCACTGGACAAGAGCCGTACACGCGCCGGGGTATCAGGGCGACGGTGGACGCCGGTCCTGGCCTTTGCCCTCGCTGTTGCGGCAGTCGTTCTCTGGGCTTTCGTCGGTGCTCGCTCTGCTAGACGAGAAGTGGAACGCCGGGCCGGAGAGGAACTGGCGGCCGTCGCATCGCTCAAGGTGGCCGCCGTCGTGGAATGGCGTGACGAGCAAGTCCGAAACGCTCGCTACGCCGCTGCGTATCCCACCATTGGCGCCGTCGCCAGGGGAGCTGCCGACGGCTCCATGAAGGCGCACGCGATCGAGATCCTCCGGGGAACCGCGACGCGGTTCGAGTACGCCGCCATCGGCATCGCTGGCGTCGACGGGTCTCCCCTCGCCGTCTGGTCCCGCCGCCCCGACGGCGACCAGGCGGTGGACTCGGCGCTCGTGAGACAGGCGCTCGAGAATTCCTCGGGGGTCGCCACGCGACTCATCATCGGCCAAGGTGACGAACCGTATCTGGACGTGGCGGTGGCCGTGGAGCCCGGCGATCCTGTACGCGGGGCGCTCTTCCTGCGCGCCGATGCCCGGGAGGTCATCGCATCGGTGATCGAGACTTGGACCGAGCCCAGCGAGTCCGCTGGCACGAGTCTCATCGTGCCCGGCGGGGAGACGATGGTGGTCCTTCGGGCGCCCAATCGAGCATATCGTGCGAGCCGAGCGGAGCGGGTATCCACGGCCGACCAGAGGCGCACCGAGGTGAAGGCCATCTTGGTCTCTTCGGGGCCGGTTGCCGGGCTTGATGACGAGGGTCAGCGCGTCATCGCCCACTCGCGACCCATTCCGAATTCCAACTGGATCCTTCAGACCCACGTGGCCGAGGCCGAGGTCCAGAGGCAACTGACCCAGCCCGAGCGAATCGTGGCCGGACTGGTGGCGTCGCTGGTTCTTGCTGGCGCGTTCCTGATCATCCTGTGGTGGCGACAGGATGCAAACCGCTCCGACATGGAGGAGCGACTCCGGGAGAGCGAAGCGCACTTCCGGACGCTTGCGGATTCCGGTCAGGCGCTGATCTGGACCGCCGGGATCGACAAGAAGTGCAATTACTTCAATGAGCCATGGCTGGCCTTCACGGGCCGCACACTCGAGCAGGAACTTGGAGATGGATGGGCCGAGGGAGTCCATCCCGACGACCTGGAACGCTGCTTCGCCATCTACGTCTCCGCCTTCGACCGGCGCGAGCGATTCAGCATGGACTACCGCCTGCGAACGAGCGACGGGGAGTACCGCTGGATCCAGGACAACGGGACCCCGCGCTTCGACAGCCACGGGCAGTTCGTCGGCTACATCGGCCATTGCCTCGACATCAGCGAGCGCAAGCGGCACGAAGCCGAGCGCGACCGGCTGATGACGGCCATCGAGCAGGCCAGCGAGGTCATCCTACTCACGGACCGTGAAGGCAACATCCACTATGCCAATCCCGCGTTCACCGCGGTGACCGGCTACTCGGTCGCGGAGGCAGTGGGCCGGACCCCGCGCATCCTCAAGAGCGGCGAGCAGGACGACGCGTTCTACCGCCAGATGTGGACGAGCATCACCGACGGCAAGACGTGGAAGGGGAACCTGGTCAACAGGCGCAAGGACGGCACGCTCTACACCGAAGAGGCCACCATCACCCCGGTTCGCGACTCCGGCGGCCAGATCACCAACTTCGTCGCGGTGAAGCGCGACATCTCGGAACAGCTGCGGTTGGAAGCCCAGCTGCGAGAGTCTCAGAAGATGGAGTCGGTAGGTCGCCTTGCCGGTGGAGTCGCTCACGACTTCAACAACCTGCTCGCCGTGATCCTGAGCGACGCGACCTTCGTACTGGATCAGATGCCGGAAGATTCGCCACTTCGTGAGGAGGTCCTCGAAATCCGAAAGGCCGGCGAGCGGGGGGCGGCGTTGACGCGACAGCTTCTCGCCTTCAGCCGCAAGCAGGTACTCGAGCCCCAGATCCTCGACCTGACTCAGGTCACGGCTGGCATGGAGAAGATGCTGCGTCGCCTGATCGGGGAGCACATCGACTTCGCATTGGAGTTCTCGCCCGCCATCGGACTGGTGAAGGCGGACCCGGGCCAGGTCGAGCAAGTGATCATGAACCTGGTCGTCAATGCCAAGGATGCGATGCCAGACGGGGGCAAGCTGACGGTCGGGATCTCCAACGTCGAGCTTGGCGAAGGGGACGCTGCGCTGCACCCGGGGGCGAATCAGGGGCCGTACGTACGCCTGGCGATCAGCGACACCGGCCAAGGCATGGACGCGGCTACCAGGGAGCGGCTCTTCGAGCCGTTCTTCACCACGAAGGGGCAGGGGAAGGGAACGGGTCTAGGCCCAATGCCGTTCACTTACGGCGTGCGGTGACGGGTAGCTTTCGGGGGTAGTTGCTCATCTTGATCTTCACGGCTCTGGGGAAGGCGCGTTCTGGGCGTCTTTCCGGAAGGATGAGCCGTTTGAGGTTGCGTTCGAGCGCTTTGAGTCGCGAGGGGATGGTTCCAAACGCGAGCGTTCGTCCCCGGAGTCGGCTCAGTTCGTCGCGGACGTAGAAGAGGGCATTGACGAAGCTGATGCGCGTTGGCGGGACGCCGGCCGCCTCGGCCACGCGCTCCATCTCCCTGCGCACCAGGTTGTAGGCGATGGCGATACCCCAGAGTTCCTGCCGGACGCCGCTGGGCGTTCGACTGCGGATCGTCTCCTGGCGGTCGAGGAGATGCGTCTTCACCTCGTCGTACGCGAGCTCCAGTTCCCAGCGCTCGTGGTAGAGGGCGACGAGTTCCTTGGCTGGGTACTTCTCCGCGTCGACGAGCGAGGTCAGGAGGGTGGAGCGCGGGCAGCCCTTGCGCTTGTAGTGAATCGCCCGGATCTCCCATTTCCCTGGCAGGCCGGTCTCGTGGACGTCCCACTCGACGAGGTAGTCGTCCTTCCCGAGCTTCTCCTTCACCGCCCAGCGGGTGTTCACCTTGCTCCTGGAGAGCCAGTGCCGGTTCCCCCTCGTCTCGAGGTGGATGAGGTCCTTCTTCACGAGGAAGTTCCGGTCGACGATCGTCAGCGTGTCCTCGGGGATCTCGCTCCAGACCGACCGGGCCAGCGTCGTCTCGCCAATGCTGTATGCGGCGAAACGAACGGTTGAGAGCACGTGCGAGCGCAGCGCCATCAGCGCGACGACTCGAACCTGGGGGTAGCCACTGTCGCCGTTCCGGCCGGCCGGTCCTCCGAAAACCTCCCGGTTCTCCGGCGAATCCGGGACCCGCATCGAGGTTCCGTCCATCCCGTACAGGGCCAGACCGCGCCATCGATGCGCATCCGCGCTCCGCGTCGCCCACTCCGCCGCCGTCGTCTCGAACAGATACTCCAGCGGTGCTTCCGGGAGCCGCTGTCGCGCCTGGCTGATCGCGCTCTTCGCGACGGTCGTGTCGTCTCGATCCGGCAACGGGATGTCGAGCAGGTCCACGACCCGCTCGATCGATTCGGCCCGGTACAGACCCATCCCGATGACGAGCCAGACCACCTGCTCGGCGGGCAATCGCCGCCGACGGATCGTCGTCGTCCCCGTGGCTCGAAGCGCCCGCTCGATCCATTCCGGATCGAGGTGCCGCCCGAGCTGCTCGAAACTACTCGGCTCCGCGAACTCCGCCGCCGCCGCCAACGCCTGGCCAAGGTGCACGTCGTTTCCTCCCGACGTGCATCATGATCCCCTCGATCCCAACGGCAAGACCGTCGCCGCAATCCTCAGTCGCGGCGATCGCTTGCCCTTATCTGATCGGCATTGGGTCTAGGCCTGTCCACGGTATACGGCATCGTCAAGCAGAGCGGTGGCCACATCATGGTCTCCAGCGAGCCGAACCAGGGGACGACCATCGAAGTGTACCTGCCGCGCCATGTGGGGGAACCGGCGCCAGCGGAGACGAGCAGCGTGGCGGATCCCCCGACCACGGCGACGGAGACGATTCTACTGGTGGAGGACGAGGAGTCCGTCCGTCGGGTGACGGCTCGCATGCTACGCGGGGCGGGCTACGAGGTGATTGTCGCCGCGAACGCGCGCGAGGCCGCCCTGGTCTTCGAGAACCATGCGAGGAAGATTCATCTGCTGGTGACCGACGTGGTGATGCCGCAGGTGAATGGTCCGCAACTTGCTCATCAGCTGGTTCAGCAGAGACCGGACCTGCGGGTGCTGTACATTTCGGGGTACCCAGACGGAGCCCTCGGCCATCACAGCACGCCGGGGGAGGGCATCGCGATCATTGGCAAGCCGTTCACCGCGCCCGACCTGCTTCGCAAGGTGCGCAAGACCTTGGACCACGATTAGCCAGACATCGGTGCCCGGGGCGCAGCCGAGATTCGGGAGGGGTTCGAGCAGAACCTCGCGTTCCGGAGGACGCACCCCGTACGGGAGCGCCTTCCGGAACTGCCCGGCGAATGGGGAGAGCCGTACGCCGCGATGGCGGCGGCGGACGATCAGATGTGGCCGACCCTTTCATCGGTCACCCTGGCCGCTCGAGCGCTTCTTGATCCGAATCCGGCTGGCGGGAAGGGTGCGAGGAGCCCCCGGTGGAGATCGCGAGACGGAATAGCCTCGGGCCGGCCCTGGCTGAGGACGAGAAGGGACGTCAGGTCGGGGAAGCCGAGCGGTGGCGATCCGACTTAGCTTCAGCTTCGGCGAGGCGTTCGGATCCGGGCATGCCTCCGAGCAGCGAGACCAGGCGATTGGTACCTCGCGGCGGCTCGGGCATCCAGGGGAGCACCGCCACACGGGACGAGTGCGCCCGCACCTCTTCGATGTAGGGGCGCTCCTCCCGGCGTCGTGCCGCCAGGACCGGGTCCCGCGTCTGGACCGGAGTGAGACTCTGGTTCACCACCCAGGCGAACGGTTCGATGCCAGCGCGAGCCAGGTCGGCCTGGAGCGCCCGTGCCTCGTGCACCGGGGTCGCCTCGGGGAGGGTGACGAGGAGTACTCGCGCGAACGCGGGGTCGCGCAGGCGCGGCAGGAGCTGGCGAACGGACTCGGGCATCTTGCTGCCCTGGCGCAGGACCTCCCGGTGGTAGGACTCGGCGGCGTCCAGAAGGAGAATGGTGTGGCCGGTCGGCGCAGTGTCGAGGACGACGAGCTCGTCCTGGCCGAGCGCCACCGTTCTGGCGAATGCCCTGAAGACCGCAACCTCCACGGTGCAGGGCGACCGGAGGTCCTCCTCCAGGAGCGCTCGACCCTTGGCGTCGAGCTGGGCGCCGACGGAGCCGAGCACTTCGGCGGTGTAGGAGGAGGTCTCGGCGGCAGGGTCGATGCGGCTCACGGTCAGCCCAGGGGGAGGCGTGCCGATGGCGTCCGCGATGTGGGCAGCCGGGTCCGTGGTGCTGAGGTGAACGCGCAGGCCACGACGGGCGAGTTCCACGGCAAGGGCCGCAGCAACGGTCGTCTTGCCCACGCCTCCCTTGCCCATCGTGAGGATGACGCCGCGTGGCGAGGCGGCCAGGGCGTCCAGAAAGGGGGCGAGCGCCACATCCTGCACGGGGGCTTCCTCGGTCGTCTTGCCCGCGTCGAAGGGAGCGTCGATCCGGCGCAGGGCTTCCAGGCCGACCAGGGCGTGGGGGCGCAGCAATACGATGGTCCGGGGCAGGTCCTTCAGTTCCGATGGCATTGCGTCCATGGCGGCACGCCCTCGCCGCTCCATCGCGAGCGCCACGGGATCGTCGCTGCGTGCCTCGAAGACCCCGTTCACGACGAGGCGCTGGTTCACTACGCCGAGCCCGACGAGCTCCCGGCTCGTCCTGGCTGCCTCGGCCATGGCCGACATCTCCGGGCGCGTCACGAGCACGAGCGTGGTCCGGGCCGAGTCGGAGAGCGCCTTTACCGTCGCCTCGTAGAGGACGCGCTGCTTCTCCAGGCCGGCGAGCGGGCCGAGGCAGCTCGTCCCGAACGCACTCTGGTCGACGAAGCCCGTCCAGGCTGAAGGGAGCGTCAGTAGGCGGAGCGTGTGGCCGGTGGGCGCGGTGTCGAAGATGACGTGGTCGAAGTCGACCGTGGCGGAGGCGTCGCCGAGGAGCCGGGCGAACTCGTCGAACGCGGCGATCTCTACGGTGCAGGCGCCGGAGAGCTGCTCCTCCACGTTCCGGACAGAGGCCGGCGGCAGGAGGTCGCGGTACGGACCCACCACCCGGTCCCGGTAGGCCTGTGCCGCCGCCTCGGGATCGAGGTTCAGCGCCGACAGCCCGGGAGCACCTGGCACTGGCGTGGGTGCCTGCCCCAGGCTCACGCCCAGTACCTCGTCCAGGTTGGACGCCGGGTCGGTCGAGACCAGCAGCACCCGCTTGCCTGCGTCGGCTAGGGCAACGGCCGTGGCGCAGGCGACCGAGGTCTTCCCGACACCGCCCTTGCCGGTGAAGAAGAGGTGCCGCGTGGGGTTCTGGGCTAGGTCCATGTGTCCTAGCAGCACTTCTTGGGAGCGGCGCCAGGCTTCCCGAGGCTGACCGGAGCGGCCTCCATGGGCGGGCAGCACGCCTTCGAGGCTTCCGCCGACTCCACCTTGCCGCCCAGGTACTTCTCGGCGAGATCGAGCACGGCGTTGGCCGGCGCCTCCTTCACCATCTTGGCCGTCGCGACGGCGTGAGCCATGTCCTCCTTAGACACGCCGAGCTTCCGGGCCTTGTCGTAGTGGAACCGGAAGCAGGGCTCGCAGTTGGAGGCGATGGCGGCGCCGATGGCGACCAGCTCGGCCACGGCCTCGGTGTAGAGGCTCTTCGGGGCGGCGAGGCCGACCAGGCCGGCCAGGGCGTCCCGCGTGAGGTAGGTCCCCTGCGACACGATCTTGCCGTCGAGGAGGACGACGGGGAGTGCGTCGTCCCGGCCGCGCATCGCCTCGGTGACCACAGTGTGGGCAACGAACTTCGCCGGCTCCTGGGAGAGGTTAAAACGCTCCACCTCAACGCCGTTCTCCTTCAACCACTCCAGGTCGGACGCGAACCGGACCAGCGCGGGGTCGACCTCCGGCCCGCACACGCCGGTCGAGCAGCACATCGGAGGGTCGAACACCTGGACCTTGGACATGGGATCTCCTTGGTGCGGGAGGCTACGACTTGCCGATGCTGGTGAGCTTGCCCTGCAACGCCAGCCTGTCCAGGCTCGCGAGGGGCAGGCTCAGGAAGAGCTCTATGCGGCGCCGGAGGGCGGTCGCGGCCTTCCGGAATGCGATCCGCTTCGCCTCATCGGTTCCCTCTACGGCGGCCGGGTCCTCGACCCCCCAGTGCGCGGTCATGGGGTGGCCGATCCACACAGGGCAGACCTCGTTCGCGGCGTTGTCGCAAACGGTGAAGATGAAGTCCATCTCCGGTGCGCCCGGCTTCGCGAACTCGTCCCAGCTCTTGCTCCGGAACCCCTCCGCTGGTAGCCCAGCCCGTCGGAGTTCCTCCAGCGCGAAGAGGTTCACGACGCCCTTCGGCTGGCTCCCGGCGGAGAAGGCCCGGAAGCGCCCCTTGCCGAGGTGATTCAGGATGCCCTCGGCGAGGACGCTCCTCGCCGTGTTGCCGGTGCAGAGGAATAGGACGTTGTACACACGCTCGCTCACGCGGGCCTCCTGTCCGACGTTGGCGCCGGGAAGTCCCCGACGCAGTTCTTGACCCCTTCGATCTGGGCCTGCTCCAGCGGGAAGTACTTCTTCCGCAGCCACAAGGAGACGTTCACGAGGCCGATCAGCACCGGCACCTCGACGAGCGGACCGATGACCGCCGCGAAGGCGGCGCCGCTCGACATGCCGAACGTGGCGACCGCCACCGCGATGGCGAGCTCGAAGTTGTTCGACGCCGCCGTGAAGGAGAGGGTCGCCGTCTGCCCGTAGCTCGCACCGACCTTCCGGCTCATGAAGAAGGACGCGAAGAACATGAGCACGAAGTAGACGAGGAGCGGGACGGCGATGCGGACCACGTCGAACGGGACCTGCACGATGGTCTCGCCCTTCAGCGAGAACATGAGGACGATGGTGAAGAGCAGCGCCACGAGGGTGATAGGCGAGATGCGCGGGATGAAGACGTTCCGGTACCATTCCTCGCCCTTCCAGCGGCGGAGGAGGACCCAGCTCGCGAAGCCAGCCAGGAAGGGGATACCGAGGTAGATGAAGACGCTGGTCGCAATCTCCCCGATGGTGATGTTCACCTCGGCCCCGGAGAGCCCGAGCCAGCGCGGCAGGACCGTGATGAAGACCCAGGCGTAGACCGAGAAGAAGAGCACCTGGAAGATGGAGTTGAAGGCCACGAGGCCGGCGGCGTACTGACGGTCCCCGTCGGCGAGGTCGTTCCAGACGATGACCATGGCGATGCAGCGGGCCAGGCCGATGAGGATGAGCCCTACCATGTACTCGGGCTTGTCGCGCAGGAAGATCACCGCCAGCGCGAACATGAGGATCGGCCCCACCAGCCAGTTCTGAACGAGCGAGAGCGCGAGGACCTTTCCGTTCTTGAAGACCAGCGGCAGCTCGTCGTAACGGACCTTGGCGAGGGGCGGGTACATCATGAGGACGAGGCCGATGGCGATGGGGATGGACGTGGTTCCCACGCTCATCCGGCCCAGAGCCGGAACGACCCCGGGCACGAGGTACCCGAGGGCCACGCCCGCGCCCATGGCGAGGAAGATCCAGAGCGTGAGGTAGCGGTCGAGAAAGGAGAGGCGGCGGGCGACGGACGCGGTCACTAGAGGCTCCCCACGAGCGCCTTCAGGCGCCGGAGCGTGCGCGGCTCGACGCAGTAGCAGACGCGAGGGCCGTCGATCTCGCCCTTGATGAGCCCTGCCTCCTTCAGGACCTTCAAGTGCTGCGACACGGTGGACTGGGCGAGCGGCAGTTCGTCCACGATGTCGCCGCACATGCAGGCCTCGCGGCGCTCCAGGAGGCGCATGATCTGGACCCGGGCTGGGTGGCCGAGCGCCTTCGCGAGGGTGGCGAGCTCGTCGTCAGCCTCTGTGCCCTCCACGGGCCGGGTGTCGGGAGCCTCACGTTGCTCGCCTGTTTCTACGAGGGTCTTCACGGCGCGGAGATTGCGGGTCATCCTTGAATCGTAATAGAGCGATGCGAGCTTTGCACTCAGCAACGAAATGGTGACATCCCGCGACACCGTCATCGAACTTTGACGCTCACCTGCCCATCCGAGGCTGGATGGCCGACGGCTCGGCGGCTACGTCTGGCTCGGGTGACGTCATGACCGACTCGGGTTGGCTGCTCTTCGCGATCATCGTCTGGGCCAGCGTACTCGGACTCCTCGTCCCCGTGCTTCGACTGGTCCGTGGACGCCCGTTCTGGAAGAACAGCGAGAAGGATCATCGCAGGGCCAGGCACTACTGAATCGGGCCGGGGCGCCAGTCGCTCCGATGCCCCGGCGGAAGCGACCATCGCCCCTTCTGGCGGCGGGACCATGGTCGTCGTCCGGCGATTGGGCCCGGAAGGGTCGGCGGGGACAGAAGTTCGCGAAACCCTTATCGATAGCCACCGGGGGCCAGGCTGCGGCAACGTTCTCCTTGTTACTAAATCGTCGATGTGCGATAGCCAGTGCATCCGGCCAGGAGGACATGCGTCGTGCGAGGAATCGGGAAGATGGCGGTTGGACTGGTCCTCGCCGTGACCGGCGCGGGAACCGGGTGCGCCAAGGATGCCGCTCCGCCACCGCAGCAGTCGACGGTGCAGGTGGTCGTGAAGGCCCAGGCGGGGGGCATCCCTCGGCTCGTCGACCTCGGCGCGGGCAAGTGCATCCCGTGCAAGGCGATGGCTCCAATTCTGGAGGGACTCAAGGTCGAGTACGCCGGCCGGATGGACGTGCAGTTCATCGACGTCTGGAAGAACCCCGACGCGGGGAAGACCCACGGGATCAGCATCATCCCCACGCAGATCTTCTACGGACCGGACGGCAAGGAGTTGGCCCGCCACCAGGGCTTCATGGACAAGGAAGCGATCCTCGCCCAGTGGAAGGCCCTCGGAGTGAGCCTGTAACGGGCGAGCGATGGGCGAGATCCTCTCCGCGTTCGCGCAGGCGTTTACCGCCTCGGCAGCGCTCGCACTCCCTGCGGCCTTCCTCTGGGGCGTGCTCTCCGTGGTCCTGAGCCCGTGCCACCTGTCGAGCGTCCCCCTCGTGGTCGCATACATGAACGGCGGAACCGAGTTCCCCACCGGCCGACGAGCCCTCCTCATCTCCGGGAGCTTCGCCATCGGCATCCTGGGGAGTATCGGCGTCATCGGGGCCGTCACCGCGGCTGCCGGCAGAATGGCAGGCGATGTGGGGCGCGCCGGCACGTATGCCCTGGCCGCGGTGTTCTTCGCGGTGGGCCTCAACCTGATCGGCATACTGCCCCTGCCGACCTGGTCGACCCCGGCGGCCGGCACGAAGCGCAGGGGACCGTGGGGCGCGCTCGTCCTCGGACTCGTGTTCGGAGCTGCGCTCGGCCCGTGCACCTTCGCCTTCATGGCGCCCCTGCTCGGGCTGGCCTTCAGGTCGGGTGCCGAGGAGGCCGCGTACGGAGCTCTCCTCGTTGCCGTCTACGGGCTCGGCCACGGAGCCGCCATCGTGGCGGCCGGAGTCTCCGCCGGGAGCGTCCAGCGATGGGTCGCCTGGAAGAACGGAGAACGCGCCGCCCGGCTGCTACGCGGGGCGGCTGGCCTAGCCGTCATCGCGGGCGGCATCTACTTTCTCTACACCGCAACGTGAAGGTGAAGGTCATGTCGCACATTCAGGTCCAGACGAACGAGCCTGCCCCCGCCTGCTGCACCGGTGGCCCACCGAAGCTCACCACGACGGAGCCTGGAGCACCGAACTCGACCCGCACCGCCGCTCTCCTAGTCGCCGGGCTCGCGCTCTGGGCGGGCGCCTACGCGGCCGTGTTGCCCCTCTCGGAGTGGCTCACCTTCGAGGCCCTCGGCCTCTCGCCCACGTCCCACCTCGGGCAGAGCATCGCCTTCTTCCTCTACGACACGCCAAAGGTCCTGCTGCTGCTCGTCCTCATCGTCTTCGTGGTCGGGATCATCCGGTCTTTCTTCACTGCCGAGCGCACCCGCGCCATCCTGGCAGGCAAGCGGGAGTCGGTCGGGAACGTTCTCGCTGCCCTACTGGGCGTGGTCACGCCATTCTGCTCCTGCTCCGCCGTCCCGCTCTTCATCGGATTCGTGGAGGTCGGCGTCCCGCTCGGCGTGACGCTCTCCTTCCTCATCTCGGCGCCCATGGTGAACGAGATCGCACTCGTGCTTCTGTTCGGCCTCTTCGGATGGAAGGTCGCGGCCTTCTACCTCGTCACGGGGCTCACCATTGCCATCGTCGCCGGCTTCATCCTCGGCCGCATGAAGCTCGAGCGGTTCGTGGAGAGTTGGGTCTACGAGTCGATGAAGGCGGAAGCCACGTTCGAGAAGGAGCACCTCGGCTTCAGCGGGAGGGTCGAGAAGGGCCTCGAGGCGGTGAAGGAGATCGTCGGCAAGGTCTGGCCCTGGGTCATCGCGGGCATCGCGGTCGGCGCAGGCATCCACGGTTACGTTCCGGAAGGGCTGCTCGCCAGCTTCATGGGCAAGTCTGCCTGGTGGTCCGTGCCGGCAGCGGTCGTGATCGGCGTCCCGATGTACTCCAACGCCGCGGGCATCATCCCGGTGGTCGAGGCGCTGCTCGGCAAGGGCGCCGCGCTTGGCACGGTGCTCGCCTTCATGATGGCAGTGATTGGGCTATCGCTGCCCGAGATCATCATCCTGCGGAAGGTGCTGCGCCCCCAACTCATCGCCGCGTTCGTCGGCGTCGTGGCGAGTGGCATCCTGCTCGTCGGCTGGCTTTTCAACGCGGTGATCTAGAAAGGTCGAAGGTCATGAAGATCCAGGTGCTCGGGACGGGCTGCGCGAAGTGCAAGCAGCTCACCGCCAATGCGGAAAAGGCCGTCGCGGAGCTCGGCCTCGCGGTGGCCGTCGAGAAGGTGGAGGACATTCGCGAGATCATGAAGTTCAGCGTCATGAGCACGCCTGCGCTGGTGGTGGATGGAAAAGTGAAGGCGGCCGGTAAGGTCCTCACGCCGGAGGCGGTGAAGGAGTTCTTGCGAGGGTAGCGCGTGACGGTGAGGAGCCAGACTCTGATGTCTGCCGCGTGCGGCCATGGAGCACGCACGGTCGAACCCGTCGCCGAGGTCGTCGCGGTGGATGGCATCGACATCGAGTCACGGGCCCCGACCCGGGTAGCCGAGTTCCTGACGGGTCCGGAAGGCCTTGCAATTCTGGAGCGTTACGGGTTCATCTTGCCCGGAGAGTGATTGAGCCCTGCGGCAATACTGGCTGCGGGCCGCATCGAAGGTCTGCCCCAAGGTTGACCCGCGGCACGCGCTTCGCATAGGGTGCGTCCGCTTCAGGGCGATGGGGTTCCGCCTCCAACCGCCCCCGGGGTGCATTCCGGGGTGCTGATGACTCCTAGGACAACGCGAGCAGTTCCACGACGTTTCCTGGGAGGAGTGCGTGCAGGCCCAGATCACCGACGACCACCTCTCCCCACTCGGGAACTCGGTCCGCGAGAGCCTGGCGACGGGGAGGTACGTCCTGCTCGTGGCGGCCCCGATCGGCGTCCTGGTGGGCGTGGCGATCGCCGCCTACGACTACGTGGTCAACGAGCTCCTCTGGGCCCGGGTTCTCGAGCGACCCGTCGCCTACCAGATCGTCGCGCCCTTCTTCGGCCTCCTCTTCGCGGGTCTCCTTCTCCGGATCTTCCGGGTCCCGTCGTCGTCGATGGCCGACGAGGTCGTGAAGGCCTACCACGCGCCCGGGGAGGGCATGCCGACCCGCACGACGGCCGGCAAGCTCGCAGCGTCGCTCGCGACCATGGGGCTCGGCGGAAGCGCGGGCATGGAAGGCGCGAGCAAGTGGCTCGGCGCGTCCATCGGGTCGGGCGTGCAGACGCTGCTCAACCGGCTGGGGTTCCGGTCGCTGCGTTGGAACACCAAGACGACGCTCATCACCGGCGGCGCGGCAGGGATCGCGGCGATCTTCCGGGCGCCCCTCTCGGGCGCCATCATGGGGGTCGAGTCCCCCTACAAGCACGACCTCGCGTACGAGGCGCTCGTCCCGGCGCTCGTCGCATCCGCGACGTCGTTCTGGGCCTTCTCCCGCCTGCGACCGGCAGCGCCGTACTTCCCGGTCGAGTTTCACTATTCGCTCAACACCCGGGACCTGCTCATCGCCATCCCGCTCGGGCTCGTCGCTGGGCTAGGGTCGCACGCCTTTCTGTGGACGCTCGCTCGATTCAAGCGCCAGTTCGAGCGACTCAACGTCACCATCGCGATCCGTACCGCTCTGGGTGGCGTCCTGCTCGTCGCCCTTGCGTACGGGTCGTATCGCCTGCTCGGGAAGCCCGTGACCCTCCAGTCGGGCCTGCCCGTCGCGAACGAGCTCCTTGCCGGCCAGTTTGCCTTGGGCGCGGCGGTCGCCATCTTCGTGTTGAAGCTGCTCGCCACGGCAATCACCTTCGGGTGCGGAGGGGTCGGTGGGCTCTTCGTTCCCTCCGCGACGATGGGCGCCGCCCTGGGGGCTGTCTTCGACGTCCTCTTCACGCCGAGCCACCCCGGCGTGTTCACCCTCATCGGCATCGCCGCGTTCGCCGGGGCGAGCTACAACAGCCTCCTCTTCTCGGCGGTCTTCGTGGCCGAGGCCACCGGCAACGTCTTCCTCGTGGTTCCGGCACTCGTCGCCTCCAGTATCGCCTTCACCGTCTCGGCAGGGGTCTCGAACTCCCGCTCGCAGCTCGTCCGTCGCCCCACCTGGCACGAGAAGCTCCGGATGGTTCCCGTCTCGACGGTCATGACGACCCGGATCGTCACCGCGAGCCCGGAGCAGACGCTCGAGAGCTTCTCGCACTCGGTTCTCCTAAAGCACCACTTCAAGGCACTTCCCGTGATCGACGAGCTAGGCGTCCTCAAGGGCGTCGTCGGTCTCACCCACCTCCGTGCCGTCCCGATGGCGGAGTGGCGCCGCGTGCGCGTGGGCGAGGTGATGGACTCGGCAGCGCGGACCGTCTGCCCCGACCACTCGGTCTTGGACGCGCAGAAGGCGCTCCGCCAGGGCCCCTACGACTACGTCCCGGTCGTCGACTCAGCCAGCTTCACACTCGTCGGGATCGTGTCCGACTCCGACATCTACCGCTCCCTCGGGGAGCACGCTCCACACGCCGCCTGAAAAGGAGAAGGACCATGACGTTCCAGAAGATGTGCGCACTGCGGGTCTACCTGAAGCGTGGGGACAGCGTTCCGGACAAGAACGTCCTGAGGCGCCTCTTCCGGCGCCCTCTCGCGACGAACCTCCTCCAGGCCGCGCTCAAGGCCGGCGTCACCCACGCCTCCATGAGCCACGGCAGCATGGGCTTCGCCAAGGGCGCGAAGGCCCTCTCGACGGACATCTCGGAGATCGCGTACTCGACGCTCCCGGTCTGCCTGGAACTCGTCGGCCCGAAGCCGCTCCTGGAGCAGTTCGTCCGGGACCAGGTGAAGCTCCTGACCGATGCCACCCTGGTCATGCTCGAGGGAGTCCACGTCGCGCCCCAGGTGGTCGAAGGGGAGTTGCCGGCGAGCGCCCACCACGTCGAGTACGTGAAGGCCGACGGGGTCACCGTCGAGGTCGACCACGTCGAAGTTCCGCCCGAGGCGGGTGCCCTGGCGTCGTAGCGTCCCTGGTCGCCGAGCGGACGCAGCGGGGAATCCTCATTCGCGACTTGCCACCGGGAACGGCGAAGGCGGCTCCCCGCCTCGGTAGAGGGATTCGAGGGCACGGGTCACATCCTCCGGAAGCCCCCAGGCGCGAAGATCCGAGATGGTGCGCTCGACGTCGTACGCGACCCGCTTCAAGGTCGGCTCGCCGTCCTCGAAGATCGCGTAGCACGCGCGCGGTTCGCCGTCCCGAGGCAGACCTACGCTGCCCGGATTGACCATTCGCTTGTCGCCCAGGTCGAGGACCACGGGCATGTGCGTGTGGCCGACGAGGATGAGGTCCGCGTCGATCCCCGCGGCCTCGGCACGCCATCCGGCGACGTCGGAGGCCGGCAGGTACTGGAACAGCGGGTCTGCGGGTGCTGCGTGCAGGAGCGCGGCCCGGGTGCGTCCCAGCGCCAAAGTGCGCCGGGTCGGCAGGGAGCGCAGGAACGACAAGCTCTCCGGGGAGAGCAGGGGCACGGTGCACCTGCGGGTCTCCACCGACAGGCGCCGGAACAGCGGAGCCGACCGGCAGTCGTCACCCGTGGCCACGGCGTTGTCGTGGTTGCCTCTCACGGTCGCGACGGCGTGCTCCCGGACCCAGCGGACCGTCTCTTCGGGGGACGGTCCGTAGTCGACGATGTCGCCGAGGCAGATGACCTGGTCGACCGCCGGCTCGGCCGCAGCGACGGCCCGAAGCGCCTCGATGTTGCCGTGGATGTCGGAGACGACGAGCGTGCGCATGTCAGGCCTTTGACGATCTGGATTTAGGGCCCGGCACCTCGGGGCTCAACGACATCACCCGCTTGCGCAGTGCCGCCGTCTTCCTCGCGAACGAGTCCGTGGAGGAGGTCGGCTCGGTCGACGACGCCGACGAGGCGGTCGGTGCCGTCCACGACCCCGAGGACCTTGTCCTTCCCCTCGAGCATGACGGCGATGGCTGGCCCGAGCAGCGTGTCTTCCCGCGCCGTGGGGACACCCGTCGTCATGAGGTCTGCGGCACGGCGGGCATGAGCGTGGTGGTCCTTCGTGCGTTCCTCGGCCGAGGCGTGGACGAACGGCAGCCGGAGCATGAGGGAACGGAGCGCCGTGGGGCGAAGCGATGGCGCCACCCGATCCAGCAGCTCGGCATCGGTGACCAGTCCCAGCACATGCCGGTCGGCGTCGATCACGAGCGCCCGGTGCAGTCTCGTGGCGATGATGGCCTGGAACACCTCTGCGAGAGGCGTCTCCGGAAAGACCGTCGGGACGTCTCGCCGCATGACCCGCGACAGGGGAGTGTCGGCAGCGAAACCGGGCTCCCACTGCCGCTCCTCGCCAGCCTCGAATCCGTGTGCCGCGGTCCGAAGGAGATCCACCCGACTCACCATGCCGGCGATGGAGCCGTCGGCGGCCACGACCGGCAGGCGCTTCAGACGTCCGCGAGCCATCACATCGGCGACGGCCGGCAGCGGCATCGCTTCCGGCACCGAGACCGGCCGCGGTGTCATCACGTCCTCTGCGACACCCCCCCGTTTGGAGAGCTGGTCGAGCACGGCATGCAGGTCGGCCTTGTCGAGGCGGGTGAGCAGATCGAGGCGAACGCCCAGGCCTCCCCGCTGGACCAGGTCGCCGCTCGAGATGATGCCGACGGGCTTCCTTCCATCGAGAACCGGGACGGTCCGATACGTCTTCCCGAGCATCATCTCGACCACCTCACGGATGGGTGTGTCACGCCGCGCCGAGGTGACCTTTCGGGTCATGACGTCCGCCGCGGTCAGCGCCTTCGAGAGTTCCCGGACCGCGTGGGGCTCGTAGAGGACGATCTCGGTGTCGTCGACCGTGATGAAGCCGCGGGGCACGAGCTCCTTGATGCGTGGAAGGAGCCGGTCTACCCGATCGGGCCTGTCCACCCACTCGATGACGACCGGCAGCCGTTGTGCGATCTCCGGGAGATGGGCCACGTGGATCTGGCCGCTGGCCCCGAAGCCTTCGATGCCGCGAAACACCGTAGCGCCCTGCGCATCCTCCTTTCGGAGGAACGCGACGATGGCCTGAGGCGCCCAGGTATGGCCGACGCGGTCCTCGTCGTTCACGTAGATGCGGACGCGCCTGGCTTTCCCGACGAGGTCCATCGTGAACCTCCTCCCTTCATCCTAGTCACGGTTCAGGTCACCGCACCACCGTCACCGGGCAGTCGGCGTAGCTGATCACCCGGTGGGTCACCGACCCCAGGCGCCAACGGTCGAGGAGACCGTGACCACGGTGCGCGAGGACGATCAAGTCGATCCGGTGCTCCGCAGCACGTTCCAGGATCGTCCGGGCCGGATGGCCGACCGCTAGTTCGAGAACGACTGGAATGCCAAGCCCTTCGGTTCGGGGGCGGAGCTTGTCGATGAGGCTCTGATGGTAGGTCGTCGAGGTCTCGACGATGGCCAGGGTCTCCACGTCCTCCGGGAACTCGGGCACCTGGGCGACGGTGAGGACGCGAAGCTCGGCCTGGTATCGACGCGCCATGTCCACGGCGAAGTCGAAGGCCTTTCCGGACGGCACGGAACCGTCATAGGCGACCAGGATTCTCTCGATCATGACTTCACCTCCTCTTGGCCAGCGAGCTGGACCGGCCGCGCGTGGTGGTGGGGGAAGAAGAAGACGTTCGCGATCAGGGTCGGAACGACGGCGCTGCCGATGACGGCGGCGACGAGGATCGAGTACTGCCCTTGGTCGATGATCCGGTGCGACAGGCCGAAGAGCGCGGAGATGGTTCCGAAGGTGAGGCCCGTCGACATGAGAAGCGTCGTGTAGGTGGCCTCCTGGCGAGGCGCGCCGAAGGCCCGCGTCACTGGCCAGACACCGGCGAACTTGGTCGACATCTTCACGAGCAGGAAGGTCAGGAAGGCCACAGGTGCGGCGGCCAGTGCGGACAGCGAGACGAAGGACCCGGCCCGGATGAAGTAGAACGGGGTGAGTAGGCCGAAGGTGAGGGTGCGGAGCCGCCGGACGAGTGCGTTATCCTTTCCCACCGTCCCGGCGAGCACCATTCCGATGAGGTAGGCAGGGAGAACCGCCTCGCTGTCGGCCCAGGAGGCGAGCGCCCCCATTCCGAACAGGAAGAACAGGAGGAACTTCGCCTCCAGCTCGGACGGGCGTCCCCCGTAGCGGCGGAAGAACCGAGGCGTCAGCCAGGGCAACACCACGAACACCAGCACCGCGGCCCCCAGGAAGACGAGGGTCCGGAACGTGAAGGGTGCGAAGATGAGCCCGAGCGCGACCACCGTCCCGAGGTCGGTCACGAAGCAAGCAGCGAGAACCGTCTTGCCGTAGTCGGTCACGTTGAAGCCGAACTCGAGCATCACCGCATAGACCACGGCGACCGACGTCGTCGACATGGCGATGCCGGCCAGCCAGCTCGCCATCGGGGACCACCCGAGCAACCAGTGGGCGGCCGCCGCGCACCCGAGAAAGGGTGCGACGAAGCTCGCGAGCCCCACGGCGCTCGCCTCCTTCCACTTCGCCCGGAACACGGTCGGGTCGAGCTCGGCGCCGGCCAGGAACGTGAGGACGATCGCGCCGGTGCCCGAAAGGAACTTGATCCAGGGCTCGCTCGCTCCGAGGGCGGCGGTGCCGACCGCCGCTCCGATGACGAGTTGGGCGATGGTGCCCACGACGATCTCCGAGAGCGCCGTGGCGAGGCGCAGCCAGATCGAGATGAGCGTGGCGGCGAGAGCGAGGCCCAGCCACAGTGCGGCGAGGGTCCAGGTCTCGGTCATGGCGAGACCCTGCCGCACACGGACTCGTGCCGTGGAGATGGCCTCCGAGAACTACCTGGGGGATTCGGAGCTCGTGACCTGCGCATGCATGACTCCCGCGTGCACAGGAGTCATTGGCCGGAACACCGGCGGTTCGGGCGGACTCCACCGCCACCGACTGACCAGGAGAGCTTAGCGGCTCGGGCGACCACGTCAACGCCGGCCGACCCACGAGGGGCGTGTCCCCCATCGTGCCGGGGCAGGCGTACGGTGCGGCCACCCCTGCAATCCTGGTTGCGCGGCACCCGTTCGCCAGGTACCGTTCGTGAAGACACACGAGGTGGTGGAGTCCACCCAAACCACCGTCCATCCGGGCGGTCAATGACTCCTGCAAGGCGCAACGCGCCGGCAGGAGCCCCTTCCAAGCGAGCTCCTGGCGGCCCACCCGGACGGGGACGTGGCATGCCGACGACTGCCCAGCTTCGAGACGCCGTCCCGGACCGGATGACCCCGGGGGGAAGGCTGAGCCGTCTCGCGGCCATCGCGGCCGAGGCCGGGGCAGACGACGTCGCCAGGGAGGCGCGCGATCTCGCGGGCCGGGTCTCCGAGGGGCGCTTCTACGTCGCCTGCGTCGGTCAGTTCAAGCGCGGCAAGTCGACACTTCTGAACGCCCTCGTCGGCCAGCCCGTCCTCCCGACGGGGGTCGTTCCCGTCACCTCTGCCGTCACCGTGATGCGCCACGGTCCGGCACCGGCAACGCGTGTTTGGTTCGTCGACGGGCGATCCCTGGACGTCGATCCGTCCCGAATCGGTGAGTACGTCTCGGAGAGCGACAACCCGGGGAACGAGAAGGGCGTCCGGGTCGTGGAGGTGTTCCTGCCGAGCCCGCTCCTGCAACAGGGGATGTGTCTCGTCGACACCCCTGGCCTGGGCTCGGTCTTCGACGCGAACTCGGAAGTGACCCGGAACTTCGTTCCGCATGTCGACGCCGCCCTCCTCGTCATCGGCGCCGATCCGCCGATCTCCGGAGACGAGCTGGGGCTCGTCGAGGCCGTCGTGGAGAAGGTCGATCACGTCGTGCTCGTCCTCAACAAGGCAGACCGTGTTTCATCCGAGGAGAGCGAGGAAGCTGCGCGGTTCGCCGCCCAGGTCCTCTCCCGGCGCTTGCGCAGACCGATAGGAGCCATCCTTCGAGTCAGCGCGGCGGAGCGCCTGGAGCGCACGACGCCGACTCGCGACTGGGTGGCCTTCGAGCGAGCGCTACGGACGCTGAGCGCGGAAGCAGGCGCGGACATGGTCGTGGCCGCCGAGCAGAGGGGGACGGAACGCCTCACCCAGGCCCTCAAGTCCGAACTAGAGGAGCGTCGTGCGGCTCTCGTTCGCCCGCTGGACGAGTCGGAGGCACGGCTGGCGATCCTTCGGCAGAGCGTGGGGGAGGCGGAGCGCGCCCTCGCGGAACTGAGGGTCCTACTGGCAGCGGAGGAGCAGCGTCTCCAGGAGGCATTCCGCCAACGGCAGGAGGGGTTCCTCGTCACGGCGCGGTCGGAGGCCCTGCGGGAGCTGGACTTCGGCATCCGGGGTCTCGATGCCCCGCGACGGAAGATGCGGGAACGGAGCTACACCATCGCGCGGGAGATCGCGGGGCAAGCGGTCGAGAAGTGGCGCCGGGACGTGGAGCCTGCGGCCGAGGACATGTACCGGACGTCGGTCACCCGATTCGTCCTGCTCGCGAACGAGTTCCTCGCCCGCGTCGCGTCCACCGGGGAGCCCGGAATGGAGGGGCTTCCGCGTGCGCTGGAGCCGGAGGCCGGGTTCCGGATCGGGACCGGCCTCTACTACACGCACCTCATGTACATGACGACGAACCCGATCCCCTGGGTGCTCGACCTCGTCCGCTCGCGCAGCCGGACCGAGGGCGCACTGCTCCGCAAGGTGGGCGAGTACCTGGGAAGGATCCTGGAGGCAAACAGTTCGCGGGTGGCGAACGACCTCGGAGAGCGGGTCTCGGCCAGCCGGACGCGCCTTCAATCGCAGGTTCACGCGGCCTTGCGGCGCGTCGTCGAGATTGCGGCGAAGGCCATCGAGAGCGCCCGGGAGCGGCGCGCCGAAGGCGCTGCGGCGGTGCAGGCGGAACTGGCCCGGCTGGAATCGCTCCTGAGCAGAACGGCAACGCTGGTCAACCCGGACGAGGAGGGAAGGCGGACATGAGCGTGATCTCGGCGGTGAAGGCTCGCGAAATCCTGGACTCTCGCGGTAACCCGACGGTGGAAGTGGACGTGGTGCTGAAGGGCGGGGCGTTCGGCCGAGCCGGCGTGCCGTCGGGGGCCTCCACGGGAAGCCGGGAGGCACTCGAGCTCAGGGACGGGGACAAGCGACGGTACGGCGGGAAGGGAGTGTTGAAGGCGGTCGCGAACGTGAACGAGGTCCTCGCTCCGGCGCTCGTCGGCACCGAGGCGTCCAATCAGGCAGCCCTGGATGCCCGCATGCGGGCGCTGGACGGGACCGAGAACAAGGACAAGCTCGGCGCGAATGCCATCCTCGGGGTCTCGATGGCCGCAGCACGGGCCGTGGCAGACGACGAGATGATGCCGCTCTACCGGCACCTGGGCGGGAAGGGGGCCTGTTTGCTCCCCGTGCCCATGCTGAACGTGCTGAACGGCGGCGCGCACGCCGATACGAGTGTGGACTTCCAGGAGTTCATGATCGCCCCGGTGGGCGCCCCCAGCTTCCGGGAAGCACTGCGTTGGGGAGCGGAGTGCTACCAGGCGCTCAAGGCCACCCTCAAGTCGCGGGGCTACGGGACCGCCGTCGGCGACGAGGGAGGCTTCGCGCCGAGCCTCCGGGCGAACGTCGAGGCCATCGAGGTGATCCTGGCAGCCATCGAGGCCGCTGGCCTGAAGGCTGGCAAGGACGTCGTGCTGGCACTCGACCCGGCGGCGAGCGAGTTCTATGAGGACGGGGCGTACGTCTTCGCCAAGTCCGACAAGAGTCGCAAGACGTCCGCGGAGATGGTGGAGTTCTGGGCGGACTGGGTCCGGCAATACCCGATCTGGTCCATCGAGGACGGGCTTGCCGAGCAGGACTGGGATGGATGGAAGCTCCTCACGGAGCGCCTGGGTCGCACCATCCAGCTCGTGGGCGACGACATCTTCGTCACGAACCCCGCCATCGTGCGCCGCGCGATCGAGAAGGGCGTGGCGAACTCGGTGCTCATCAAGCTGAACCAGATCGGGACGGTCACGGAGACGCTCGACGCGATGGCGGTGGCCCGGTCTGCCGGGTACGGGACCGTCATCAGCCACCGCTCCGGCGAGACCTCCGACGACTTCATCGCCGACTTCACCGTTGCAACGGGTGCCGGCCAGCTCAAGACGGGGGCTCCGTGCCGGGGAGAGCGGGTGGCGAAGTACAACCAGCTCGTCCGGATCGAGGAGGAACTCGGAAGCACGGCCCGCTACGCGGGCCCGAAGCCGTTCGGGCACTGAGGCGGTCATCTTGAATACACGGGCTCAACGCGAGGCTCCGCTCCCGAAGGCCATCTGGGTCCTGAGCGGGGTCTCCTTCCTCGCGGACGTATCCAGCGAGATGGTCTACCCCCTTCTTCCCTTGTTTCTTGTCGGTGTGCTCGGAGCCTCGAAGACGAGCCTGGGACTGATCGAGGGTGCGGCCGTCCTGATCGTGGCGTCGATGTCGGCCTTCGCTGGATTCCGAAGCGACCGGCAGAGGAGGCGTGTTCCCTGGATTCGCTGGGGGTATGGGCTGCCCATCCTGGGCAAGGCGATCATCGCCCTGGCGACGGTGTGGCCGGTCGTCCTGGGCGGGAGACTCCTGGATCGGTTCGGAAAAGGGCTTCGGGGGGCGCCGCGCGATGCGCTCATCGCAGACGCGGTGGCGCCCGGGCAGCGCGGCCGTGCCTTCGGCCTGCATCGTTCCTTCGACACCGCGGGTGCGCTGGTCGGCGTACTCCTGTCGGCCTTCCTGCTTTGGTGGCTCACCGGGACGCCCGGGGACGCGAGTCAGGGTGCATCCCTGGGATCGGCGGCGCAGACGCCGGCGTGGGTCTACCGTGCCATCTTCGGAGTAGGGGCCGTTCTCGGGGCGGGATCTCTGATCCTCACCTTTCTCGTCACCGAGTCGAATCCGACCAAGGATGGGAAGCCGTCGGTACGTGGGCCTGAAACTGGCTCCCTGGCCTCGGCCGATAGAGACGCGGGTGTAGCCGCTTCCTCGCCGCGGCCCGGGTGGCTCGGCTTGCCGGGCGGCTACTGGTCCGTGCTTGGCGTGCTGGTGGTGTTCTCCCTGGCAAACAGCAGCGACACGTTCCTTCTGCTTCGCGCCAGTGAGCTCGGGTATTCGCCCTGGGCCGTCGTCCTGGTGTACGCGCTCTTCAACACGACCTATGCGGCGCTCTCCTACACGGCTGGCGCCATGAGCGACAGGCTGGGCCGGTGGGGAATCATCGCCGCCGGGTGGGTTATCTACGTGGGCGTGTACGCCGGCTTCGCGATCCTGCCGCGCTCAGCCGCGTGGGGTGTCTGGCCCCTCATGGCCGCGTACGGGGTCTACATGGCACTCACCGAGGGGGTCGGCAAGGCCCTCATCGCAGACCACGCACCGAGCGAGAAGAGAGGTGCGGCGATGGGGCTCTTCTACGCGCTCACGGGACTGACCACCCTGGGCGCGAGCCTTCTCGCAGGCGTGGCGTGGGATCGCTTCGGGCCTGCCACAGCACTGGGGATCGGCGCTGGCTTCGCAGTTCTGGCGCTGCTGGCGCTTCCGTTCGTGCGAACGCTCCGGGCCTGCCGCTCCGCTCCCCTCGCTAGCGATACACCTCGCGTCGATGGCCGATCCGGATGACCAGCACCCGCAGCGCCGCGTCCTCGATCGACACCACGACGCGGAAGTCGCCGACCCTGTAGCGCCACAGGCCGTGCGGTCC
>Ga0315273_10001629_pt1 | contig 25696 bp, 64 predicted proteins | sample YL17G02_0_MG_FD_205753 | JGI IMG/M metagenome (GOLD analysis project Ga0315273, IMG submission 205753) | Sediment microbial communities from Yellowstone Lake, YNP, Wyoming, USA - YL17G02_0 | ecosystem: Environmental > Aquatic > Freshwater > Lake > Sediment | place: USA: Wyoming | collected... | reverse complement strand
GCCGTTGCAAGTGATCCATATTATGCATATCGGTATGCACTTGATGTCATCAAAGGTCGATTTCCAGAAGCCGAGAAAGTGATTGTAACTGCTCCACGATGGGCATATGCATATGCACATGATGTCATCAAAGGTCGATGGCCAGAAAGTGAGAAAGCGATCACAAGTGATCCGCAATATGCATATTGGTATGCACGTTATATCATCATAGGTCGATGGCCAGAAGGCGAGAAAGTGATTGCAAGTGATCCAAAATGGGCATATTGGTATGCACGTCATGTCATCAAACGTCGATTTCCAGAAGGTGAGAAAGTGATTGCAACTGCTCCAAATTATGCATATGGATATGCACTTGAAATCAAAGGTCGATTTCTAGAAGGTGAGAAAACGATTGCAAGTGATTCATATTGGGCAAAGCTATACCAGGAATTTCTGGACAAGATTGAATAATGAACCTACATAACCTAGTTACCGATCCATCGAAGTTAGCCACATACGGGAAATTTATTTCGCCCGAAGAGGCATATGACCGACTACAGCAAGGCGATACAGCACCTTATTTGATTAGAGCCGTTGCAAGTATTCCATATTGGGCATATCGGTATGCACGTGATATAATCAAAGGTCGATTTCCAGAAGGCGAAAAAGTAATTGCAAGTGATCCACATTGTGTAGATCGACCATATTATGCATATCTCTATGCACGTGATATAATTGATGGTCGATGGCCAGAAGGTGAGAAAGCAATTGCAAGTGATCCAGAATATGCATATTACTATGCACGTGATATAATCAAAGGTCGATTTCCAGAAGGTGAGAAAGCGATTGCAAGTGATCTATATTGGGCATATTTCTATCAGGCATATTTCTATCACAGTACGCTACCCACTTTCCCGGACGCCCAACTAGAAGTAGACCCCATGATAAACCTCCCGAGCCTACAATACTTGAGCCATTTTGACGTTGATCTAATCAATGGTCGATTTCCAGAAGGTGAGAAGGTGACAAGTGATGAATACCAGGACTTGAACGATAAAGAACCTACATGACCTAGGAGAAATTTGATGAAATTTGATGAAATTGTTGAGATGTGGCGGGTGGAAATCTGGGAATACGATTCATTGATTAATCCAGGTAATCGATACGATTGGACATCACTTGCTGTTGGTTGGGCACTCGGTAAAGGGTACTCTGACAAACAGGCGTTCGTGATTGCTTCCAAAATCCAAGAAAAGGGGTTCCTGTGAAACGGACAATTCTAGCTGCTGCACTTCTTGGGATTTCTGCCACAGCATCAGCTGATGCTTATGTTTCAACGTACATGACGACTGAATGTGGTCTTCGTGGATTTCTGGCGTACCAACTTGTACAGGCTTACCAACTTGGTAAGGAAGTAGTGGCTGAAGATTCTGAGTCTGCTTCTATTGTAGCCCTTGAAAGTATCCCAAGAGAAACGGCAATGTGGGTTAGGGCTGTTGCAACAAGTAAGAGTACACAAGGTGTAATGTATCCAGCGTTTCTTGGTTGGTATAACCACGTTGGTCAACAGGGAATTGAAGAGTGGGTACGCGAACTTGTTACCACTTACGTTGATCCTATTGAAGCAAGCGTGCAAGAACGTCTTGCATGTGAGAAACATTATGCAGAGTCTGAATGAATTGCGATTGTTTTGGCGACCAAATAGGAGACAGACATGTTGCCATCAGTAAAAACACTCACAGAAGTATTTAACGATAACTCGAAAGAAGCCCGTCGTGTGCTTTCGATGCAGCGAGAAGAACTTGAACAATTGCCCGCCTGCATAGATCGCATCAAGGAATGCTACCGCCAAGCGCCGAGCACATCTGACCTGAGAATGACGGCGCTAAACGTTCTGGCTGACACATATGGCGTTGAATCGTTCCAATTGTCCGATGGCTCTTACTGCGTCTATCTGAACGCGGGCGAAACCTATGCGGCAACTCTCGTTCTGTTCCACGGAAAATATCGCGTATCGACGTTGGGCGATATTTTCGAGCGTTACGCCGAGATGCACCCTTTCAATGAGGTTATTTCACAGGATGATAGCCAATGACATATCCTACTGCACCTATAAAGGCAACAGTTGTGATGAAAGTGGAAGTGTTAGCCGTTAATGAAGGACAGGTTAACGTTCGTGTTACAACTGTCAAAGGCGAGAAGATTGAATCTTGGCTCAAACAAGGTGGCTACATCACGTATGATCTAGTTGATGTTCCAGGTGATTATGTTGGCGAGCTTACAGAAGCTAAACGACAACTTGATCGCATTTACAAACTTCCAGTTCCCAACGCATAATGGATATAAGTATGAACACAAATGTAGGACTTTTGGCTGTTGTATTGACAATTGTAGGCTGTGCACAACGTCCACGTGTAGAGTCAATCGATCCAATTGAGGTTGCAACGGTTAGTACCTGTACTGCCAATGCAGAACAATTCGCCCGCTACCTCAACCCCAATCGTTTGAACATACGAGGAAACCGTTGCCGTTGATTCGGTTACTAAGCCCATGAAAGACTCTCTTGATAACCTTAACAGAGCATTAACGATCCTTGAGGAGTTTTTAGACTCTCAAGAAAGTCAAGACGATGGTTGTACGTTGTGGGGACTAATGTCTCAGTTTTCAACTGATGCGAAGTATAAAATCCATGACTGGCGAATGTTTAATGAATTAGCACCAATTACAATTCAATGAGCGAGATAATTATGAGGATCAACCTAATTGGTCAGAATGCTCAAAGGGAATTTAACTTTGAGACAAATGTTATTCGTGTAGCCACAGAGGAAGAACTTAAAACTATTGTTGGTCAGTTGTTCTATGATGGTGAAATGGAAGTTCTTGCAGTACCTAAGTGGAACGAAGAACACCAACGTTGGGAAGCACTTGCACGAGTGCGTGATTCCCTATGTATCGTAGAAATTAAGATTCACACAAGCAACGAATAAATACCTCCATCTTATCGGAGGTAATATGAAAAGAACAATTATAGCACTATCACTCGCACTTGTACCAGTCCTTGGACATACAGTTGAACAATCTGAAGATGATCTAGTTATTGTACCACAATGTGACGCAGTTATTGTAGCACAATATGCGATGGCACGTAAGGCTGACTGGTTGGAAGTAATTGACAACCTCGAACAAATGGGAACTATGACAAAAGAATGGGCTGATGAATATCGTAGACTGATCAATGAATACTATGAACTTAAAAACAGACATGAAGTTCAAGTATGGCTCGCAAAAAACTGTAAATAAACATCTTGGTCGATAAGTTAAAGAGGTAGTTATGAGAATAAACGAAATTTTAATAGAGGACCAATTAAACGAGCTTAATTGGAAAAAAGGTTTGGCCACCGGAGCAATGGCACTGAGTACGCTTGGAGCAATGAGTTCTGCTAGCGCACAAAATACAACCTCTAATCAACCTACACAATCTATTCGCCAACAAGTGGAAATTGATTATACAAAAGCCGGCCCTATTACACGAGATTCTAAGGGACAAAAATTAGAATACGGTATTCCGGTTGATGCGGCAGGTAATTTTATACAGCCAAATCGAGACTTACCGGATAATGAATATATGACTCAATTGAAAGCATATAAAACATGGAAAGCAGACTTTTTGAAACGATGGCCCCATGCTACTCAATCACCGGACGGTTCTATGTCAGGCGTTACACCTGGCCTTGCCTCTCCAAACTGGAAAAACTATTGATTAGAAAAACTATTGACAACCATAAATAACCTCATATATAATTACACTTCACATTAAGGAGTGATTAAAGCAAATGAACACACTGTCTACCCTCTTGTCTTATTATTGGTTACCTAAATACCAAGGGGCTTCCTGCGTGTTCGGAGTTACGATGTAACAATCGTACAAACAGAATACAAAAGGAAGCCTAGGCCAAAAACCTAGGCTTCCTTGTTTTAGGGCTGTAAGCATTAAGGTGATGCAACTGGCTTTTACCCAGTAGAATAGGGATCGTCTGGCCCTAGCGGCCCACCAAGAACAATGTAGCAATTGAGCAATTGGCTGGCTCACCTGTCTGTAAAACAGGTACCTTCGGGTCGTGTAGGTTCGAGTCCTACTTGCTACACCAATTTAGAGAAACGTACCAGTATGTAGTTGTACGTTGATCTTTCAATGAGACCATAGTATAATATATCTTTGAACGTGATAAAAGGAAACAATATGTATCGCTGTGCGACCTTGAATCCTGTGTATAAACAATATGTCGACTTTGATCCGCTCAATGATGAGCACCTCAGAGCGTACAAAACGTTGTGTATTGGTGAGATGCGGCCGCTTGGAAAACACGTCCATCAACATCCTGTACTACGATTCAATCTCGAATCGCCGTTTTCTGATGTGCCATCGATGATGGAGTATAAAGTTGGAACAGTATTCCTTACTGAGCGTGGTCTTTTGAACGGACAACAGTAAGACGAGAAAAGGAGAAGCCGGAATGACCCTTGAGCAGATAGCCCAGCAGCACCTCGACGCTGATAGCTGGGCCGACGAGGCAATGATGCTCGCCGCCCTGCGCGCAGCGGTAAAGGAGTGCATCAAGATCGCCCTCGAGAACGATCACGATCTAGACTTTGCAATAGACGCCATCCGCCAGTGGGCGGAGGGCAAGCCGTGACCCCGGAAAGTAAATACAATCGCAGGGTGGAGAAGGTTGGTCATCTCATGACGCTCATAACGTCAAGGTCGCTGGTTCGAGTCCAGCCCCTGCAACATTTATAGCTCATATGAAGTAGTAGTGAGTCGTTGGTTTACGTTATCATTCGTGTGGCTTGCCAACCACCACTATCGTATCTTCCTATGTGAAGACACACTACCCGAACATATCGTCTAGTATGCACGTTGCTATTTTTACAACTGGGTCCGTAGTTTAACTGGTAAAACGCTGATCTCCAAAATCAGAGACATGAGTTGCAAGTGGAGGTTCGAGTCCTTCCGGGCCCGCCATTAAAGGAGAAGAGAAATGTCAACCCTAGCCACGATTAACCGAGCCATTGCAATTATAGAACAAGCTGATTATTGGGGTGATCCCCCCGTTATCACCGACGATCCTGAAGTCAACTATCTGGTTGATGTATTGTTGACAGGTTGGGAAGATATTGACGATGCTGAACGTTCATACTACATCAGTGAAGCTAGAGAGGTTTAACCTCAATTGTACAGATGAGGTGATTATCCAAGTTTCGTTAGCCAACGGTTACACTGGAACGCTTCACCCAGCTAACTTAGAGGTGATCAGTAGTTAAACCCCACAATGGCGCAATTGGTAGTCGCAACACTCTTAAAATGTGTTAAGTGAGAGTTCGAATCTCTCTTGTGGGACCAAATACCGACAAGTTTGGCCGTGTGATGGAATTGGTATACATGGATGTCTCAAAAACATCATTTTGTGGGTTCGAGTCCCACCTTGGCCACCATTAGGAGAAACGTAATGTTTATTGAAAGTCACAAAACGTGTCCATTGATCATAGTAATTGGATCAACGGGCAATGCTGTCGCAAGTTGGTACATCCGCGGTGAGACAGTGACTCCTCGTGTTGGCGAGAAGATTGTTATCGGTAAGCCTGATACAGATATATCACAGGTATATGATGTAGTTCGTATTGAACATCGTCCTGTTGAGAACGAAATCCACATTCTGGTCGTTCACCAATTATGATATTACCAATCACTAGACAAGAAATCGCCCGCGACATCGCAGCTTTGCAGGCCATTGGTACGTCACGTTTGGAGATTGCAAGGACGCTTTGGCTGCCTTACAGTTACGTATTTAATGTTTGTCGGGCGCGTGAGAGCATTAAGAATATGAGACATTGCGCCAGTGGCCTCGTGAATGGATATTAAATTTTCGTTGACGACCCCTATTTGTTTCCCCTATAATAATTATAATAGATCCTTCAATGGGTCTTCATCATAGGAGCACAAAGATGAAACAAGTAGATCTCAAAAGTCTTTCATGGGCTCAGAAACTTTCCTTAATTGAAGCATACAAACCAACCGATGACCAAGCCATTCGTGTGTTTGGCGTTTCGAGTGAACAGTTCAATACTGTTAAGCGTCTGAACAAGGAAGGTGTTTTCAAGCCCGATGTATCGTTTGATGTTCGTCCATACGAACATTTTTTTAGTGACAAGAATCCAGTAACAACAATCGTAACCTCACCAACGACATCTAAACCAACTATTGCAACTTTCACACGAGATACACTACAATCGATCGGTGAAAAGAAGCGTGGACGTCCGGGTACAAAGATTACAACAGCATTTAAGAATGTCCCAACAACTCCGGTTCCTGTTGATGAGTTTGCTCGTCAACACAATGTATCGATTGCTGTTCTCCGTCAGAGCAAAAGGTTCGATACAAACGGTCAGGGTAAAGTACATGTACGTAAACGTGACAGTGGTGAGTTGATGATCTGGCGCGAAGTGGGATAAAGCAATAATGATTAACAACGAAGAAACGGAACGCATTGCCGAAATTTTCCGCGAGGCTCGCAGCAAACCGTTTTCTCTGGAATCCGCTGTTAAGGAGATGGGCGGATTCCTGGAAGCCAGCAACCCGAAATTCAATCGCCTGCAATTCTACAAGGATTGTGAGCAGGATCGCCTAGCTGCTGACTACATCAGAAGATATAAAGAAGTTTACGGCAGTTCCAGTTCCATCTGCTTCTCTTTCAATCAGGACCTTCCGAGTCTTACTGGCCCTCTTGACAGCCCTCTTGACATATGGTTGACTGATAACGATTGGACATGCTGGTTAAAACAGATAGCGGTTTCGTCTATTGATTATGGATATGGACTTCTTTCTGGATTAGAATTTGAAGACGTCACTTTTGAAATCCTAGACAATGATCCAAAGATGGAATCTGCCAGTGAACATCAAAAACAACAAATCGTCAACCACTTATGGGCAAAATGGCAAAATATCTCACACACGTAGCAAGGGATCCGACATGACCACCGACGACGATCAACTCGACAATTACGGCAATCCACAGGACGGAAGCTCTCTGCCGTTCTGCTGCTTCCCAGACTGTGGGTGCGACGGTGCGCGGAATTGTATGGCAGAGAGCGGGGCTAGCGGCGTATCGTTAGCTCTCAATATAGAGAAAGGTTCACGGAAACCCTAGATTAGTAAATTACTAGTAGTGGAATACAAACAGAAAGGGGAGTTGGTGGCTAAAAGATCCCTAGCCACCAACTCCCCTCGTTTTTACTAAACTTCTACTTTGTTGGATTTTCGTCCGCAAATCCAATAACCTGACTGAGGTTAATTTCTCCATATGCTTGCCATAACACGTATTCCCGACCATCTTCGGTCTGGATGGTGTAAGCACCGTATGGTCCACAACTAGGCGTTAGTTGTGATCCGTGTTTGATCTTGGAAATTTTGATCGAACACAGTGTATCACGAACTGATACTGGGTTGAGGTATCTCATGGTTTTCCTAATAGGTAAGATACGTACAGGTGTGGATTACATCACTCGTGGTTTTTCAACTGATCACGGTTTTCGACACAGTTTTCGACCGCTTCTTCTTTTGTTTCAAACGGTCCTTCGGCGTCTTCTGGACACCCCTCGGGTTCCCAGAACCATGCGTCATTAGTATCGAACACTCGAAATCCATCCTCAGCTAGTTGTTCGATGATGTCTTCAATGTCTTCACTTTCCTCCCACTTTAGTCTAGGAAAGTATACGATGCTGTCAAGACCCATACTATCTTCACGGGTCCCTTCGAACACCTCGTAGTAGTCATCAAGGGTTTCACCAATATCCACAAGACCTTGACAGATCTTGAAAACAACAGTACCAGCACTTTCGTACCGACTGAACTCGATTCCAACACAAGTCCTACCATACATCGCACGACCTGAGTAAGACCGAATCTTGTATTCGGACTCTTCCGCCGCTTCCTTAAACTTTTTGAAATCCATCATTAGCTCCACATGTGATTTACTACTATCCTTCATCAAACTACCGTCATCTCAAACTTAATGTCATACTTCTTGGAAAACTCGACAGGAGATAAACTGTCAAGGTCTGCTCCAACTTGTTCTTCAAACAAATAACCAAGTTGTTTGATCTGTGCGAACTTAAAAGCACCAAGACTGTACGCATCACGTGCCGTCTTTGCGTTCTTTGCCTTTCCTAGTGCTTTCCATTGTATGTACTTTGTAGGTTGTTCTTTTTGTGCTCTCTGATGAACTTGAGTCGGCCAGTAAGTAGGCCCAGTTATTGAGAGTGGATCAAGTGCTCTTTGATCATTGCGTGCAATGAATGCATCAATCTCATGGTCAATCTCATCCAGGATCTCTGCCTGAAGGCTTTCGACATCGTTATTGTTTTCTTGAATGAGACGACTATCACCAGATTGACCTTCTGTTCGAAGATTTGCATGACGAACAAACGTTTCGATTGGATTGAGTTCTGCTTTGCAGTATCCATAGTATACTGAGGCTGTATATGTACAGCTAATTTTGTACAATTTGTACATGTTTTTCCTCTATTTGTATTTCTTCTTGAACGAATAGTAGTATGTCGTTGCACCTGCGTGTGACATACCAACATGTTGTTTGATTGCTTCTATCACGACAGAAGACTTCTGACCAAGTAACTTACGGAACACATAGTCGGCTGCTGCCTGTTTACTTCCCCACTTAATTACTAGTGGTGTAGCCATATTGTTGGTGATTACAGATGCATCAGCAACCAATCGTTGTTTGCAGGTACACAGGTAATGCGATTGTCCACGAACGACTTTACTGTGTCGCTTCGTTGACAAATTGTACGTTTTACCGCAAGGACATTTGTATGGAACCGTTTGTTGTGGCTCACGTTTGAATTCAACAACATCATAATCGTGTGTTCGCTTGGGGTTTGCAACACCCAACTCGTTCATCACCTTCCTCCACTGCTCACCATGGGGTTCAATCTTGAACCCGAATACATCCCAAGCAATCAGATGTGCACACTCGTGGGGGATCGTATCGCTGAAAAAAACTTCTTGGTTGTCAACAGCAATGTGTGGTTGAAAACTGATTCTCCACCTCTTTGGGTACGCCATACCAGCAGTTGTTCCAGAAAGGTTCCAATCGAAAGTTTCGACAATACGAAGTGGCTTCTGAAATCGTTGTGTTGCCAGATGGAAACACTGTTGAATCCTATCCGAAACTTGCTGATTGAGTTCAGTGGAAATCATTGTACAGTCTCCAGAGTCGTCATTCTATTCTCTCCAGGATGAACTTATGAGATATTATACGTTGGTTTTAAAGGTGATGTCAACGCACAATGTCATTCAGAATAGAGAAACCACTTGACTTTGTCTTTAAGTCAGTGTATAATATATTTTCATTGTTACGAAGGATCAACAACTGATCTATCAGATCAGCTGAGGATGTGTAACATAATGCTGGAGTACCCAAGCGGCTGACGGGACCTGATTTGTAATCAGGATGGGGCAACCCACACGTAGGTTCGAATCCTATCTCCAGCTCCATTTCCACACTCATATATACAGTAAAGGAATGTGGAATATGAGTCTATACAAAAAACTAACAGCACTAACAGATACAGAGCTTTGTGATCTATATAAACAATTTGGATCTATCACTAAAGTACAAAAACATGTAGGGTTTGCAAGAACAGACCCAAGAGCACAAAAACATATCAAGATCGTTCTCGAAAGAAGTGGGTACGTAGTAGTAACTGCACATACAAAACGAACTGATGAAGAAATACAACAAGCGGTTGATGGATCAATATGTTATTCCGATGTTCTAAGATATCTTGGTATTGGAATACATGGATCAAATCAAGAGTGGGTTAAAACGAGAATTGAAAGGGCAAACATTTGTACACAACACTTTGATCTTAAAACAGCACGATCGCGCGGTACAACACAAAAATGGACTTCCGAACAAATATTTTGTGCCAATAGTAAGTATCATCGACCTCGTTTGGCTAGTGCTGCACTGAAATACGGAATACAACCATATAGGTGTGATTGTGGCAATGAAGGTGAATGGAGAGGAAAGAAACTAACACTTCCGTTAGACCATATAAACGGTATAAACAATGACAATAGAAAAGAAAACCTTAGATGGTTGTGCCCTAATTGTCATTCACAGACACGAACGTTTGCTGGCCGTAATGGTCGGACTGTGTTCCCTCAATCGGTTGAATTTTGACGATTCAGTAATAAAGTTCAAGTAAAGGAGAACTATCATGGTTGGAGCAATTGCATCAATTGGTGGAATGGCACCAATGGCACCAATGGCACCAATGGCACCAATATCTATGCCCTCTATGGGCGCAGCACCAAATGTCGGTAACATTGGAAATGTCGCAAGTCCGAGTACCGTAGTAACACTTGGAACCACTCCAAGCGTACCACTCTTTGGTACGACGGGTGCCGCACTATATTCTGCGATCAAGAACATTGACAATCCAATGTATGCTCAGGGACTTGCTGATGGAGCAACGCTGGAAAGTGGAATCAATGGTCCTGGTAAGTTGTTTGATGACATGATGACAATGTTGGTCTTTATGTTGATGATGCAACAAGAGGATAAACAAAAATCTGGTAGCTGGTAAAAGAAAATGTATGAAGGACTTTTATCATTATACTACATCTCCATCTAACAGTCAGATTACTAGTAACAGGAGGAAAGATGGGGAAACTGGTTTACACCCAAACAAAACCAATAATCAAAGTCAAGAACAAACCGGGTCACAAGGCTCGCCAGGAAGAGTATCAGGCGTGGTTGAAAAGACTTGGGCTCAATCCGAACACGAAGAAGAAAACAAAGGAACCGTTCAAAGTCCTCACGAAACAGAACGTTCCATACAGGAGAGAGGACGGTCAAGAGAACATTCCGAGCATCACATCCACAAAACCATTACCTGAACTGACAGCAAGAAAACCACAGTATAATGATGAGATGTTAGAGCGTGAGTTAGTTGCTCAGGAAGAAACCGAATACAAAAAGACATGCACAGCCCCAGCTTACAACAAGGGTCCATATGTGTACGTTACACCTGGATACGATCCTAAAACATTGGGCAGAAAAGTCTAAACTGAGAGCCTGTGTGGGGGAAGGTGAGGTTCTTGAAATCCAACGCAGGAAGCGCTTAATTCACACAGTTCTCAGCAGGGCTGGCACCCTTGGGGACGATACAATCTCTCAATTGTAATACCATTATACATTAGGTTAAGAGAAGGTCACAAATGGTTTTTGGGACCTTACTGAATGTATTTGGTTATTGACCCAAAAAGGAAACCATCGTATAATACATTATAAATTATGAAGAGGTCCCCGTGTCAAATCTGTTCACACAAGCGAAAGAACTCAAACAACCTGAAAAACCAGGTAAGACTTCTGATGCTCCTGTTGAATTGGAAGGGCTAAAACAGCTGGCTGAACTGAAAACAGTCATTGACGCTCTTGAAGGTCTTCGTGAGACGGTTGACCAAGACGTCAAAGCACGTGCGTTTGATATGTTCTGCGAGAAAGCAAACGGCCGGAAGCCCGAGAACTTCAAAGCAACAGATGGATACGCAACAGGAAGTATCATGTTGCGTAAACGGACGACTCGGTCTGCACTCACTGATAGTGAACTCATCGTACTAAGGGGGTTCGGTCTCGAACCAGCCGAACAAGTCGTAAAGAACGAAATGTACGGTATCAACCCAGTGTATGCGGAGGATCACAAACTCCTTGAGATGGTTTCAAAGGCACTTCAAACTATCGTTCCTGCAGACTTCTTTGTCAAACAGAGTAAGCAGTCTACGTATGTTGTCGATGACAACATGGTGACCAAAGCGTTTGAACTTGGTGCTTCGAAGGATGTTATTCAGATGTTGACGACGATGGCGATCAACGCAAACATCAAGGATGTTCCGCTGAACGAAGTCTTCCAGAACGTCAAAGTGTATCTCGGAGAAGATGATGATGCATAGTTTTACAGTTGCTGACGTCAAAAAACTGATTGAGACTAATGAGTTTCATCACGCCTCATACCGTGATATTGGTACAATTTGGGAAGGGTGGCATGTCTATGTGAAAGACACAAATGGATTTAATGGCTTCTTGCTCGTAGGATGTATCGGTAAAAACCATCCTGAAATCGAGCAGGCGTACCAATTGCTTCGCAACACTGGATATAGTGTCGGAAGTTACGGCAACGGTTGAAGTTATGAAATATAACGACTATGCCTACCTCTGGCCTCCACGTCCTGAATTGCGAGTGCCACGTGAGTTATTTCAACACTACGAGAAGAACCAGTGGTGGGCACAGACAAAGAAGAACGGTACGTGTACTGTGATTTTTACGAATGGTACTGATGTGATCTATAAGACACGTCGGTACAATGAAGATCATAAGGCGTGGCAACCACTTGAAGAGCATAGCAGGTTGTTTCGTCGGACAAGTGATGGAATGTGGAATGTGTTTGTTGGAGAACTGCTTCATAACAAAACCAAGCACATCAAGAACCATCTGTACTTGTTTGACCTAATTGCTCTTGGTGGTCAACAATTAGTTGGTGTATCGTATGCAGAACGGTACGGTATGCTGAGTGACGTGTGGCCTACTAGAATAAAGGAAGGAATCGACGATCAGATGTTTGTTGATGAACATCTGTCTGTCGCCCGTTGTTTACTTCCACACCATAAAGGTGAGTTTGCCGAAAGGTTTAACAACCTCAAAGAAGAGGATGAAGGATTAGTCCTCAAAGATCCTAAAGCACTGCTCAAGCCGTGCTTCAAGGAAGGTTTGAATGGCTCTTGGCAAGTCAAGAGCCGTATTCCCACAAAAAACTATGGATATTGATATGAGCCTCTATCACCACTTACTTGAACAAGCAGCAGACCAAGGCGAACACATGGACGACCTTGCCTGTGCTGAATGGGCTGGTCACCAGTTGGAACAAATGATTGTTTCGGGATTCTACGAAGGTCAATATCCTGAGTTTCAACAAGGGTCTCCTGTTCATGAACTCCAGGAGATTGTCACAGCCGAAGAAGTTGCTAAATACGTCGCCAAGATTCGTGAGCTGTATGAGGTTCAAGGACAACAACTCAAAGAACTTACTGCTCAGGTACAAATGCTGAGTGAACAGGTTGATATACAGCTTGTTGTTGGTGCGTGTCCTTTACCTGCCGGAGACCGACCTTGGGACGATATGGAGAATGCAGCAAACTTCGTTGCTGCACAGATGGTGTCTCATTACTGTAATCCACTAGATAGTCCGTATGCGTGGTCTTCAGAGGAACAAGAGGATGAAGCCGCCGCCGACTATCTTAATGGTCGGAAATGGACAGAAAGTGAACTCCAAGAGTTTAATCGTGTCGTGATTAGTCATCTGATTCGAGCCTTCGCTCATGATAATAGGTCACGTCTCGAGGTGGTTGACTTCTATCGCGAACGAGAGACAGAGAAATGAAAGTAGAAGTGACTTACAACAAGATTGAAGTCCATAACGCTGCTGTGTATCTGTTTGAGCACAATCCCGCTGTTAAGGAAAACGGTGATACCGTATACACTCTGAAACAACAGATTATTCGTGATATAGGACGAGCTGTTGAGATCCATCAACGTAGTAGTAATGATGGTGATCCGACGTTGATTGAGACGTATGGGTATCTTGTTATGGTTACTGAGAGTTACTGGACTGATGGTAGATACTTCAGTGCAGATGTTCTTGTCCATACGTCATTTCGAGATGAACTAACTGCATCAGAAACGCTTTGGGTAGAAAAAGATGACGGCCTGGCAATTCCTACTTGACCTGAATAAGGTGTGTCACTTTCAGACTCGTGAGGGTAAGAAAGTAGGTCAAGTATCGAACTCAGAAATCCGACGTTGGATTGAGAACAAAGCGGTGCTGTTTAATGGGGAAACAGTTATGTGGAACGAAGAGATTGACTTTCCAATCTTTTCATTAGTCCTGTTTCCAAGGAACAAGGTAACTTTATGGTAAATTTTGAATCGTGGTTTAATGAACTCACAACTATTGCCGATGCTGACAGTTATGAGCTTCGATATGGTCAACTGATGATCATGGAACGTCGGCACTGGGAAAATCTCCATCGGAGAGGGTTGACACCTCAACAAGCGTGGGATTTGGAATCACGTGCCTAATGGCTTCTGATCATGAGACTTCACACTTTCATACCGACGAACGGGGTGTACTTGTTCGTTGTTATCATAAGTGTAGGACGGCGGTGTTCTCCGGAACATTTTGGACTGGTGTAATCGTCAGTAACATTACCAATGTGTTTGCGTTCCCATTCGAACATGTTCTGTGGGAAAAGGTTTGGCCGTTTTATCACATCACTGCATGGTTGGGACTATGAAAACAATCGTATTGGTACCAGCATATGGTCGAAAATACAACAATCGTGAAGGTGTTATTGAGGATTGGATCAACGGAAAGGACTTTCGATCACCGAGTGGGTATTGTTCAATTAGAGACATAGAATACCTGAAGAAAGACGGATTTACCCATGTTGGATTGTATTACCAGACAGTAATAAATGGTGTTGTAGAATCTTGTATCGGGGAGATTGAACTGTGAAAGTCTTATTCCAATATATCTACCGTTCTCAGGAATCGACTCCTGATACCAGTGTGGTTCAGATAGTTGGTTCAACTGAACTGACTAATGAAGTCCTAGCTCAGATCATCAGTCAACACTTTGGTGACGTCCTTTATGAGGACGCACTTGAGGACGTCCAAAATTGGGACGATATAGGGGTTGATGATGGTTGTACGTGTTTATGGGGTGAAGAAACCGACATGATTTTCACCATTCTCGATCCACTTCTGGATGACTAATGGATTACGACAGTTGGCACCATCTCTGGAATGACCAGAATTTAGGTGCAATCAAAAAATTGGTACCAGTTCATCTCAATGTTGACCGTAAGTCAATTTCGTACTGGAAGTCACAAGAACAAAAGTTTGATAAGTTGATCTTTCAGATCGCAGGACAACGTTTGAATGTCCTTGCTTGGACTTCCAAGAACGAAAATGATGTGGCTCAACAAGGAATTTTTACATATGTTCAGTGGGTTGTTGATAATGTCAATGAGGTAGTATTACAATGAGTTGCATAATGATGAAAAAACTTCCTGTACCAGATATCCCACCATCTATGACCGTTACATTTACATTCTGGTTTGATGGTGGCACTCTAACGACCGTCAAAGTTCGTGCTAACTCACTCGAACGAGCATGGATAGAATTTCGGGCTTGGTGGCCAGAAGACCGTGCGATTGTAGCCAAAGTCAACATCATTAAGGATCGACAGGCTCAATTGGAGACCACCTAACCAGGAATTGTCTGACGAGTTACAGAAACTGAAACCACCGTTGAAATTGATGAAGACCTCGCGTAAAATGATCTTTGTCAATTGTGACACAAGTAGTTTTTCTTAAACTTCACTTTAGGAGCCAATCATGGCCGAACGTAACCCGAACAGCAAACAGTCGAAAGCAATTGAACTCGTCACCAGTGCTCGTACCAACGACCCGACCGTCACCCGCAAGGTCCTGATCGCCACGATCATGGAACAGTGTGGTATGAGCCAAGCTGGCGCCAGCACCTATTACCAGAACGCTGTCAGCTATCTGCGCAGTAAGGGCCAAAGTCATCTGACCAAAGCTGTGACCCCCGACGTCGCCCCGGTAGTGGCGTAATCTTCGGAACTACTAACATAGTAGTGACGAACCAAACAGGGAGCCAGCTTTTGACTGGCTCCCTGTTCGTTTAGGGTTAGGAGACAAGAATGGTAGTGAACATAGAAAACTTCAACAAACTAGATGAAGGGACCCAAAGTCTCATCAACTGGCAATACAGAGCATGTGGTGGGTTCGAAAGGGCTCTTTGGACTGCAATTTCGACCGCCGACGGTGACAATCTGACTCAATTGGGTCGTGGGTTTCCCAAACACGTTGAAGCATATCGGAACTATATTGGTACTGCTAGTTGGTGGCAGGATGTTCAACGACAGATCGCAATATAGAGATCCCATGATTTACCAATCAGTCCATGCAAACGCTGGTCAACTAACGAACCATGTGGACATCCTACGGTTCATTACCGCCGGTAATGCGACGCTGACACTCGTTTCCAAGCAGTCAGGCAATCGGTTCACGTTCAAGTTTCAACGACCCGATAGTGATGCTCCAAACCGTCCTATCTGGGTTCGTGTTCTCAATGGTCCAGATAATGAAAATAGCTACGAATTTGTTGGAACGATCTGGATTCAATCAAATGGTTCGTACATGTTGGTTCGTGGGAAATCGACGATCCAGGAAGATGCAACTTCTGTGAAGATTCTGAATTGGTTTATTCGAGCAATCAATAATGGAAGAGTTCTCGAACAAGCAGAAGTGTGGCATGAGGGTCGCTGTGGTCGCTGTGGTCGAAAGTTAACGGTTCCCGAGTCAATCAGTTCTGGATACGGTCCCGAGTGTATCAAGTTGATGAATAGCTAGACACCACAACCAAGAATCTTGATCCAACCACAGAGACCATCATATAATTATCCCATAATCAAATGAGGTCCACAAATGCTTTACATCAAATTGAAGACCAGGGCAAAGCCGCAAGACAAGTTCATTGGATACAAGTTCACTGGATTCACATGGCATGTTGGTGAACCAGTACCGCCAGTCGCCGAGTCGGATGAGATCGAATCTGTTCAGGCGGATGGTGATGAACTGCTATACATCATCGATAATTTCGCAAACGTGCCGTACAATACTCGACGGCGTGTGCACCTGTGGCATGGCGAATTCGCAACCTTCATTGCTCACAATCTTTAAGATTGAACATGGCCTACCCATTCAGAGAGCTACCGAAGCAGATCGCTAAATACTTCAAGGTCGCTGAAGACGAACGCGAAGGTGAGAAGGTCCACATCCCAGCTGGTGGTCGCGAGATCACCTTCACCGACGACGAGAACGTTGGTGACTGGGATCCAGACTTTCAAGTTGAGTACATTATGTGGACCGGCGAGAAGTGGTACATCAGCTGTGTCTATGATGAGGTCAAATGTGGCGACCAAGATCTGTTGGACTACCTAACGGTCTGGCCTGCCAAGACACCTGTCTACCAGGGCAAAAAAGTCTAAGAAGTAGTTTTGTTCAACCAAGTTAGGAGGTATCATTCTATGAATAACTTGTTCGCACTGAGAAACGATGCTGGTCAGCTGTATGTCAATGAAGGATATACTGCTCCGATGTACTTCAAATCCAAAAAGGATGCGAAGATCAAACGCTTCGAGCTGAACAAGAAGGATGGCGATGGGAACGAAGTGTTCAAGTGGGTCGTCACTCGTGGATTTGATCACCGTCTCGGTCTGATGAAGAGTGGGTACACAGCACCTGGTGGTGGTAAGAAGAAGTCGAAGGAACAGAATGTCTAAACGACCGAATCAATGTTACGTTGTACGATTCGTCCTTGGACCAAACACTACCACTTTGGTGTTCAATGAGCGTCCGAGCAAAAATGACATTGCTACGGCTGTCAATTCGTACATAGAGTACTATGTCGACCATGGATCAACCCATGAGGGATTGTTACAAGCTGTAGTCAATCTGTCTGAGAGTGACATCAGTCCCCTTATTACAGGATGGGGTCGACCTGTGCAAAATGGTTATGTATCGATGTGTGAGGAAGATTACTTTACGGTTGCGTAGATTTCGTGTGTGACCTCCGTTTTGGGCCAGGACGTACTGGCCCCTTTTTTTCCTTTTACCGGTCTATAGACCTCATATATAATGAATAATAACAAATTCATGGTCACGGGTTTCACATAACGGAGTTTTTATGAAACATCAACAATCCAATCGCAACCAGAAATGGCGTCTGATCGTCAAGGTCACGACGTCGTCCAACACGATCGAGCACATCGTAAAAGAAATGGACCTCAAAGAGGCCTGTATGGGTGCATCGTACTTCAAGGAGATCGTCAAGATCCACACCAACACAATCGAAACCCAGTACAAGGGTAAGATCGGTGACTACGAGCTCGTCGAGCCTGGTGTTGAAACCGTTTATGAGAAGCAGGTACGTCTCACTCGTCGCAACCAGAAACCAAACAAATCCCAACATCAACAAGCAGCCTAATTAGGAGTAGTAACATGAGCGTTCCTGCAATCATCAAGTGCCGTGATGGCCATCTGTACAATGGTGAAGTCACCACTCAAGTGACCGGTGGTCAGATCAAAGTGACTCCGAGTCCTTTGTGTCCCGGTCACGAAGGGAAGAAATGTGGTAAGGCGATGTTTGGTTGGTCGATCGACTACGACCAGATGGAAGAAAATGCGAAGGCAGCCCGCCGCGCTGTTCGCCCAAGGTGATGCAGTTGAAATCAATCGTTCCGAATCAAACGGTCATTGGTACGTTCGAAGATAATTTCGAAGATACCACTTATACGGCGAAGTTCAACCGTGACGACATCTGCGAGTTTGTCAACAACCCTTCGTTGACGGACGAACAAGTTCAGCGTGTCGCCACCATTCTCACGGCGAACATCGAGTGGGGACCAACCGGACCGATCCACATGGATCTCACGAGTGGCATTGGTGATTCTGTGTTCAACGACGCATATTGGGACATGACAGAGGATCTGCAAGAGCGCTTCGGCGCACCAGAAGGCGTCCCGTACTTTAGTGTCTTGATCGAAAGCTGAAGGAAAGGCTAGAAGATGCAGGCTTGGGGGTTTTCTTTTATTCTGTTTACTTTTGGGGAATGAATGACATGAGCAACACCTTTCATAGATCGGATAGTATTTCTCTAACCTCTTTTTGTGGTGCTGGTATCCTTGTAGACACTGAAAAGTCTCTTCGGTGCCTGCAAATCACTGTGGAACAAAATCCACATGCTGGCCAGAATGATGGCTCGACAAAAAACGTTCAACTGACTTCATCCCAAGTTGGTGAGTTGATCAAAGGTCTGAAAAGGTGGAAATCCACTGAACCAACGGGCGGTATGTAACTTGCCACCTTACTAACTGAGGACCCTGCCTAAACCTAAACCCAACATCCGAAAGGTTGTTGGGTTTTGTTTTTGCAGAACTCCACTTGAAAGGTCCCTCGTAACCATCGTATAATATAAAAATCAACATTTACATACTAAAGTACCAGGAGTTCGAACAATGGTTACATCATGGAAGGAAAAATGGATTACGGCACTACGATCAGGACAATACAACCAAACAGAAGGTCATCTTAAAAACACAGCAGGATACTGCTGTCTCGGTGTGTTGAGAGAGATTATGGATCCAAGTGACTTCTCAGAGAGCAAAGATGGCGGGTTGCTGTCGCCAAAACAGCTCGCTAAATGTAATCTCGACTACAGAATGCAAAACCAATTGGCGAAGTTAAACGATAATGGTAGTACGTTCGCAGAGATTGCCGATTATATTGAAAAACGCGTCAAAGGGTAAGATCGCAACACGTGAAGATCCTTATTACAAATCGGAACAAGATTAAGACGTTTAGTCCAAAACAACTTGGACTTGGAACAACGGCTCTGATCAGGATCACATCACAAAAGCGATTCACACGACTTTCGTTCCGTACAGAGTTTGATGCGATACTCTACTGTAGGTTCGCCGATGTTGAAGACTCTCAAGACTTCGCACGGTCGATTATGCAAAACGAACAACAGAGGTTGATACCTCCAATCTCTGATGATGAGGCAATCGTAGTAGTGAACTTCATCAGGAAACACTGTGCTGATGTTGATACACTTGTTGTTCACTGTGACGCAGGATTTTCGAGATCACCAGCTGTTGCACTGGCGGCAGCAGACATCCTAGGTCTCATTGATGTTGGTCGGGAACTTCGTGATGCAGTATCACAAGGTGTGTATCAACCAAACATCACTGTGTACCAGAAGATTGCAGGTGCAGCTGGTCTTCGTGATCAGAGACAGGCAGATCTTGATGCAGTATTTGGATTACCCCTTTAGGAGAGAACTATGCTGTCGAACCAAGAAATTTTCGATCGGGTCTGCAACTATGCAGATGAAATGAATCAACTTTCGTTTAGCCTAGATAAGGATCCTGCATATCGTACCCATGATGGTCGCGCTTGCCTGATCGGATCGTTCATTCCTGAACCACTGTATTATATAAGTCTTGAGAGGAAGAGTGTTCTCGATCTCCTTGGCTTTGACACCCTTAGGACTGATGAGGTAGTCGACATAGGTCGTGCGATGAATCTGTTCCAAGAGATTGGACTGATTGATCTCAATCTCTCTATAGGTGAGTTTGCCAGTCGTGGATACTTCCTGTCTGCTTTACAGGACTGTCATGACAGTGCATGTAGTGTTGAAGACATGTACATGATGTTGTGTGGTTTTTCCAACGACTACGACCTTGTTGTCAATAACGAACGTGTGAGATCGTTCATGCCTTGTGACTATAGGGTTCAGTCATACGACTAACGAGATCGACAGGTGATTGATCAAGCATTGATTGTAGCAGCGTTTGCATTCATTGAGAGTATAGGAATGCACGTACCCGATCGTAATGTCGTCGTTACGTACGCATCAGTTGCGGAACTAAAAGTCCTCAATAAAGGACATCCAGCTAGTGGATTGTGCATCGATGGACGAGTGTATCTCTCCGATCAACTTGATCTGAACTCCGATCTCGGAAAGTCGATTGTTGTTCACGAACTTGTTCACTACACACAGGATAAGTGTCCTCTGAGTCTAGGTTTAGTTCTAGCAAAACGTGAGGCGGTTGCATATCAGGTACAGAATATGTACCTTGAACACATTGGTTCTGCAACGCGTGTAGAAAACCCATACTTTATGGCACTATTTGGTAGTAGTGATGTTGAAGTGATGCGTGTTCGGGCACAACGAATGATTCCGTACACGATTGATGTCAAGCCAGAACCATATAAACCAATACGTGGTCCCTCACAACCAATACAATTGCGGCCGGAGGCTAAAGACTAATGAACATGATCAGAGTAACGACAATCGGTGTGTTGGTCCTTTTTTACTTATTTGTCGGGATCGTTCTTGCACGGACAGGTATGTACGATCTTGGTCGTATAGTTGTCTGCGCTGGAGTATTGTGTGGATTCATTCTTTCAACCAAAACACAACATCAAATCGCTAAACAAAATGACTAACAAACTTTCACAAGCACAACCAACAACTGTTGGTGACCTTAAATACATTCTCGGACTAGCGCTACAACAACTGTCAAAAATCGGTTCGTCACTACCAATTTCGAATGTTATCATCGATCATAACAAAGGTGACGGTGTATTGTATGGTAACATCAAAGACTTTAACGTTCGGATCGAGTCTGTCACGACACCAACTGGTGTTGAGTTTGATGTTGTTATAGAGTTCGTTGGGGAAGGTGATCTGTAATGAAATACATCATCGTTGACACTATGGGACTTGAAGTCCCAATCCTGTTCTCTGAACTCCTCAATCATAGTGATGTCGCTCGGGGGTATAAAGTTGTCGCTGCAGGGTTTGTATCAATTTCATCCAGCGTCGATACGAATGATAGTGGATACTCTCCCAGATACATTATCGAGGTCGACTGCTACGGCGAGAGCACGACTCTGGGTATCAAAAGTCGTGGGATCCTAGATGACGATATCATCGATGATCATCTCTATCTGTGCATATAAGTATGAGGTTGATTGTTGATACATTCAATGAACCGATGTAAAATGATTTTAATGATTTAATTTAATAGGAAGCATCATGAAGTTAGGTAAATGGTACATTATGTTCAACATCGGAGATCTTTATTTCGGCATCGGCCGTCCTCCTGCGACTCTCGTAAGGAGTCTAATCGATCCCAGTCGTCCTCATTCAAAGAATTTAAGGGGACTCGGTTCAGAAGCTTCGGAATCAGAATAATTTGCTTCAACTGACGCATCTTATCTAACTCTTGGCACTTCCAAAAGGAACTGTTAAATGAAAACCGTAACAGCTATAAAAACTGCAACCACTATCGTGTGTATCATCCTCCTCTCTGGTTGCACGAATACAATCTACCTGAAATCTGACGACAACGGTGGCAGGAAATGTGAGGCTCGTGCCGAAGGGATGTTTACTACGAGCATGGCGAATAGCCGCTTTCAACAGTGTCTGAATCCGTAAGATGCACATCAATAGCGGACAACGTGTAGCAAACTTTATTGTCCTGTTGGGTGTTCTCCTGGCAGCAGGAGGTACTATGGTCGTTATGTGTGCTGCATTGGGGAGTTGGTATGTGCGCAGTCTTTGAGGGCTGACGTTCTACTGCCATCGACGACTTGACCAGAATGCATTAGTGTAAGCCACGCTATAAGATGCTGAGGCTCGAACAGAGACAACAGAGGGAGTAGCTACCCTGACACTCTCAAGAGATAGGCGCAGGCGGAACCGTGATTGTTGGGCTCTATATAAACGGTAATAGTAAGCGACAAGCCGACCGCTCAGCTTGACCGCGAATGCATTATAATCCTGAGACGGACTGTCAAAGGCAGTGGAGGAAGGAAAGAAATGACCTTCCATACAAGTTCCGGTCCACCCACTGAACTACACGATTGTTCAGCGCGCATGGGCACGTTCTTGTTGCCCTGCTGCCAATGACAGTAGGCGTAAGTAACACCGCGAATTAAAGTGTGTTACCGGGAGCCAGCCCGACTTTTGAGAATTGCCCAAGCCGAACTGGTAGGCTTGGGGTTTTTATTGAACAGATACTCGCTCGGTCGTTGCCCCTTCCTACGAACCTATAGTATAATATATTTAAGATAACATATAGGATCGATATTGTGAGCGACGATATCCTGATACCGTTGATAATAATCGGTCTCATTGTCTGGATCAGCACATTCATTATTGAACACATGGTCAAAAAATGAAAATTATCACGATCGAAGTTACTGGGCGGATACCATTTCCCCTAGACATGCTGCGTTATGATCAATGCGCCCCCAATGGGGGACACGATGCTGAAGAAATTGGCCGTTCATTAGCACGTGAACGGGACGAGGATGGAAAATCGGTCAGCCGTACAGTACGACTGAACTGTTATCGTAGGTCTGGTCCTACATCCGATCGTTGGTCTAGTTTCGGATGGACTATGAACATTGTCGGGTAACAATAAGGAACTGTAGCAATGAATGATGAATACTCGCAAGTAATTGCCGTCTTGATGACCAATGATGTTGATTTCCGCGCTATTGGCATCAAGCTCGCACAGACCAATCCCAAACTGTTTTTGTTGTGTTGTGGACTGGACCCTATAGTCTCTGACACCGTAAAGCCGGAACCGAAACCGTGGTATTCCAACCGAGAACTGATACTGGGAAGTCAAGTAAAGCTGGAACCGAAACCGTTGCAATGGATCATCGACACCATTAGCTACCTACCGAACGATCCGATCAGCGCAGTCAAGCTCGTGCGTCACAAAACCACTTTGAGTTTGAAAGACGCTAAGGATGTCGTTGACAATGTCCGAGTTACACTCGGCATTTGGAGCCATGAATGGGAGCCAAATCCGCTGACTACTGACGAGGAAAAAATTATCCACGAGGCGCTCGTGAAGTATGCTACGACAATACTCAGGGAGCGTTTCGATGCCTGCGCCGGCGGCAACAAATGACCAAAACCGAATTTTGCCGGTCGTTCCCCTGGTCTGATACTGTTATTCAGTGGTTCGATGATACTGGATATCACAAGCTAGATGAAGACCGGCGAGTTTCGATCAAACTCACAACTGGTGGTTATGCAGATCACTATGATCGCTTTGCAGTCAATATCATCAGTAAAACTAACGGTAGGATCGACGGCAAGATCTTCAAGTTCGAAGATTACCTTGATCCTACCAAACGTGCTGATCACCGGCCCGACTACAAAACCGACAATCACTTCAAAGTGATAGCCTTTTGCGGTTGGGAATGGTACATTGCTGTCCCTGCCGACACCACTCCTGTTGTCAAAGCCATACAAGATTACATAAACGTTTTCAGATAGACCAACGAGAACACAAATGTTTAACCGGTTATTAACCCACTTAGAACATCTTATGATGGGAACGGATGGTGAAGATGAAGATGGAGATGAACTCCATATTGGGGTCAAAGTCTGTATTATCGTGTTTATCTGCTTCATCGTGGGTGTAGCCATTTATGGTTAAACGAAATCAAGGACAAGACACAAATCACGATCCGGACTTTGAAGTGTGGTGGGAAACCAACAAGAACAGGATCGAGAGTGCTATAGTAGACACAAATAGACAACATTGTCAATCTCACGATCCAGACTCTGAGGGGTGGTGGTGGGAAACCAACAGGATCGAGAGTGCTACTACATTAAAAGAAATTTTTTACAGCGCATGGCTCGCCGGCCGCCGAGCTGAAATAAAAGAAATTAGAAAACAGATGCAACAGAAAGGGTTCATTTAACATGTACATTTTCTCCGAACTTTTTCCCGTCGCAGCCTTAATAATGATTTGCTTGATCTATATGGTCATTAGGAACAAATTATGAGACAAGATATTAAAGAACTAGCTGATGCGATGGAACGTGGTTGGAAACAGTTCCCTACAATGCATCGAGGCAGTTCTTTCAAAACTGATGCTAACGATAAAGTTATTGCCTGTTGTGCCATCGGTCACACAATGGTTGGATCAGGTAATTTTTCTGGAATTTACTACAGTACCATTCACATTGTCGATCAGTTCCCTCCACTATTTGACCAATTAGTTTATTATCCTTCTGGATTCAAGGGCAAGAGGGTCTCAGTCACCCGTAGCAGCCGGGACGGTAGGTTGGATGGCACCTTATGCACCCTTTGGGACGTTATTATTTCATTGAACGATGACTATAAGTGGAACACGCCACAAATCATCAAATGGCTTCGCTCCCACCAGAACGATTAAGGAAATCCAAATGAAGTACTATTGTTTTGGTAACACAATCTGTCGTGGTGATGTATTGTGGACTCGTACATCATTTGATTCCGAACAAGCAATTCAGTATCTCAACCTCTACAAGAAATATATTGAAGCCGGTCGGTCGAATGATACCAAAGAACCAATCAGTCTTATTGCAATCAATCTGCTATCGTTCGATTGTGACAAAGATCTGTCAAAGATTGACGAACAGATTAAACAAATTCAGAACGGCGAGTCATTCTGGAAAATGGGTGAAGAAGAACTATTCGGTTACGGAACAACAAAAGAACAAGCTAAACAAGAGTTTTTCAAAGCTGAAATCGGTGATGATTCTGATTGGCGGCTGGATGATTCTAATTGGAGCTAAGGAGAGTACATATGATGAAACAATGTCCTAAATGTGGCTGGAAATTCACCACATACATCGATGATGCACCATATTGTCGCTCACATGGTAGATTTAATTGGTTTCGAAGAGTATGGTGGGGGGTTCGGTTAGTGATTCTGACTGGAACTAAGGAGAGAGTGATTAAGCTGAAGGTTAATCTTGAACTATCTGATGATCAGGTGAGAAAGCTGGCCAAACAGTTTGGTGTGAGTGTTGATGAGATGGAAGAAGGGGTGAAGAAGTTTCAGCAAGAGCTCAGTACTGTTGAAGGTCTTGAGCTGGTGTTGGATAATCTGGACTTCTTCAATTACTA
>Ga0315273_10001628_pt1 | contig 25699 bp, 22 predicted proteins | sample YL17G02_0_MG_FD_205753 | JGI IMG/M metagenome (GOLD analysis project Ga0315273, IMG submission 205753) | Sediment microbial communities from Yellowstone Lake, YNP, Wyoming, USA - YL17G02_0 | ecosystem: Environmental > Aquatic > Freshwater > Lake > Sediment | place: USA: Wyoming | collected... | reverse complement strand
GTCGTCAAGGCGAGGCCATCGCTTACCTTTATCGATGTATAGCACCTATTTCCAGGTGCATAGAGCATGTTTCCCTGTTCAGGTTTAACAGGGCCTCCGTAAAATACCGGCAGGTCTATCATACTTTTTCTTACATCGAGCCAGCTCAGGAAGGGGACGAAACTATTCAGAAGGATACGGTTGATAACAAGACCAAAGGCGCCATCACTCGTGTGGTCACATATGAGGACGACAGTTCGCTCAAAGTTTGGATCTTTTAACCCCGGAACTGCTATCAGAAATTTACCGGTTAAATTTTCGAATTTGAGACCGTTCATGGCCTATTCATCTCTCTCCTGCATTTCTCGATTTCAGACTTTGCAAGTTTATCACATCTCTCATTTTCAGTGTAACCGCTATGCCCTTTCATCCACACCCACTCGGTCTCGTGAGTTTTTGAGAGAAGAAAAAGTTTCTCCCAGAGGTCACGGTTCATCACTTCTTTTTTCTGGGCATTTTTCCAATTATTCTTAAGCCATTGGAAGATCCATGCTGTCATACCCTGGACAACATAATTTGAGTCAGAAACCACTTTAACCTTGCACGGCATTTTAAGTGCTTCGAAAGCCTTGATAACAGCCGTCAGTTCCATTCGGTTATTTGTCGTCAGGTGGCTGCACCCGGAGAGTTCTTTTTCCTTCCTGTTAGCCCTTAGGATAACACCATACCCTCCTATGCCTGGATTACCACTGCAGGCGCCATCAGTAAACACCTCCACAGAGGGCTTGTCAACTCGTTTCAATTGATACCTTTTGCCTGAAGTTAACACTGCGCATATATGACAGAACTGAAAAGGCTGATCTTACTATGGCAAGAAACTTTTAAGATTACACATATGATATGGATAGCACGCTGCAAACAAGGAAGGTTTTTCATCTCTGTCTTCAAAACATGTATGAACAGCTTATGAATCTAAGATTACTCCCGGAATGTTTTAGATATTATTGTATAACTGTCGCTTCCAAGATACTATCCTACCGTTCATATAAAACCTTCCTGAAATACACTACCGTCTTTTCAAGTCCCTCGTCCAAACTAACCCGTGGTTTCCATTTCAATATTTTCTTTGCTGATCTGATGTCAGGGCACCTTCTGACAGGATCATCTTGCGGGAGAGTCTTGAAAACTATTTTTGATCTTGAATGAGTTATTTTAATAACCTTTTCAGCTAACTCAAGGATACTGATTTCAGATGGATTTCCAAGATTTACAGGTCCGGTAACATCATCAGAGGTATTCATGAGTCTCATCAGGCCCTCGATCATGTCATCAATATAGCAAAAACTCCTTGTGTGGCTTCCATCTCCGTATACAGTAATATTGTCACCTTTTAAAGCCTGAATAATAAAATTGCTTACCACTCTTCCGTCATGCTGATGCATTCGTGGTCCATAGGTATTGAAGATCCTCGCCACTTTTATCCTCAGCCTGTGCTGCCGATGATAATCAAAGAACAAAGTTTCTGCACAGCGCTTGCCTTCATCGTAACAACTTCGGACACCTATTGGATTCACACTGCCCCAATACGTTTCAGGTTGTGGATGTACTGAGGGACTGCCATAGACCTCTGATGTAGAGGCTTGCAAGATTCTTGCCTTGAGTCTCTTTGCAAGACCCAGCATGTTTATTGCGCCATGAACGGCCGTCTTAACTGTCTGGACCGGATCAAGTTGATAATGGATTGGTGAAGCAGGGCAGGCAAGGTTATATATTTCATCAACTTCTATATAGAGTGGAAAAGTGATATCATGTCTCAAAACTTCAAAATAAGGATTGTCTATGAGATGGGCAATGTTAGTTTTTGCTCCGGTAAAAAAATTATCCACACATAAGATCTCATTGCCTTCATTTAACAGCCTTTCGCATAAATGGCTCCCTATAAACCCTCCTCCGCCCGTTACAAGCACTCTCTTCATTCAACCCTCCCGTTAAGCAACAATGACATCGTTTCTTTTGTTAGTATATATTTTATCATGAGTATAATAAGCTCAAGCTATCTCAATTACAACGTTTTCCTGCTCCCCCACTTATTTTTCCGTCCGTCCATAATAGTCCTCAACCCTCACAATATCATCTTCACCGACATATTCTCCATTCTGAACCTCTATTATCTCAAGTGGCACTTTTCCGGGGTTCTCAAGTCTGTGAAGTGTTGATTTTGGTACATACGCCGATTCGTTCTCATGTGTGATAATCTCTCTATCTCCAATTGTTACCCTCGCGGTCCCTTTCACAACAACCCAATGCTCGGACCTGTGATAATGCTTCTGAAGGCTTAACTTTTCTCCTGGATTCACTACTACCCTTTTGATCTTGTATCGCTCCCCTTCTTCCAAAACAGTATAACTGCCCCATGGTCTATAGGTGGTTACATGTTCCGAAGCTTCTTTCCGTGCTTCCAGCAACAACCTGTCCACAATCCCCTTGACCTTTTGTGTTTGTCCTCTTTTTGCAACCAATAGCGCGTCACCAGTTTCAATAACAAGGGAATCGTTCAAGCCTATAGTAGCTATCAGCCTTTTATCGCCAATAATCATGCTTTCTTTTGTATCCAGGGTAACAATATCACCGGTCTTTACATTTCCATTATCATCTTTCTCTAAAACCTCGAATAATGCATCCCAGGAACCTATATCATTCCAGTAAACCTTAGTAGGCAGGGTTACTAACTTGTCTGTTTTTTCCAGCACAGCATAATCAAAAGATATGTTAGGCATCTCAGAAAATTGTGCTTTAAATTCATCAAAAGTCAAATCAAAAGCGTTAGCTATTGCAGGAGCATACCTTGCAAACTCTTCTAATATCAAACCTATCTGGAAGGCAAAAATCCCTGCGTTCCAATAGTAAGAGCCTTCTTCTAAATAGTGTTGAGCAGTCTCAGTATCCGGTTTCTCAGTAAACCTTTCTACCTTAAGAAAATCCTGACCACTTATGCATACGTGCCCATGGGTCGTAGACTGACCGCTGACTTTTATATATCCATACCCCGTCTCTGGCCGCGTTGGTTTAATACCAAAAGTCACCAAATAACCTCTCTTAGCCATCTCCTCGGCCTGTCTCATATGTTCCTGGAATTTCTCTGCCGGCTTTATTATATGATCACAGGGTGAAATAAACAGGACTTCATCATCTGAACATCCGAGTTTTTCAAGGCAATACTTAACCCCGAGTGCAATCGCAGGAGCTGTATTTCTGCTTTCAGGCTCAAGGACAGTGATTGGTGAAGGGCTGCTGACCTCAAACAAAGAATCTAACTCGGACTTTACATGGAACTTGTAGTCATTGTTGGTTATTACAATTATGTTATCAGATGATATCGCACCTAATAACCTTTCTACAGTCTGCTGGAGAAGAGACTTGCCTCCGCTCAGCTTTAAAAACTGTTTTGGATAATTCTTCCTGGACAATGGCCATAGCCTTGTACCAGAACCTCCAGCAAGAATTATTGCCTTCACAAATTACCCCTTCCCACGTTTGCCCGTTTTTTACTTTGATAACTTACTAAGGAGTTCATAAGTAAAGCATCATTATTGAAAAATCTCCCCACGCCCCTCTTTTCCAAAGAGGGGTATATTACCTCCCTTTGGCAAAGGGAGGTTAGGAGGGATTTTATAATTAATGTCTTCATACTTATGACCTTATTAGTATGTGCACCCTTATTTTATTATACTTCATTGTTTTGACATTCCTCTTACCTCCCTTCTATTATAAGTAAGGTAATGAGAATCCGACTCGTTATGAGACTGGTGGAGGTACAGTGATGAAAATATTGGTCACGGGAGGTGCCGGCTTCATAGGCTCTCATGTTGTTGACAGCTATATCGCAAAAGGTCATGAAGTAATTGTAGTAGATAACCTTTTCACGGGGAAAAGGAAAAACCTCAATGCCTCAGCTAAATTTTATCTCATGGACATCAGATCTGAGCTTTTGAAAGTAGTTTTTGAAATTGAAAAGCCGGAAATAGTTAACCATCATGCGGCTCAGCCTTCTGTGCCCGCTTCTATGGAAAGTCCCCTGTTCGATGCAGAAGTGAATATAATAGGCCTCGTTAACCTTCTCGAGTGCTCGGTCAAATATGGTGTCAGAAAAGTAATATTCAGCTCTTCAGGCGGAGCAATATATGGAGAAGCAGAAACCATTCCAACCCCCGAGGAATACCCACCCCGCCCTCTTTCTCCGTATGCCGTCAGTAAATTTGCTTCTGAACACTACTTAAACTGCTATAAAACCAATTATGGACTCGATTTTACCATTCTTCGATACGCCAACATTTATGGACCCCGGCAAGTCCCCCACGGTGAGGCAAGTGTTATAGCCATCTTTATGGGGAAACTCCTCTCGGGTGAAGTCCCTATGATCTATCACTATGACAGGGAACCCGAAGGGATGATGAGAGATTATTGCTATGTGGAAGATGTAGCAAATGCGAGTCTTATTGCCATCGATAGAGGTTCAGGAGAGACTTACAATATAGGCACCGGCATTGGTACAGTAACAACTGATTTGTATCATACCATTCTTGCTCTGATAAGAGGCTTTGGTCATGCAAAAGAATCAATCTACGATGAGCCTCGTAAAGGACCGGCAAGAAGGGGTGATGTCAGAAGGAACTGCCTTGACACCGGTAAAGCAAAAACCTTCTTGGGCTGGACTTCAGAAAAGGACATGAAAACTGGCTTAACAAAAACACTGAACTGGCTTTTAGGCATGTCGTCCATGGAAAAATAATTGTGGTATAATTTTTTTAGGAGCTGTTTTTGTTTAAAGAAACACATTACCTGAAGCCAGGGGAACTGCCGAAAGTCCCCATCGTCCTGGAAGGTTTATCATCCCGCTTTATCCGTGAAAACAGGGTCATCCCTTTGGAGCTCAAAAACAGTGTGCTGAAGGTATTAATGGCGAATCCCGAGGACAAAGCAACAATCGATGCCCTCAGGGTAGCAACATCCGCAGATATCATAGTCCTTGTGAGTGACCCCGCAGCACTTGACGAATACATATCCAGATTTTATGGCCAGGAATCACAGAACATAAACAGGATTATCGAAGATATAGGAGAACGCGGGCTTGAATTTCTGAAGGAAGAGGAAGAGGACATAGGGTACCTCAAGGATTTAGCCTCAGAGGCACCTATCATTAAGCTTGTCAACCTCTTCATAACGAGGGCTGTTGAGAGCAGGGCAAGCGATATCCATATCGAGCCATTTGAGGACGAATTGAAAGTAAGATACCGCATTGACGGAATTTTACACGACATTGAATCAGTGCCAAAGAAACTCCAGGCAGCAATTGTATCGAGGATCAAGATCTTAGCGAAGTTGAATATAGCCGAAAGGAGATTGCCGCAGGACGGGCGTATCAGAATAAAAGTAGGTGAGAAGGAGATAGATATCAGGGTATCAACAATACCTGTTCTGTATGGCGAAAGTGTCGTCATGAGGCTCCTCGACAAAGAAAGCATCGTCATAGATCTCGATCTCCTGGGATTCTCTCCGCAGACACTCTCTGCCTTTGATCAGCTTATCAAAAAACCGAATGGCATTATGCTCGTTACAGGGCCTACCGGAAGTGGAAAGACCACGACCCTGTATGGTGCACTGGATAAAATAAATTCCCCCGATAAGAAGATCATCACCGTTGAGGACCCCGTTGAGTATCAACTGAAAGGGATCAACCAGATACAGGTAAAACCGCAGATTGGTCTGAATTTTGCCAACACTCTGAGACACATTGTCAGGCAGGACCCGGATATCATCATGATCGGCGAGATTAGAGACCTCGAGACCGCGGAGATAGCCATACAATCAGCCCTGACAGGACATCTCGTATTCTCTACATTACATACAAATGATGCACCGAGTGCGATAACGAGACTCCTTGACATGGGAGTAGAAAACTTTCTCCTTTCTTCTACAATTAGAGGGATTCTCGCCCAGAGGCTTGTCAGGGTCATCTGCCCGGACTGCAAAGAAAGAGACCCTTCGACTGTTGACAAGGAACAATTGGCCATGCTCGGCATCAGAAGTGATTTAACTCTTTATAGAGGGAAAGGGTGTGAAAAATGCGCCTTTACAGGCTACTTCGGCAGGTCAGGGATATTCGAACTTCTCCTGGTTGATGATGACATACGCACCTTGATCCTGAGGAATGCTGATTCAAACCAGATAAGGGAGGCTGCAAGAAGGCATGGCATGAAAACCTTGCTTGAAGACGGCGCAGAAAAAGTGAAAGCGGGCATGACAACCTTCAACGAGGTCCTGAGGGTCACACAGGAAGTGTAAATGGCGATATTTTCATACCGGGCAACCACATTGGATGGTACCATTATGGAAGGAGTCATCGAGGCAGCAAATGAAAAGGCTGCTGTTGAAATACTGAAAAATGCAGGTATCATTCCCCTGAAGATCGCTGCTCCCAGGGAAAGCATTAAAAAAAGACTCTCCCTGCGGTCTTCACAAGGTGATCTCCTGATATTCACGACCGAGCTGTCAGAGCTTCTCCATGCAGGACTTCCTCTTGACAGGAGTCTCAACATACTCTCTGAGGTATCTGAGAGCAAAGAGATGAAGAACATCGTCCAATCGATTCTTAAATCCATACGGGAAGGCAATGCCTTTTCTGATTCTCTTGCACGGCACCCAAAGGTATTTCCAAGACTTTATGTAAACATGACAAGAGCCGGTGAAACCGGAGGTGTGCTGGATGTAGTACTGGATAAACTGAACGAATTCCTCGAATCCACGAAAGAATTAAAAGAGCATATTGTTTCTGCAATGATATATCCGGCAATATTGACTGTAGCCGGTGGCGCATCGATCATTATTCTTCTCACATACGTTCTCCCAAAATTCTCTCTCATTTTCGCAGAGCTTGGAGGTTCATTGCCACTTTCAACTAAAGTCATCCTCACTTTCAGTAATGGTCTGAAATCATACTGGTGGGCTGTCGCACTTTCAATACTGGCTGGCTGGATAATCTTCAAGAGTTATATCAAGTCTGATACAGGCAAATACAAATGGGATGCTTTCAAACTAAAGGCAGCAGGCGATGTCATACAAAAACTTGAGACAGCCCGCTTCTGCAGAACTCTCGGCACACTTCTCAAAAGCGGAGTGCCGCTCCTTCAGGCACTAACCAATGCGAAGGATGTCATAAGCAATCGGGTAATCGCTTCTGCCATTGATGGCGTTTTAAAAGGCGCAAAGGAAGGCAAAGGAATAGCTGTCCCCCTTTCTGAAGCGCATGTCTTCCCACCCCTTGCACTCTCGATGATTAAGGTCGGTGAAGAAACAGGACAGTTAGACAGTATGCTCATCAAGGTTGCTTCTACATATGAGAAAAGCCTGAGGGTGGCTATAAAGAGGTTCGTGAGTCTCTTCGAGCCTGTTGTAATCCTCGGAATGGGTCTGATCATTGGCTTTATCGTCATCTCAATGCTCATGGCCATATTCAGCATGACAGAACTACCTTTTTAAAAATGCAAAATGCAAAAAGCAAAATCCAACATGTAAAATCAACTATCCCGGATACTGGCTTCACACTCTTAGAAACCATCATCGTCCTTTTTTTCATGGCGCTCATCCTCGGACTCTCCACTGTCTTTTTTGCCAACACCTTGCCATCAAGCAGACTTAATGCAACAGCCAGAGAGATATCGGCAACCATCCGGCATGCCAGACACACCGCCCTCATAAACGGCGAAAAACAGACAATGACAATAAACCTTGACTCCCGATATTACGGCATAGAGGGTATTGCTCAGAAAAGTATCCCATCAGGTATTACTCTCAAGGTTATAGATCCTTTATTAGGAGAGGTTCGCAAGGGTGAATACCCTATCGTATTTCATGCGACCGGCGCTATGGAAGGCGGAACCATTGTATTGTCTTCAGGCAAGAAAATAGTAAGCATACAGTTAGACCCTGTAGTTGGATCGGTGGTGATAAGATGATGAATAAAATGACACGGGGAATCGATAACACGGAGCATAGGAGATATTCCTTTTTCACCGTTTCGCCGCTTCGCCGGTTCGCCGGTTCATTGAATTCAAAGGCAGGGGGCTTCACCCTTCTGGAGATCCTTGTGACCCTTGCACTCATAGGCATTGCAATAACCGTAATCCTCCAGCTCTTCTCCTCTAATTTGAGGGCCTTATCAGTATCCAGGGATTATGTCTCAGCCGCCATAAGGGCTGAAGCAAAGATGAGAGAAATCCTTGAAGGTACGGATCTCACCGAAAAATCATGGAGCGAGGTAACCGATGAGGGCTACAGATTTGATGCCGCAATAACAGAAACGCTAAAAGAAAGAACAGAGAATCTTCAGGTCCGAATGCTTGAGATTGCCCTTACCGTGCAATGGTCAGAGGGATTAAAAACAAAATTTCTCACCCTGAAGACATTAAAAGTTGTGATTAAACGGATTTGAGATTCATACAGGATTCAAGGGTTAAAGCAAAGACCAAATCAATGTCCTCAAAGCCAGGCCTCCTTGAACCCTGAGAACTAATTGAGGTTAAACAAAATTTGATGGTAATTGAAAAATGAAAAACAAAGGCTTTACCCTCCTTGAGCTATTGATATCCATTGTGATACTCGGGATTATTATCGTTATCTTAGTCGGTGCTTTGAGACTTGGTTTTCGTTCTGTTGAGACAGGCGAACAAAAGATAGAGTCCCTCGAGAGGATGAGGGTATCGTTTTCCATTATCGATGCACAGATTCAATCTCAAATCTTGTTAACCTACCAGAAGGAAGAAGCAGAAGAAGAGACAGCAGAAGGATATTATTTTACAGGGGAAAGGGATTCCCTTCAGCTCTCGACAAACTACTCAATCTGGGGTGGCCAGAAAGGGTATGTAGTTGTTGCCTATACGGTTTCATCAGAAGGAAAGGGAAAAACCACCTTGCACGCGTCAGAACATATGGTGGGAGTGGAAGAAACAAAAGAGACAACGCTGTTAGATGCCTTTGATGATATTTATTTTGAGTATTTCTACAAGGGCCCTACTGATGAGGTGGGAAACTGGGTTGAGCAGTGGACAGACACTGCAACCATACCTGAGAAGATACGGATACATCTCATTAAGGGAGGAAAAGACCTTGCTCTGGTTATTCCTGTCAGGGTAGGAAGATTGATGTTACAAACTCCCCTCGGTACAGAGCCTGATGAGGAAGAGTAGGATATACTATGATCAAACAGAGCGATACGGAAAGAAATAAAAAGGCTGCAACAGCAGAAAAGGGAATTGCTTTGCTCATGACGTTATGGGTATTGACCATCATGATGGTCCTCGTCCTCTCCTTTTCCTATATGACAAGAACTGAGACATATGCTACGTTATCTTTTAAGGAAGGAACGGAAAAGAAATTCCTTGCTGAGGCAGGGATAGAAAGAGGTATTCTGGAACTCTTTTACAGAAACATAAATAAAAATAAGGCCATCATACTTGAAGGATATGAGGTATGGAGAATAGATGGCAGACTCTATAAAGACCGTATGGGAGAGGGAGAGTTCTCCGTAGGGATTACTGATGAGTCAGGAAAGATAGACATCAATGCGATGACTGATGCGTACTCGGATATTTTAAGAAATCTTCTTAAAAACTTGGGGGTTGAGGAAACGGACGCTAATACAATCGTAGATTCTATACTGGACTGGAAGGATGCTGATGACCTATACCACCTTAATGGTGCTGAGAGCGAGTATTATATGTCCCTGCCAAATCCATACAAGGCAAAGAATGCAAACTTTGATACACTGGAAGAACTCCTGCTCGTTAAAGGAATGACCAGTGAGATTCTTTATGGGAGTGAGGAGAAAAAGGGAATCATTAATCTGCTTACAATTTATTCAAACAAAATACAAATAAATATCAATGCAGCTCCAAAAGAAGTATTGATGGCTATTCCGGGTATTACTCCGGAGATCGCTGATTCAATAATAAGTTTCAGGGAGCATGATGAGATTAAGAATGCAGCGGAAGTAGGGATCCCACCAGGTACAAAATATGTTACTCTTGGAGGCTCTTATGCATATACCATTGATAGTTCCGGGATCAAGGGAAATGCAAAGACTGGCTTCAAGATCAGGGCAACAGTTAAAATTGAAGGAGGTAATAATTACAAGTATCTTTATTACAAGAGTCCTGCATAGAGAAAACAATGACAGCCACAATCGTTCTTAAGAAGATAACAACCTTTGCATCTGCTTCAGCAGCGTTCCTGGGCAGGATAGGGAAACCTGTATGGAGAGTGCTTGCCTTTAGTCCCTCTGATGACATCATCTCACTAAAGAAGGCACTCTGTGTGTCTCTTGAGAAGGGTAGCGTGTCCGTAGTTTTTGGCTCAAGGTTTTTGTCAAAGATTAAGATCAAGGGGGCCAGAAGTTATTCCTTTGAGGAAGGCCGGTATCCGCAACCAGAAAACCTTGCCTCCTCTGTAGCTCTGGCTATGAATGACCTTAAAGCAACGCGGACAGATATAACCCTGAGCATTCCAAAAGCATGGGTTATTATCAAAACAGCAGAGTTCCCGTCAACCGTTAAGGAGAACCTCGCTGATGTCCTCTCCTATGAGTTAGACAGGCTGACCCCTTTCAGCCCGGATGAAGCTCTCTATGATTTCAGGATATTAAAGGATGACACAGGGAAAATCACTATACTCCTTATGGCAGCGAAGGCAGACCTGATACACCAGCATACAGATGCCCTCAAGGAAAGAGGTATCAATGTCAGCAGAGTAACAGTCAATCTCTCTGGCATGGGAACGCTCTGTAGGTATATTGAAAAAGGGACTGATACCATCTTTATGGAAATAGGTAAAAATCAATTTGAAGGTGCTCTATTCCTTGATGGTTATATCACCGGGATCTTGACAGGCGGTTTTCCCTCAGAGAACGAGAAATCAAAAATAGATACTATTTCGGGAGAAATTCTTCCTCTTTTGGATGCTGTTAAAACACAGGGCAAGTCGCCCCAGATTGTATTCCACTTGAAGGGTCTCAGTCCCTCTTTTCAGGAACAGTTGAAACTTCAGATGAACGTGCCCCTAAAGATACTGAATGGAACACCAATCAAACTCAGACCATCCGGGGCCCAAAAGGAAGTCCCCTATGCAGCCACTGGCGGAGTCCTGGAGTCTCTGTGGACAAAGTCAAAGGGGCTGGACCTTATGAAAAAGGGCATATATGAAAAACAGAAAACCCCCTTTGCCATAACAGCAGTACTTATCCTTGCTATCCTCATTATGTGGGCTCTTTACATGGTTGCCCCTCTCCGTATTGAAGGGAAGAGGCTCGAGGAGATCGACCATCAAATAACATTCAGGAAGGAAGATGTAAAAAAGGTCGAGGCATTGAAAAAAGAGATAGAAACCGTGAACACTGAAATCTCCGCAATTAATAACTTCAAAGTAAGCAGGCAACTGGTACTCGATATCCTGAGAGAACTCACGACTACCCTTCCCCAGACTACATGGTTAACAAGGGTCAGGATTACAGATACAACGGCCGATATTGAAGGTTATGCAGGCTCAGCCACAGGTCTTATCCCGAAGCTTGAAACATCTAAGTACTTCAAAAAAACCGAGTTTGCGTCTCCGACATTCAGGGATGCAAGACAGAATGCCGACAGATTCATCATAAAGACGGAGATAGAAGGTACAAGGATAGAACTTCCCAAAATGACTGCAGACATAGAGGCGGAAGATGAAGAAGAGTAAGACACTGATAGTTTCCATACCTTTAGCAATTATCCTGATAGGGCTCCTTACCTATCAGTACGGGTATTTGAGGATTCAGTCAGAATTAGCTACTATCCGGGAGGAACAGGCCATAAAAACAAAGACACTCGAAAAATATATCAACCTGATCTCGGAAAAGCCTGCTCTGGAAAAAAAACTTGCTGCCATGAAAGAGACCCGGAAAGCAGATGACTCAAAACTAATAGGAGAACAGACGCCCTCTCTCGCAGCAGCACAACTGCAGGAAATAGTGAAAAGTGCTATTACCGGAAGGGGTGGAACAATATCGAGTGAAAGGGTCGGAAAACCGGAGGACTTTGAAAAATTTAAAGTTATCAGCGTCAGTGTAGATGCTGTAATACCGGATTCGAGGATCCTGAGCGAAATTCTTTACTCCATCGAAACAAGGACTCCCTACCTCGTTGTGAAAGAACTTGATGCAAGAGTCAAGAATTACAGGGATCCGAGAGAACTTATGGTAAAATTAGATGTAACTGCTTTAACAGGTAGGAAATAACATGCAGAGATTTAGCCGCCTGTTAAAAAACATTAATGTATTAAATATTATTCTGCTTGTTGCTGCCATCCTGTTAGCCGACTATGTAGTTCTTCCTCTTCTGAACGTGAACGTAAAATATATACCGGCTATCCCTAAAAAAATATCCTCTGCAAAAGAGGAAAAAACTGCTCAGAGCCTGACATCGAACCCTACGGATTATACAATCATTGCTGATCAGAACCTCTTCCATCCTGAAAGGAAGATTCCCCCTGAGAAAAAAGAAGAAGCCGCTCTGCCCAAGCCAGAGTTTGTCCTCTATGGCACAATGATAACGGACAACCAGAGCTTTGCATATCTGGAAGATAAAAAGTCTCCTCGCAGCACGCCTGGAAGAGGGAAGAGACAAACTGCATTGAAAAAGGGGGACACCATGAGCGGTTATATATTGAAAGAGATAGACCATGACAAAGTGGTCATGGTGAGGGGGGAAGATACCTTGACTGTAAAAATTATAGACAGCAGCGTAAAGAAGGACAGAGAGGTTGCTTCTCCTCCCGCTGCGGTTTCTACCTCTCCTGCTCCAGGTAGTCAAGTACGGCCTGTCCCCGGCGCTCAACCCCAAAGACCTGCGACACAGCCTCCCGCGCCTGACCAGGGAGTAAAACCGCGAAGAACACCTTACCGGCCCCCCCAGTAAGGTCGGAAAAACCCGCTTTTAGGATTTGACTAAGGTGAATAATCTTTCTCTTTCTCTCTTTTTAGCCCTTTTATCAGATCCTCTCTCGTTATGTCTCTCTTATCTCTCGTAAATCTGTCAACATAATGGGATGTTACATCCTTTGCTTCCTGCATGTTTCTCACGACATGAGGTGTAAGCAGTATGATGAGTTCGTTCCTAATGTTTCTATTTATTGTGCTACCAAAAAGATAACCAAGTATGGGGATCCTGCTCAGAAAAGGTATGCCGGTTCTATTCCTGGTAACGTCCTCTCTTATGAGGCCACCAATAATGATTGTCTGGCCATCTCTTGCAATGAGATTCGTCTTGGCTTCTGTTTTATCTATGCCCTGGAATTCCTCGCCTCCTATGAGAACGGTACTCCCAAGTTGCGAAATCTCCTGTGATATCTCGAGAGAAACCAGGCCGCTCTCATTTACCTGCGGCTTCACCTTCAGTATGATTCCTATGTCTTTGTATTGAACAGAAGATGTAACCGACGCCGTAACATCTGGTGTTGTAATTGTTGAGGTTGCAATGGGAATCTGCTGACCTATCTGAATGCTCGCTTCACGGTTATCCAATACAAGGATATGAGGAGATGCGAGAATCTTGACTTTATCCTCGGCTGCCAGGGACTGGAGTAACAGCTTAATCTTGCCGGCCTCATCAAGTGCTGTGAATGAGAAATTTGACCCTTTAATAGGCGCCAAAAGTCGTAAAGGACCCTTGAGAGTAACTGTGTCATCATTTCCAAAGGGTTTGAGCCCACTTATTTCGATATCGTTTTGTATAAGCCATGACACTCCAAAATTAAGTTCGTCTGTCAGTCTCACTGCGGCAACCATCGCCTCGATCATGACCTGTCTTGGGACAATGTCAATCTTCTTTATTGCATCTGCGATTGTAGCAAAATCTTCTGGCGTTGCAAGGATTATGATGGTATTCGTTATCTCGTCAGCAAATATCTTTGTAACTTCAGAAACAAGTGCCTCTCCACCTACAGATTCTGTGGAGCGTGAAGCCGGGCTTGGTGCAGGTGCCGGTGTTGATGTTCTCGGGGTTGTCGTTGGTTGTCCCGCCGGCGCTGGTGTTGCAGGTTTAGCTCCAAGGAAAATCTGCTGAAGCAGTGCTCCAATATCCTTTGCCTTGCCGTTTTGAACAGGGTATACAAAGACTTGCGGTCTTGCCAACTTCAGCTTTTCACTGTCAAAGATCTCCACAACCTGAAGCAATCTTTTTACATTGGCATCGGTATCAGCAAGTATGAGAAAGTTCGGGGGCACGTCAAGGACTGATCCCCCCTGCGAAAGCAACGGTGTAAGAATCTTGATGATCTCTGTTGAACTGATATATTGAAGCTGCGCTACCTGAACAATAGCAACGCCTTTTAATTCAACTGCACCAGGGTCTCTTCCAAAACGGATAGGGGCTGGCTCTTTCGGTATATCAGTGATAGCTATTATCCTGTAAAGACCCCTTTCTTCGACAACGGCGATACCGTTCAGTCTGAGGATGATCTCCATAACAGAAAGTACTTCATCTTTGGGAATGGGTGTAGTTGTCCTGAAATTGACCCTTCCCCTGATTTTCGGATCTACGATGTAATTGACTTTAAGCACTTCTCCAAAGATTGTCTGGATTACCTCATAGACGTCCGCATCATCGAAAAAGAAGCTAACATCTGCAGGTTTCCTTTCAGGTTTCGGCGGCGCTGGTTTGACAGGAACCTCCTCTTGAACTTCGGGGGGTTTTGCCTCTGACGGAGGTGGCACTGGTTGGATAGGAGCTTCTCCTTTTACCTCAGGAGGTTTCACCTCTGCTGGCGGTATTGATGGTATTGGTTGTCCAGGCGTTTCACCTTTTACTTCAGGAGGTTTAACTTCTGCTGGTAATTTTGGAGATGGTGCTGGAGCCGGTAGCACAGGTGGTAGAACCGTTTGGGCAGGAGGTACCCTTTTGATCTCAGGGGGTTTTATTTCTGCCGGAGGGGTTTCAACCTCTTCTTCGGCTTCTTCGGCTTCATCATCCTCATTCTGTGCAATCATCATAGTGTCCTTGAACGCCAAATCAGGCTCTTGTTCGGTTGAGAGAGCTGAACTGATTGCCGGAATAAGACTGATTAAAGTAAGTATAAGGAAAAGGAAAAGGAGATCCCGCAATCTCCTATGCCGGTGGTTTTTCATTTAATGTTTAAGATAATGTATTTCCATACCTATGTCAATAGAACTGAGCGCTTGAGATATTGGTTATCACGTGACATAATTACCAATAAGGTCATTAGTAAGGCGACATCATTATCACTTTCTGTCATTGCGGCTTGTCCGCAATCCTTCTGGTTTTTCAGAAAGATTCTCGATGCGAGTCTCGGAATCGGGAATGACATCAATGTAGCTTGACTTATAGCCATCTTAGTAATACATTTCTATAGCCAGAAGAGGGGTATGTGACTGAGAAAGGAAGGAGTATTGGAACTCTATAGTCTCACGATCACAGAATGCAGGGACCTGCTCGACAGAAAAGAGATATCTGTACAAGACGTGGTCAGATCAATCTATGGGCGGATACGTGCTGTTGAGGATAAAGTGAAGGCCTTCGTCACACTAACGGAAGACATGGCAATGCAACTGTCTGGTGAAATACAGCAACAAACAGAACCGAACAAACTGAAGGCTCAATTACTCCACGGTATACCTCTTGCTATTAAAGACAACATCTGTACAAAAGGGACTCTGACAACCTGTTCTTCGAAAATGCTCTCCAATTTCATACCACCCTATGAAAGTACGGTGACATCACGACTGACCGAACAAGGATATGTCCTTATCGGGAAGACAAACATGGACGAATTTGCCATGGGATCATCAACAGAAAATTCAGGGTTTTATGTCACACGAAACCCCTGGGATCTCGAGAGAATACCGGGGGGATCAAGCGGCGGCTCTGCCGCAGCAGTTGCCGCTGATGAATGTATTGCAGCTTTAGGCTCTGATACAGGCGGTTCCATACGACAGCCGGCGGCTTTCTGTGGCGTTGTTGGATTAAAGCCAACCTATGGCAGAGTGTCACGATATGGCCTTGTTGCCTTTGCATCATCCCTCGATCAGATAGGGACTCTCACAAAGACTGTAAAAGACTCTGCACAATTGATGAATGTCATATCAGGTCATGACCCTCTTGACTCCACATCAGCTCCTCTCCCGGTGCCTGATTACACAGCAGCTCTCGGTCAGGATATCAAAGGAATAACATTTGGTGTGCCAAAGGAATATTTCATTGAAGGCATAGAAAAAGAAGTGGAAGCATCAGTCAGAGATGCAATCAGGAAACTTGAAAACCTCGGTGCAATCCCTGTCGAGATATCCTTACCGCATACCGGCTATGCTATCGCAACATATTATATCCTTGCTACTTCAGAGGCTTCCTCCAACCTTGCACGCTACGACGGCGTAAAGTATGGTTTCAGAGCAGGGGGCAAAGATTTAATGGACATGTATATGAATACGAGGGCACAGGGTTTTGGTGCAGAAATAAAGAGAAGAATCATGCTCGGCACCTATGCTCTTTCATCCGGTTACTATGAGGCTTATTACAAGAAGGCCCAGCAGGTCAGGACCCTGATAAAACAGGATTTCGAAAAGGCTTTTCAGAAAGTGGATATCATTGTTACACCCACATCTCCTACCGTTGCATTCAAGGTAGGCGAAAAAAGTGCTGATCCTCTCCAGATGTACCTGTCGGACATCTTTACGATTTCGGTAAATCTCGCCGGTGTTCCTGGAATTTCCATACCCTGTGGATTTACAACAGAGCATCTGCCCGTTGGTCTTCAACTGATAGGAAGGCTTTTCGAAGAGGAACTCCTTTTGAAGGTTGCATACGCTTATGAACAGGCAACCGCCTGGCACAAGAGGAGACCGAACGTATGAAATACGAAACAGTAATCGGTCTTGAGGTTCACGCCCAGATGCTCACAGACACAAAGATATTCTGCCGTTGTCCTGCAAAATTCGGCTCAGAGCCGAATACCCAGACATGCCCTATTTGCATCGGGATGCCCGGTGTGTTGCCTGTCCTAAATAAAAAGGCACTTGAGTATACCATCAAGACAGGACTCGCTATAAACTGTAAGATTTCTCCTTACAGCAGGTTCGCCAGAAAAAATTACTTCTATCCTGACCTCCCAAAGGGCTACCAGATAAGCCAGTATGAACTTCCGGTCTGTGAGCAGGGACATATAGAGATTGTTATTGATGATAACGTAAAGAAAATCGGAATCACCAGGATTCATATGGAAGAGGATGCAGGGAAAAACATTCACGAATCCGCTCTGCCGAAGGCAGGCGGAGGAAATTACAGTTTTGTGGATCTGAACAGGGCAGGCGTCCCTCTCATGGAAATAGTCTCAGAGCCTGATATCAGGAGCTCCGGGGAGGCTGTCGAGTATATGAAAAAACTCAGAGCTATCCTCCGTTATCTTGGGGTCTGCGATGGGAATATGGAACAGGGATCCCTGAGGTGTGATGCGAATGTATCGGTAAGACCTGCCGAACAAAAAGAGCTTGGAGTTAAAACAGAGATCAAAAATCTCAATTCCTTCAAGTTTGTTGAGAAGGCCCTTGAATATGAGATCGAACGGCAAAAGAGGATACTAAAAGAAGGTGGGAAGATTATACAGGAGACAAGGCTCTGGAACACAGAGAGAGGGATAACGGAATCCATGCGGACCAAAGAGGAGGCCCATGACTACCGGTATTTCCCTGAACCTGACCTTGTTCCTATCATGGTAGACCAGCAGTGGGTTGGTGAGATTGCAAAGTCCCTGCCGGAGCTACCTGATGCAAAGAGAGAACGCTTTGTCGCTGAATACGGCCTTCCAGAATATGATGCTGACCTGCTGACATCAGAAAAGTCTCTTGCTGATTGGTTTGAGGAGGCAGTCCGATTTGGAGGACAGCCTAAATCTGTCTCGAACTGGATCATGGTTGAACTGATAAGACTATTGAAAGAGGAGAATAGAGTGATCGAAGACTGTCCGTTGAAACCGAAACAGCTCGCTGACATGCTGAGGCTCATCGACAAAGGCACTATCAGCGGCAAAATTGCAAAGACAGTTTTTGAGGAAATATACAAGACCGGGAAGGATGCAGAAACTATAGTAAAAGAAAAAGGCCTTGTGCAGATAAGTGATGCAGGTGAAATTGAAAAGATTGTCGATGACGTCATTGCAAGGAATCCAAAAGAAGCTGCACGGTACAAAGCAGGCGAAGAAAAACTCATCGGATTCTTCGTCGGTCACGTCATGAAACTAACCAAAGGCAAGGCAAACCCTCAGATGGTCAATGAGTTGTTGAAGAAAAAACTCATTGATCCCCATCCTTGATTTTATATCTCCCTTTTCATTAATCTAATCTTAATCCGATAAAAATATGTTGTCATTTTGACTGTTACTGACACAAAACTACCCCTCTTTGGAAAAGAGGGGTGAGGGGAGATTTTATGGAAAATAGATTTATTCTAAAAATCCCCCTCAATCCCCCTTTGCCAAAGGGGGAAGACACACGAGAAGATTCCGCATCACGTGCGGAATGACAGAGATGGTAGCCTTGAGCAGGCTGCAGAGGATGGCGAAATAAACAAAATCTGTTGTCCTTTTAGCGTAGGACTTAAGGAATCCGTGATTGTGGAGAGATGTCCGAGAGGCTGAAGGAGCACGACTGGAAATCGTGTGTGGGGTCTTAAAAACCTCACCGAGGGTTCAAATCCCTCTCTCTCCGCCATTGAATGACGGTTAAAAGTTATGAGCCTTTGGCTCACGAAGAGATATGAAAATTGTCCAAACGATATTTGCATACGCTAACACAGTTGTCATTCCCGCTTGTCGGGTCGTAGCGACTCTCAGCGAAGACTCGCATCGAGAATCCTTCTTCGGAAAGATTCTCGCCCCGGCGAGTCGCCGAGGAGACCGGACAAGCCAGAATGACATTTTCGGGATGTGTTAATCACTGTGATTTGCGCAGCCAGGGAAGGGCACTATGCAACAGATTGGTGTGAAGCCCGTCAGGTCCGGAAGGAAGCAGCGGTAAGCATTTTATCTGTGTGACGTAGGAGGTCTTTTCCTGGCTGCTAAAAACAGTGAACAGTTTCCCGTGGTCAGTTTTCAGGGATTATTTTTTACTCTTAACCTATAACTCTTAACTTATAACTATTCTTATGAGCTATTTAGGGCTGGCAAGAAAATGGAGACCTCAGGGGGTTGATGACCTCATCGGTCAGGAACCCATCATACGAATTCTCAAAAATTCAATAGATCAGGAAAAGATTGCACATGCCTATCTCTTCTCAGGTCCAAGAGGTGTAGGGAAAACCTCAATGGCAAGGATACTTGCAAAGGCGCTGAACTGTAAAGACGGTCCGACAGCAAATCCATGCGGCCAGTGTCCATCATGTTTGTCAGTAACAGATGGTTCTTCCATGGACGTGATGGAAATAGACGGTGCATCGAACAACAGTGTCAACGACATTCGTGACCTCAGGGAAAGAGTAAAATATGCACCCGCTGGAGGAAGATACAAAGTCTATATCATTGACGAATCGCATATGCTTTCCGATGCCGCATTCAATGCCCTCCTGAAAACCCTTGAAGAACCACCGCCTCACGTTGTTTTCGTCCTCGCAACAACAGCTCCGAAAAAGATTCCTTCAACAGTACTTTCCCGCTGTCAACACCTTCCCTTCAGGAGAATCTCCAGCCAGGAGATAAAAGAGAGACTGAAAAAGATATCTCTTGCCGAGAACATAAATGTCTCCGGACCTGCTCTGGAACTGATTGCAAGGGCTGCTGACGGGAGCCTCCGTGATTCACTCACCATCCTGGATCAGATCTCATCTTTCTCATCTGACATAACAGAGTCTGATGTGAAAGACCTCCTCGGGATAACAGACTTTGGACTCCTTTCCCAGATCTCATTGGCTCTTATCGAGGGAAAGAGGGAAGAAATACTGAAGATGATAGCTAATCTCGTTGAGCAGGGTACTGACATTAAATCCTTTGTAAAAGAGCTCGTTCAGTTCTTCAGAGATCTGTTGGTAGCGAGTGTCATAAAAAGACCGGAGGAAGTGCTCGATGTTGGGAAAGATGAGATGGATACGATAAAGAATATCGTAAGCAGAACTTCTGAAGACCAGCTCACCCTTCTTCTGTCAGAAATACTGAAGGCAGAGATTGATGTGAAAAATGCTTCAGCGCCACGGCTTGCCCTCGAGATGTCTCTGATCAAGGCAAGCTTCCTGAGCAGCATGCGCCCCCTGAAAGAACTCCTGAAAGACATAGAATCATATACAAAAGCGTCTCCGTCCGCAATCAATAAAGCTATAGCCACTGAAACAAAGCATGATAAGGGTCATGCTGAACTCGCTTCAACATCCGGTGAGACCCTGAATCCCGAAGCGAGTCTAAGCGAAGAGTCACTCCGGCAAGTTCAGGGTAATATCCAGGATGACAAAAAAAAAGTGTCACCTGAACCTGAAGCCGAAGAAGAGAATTTCTGGGAAAGGGCTATCAAGAAGATGGAGACACCTCTTGCCTCTAAGCTTGCGCTGGCTCAATATAAACTTACAGGCGAAGAGTTGCAGATCATCCTGAATGGAGGCAATTCGGTCTTTGCAGACTCCATCAGAAAAAATCTGGGATTGCTCGAAAAGATATTTTCGGAGGAAATCGGGACAACAGTCAGGATAAAGATAGAGACAGTAAAAGAAAAGAGAGTAACGAAAAAAGACCTTAAGGAAAGAGTGATGGGGGAGCCGATTATCAAAGAGGCCATTGAACTCTTTGAAGGAAGGATTACGGATGTAATTCCGATAACAGAAGACCGAAAGCAGACCCCTCTTGATCCCCCCTCGGTTGCGAGTCATACCGACTTACCAAGGGAGAAATGAAGGGGGTATTTGTGGGACAAATACCATACTGCAATGTTGATAATTACTAATGCATTCATAGCGAACTCTGTTCTAATGGTTGTCATTATCCGGTCGGAGCGCCTCCTCGCGGAGATCCGCATCGGACTTGACCGGATAATCCAGTTCTTTTTTCTGGATTGCCCAATCAAGTTGGGCAATGACAGAACCAAAAGATATTAAATAACTTTTAAGATGTTGGATAATTAATAGCATAAGTAATATCTCATATTGTCATTCCCGCTTGTCGGGAGTCTTTCTGAAAGAAGAAGGATTCTGGACCGATCCTCGACAAAGCGAGGACAAGAGCCAGAATGACATAATGGCTGACTAAATGTGGTTTTACTAATGAACTTGTTAGTAATAGATGAGAGTAAACTATAACAGGGGGAGGTTAAGATGTCGAAAAAGATGTTTGGCAATATAATGCGTGAAGCACAGAAACTTCAAGCCGAAATGATGAGAATGCAGGAAGAGGCAAAGACAAAGACCGTTGAGGCAACTGCAGGCGGCGGCATGGTCACCGCAGTTGCAAACGGTGCAGGCGAGCTCGTATCCCTCAACATCGAGAAGGACGTTGTGAATCCTGATGACGTTGAGATGCTCCAGGACCTCATCATTGCAGCGTCAAATGAGGCTTTGCGCCGTGCTCACGAAATGGTTAACAGCGAAATGTCAAAACTGACAGGTGGGCTGCAGCTTCCGGGACTTGGCGGATTAGGGGATATCTTTGGGAAATAGAATCCAAGTCAGGCGAATTCATGTTTCAAATAAGCGGTCTCGTCATTCCCGCGGAAGCAGGTCACCTCAGCGACTCGCCGAGGCGAGAATCCAGAAAATCAAAAATACTGGATTCCTGTTTTCACAGAAATGACAAAGTGTTAGGATTTGTCACTCGGATGACACAAGGAATCATAGAAAACCTGATAACGGAGCTCATGAAGCTCCCCGGCATAGGGAGAAAAACCGCCCAGAGGCTTGCATTCTTCATACTCTCGATGCCTGGGGAAGACGCAAAGGGAATATCCAGGGCAATAGATGAAGTTAAAGAAAAGGCAAGGTTCTGCAGTGAATGCTTCAGTATCACTGATACGGATGTTTGTAGTATATGCAATGACAACTCAAGGGACCGGGAAAAGCTCTGCGTTGTAGAGGAACCGAGCAACATCGTTGTTATTGAGAGAACAGGGAGTTTCAAAGGACTCTACCATGTGCTCCTTGGTGCCCTTTCTCCAATAGACAACATGACTCCTGAGAAGCTAAAGATTAAAGAACTCGTAGAAAGAATGAAGAAGAATCAGGTAAAAGAGGTTATCCTCGCAACGAATCCGAACACCAAGGGTGAGATGACCGCCCAGTATATCAGAGAACATTTAAAACCCTTCAATGTGAAAGTCACGCGGATTGCTTATGGTCTGCCTATGGGCGGGGATATCGAGTTTGCAGATGAGGTGACACTCAGTAAGGCCCTTGATGGGAGAAGGGAGATGTAGGTTATTGCCCCCCCCTTTGGAAAAGGGGCTGAGGGGGGATTTAAAAGGAAAGATGCTACTACGTTACACCGCGGGTGTTCTTGAAAGAATATGGGTTTACTTGTGATTCTTAAAATCTCCCCTGGCCCCTCTTTTCCAAAGAGGGGTCTCATAGAAAAGTCTGAAGAACCAAAATTTTAAACCATGAAGATTTCTGTAAACGTTAAACCAAATGCCAAACAAGTTAAGATCGAAAGGGTTAACGAGAGTCATTTTCTCATCCGGGTAAAAGAAAAACCACAGGAAGGCAAGGCAAACAGAGCCGTGATAAAGGCTTTGGCTGAATACTTTGGCATTCCTCAGGCAGATGTGGTTTTGGTAAGAGGTCAGTCATCAAAAGAAAAAATCTTCGAGATAAAAACTGACAAATGAAGAACCCTGTGGCAGAAACCGCAGGGCGTCAGAAATTGAATATTTGTTTTCAGTGTCATTCCCGCTTGTCGGGAATCCTTCCGACTGTTCGGGATCGCAAGAAAGATTCTGGACAAGCCAGAATGACAGAAATAAGGAACTGCGGCAGAGACCGCAGGGTGTAATATTTATGTAAATAATGATTCTCGCAATCTCATGCCTTACCTCAGTTGTAACTTTGTCATTCCGGCTTATCCGGTCGTAGCGACTCTCAGCGAAGTCGGTACGACTCGATTCCGAGACTCGCATCGAGAATCTTTCTTCCTGATGGACTCCCGACAAGTCTATGACCCGTGGGGGTTCGACCCATAGGGCGGGAGTGACAGAGTAAGAGAAGGGCTGCATGAGTTAGCGATCACACACCGCTGATCTTCTCAGACCAGTGCCTGGCTTTCTGAAGGATTTCTGACTCGTCAGCCGTTGTAAGTTTTCCATCATTAACAACCACCTTCCCATCTACCATAACCATTTCCACATCCGATGACCTCATTGCATAAACGATATGAGAGTATATGTTGTAAAGTGGTATTAGATGCGGCTTGCTGAGATTGACCATCACAAGGTCCGCTGCCTTACCATCCTCAATACTGCCGGTGACTTTTCCAAGCCCCAGAACCTCTGCTCCCCATCTTGTTGCCATGAGGAACGCTGTTTTCGCATCGAGGGCAGTAGGGTCTTCTGATACAGCCTTGTGAAGTTTTGCAGCCGTAGACATCTCACTCAGGATATTCAAATCGTTATTGCTCGCTGCTCCATCCGTGCCAAAGGTCACTTTTACACCGGCTTTCAGCATTTTCACCACTGGTGCGATTCCCGAAGCAAGCTTGAGATTGCTCTCGACGCAATGGGAAACACCGACATTTCTTTCAGAAAGAATTTCTATTTCCTGATCCGTTAACCAGACACAATGGGCAGCAAGTACCCGCTCATCAAGAAAGCCGAGGCTTTCGAGGTATAATACGGGCATCATACGGTATCTGTTTCGAATCTCCTCCGTCTCCCACTTTGTCTCAGAGAGGTGGATATGAATCGGGACATCATAGGTATCAGCAACACGCCGTGCCTTCTTCAGTGTCTCAGGCCCGCATGTGTACAGCGCATGAGGGGCAATGCACGGAGTTATCAGATTATCTCCCTTCCAGTCTTTTATGAAAGATTCTGCATTGAAAAAATACTCATCCGATGTGCGTGCAGATTTTGTCGGAAAATCGAGAATACCGGCCCCAAGGACAGCCCTCATTCCTATCCTTTTCGTGGTTTCAGCCGCAGCATCCTCATAGAAGTACATATCGTTGTACGCTGTAATACCTCCTTTGAGCATCTCAAGACAGGCAAGTGCAATTGCATCTGCAATAAATTCAGGGCTAAGCCATCTGTTCTCTGCCGGCCAGATATGATTTTCAAGCCATTCCCTCAAAGGCTGGTCATCAGCCATCCCTCTGAAATAGACCATTGCAGCATGGGTATGAGTATTAACCAGTCCCGGAAATACTGCCTTATTTTTCCCATCGATCATTACCTTCGGGGTATAGTTCTGAGAAATATCCTGAGAGGAGCCGACTTTGAGTATCCTGTTGCCTTTTACAGCAACCGCGCCATCCCTGATAATGGCAAGACGCTCATCCATAGGGAGGATATAATCAGCATGAATGATGTAATCAACATTCTGCATAACTCTTAGATAATAAATCCAAATTTCAAATGACAAATTTCACTGTGAACTTTACCCCAAATCCAGCGACTCTATTGCGGGTATCGATGTGTCTGTCATTGCGAGGTCGTTTCGACCGTGGCAATCTCTATAGAAAAGGCGAGATTGCTTCATTTCACTCGCAATGACAATCCTTATCGCTGGATTTGAGTTAATAATAGTTTTTCTATTTGAACTTTGAGCTTTGACATTTGGACATCTTTACCGGATTCTCAGATTTGATATCTACCGCAATACTGTGCAGACGGGATTACGCCTTCCCAATCAGCCTCTCAGCTATCTGCACTGCATTCAGGGCAGCTCCCTTCCTGAGGTTGTCTGCAACGATCCACAGGTTAATTCCCTTTTCAATTGATTCATCTTCCCGTATCCTCCCAACATACGTCTCATCCTTGCCGGCAACATGGACAGGAAAAGGATAGACATTCTTGTGGGGGGCATCGAAGACCACCACTCCCGGGGCATTTGAAAGGATCGCCCTCACATCATTCGCAGTAAGTTTTTTCTCTGTCTCTATATTCACACTTTCTGAATGGCCTCTGAATACAGGCACCCTCACCGTTGTAGCCGTTATCTTGATCGAGGCATCTCCCATGATCTTCCTCGTCTCATCCACCATCTTCATCTCTTCCTTTGTATAGTCGTTCTCAAGGAACTTATCGATATGGGGAAGGACATTAAAGGCTATTTGATAAGGATATACATTACAGGTAGCCTCCCGGAAATTAAGCAAATCCTTTGTCTGCTGCAACAGCTCGTCCATAGCCTTCTGGCCGGTCCCTGAGACAGACTGGAAGGTTGTTACAACAACCCTCTTTATCTTTGCCACATCATGGATTGGCTTCAATACGACCACCATCTGTATCGTCGAACAATTCGGGTTCGCTATGATACCTTTATGCCATTTCAGGTCATCTGGGTTCACCTCCGGCACGATAAGAGGAACATCGGGGTCCATCCTCCACTGGCTTGAATTGTCAACCACAACGCAGCCTGACTGCACAGCCACTGGCGCCCATATCTTTGACCTTTCAGCTCCTGCAGAGAAAAGGGCAATATCAATGCCTTCAAAAGAACTCTCTTGAAGG
>Ga0315273_10001627_pt1 | contig 25703 bp, 25 predicted proteins | sample YL17G02_0_MG_FD_205753 | JGI IMG/M metagenome (GOLD analysis project Ga0315273, IMG submission 205753) | Sediment microbial communities from Yellowstone Lake, YNP, Wyoming, USA - YL17G02_0 | ecosystem: Environmental > Aquatic > Freshwater > Lake > Sediment | place: USA: Wyoming | collected... | reverse complement strand
AGTACTCGGGTGGTTTGTTCCCCGCCGTCGAACCCGACCATCGAGACGTGAACGTTCGCAGCGTCCAAGATCCACTCGCGGTCGCTGATCGCGAAGATGATGTCCCCCGTCTCCTTGATCCGTCGCAGCACCTCCCGGCTCGCGCCGGCGCGGATCGCCTGGGTTGCCAGTAGTCCTACTCGCTTCGTCTTCCCTGCCTCGACCTGAGCGCGCGCCTTCTCGAACCAGTAGCAGCAGTAGTCGGCCTCGGCCGGCACGCGCTCGTCCCACAGCGTGAACAGCCCCTCGACGTAGTCGTTCGAGAGGTGCTCGCGAAGCTTGCGGACGCCGAGGAACGGCGGGTTGCTGACGATGAACTCCGCGGCTGGCCACTCCGGTTCGGAGACCACCGAGTCGGGTTGCAGGTCGAGCACCGCGTCCTTGCACTCGAAGGTCGTCATCGGCCGGAGGATCGGCTCCTGCGGGTGCCCGAAGCCGTTCTTCTTCACCCACTGCAGGTAGCCGATCCACACGGTCATCTGCGCGAGTTCGAAGGCGTACTTGTTCACCTCGATCCCGTGGAGTTGCCACGGTCCGACGCCGGGCAGGAAACCGAAGTGCGGCGCGGCGAAGACGATCACGTCCTTCTCCAGGTCCTTCAGCTTCTGGAGGGTGACGTAGAGGAAGTTGCCCGACCCGCACGCGGGATCGAGCACCGTGACGGTCTGCAGCCGACCGAGGAAGTCGCGCAGGAGCTGGGCCGCCTTCTTCGTCTTCTGCTTCGTCGGCTTCGCGTCGAGCAGCGCGGTCGCCTGGTCGCGCACGACGAGCCACTCCCGGCGCAGCGGCTCCATCACCACCGGCTCGACGATCGTTTCGATGTCCTCGCGGCTCGTGTAGTGGGCGCCGAGTTGGGTCCGCTTGTCCGGGTCCAATGCGCGCTCGAACAGCGTCCCGAAGATCGAGGCGTCCACCGCGGCCCAGTCCATCGCGGTAACACCGGCGAGCAGCGCCAGATCCTCCGGGGTCAGGTCCAGCACTTCGGTGTCGTCGAAGACGTTGCCGTCGAAGTGCGCGATGCGGTCGGCGCCGAAGTCCCCGCCGGTCGCCATCACGGCGAACAGGATCCCGACGACGATCTTAAACCGCGCCGGGTCGCGCTTGGTGTTCTCGATCACGCGCGTGAAGATCCGTTCGGGTAGCAGGCCCACGTCCTCGGCGAACAGGCAGAACACCACGCGGTCGAGGAACCGCGCCACCTTCGTCGGCCAGATCCCGCGCGACCGCAGCGCCTGTGCGATGTCGGTGATCTTGCCGGCCGCCTCCTCGGTGATCGCCTGGATGGTCTTAAAGGGCCGCAGCCGGTCGGGCTCGTGGAAGACCGCGTGCAGGATCGAGAACTGCGCGGCGTCGGCCAGGCCCGCCAGCGTCAGCTCGTGGGTCACGCTCGGCGTGTTCGGGAAGTGCGTGTGGACCAGGATCCGGTCGGTGTCGCAGACCACTAGGAGCGGCGGGTTCTCCAGCGCGCCCTGATAGAGCAGGAGCTGCCCGTAGGCCGTGGCGAGGTCGCGGTGCCGGCCTTTTTTCTCCCAGCCGAAGAAGCCTTTCTTCCAGACGTCGGCCCAACCGTCGCCGCCCGTCGCCTTCGCGGCGCCCCGCTCGAACGTGAACCAGGTGCCCTGCGGGTCCGCCGAGACCGGGTCCTGGTGTTCGACCAGACGGCACAGGTCGTTGAAGTGGGTGTGCGAGGAGGCGCGCTCGGTCAGATCAACGTGGCGCCACTTGACGATGAACTCGGCGACGGTCATGGCGCGGATTCTACGTCAAACCCGGGTGCGTGGCGTCGCAGCATTAAGGGAAGGCTCACCGGTACGGCTGACACCGATCGCGAACCCACTCGAACGCTGGGAAGTCTCCCCACGAACTGGGTCGTGGCATCGTGGCCAAGAAGCCCGGCGCCTCCGGCCCACCAGCGACTTCCGAAATCCCATCGGCGGCCGCCGGGTGTCAGGCGTCTCCCTGCACGCACCCGACACGTACAGCCGCGCGAGCCGTTCCATGCCCCTGTTCTTTCGCTCGAGGGCATGCAGGTAGTTGACCGGCTCCAAGAAAATGTGCCGTGTCGAGCATCCAGATGACGGCGGACACCTACGGGCGGTGGCTGCCGACCGGCAACAAGGACCTCGTCGATCGGCTCGACTCGGCGCGCCCCGTCGCCGGCAGGCAGGAGCAGGGGCGAGCGGTCGCCGGAGCACGCGGTGACCGATCGGTGACCGATATCGGTTCGTGCGACATCCCGGACCCGCAGGTGATTGACTCGATTGGATCGGCTCCGGAGCTCAACCCCGCCGTCCGGTTTACGCCGATTTAACACCGGCGACACGGACCGGAAACCGCCGGCGCCTAGACTGCGGGGGATGCAGCAGTGGTCGGCATCCGCGGCGCGCACCGGCGTTCCCAACCTGGTGGCCCGGCTTCGCGGCGGTGATCGCGTCGCGTACCTGGTGGCCTCTGCCGCCGGGGTCTGCGTGCTCGTGCTCACCGGGTTGCTGGCCTGGCAGCTCGTGGCCCACTCCGCGCTCTCGCGCCAGACGTTCGGCTGGGCGTTCCTGTTCACGCAGACCTGGGATCCGGTTGCCGACCAGTACGGCGCCGCGGCGTTCATCTACGGCACGCTGGTCACCTCCGGCATCGCGCTGCTCGTCGCCGTGCCGCTGGGCGTCGGCGTCTCGATCTTCCTCTCGGAACTGGCGCCGCCGAAGCTGTCGAGCGGGTGCGGCCTGCTGCTCGAGCTGCTCGCCGCGGTCCCGAGCGTCATCTATGGCCTGGTCGGCATCGCCGTGCTGGTGCCGCTGATGCGCACCTGGATCCAGCCGGCCCTGCGGACCGTCACCTCGGGCTTTCCGCTGTTCTCCGGTCCGGCCTTCGGCGTCGGGTACCTCACCGCGGGCCTCGTCCTCGCCGTGATGATCACGCCCTACATCGTCTCGGTGGGCCGCGAGGTGCTCCTCGCGGTGCCGCGCGAGCAGCGCGACGCGTCGCTGGCGCTCGGATCGACCAGGTGGGAGAGCGTCTGGCGGGTCGTGGTCCCGCACGCGCGCCCAGGGCTGCTGGGCGCCATCTTCCTGGCGCTCGGGCGCGCGCTGGGCGAGACGATGGCGGTGACGATGGTCATCGGGAACCGGCCGGAGATCGCGGCGTCGCTGTTCGCCCCCGGCTACAGCATGGCCGCCGTCATCGCGAACGAGTTCCCCGAGGCGGGCGGCGGCGTCTACCTGTCGGCGCTCGTCGAAGTCGGCCTCGTCCTGTTCGGCCTCACGATGGCGATCAACGCCGTGGCGCGGCTCCTGATCGTCGTCTCCACGCGGCAGGGGAGCCCAGCGTGACACACCGCAGCATCCGGCGGCGCGCGGTCAACGTCGTCATGCTGGGGCTGACCGCCGTCGCCACCGCGGCCAGTGTCGCGGTCCTCTTCTTCCTGCTGGGCTACCTGATCTACCAGGGCGGGTCGTCGCTCAACTGGGCGTTCTTCACGCAACTGCCGAAGCCGATGGGCGAAGCAGGCGGCGGCATGGCGAACGCGATTATGGGCAGCGGCAAGTTGCTGCTGATCGCGGCGTGCACGGGACTCCCCGTCGGGTTCCTGGCGGGCTTGTACCTCTCGGAGTTCGCCTCGCGGCCCGTGGCCGCCGTCGTGCGCTACGCGGCCGACCTGCTCAACGGCGTGCCGTCGATTGTCATCGGCATCTTCGCCTACACCCTGATCGTGCTCCGCGCGAAGCACTTCTCGGCCCTGGCGGGAGGCCTGGCGCTGGGGCTGATGATGATCCCGATCATGACGCGCGCAACCGAGGAGTTCCTGCGCGCCGTGCCCCGCGCGCTCCGGGAAGCCTCGCTGGCGCTGGGCGCCAGCCGGGTGGTGACGATCGCCCGCGTGGTGGTGCCGGCAGCTTCGCGGGGCATTCTCACCGCCGCCATGCTGGGGCTCGCGCGGGTCGCTGGCGAAACGGCGCCGCTGCTCTTCACCGCCCTCAACAACCGGTTCTGGAGCTCCGGGTTCGACCAGCCCGTCGCCTCGCTGCCGGTGATGATCTACACCTACGCCCTGTCGCCGTACGAGGACTGGCAGCGCCAGGCATGGGCCGCCGGCCTGGTGCTGCTTACGCTCGTCCTGGTCGCCAACATCGCCGCCCGGTTGCTGCTCGGGCGCCGCCGGCTGACGTCCGGCTGAACGCCCCCGCTCACGTTTCCGGCCCGCTGCTGGCTGGTCACGTCGCCTGGACCGCGCGATTCCCGGTAGTGGTCAAGTTTCGATTTCTCGCGCCTTGCGCTCCCCCGCCCGGCATGCGACACTGAGGCATGCCAAAGCGCTCAAGCACGGCCAGAGACGGGAATCAGACAGCCTTCGACGCCGTCCAGCGGGTCATTGCTTTGACGGAAGCAGCAGCGGACCGGGCGGAGAAGAACCCGGCGGCTGTGGCTTTGGGGCGGCGGGGAGGGCTGAAGGGAGGGCGGGCGCGGGCGCAACGACTTTCAGCGGCTCGCCGCCGGGAGATTGCTCAGCGGGCAGCGGCGGCTCGGTGGAAGAGAACGCAGAATCGGTAGGCGTCTCCTCCGCCGCATCTAGGAGGGGCGTATTGGATGGCGGCAGCGGAAGCTCCGCTACGTGTATCCCCTCAAGTCCCGAATCTTCCGCAAGCGCCAAGAGTACGCCGTCCGTCGAGTAGATCGTTTCCGCTCCGTTCACCTTGGCGATCGCAACAACCTGCCGGTCGACCTTGATAATCTGCCAGTCTTCAACCAAGCCCAGTTTCTTGCCACGGCCACCCCTGATGTGTCGCTTCAGCGTTGCCGCAGCTTCGATTGCCGCTCGTTGGTCGAATGGGGCAACCTCGAAATGGGCACTCTTGTTGATGTCGACGAGGTACTCAGGACTCGCAAAGGTCAGAAATCCCGAGAGCACTGGGGCCGGAATGAGAATCCTGTTTCCGGCCTGGCGAATCTGTTCGACGAGATAGCTCATGCGGTCCTGCGCGCGGTCCACCCGCTTGCCGGTCTGCGGATCGTTGGGCACTCCCTTCGCTTCTGGATGCAAGAGCAAGCAGAGCGTGTTGTTGTCAAACACAACGACCATCATCCCTCCCGCAGCTCTGCAAGCTTGGCGATGATGTCCTCGTCCATTCCGACTTTCCGCGTGATCCCTCGTAGCCTTTCAACCGTTTCAGCCAGCGGTCGAGCGTCTAGCTTGTCGAAATGCGAAATCCGAAACGACTTCATCAGCCACTGGTCGAAGGCAACAGCATCCGCGCGACGGCCCGCATGACCGGCGTGTCGAAGCCGACGATTCTCAAGCTGTTGGTGGACCTCGGCGCGGCCTGCGCAAAGTACCAGGACGAGACGATCCATGGCCTGCGTTCGCGCCGCATTCAGTGCGACGAGATTTGGGCGTTCGTTGGTGCGAAGGATAAGAACGTCCCCGCCGAGAAGCAAGGCCAGTTCGGCATCGGTTCGGTGTGGACGTGGACCGCGATCGATGCGGACACGAAGCTGATCGTATCCTGGTTCGTTGGAACGCGCGACGCGGGCGCGGCCTACACGTTCATGATGGACACGGCTCATCCCATTTCTGATAAGATCCAGCCGCTTACGGCCACGGGCCGCCCGCACGGGGCGGTGCCTGCCGGGGCGGGCGCTGGACGACGCGGGGGGAGATGTGGCCCGGTTCCGACTGATTCCACGGGAAGAGAAGTTCTACGACGATTTCGTCGCGATCGCCGACCAGTTGATGATCGGCGCACGGATGCTCGAGGAAATGCTGAGCGCCGAGCCGCCCATCTGGGACAAGGCCGAGGAGCTGAAGGAAATCGAGCACAAGTGCGATTTCCTGACGCACAACATCTACCAGCGGCTGCACCGCACGTTTGTCACGCCGATCGACCGCGAAGACATCCACGCGCTGGCCGGTTCCCTCGACGATGTGATGGACGCCATCGACGCGACGGGCGGCCTCGTCCGCACGTACAAGGTGCTGACCATCCGGCCGGGCGCACGCGAGATGGCGAAGATCATCAGCCAGGCGACCGCCGCCCTCCGGCAGGCGATCCGGAACCTCGAGTCGCGCAAGGGCGTCGCGGAGCCCCTCGTCGAGGTGAACCGCCTCGAGAACGAGGCCGACCGCATCCACCAGCAGGCCATCAGCCAGTTGTTCGAGACGGAGAAGGATCCCATCGCGCTCATCAAGTGGAAGGAGATCCTCGACTACCTGGAAGACACGACCGACTGCTGCGAAGACGTGGCCGACCTGCTCGAAGGCGTCGTGCTGAAACACGGCTAACTCGATGAGTCTCGAACTCCTCGTCGTTCTCCTGCTCGTCGCCGTCGCCCTCGCGTTCGATTTTATCAACGGCTTCCACGACGCCGCCAATTCCATCGCCACGGTCGTGTCCACCCGGGTGCTCTCGCCGGGCAAGGCCGTCATCTGGGCCGCCTTCTTCAACTTCCTCGCGGCGTTCGTGTTCGGCGAGAAGGTGGCCGAGACGATCGGCGCCGGGATGGTGGACCCGCACGTCATCACCTTCACGGTCATCTTCGCCGGCCTGTTCGGCGCGATCGTCTGGGACCTCATCACGTGGTACTTCGGGTTGCCCACCAGCTCGTCGCACGCGCTGATCGGCGGGTACGCGGGCGCGGCGGTCGCCAAGGCTGGCATGGGCGCCATCATCGTGTCCGGGTGGACCAAGACACTGGCCTTCATCGTCATCTCGCCGGCCATCGGGCTGGCGGCCGGCCTCGGCCTGATGACGGCGATCTACTGGATCTTCCAGCACACGACGCCGGTCCGCGTGGACAAGTGGTTCCGGCGGCTGCAGTTGCTCTCGGCGGGGTTCTTCAGCCTGACGCACGGCGGCAACGACGCGCAGAAAACGATGGGCATCATCGCCAACGTGCTGCTGACCGGCCACTACATCGACCATTTCTACATTCCGGTGTGGGTCATCATCTCGGCCTACGCGGCGATCGCGTGCGGAACGCTCGCGGGCGGCTGGCGCATCATCCACACCATGGGGTCGAAGATCACCAAACTGCAGCCGGTGAGCGGGTTCGCGGCCGAGACCGGGGCGGCGATCGCGGTCGCCACGGCGACGCACTTCGGCATCCCGGTCAGCACGACGCACGCGATCACCGGTTCGATTGTCGGGGTGGGATCCACCAAGCGGTTGTCAGCCGTGCGGTGGGGCGTGGCCGGGCAGATCGTCTGGGCGTGGGTGCTCACCATCCCGGCCGCGGCCGGCATCGCTGCCGCCACGTTCTACCTGCTCCGCGCGTTCGGCCTGCAGTAGACATCTTCCAGGGCCGGAGGCGTGACGATTGAAGCACGTTTCACGCGACTGCCCCGGAATCTGTCTTACCTGAACGACGCGCCGATCGACACCACCACCATCTTCATGCGCGGCGCGCGGTACACGTCCGCCTCCGGCTCGATCGGATTGATGGCGTAGAAGCGGATGTCGAAGGTGAGGGCGACCCGGTCGCGCAGGAACCACCGTCCGCCGCCGCCGTAGTTGAGCGTCTTGGTGCGCGGCGCGCGCTGGGAGTCGGGCGTGTCCGGCGTGCGGATGGCCAGGCTCGCGACGCCGATCCCGCCGCTCAGGTAGCTCCAGCCGGCGGCGCTGCCGAAGTTGATCGAGATCTGCGGCGCGGCCGCGGTGAACGTCGCCGTCGTGTCCTTGCCGGTCACCGTGCCATCGTCGGCAGTGACCGCCGAGGCGTGCGCGCGGCCGACCACGGCGGCGAAGCCCAGACCGAGCGCCATGCGCTTCCAGCGCATCACGTAGTAGTGCGCGCCCACGTCCACGCCAAGGCCAAGGCCCGGGAGCTGGTCGCCGGTCAGGCCGTAGGGATTCCCCAGCCCGTCCTCGGACGGGACTTTCGGCAGCGCCGCGCGAACATCCACGACGTAGCGGGAGATCGGCTGTTCGGTCAGTTCCTGGGCGGCGAGTGGTGCCGCCCACGCGGCGCCAAGCAGGACGACCATCGCAAGAACGCGTCGGCGCATGCAAGATCCCCCCGGTGATCGGACAGTACGGGCACAACATGTTGTGCCCGTACCGGCCTATCCCTTCGCCCCTGCATTATGATGGGAATCGGGAATTGGGAAAAGCCCGGACCATGACTGCAACCACCAACTACCGCGCCGCCGAACGCTGCCTCGCTCGCCAGGATCCGATCCTCGGCGAGATCATCCGCCGTCACGGACGGTGCGGCCTCAAGGAGGCGCAACGCGAGGATCCGTTTCAGGCTATTGTCGAGGCCATCGTGTGGCAGCAGTTGTCGGGCAAGGCGGCCGCGACGATCTTCGCGCGGTTTCTGGCGCTGTTCCCCGATGGCGCGTTTCCGCCGCCGGCCGCCATCGACGCGAAGTCCGATGCAGAGCTGCGCGCGGTCGGGTTGAGCCGGCAGAAGATCGGCTACCTGCGCGACCTGTGCGAGCGGCTGCGGACGAACACCCTCGCCCTGGATCGGCTGGAGGAGATGCCCGACGATGACGTCGTGGAGATGCTGACGCAGGTGAAGGGCATCGGCCGGTGGACCGCGGAGATGGTGCTGATGTTCCGGCTGCAGCGGCCCGACGTGCTGCCGGTGGACGATCTCGGCATCCGCAACGCGATGAAGAAGGCCTACCGGCTGCGCAAGCCCACGCCCGAACGGTTGCTCAAAATCGGCGCGCGCTGGCGCCCGTACCGGTCGATCGCCGCATGGTATCTGTGGGCCAGCCTGGAGAACGCCCCCTAGGCATCTTCCAGGGCCGGAGTCGCGGCGATTGAAGCAAGTGTCACGCACCGCCCTGGAATCTGTCTGAGGCCCCTTCGGGGCTCACCGCCGGACTGACGGTGGCCCACGAGAGCCGCGAGGCGATGAAGACCAATCGCGAGATCGGCTCGCTCGTGGTGCAGGTGGAGAAGGCGCCGGTGGGTGGGTCGCGGCCCTGCAGGGGCGGTCCCAGAACCTCGAGCGGGGGGCCGCGAACGGGTCGCCCCGCTCGCGCCGCAGGCCCGTGCGCCGTGACGAGCGCTTTTCGGGCCGAGCACGAGCGGGGCTGTTCGCGGACAGGATCCGAAGAGCCGCCTCCTACTGCACCTTGATCTTCTTCAACGCTTCCATCTCGAGCTTGACGACCGAATCGGGCAGGGGCGCGTAGCCAAGCGGTTCGGCAAGTGTCTGGCCCTCGGCCAGCGCCCATCGCATGAACTCCACCATCGTCTTTGCCGCCTTCTTGTCATTCGGGTGTTCGTAGAAGAGCAGCCAGGTGAACGACGAGATCGGGTAGGCCGTGGCGCCAGGGGCGTTGGTGATCGACACACGGAAATCGGCCGGCATCGCCGCCGCCGCGGCGGTGGCCGCCGCGGTCACGCCCTCCACCGAGGCGCGGACGAAGGCGCCGGACGCGTTCTGCACGGCGCCGTAGCTGATCCTGGTCTGAACAGCGTAGATCAGTTCGACGTATCCGATGGCGCCGGGCGTCTGCTTGACGAGCCCCGCGACGCCGGGATTCCCGGCGCCGCCGAGGCCCACGGGCCAGTTGAGCGCGGTGTTCACGCCGACGCGCTTCTTCCATTCTGGCGACACCTTGGCGAGGTAGTCCGCGAAGATGTAGGTGGTGCCGGAGCCGTCCGACCGGTGGACGACGGCGATGTCGGCGTTGGGCAGGGAGACGCCGGGATTGATCTTCGCCAGCGCCGGGTCGTTCCACTTCGTGATCTTGCCGAGGAAGATGTCGGCGAGGACCGGGCCGGTGAACTTCAGCTCCGCGGAGACGCCCGGGATGTTGTAGATGGGCACTACCGCGCCCAGCACCGTGGGCAGGTGGAGGATCCGGCCGGGCGCGGCCAGTTGCTGATCGTTGGTCATCGGGCCGTCGGTGGCGCCGAAGAACACGGTCTGCGCCGTGAGCTGGCGGATGCCGGCGCCCGAGCCGACCGCCTGGTAGTTGATCTCGACGCCGGTCTTCTTGTGGTACTCGCTGAACCACTTGGTGTAGATGGGCGCGGGGAACGTGGCGCCCGCGCCGTTGATCTGCTGCGCCTGCGCCGCAAGCGGCGCTGCGAGCACCGCGACAAGCGCGCCCGTGACCAGCGTCCGAATCATCGTCTTCATACGTTGCGACCCTTTCAGCTGCAGGGCGGGGTTTTCCGCCTCCGCGCGGCCGTGACACGTGCCGCGCTGTGGCGAGACCTCGCCGAAGTGCAACGAAGGCGGGCAGCCCCGCCGTGACGCAGGGGCCGTGAGGTCCCTGCGGGAACCGTGTCTCCTGTTCAGAACGCGATCAACCCGTGCACGAACAGCTTCTGATCGGTCGGCGAGCTGATGTTCGTGAACGTGCGCGTGTCCACGTCGAACATGAGCGCCGCGCTGGCGCTGCCCAGTTTCGGGAACCAGTACGCCAGGCCGATGATGTTGCGGTGGCGGACCTGCGCGGTCTGGGTGTCGTCGGGCGTGAAGGCGTCGTGGCGGAGCACCGCCTCGAACCCCTCGCCGAATTTCGGCGTCGCGAACACCGACCAACCGGTGCTGCGCACGCTCGTCCTGGTCGCCGACGTCTGGTCGTTCGTGCTCATGTAGTCGAACCCGACGTTGATGTATTTGTGCTCGAACATCGTGTTGAAGATGGCCCGGGTCCGTTCCGCGTTCTTCACGGAGTGGTCGGCGACGTAGAAGCCGGTCAGCCGCAGCCCTCGCAGGAAGGGGTGCATGGGCAGCGGCCGGAACGTGCCACGGATCATCAGCGCCTTCTGGTCGTTGGTCTCTGACTTCGAGTACCCCTCGCCGTTGTAGAAGCCGACGTGGAAGTCGCCGTACTTGCCCGGGAACGCCCCGTGGAACGAGACGGCCGCGTCCGACGAGGACAGGAACCCCTCGCGCTCGGCGAAGAGCGTGCCCTGCCACCGGTACCGGTAGACGCCTTCCTCGAAATCGAGGAACGGCGTCTGCTGGATGCCCAGCCGGATCCAACTCCCCTTGGGCAGCCAGTCGTCCAGGTTGATCTGCAGGAAGGCGTACTTGATGCGGAAGACCAGGCTGCCGCCTGCCGCGCTGCTCGTGCTGGTCTCACGCACGATGTCGGGCGTGATGCGGAACGCGACGATGTGCGAGATGTTGCCGGTGACGTTGATGTAGCTCCGCGCCACGTTGAACGAGCTGGGGTTGATAACGTGGCCGTCAGCATCCTTCGTGGTCGGCTTGTTGACGTAGGTGAAGTCGGTGAAGATCGTCGCCCCGACCTTGATGGACGGCGTGTCGTCGGGCGGCGTGTAGCCGGCCGCCGGCATCACCCGGGCCTCGGCTGCACGCGCCAGGAGCAGGACGCAGCACAGAGCGGCGCCAAGCGGGCGCGGGCGTCGGAAGGGACGGATCGGCACGTGAGTCACGATGCGGCGCAACGGAGCCTCCTTTTCGGTGAACCGCGACGGGTGCAAAGCGGTGTCATCTGCAGAGCAGGGTACAGCCGTCCTGTGTCCAGCGGTTTTCCGGTGTGTTACATCGGGGTTAATTGCAGGGAGGCGGAGCGTGGCAGAACCGCCCCAACGGAATCAATGAGTTCCGGGGCCAGCGCTTCGGAGAGATCGAAATCGGTCACCGATTGGTCACCACGTGCGCCCGCGACCGGTCGCGCCGAATCGAGCCGATCGATGAGGTATCTGTTGCCAGTCGGCAGCCACCGCCCGTACGTGTCCACCGTCATCTGGATGCTCGGATGCCCGAGCTGGTCCGTGATGTAGGTGATGGGGACGTCATCCTGCAGCAGCAGCGTGGCGCAGGTGTGCCGAAGGGCACGAGGTGTGAAGTGGGAAGGCAGTTCCGCCGCCTTCAGGACCGCGGCGAAGCCGGTGCGGACGCGAGTGTCCCACGTCAAGGTGGCGCAACTTCTTCACGACCAGCACTGCAGCCTGCGAAGCAACCGCAAGACCGAGGAAGGCGGCGACCACCCCGACCGGGACGCGCGGTTCCGCCATATCAACACCACGGTCAAGCGGTCGCTGGCGGCCGTGCTGCCGGTCATATCCGTCGACACCAAGAAGAAAGAACTTATCGGCCACTACCACCGCGGGCGGCCAGCAATGGCGTCAGGCACAACAGCCGGTCACGGTGAATGGGCACGATGTTCCGGACCCCGACGTGCCACGCGCCTGTCCGTACGGGATCCATGATCTGGGCCGCAACGAGGGCTTCGTGAACGTGGGCACGGACCTCGACACCGGCGCCCTTGCCGTGGCTTCCATTCGTGGGTGGCGGCGTGAGGAAGGTCGATTCTTGTATCCCCACGCGCGCACGCTGGTGATGACGGCCGATGCGCGTGGCAGCAACGGGTCGCGACCGCGACTGTGGAAAGTCGAATGACAACGGTTGGCGGATGAGACGGCGCTCGTGCTCGCGGTCTGTCATTGTCCTCCGAGCACCAGCACGTGGAACGAAACACAACTATTGACAATAGCTCAACCTGCCGTGCTAACATCCTCTTCGCTACCATAAAGGGAGGATGAAACCAGTGCCTAACCTAGACCCGGAATTGCTCCATCGCCTCGCCCAATTGGGCGCTGCGGCTCGCCTGTCGCAGTTGGAGACCGAAGTGGCCGCCATCCATGCCGCCTTCCCAGAGCTCGCTCGCGAGACGGCCAGGCCCGGACGCCGGCCAAGGCGGAAGCCTGCCGCAGCGACCGTGCCCGTGGAGACTCGAGCCGCGAAACCGAGGAAGCGCTATCGGATGTCGGCCGAGGCGAAGCGGGAGGTCAGCGAACGGATGAAGAGGTACTGGGCCGAGCGCCGGAAGGCCAAGGAGCAACCGGGCGAGCAGGCTTCTGCCGCCGTTGAAGCCGCCAACGACGCGCAGGCCCCGAAGCCTCGCGCTGCGAGACGGCGGAAGGCGGCGAAGGGCGGCAGACGAGCCAAGAGGTAGTAACGGGTGCGAGCTGGGCGTGGCCTGACCACGTCCAGCGCCCCTACGAGTCCAAGGCTCTACCAGTCTGCGTTTTCAGCCGACGTGGCGGTTGCGCTTGTCCCCACTCGCCCCTGTAGCCCCGCCGATGTGCGGCACCCGCCTTCCGACGCCGCCGGCCCCATCCGCCATACCAGCCCCACCTGCCCTGTCTTCGCGTCGATCCTCGACGCTGCATGAGCCGCTCATTCAAGTCTGGACGCCCAGGCGCGGCAGGATCCACCGGTTCAGGGCGAACCAGGCGACGAAAAACAGAACCAGGCCCAGGACGTCCATCACCGGCTCTCCAGGACGCCGAGCGCGCGCCGCAGGCGGGCGTCCGCGTCTTTGGCCACATCAATCAGATCGGCGTTGTCGCCGACGACACCGAGGGCCGCCATGGGAGCCATGGCCGCAACCACGCTCTTGGCGGGCTCGGTCTCGTAGACGATGACGTTGCACGGCAGCAACAACCCGATCTCCAGCTCCGCGGTAAGCGCGCGGTGCGCCAGGAGCGGGTTGCAGGCGCCCAGGATGACGTAGCGGCGGAAGTCCTTGTCGAGCTTCTGCTTCATCGTCTGCTTGACGTCAATGGTCGTCAGGACGCCGAAGCCTTCGGCCTTCATGGCGGCGGTCGCTTGCTCAACCGCCTGCTCGTAAGCGAGCGGCACGTTCACGCGTAGACCGTAACGGGTTTCTTCCACGGGAGACCTCACGTGGCGGGTCTGAAGACTCGCCCTACTGCCTGTCCATCATACGCCGGCGCGCGACGCGTCGCGGAGGCCGAACCAGCGCAGGAACGTCATCATCGGGCACCAGTTCGTGAACGTCGACTGGAACAGGTTGAAGCCGACGAATGCCGTGAACCACGGGAAGCGGGCATCGACCGCCAGGTCGAGGGCCACGCTCACCATCACGAAGAACCCGGCACTCAGCCGCAGCATCGGTTCGATCGTCATCTGATGTCCTTCGCCCTCAAGGATTCACGCGCGCGGCCTTTGGTTTCAGTTCAGCGGATCAGCGGCGAGGGACGAACAGCATGGGCAGGGCGCAGGAGCGCACCAGGCGTTCGGCCGAGGCGCCCAACCAGCCGGCGCGCGCCTGGCTGGCGATGACGAGCAGGCTGGCCTCGCGTTCACGCGCGAGATCCTCCTGGCATGTCGCCGCCTGGTCGGCCACCGTGCCGTTGAAGGTGCCGGCCAGGCCGGCGGCGAGCGGCCCGCGTCACCTTCGAACGCCCACGGGCCAGTCGGAGGTGACAGCGGTATACAATCGTGGGCGACCTGAACATCACTGTGACGAAATCACCGAACGCGAATCGTCCAGAGCAGCAGCCTCCGGATCGCCAGGCACGCCCGGCACGGGACGACCACGACTATGCGACGCTGCTGCGTGCGGCGCAGTCCGGCAATACGCAGGCCATGGAGCGCCTGCTCATGCGCGCGCAGGAAGTGGCGTACCGCTTCAGCCAGATGGTCTGCGGCCACGCCGACGACGCCGACGACGCGATGCAGGAGGCGCTGTTGAAGACGTACCGGTACGCGTCCCGCATCCGCGAGCCGGAAGCGTTTCGGACGTGGCTCTACCGGACGGTGAAGAACGCGTGCCTGATCGGGCGGCGTCGGCGCGTGGGCCAGCCGGCGCACCTGTTGTCGCTCGACGACATGATGCCCGGCCTGGAAGGCGAGCTGCACCGGATCGATGTGGTCGATCCGCGGCGTCGCCCCGACGAGCAGGCGCTCAACGCCGCGCTGCGCCGCCGGTTGCGCCAGGCGTTCTCGGCGTTGCCGCCGCCGTACCGGCTGGTCGTCTTCCTCCGCGAGATGGAAGGGTTGTCCACCCGGCAGGTCGCGCAGGTGGCCGGGATCTCTGAGGCGAACGTCAAGACGCGCTTGCACCGCGCGCGATTGTTCCTCCGCCAGGAGCTGGAGAAGTCATGAAGCCCGACGCCCGTTCGCGCTGCCGCGGGTTGCTCGAACGCTTGTCGCGATACGTCGATGGCGACCTGACCGCCCGCGAGCGCCGCACGGTCATGGCGCATCTGCACAGATGCCCGTGCTGCGAGCAGTTTGCCGCCAGCCTCCGCCGCACCGTGCAGGCATGCCATGAGGCCGGCCGACGTCGGCTGCCGTCCGACGTGCGCGCGCGCGCGCAGGCCCGCATCCAGGCGCTGCTGGCAGAGAAGCAGCGTGTCGAGGACATCCGGCTGAAGCGGGGAACGACATCCTGCTGAAGCCGGATCCGACGTTGCCTGAGGTTCGAAGCCCGCCCATGTATCCCATGCTCTTCCGCGTCGGCGGCTCGGCACGCGCGCGGGCTACGCGTTCGTGACGGTGACGAAGATCGTGCTGGCGCAGGTGCTGCTGACGGTGATCCTGTAGATGGCAAGGCTGAAGCCTTGCCCTATCGGAAGTCGCGGGCCTGAAGGCCCGGCGCTACGGCGGACCTGAGGATCCGCCCTACATCGGGCCGTGAAACGCGGCGAACGTCGAGTACAAGAAAGGGGCCGTGGCGGGTTCGCCGCCACGGCCCCTTTCACTCTGCCCCAAGACCCAGGGCCTAAAGCCCAAGGCCTCCTCAGACTCGCAGGCTCTGCAACACCTTCATGTAGTTCGCGCGCTCGAACGCGCCCGGATCCGGGCAGCGCTCGAGACTCATGCTGGCGCGCATCTGTTCGAGCGAGGTGTACTCGTGCTTCTCCATCCACTCGGTCAGTTCATCGACCAGCGTCCGGATGTGGCGCGGGCCGCGGGCGATGAGCGCGGAGACGATCTGGACGGCGTGCGCGCCGGCCATGACCGACTTGATGACGTCCCCCACGGTGTGGACGCCGCCCGAGACCGCGAGCGAGGCGCGCACGCGGCCCGAGAGGATCGCCAGCCACCGCAGGCGCAGGGGCAGTTCCATCGAGTCGGACAGGTGCAGCGTCGGCGCCACCTCGAGCGCCTCGACGTCGATGTCCGGCTGGTAGAAGCGGTTGAAGAGCACGAGGCCGTTGGCCCCGGCGTGATCGAGCTCCTGCGCGAAGTGCGCCAGCGACGAGAAGAACGGCGACAGCTTGACGGCCACCGGGATCGTGACCGCCTGCTTGACCAGCCGCGTCAGCTCGAGGATCCGCGTCTCGATAATCACCCCGGTCTCGGCCGGGTTGGTCGCCAGGAAGTAGACGTTCAGCTCGAGGGCGTCGGCACCCGCCTCCTGGATCAGCTTCGAGTACTGCACCCAGGTCTCGGGCTCCGTGCCGTTGATCGAGGCGATGACCGGGATGCTCACCGCCTCCTTCACGTTGCGCACGTGCCGCAGGTACTCCTCCGGCCCGAACACGAAATCGTCCGGCCGCGGAAAGTAAGACAGCGCCTCGGCGAACGACTCGCCGGTGGTCTCCATGTGGTGAATCATCCCCTGCTGCTCGCGCGTGATCTGCTCCTCGAAGAGCGAGCGGAGCACGATGGCCGAGGCGCCGGCGTCTTCCAGCCGCTTCACCCAGTCCATCTGGTCGGCCATCGGCGAGGCGCCGGGCATGAACGGGTTGAAGAGGCGAAGGCCGAGATAGGTCGTTGAGAGATCCATGTCGTGCTCCTACTCCTTGTCCGCCGGCCGCTCGGTTGCCTGGCTGTTCCCAACGGAGAGTTTCGCAAGCTGTTCGTAGATTCCGAAGCGCATCTTCACCTCGTGCTGCTCCATCTTCAGGAGGCGGCGGAACCGCTCCGGATCCTGCTGCTGCACGACGCGGAAGCGCGTCTCGTTGTTCATGTACTCGGCCACGTCGAGCTTCGGCGCCGCCGAGTCGAGCACCAGCGGGTTCTTGCCGGCGTCGAACCGCCGCGGGTCGAAGCGGTAGAGCGGCCAGTAGCCGGTGTCCACCGCCAGCTTCTGCTGGTCGAGGCCGTAGGCCAGGTCGTAGCCGTGCGCGATGCAGTGGCTGAAGGCGATGACGATGGACGGCCCCGGGAAGGAGTCGGCCTCGATCAGGGCCTTCACCGTCTGCGCGTCCTTGGCGCCGAACGCCACGTGGGCGACGTAGACGCTGTTGTAGGCCATGGCGATCAAGCCGAGGTCCTTCTTCGGCAGCGCCTTGCCGGCCATCGCGAACTTGGCCGAGGCGCCAATCGGGGTCGCCTTCGACTGCTGGCCGCCGGTATTCGAGTAGACCTCGGTGTCGAGGACCAGAATGTTGACATCCTTGCCCATGGCCATGACGTGGTCGAGGCCGCCGTAGCCGATGTCGTACGCCCAGCCGTCGCCGCCCACGGTCCACACGCTCTTCTTCACGAGGTAGTCGGCCAGGTAGCCGAGCCACGCGGCTTCGGGCGTCTTGATCGTGGCCAGCTTCTGCTTGAGCGACTCGACGCGCACGCGCTGCGCGGAGATGCCGGCCTCGGTGGTCTGGTCGGCCTTGACGAGGCCGTCCACCAGCGACTCGCCCAGCAGGCCGGCCATCTTCACCAGCATCTCGCCCGCCTGCTCGGCGTGCTTGTCGATGGCGAGCCGCATGCCGAAGCCGAACTCCGCGTTGTCCTCGAACAGCGAGTTCGACCACGCCGGGCCGCGGCCGTCACGGTTGACCGCGTAGGGCGTCGTCGGCAGGTTGCCGCCGTAGATCGACGAGCAGCCGGTGGCGTTGGCGATGACCATCCGGTCGCCGAACAACTGCGTGATCAGCTTGACGTAGGGCGTCTCGCCGCACGCCGCGCAGGCGCCGGAGTACTCGAACAGCGGCTGGAAGAACTGGCTGCCCTTGACGTCGGCCTTGACCCTGGTGCGATCCGGGTCGGGCAGCGCGAGGAAGAACGTGTAGTTCTCGGCCTCGGGCTCGCGCAGCGGGCGCTGCGGCGCCATGTCCAGCGACTTGTGCTTCGGGTTCGACTTGTCCTTGGCGGGGCAGACCATCGCGCAGAGCGTGCAGCCAGTGCAGTCCTCGGGCGCCACCTGGATGGTGTACTTCATCCCCTTGAACTCGCCGCCCTTGAAGTCCACGGCTTTGAAGGTGGCCGGGGCGCCGGCGAGGGCGGAGGGGTCGAACACCTTCGCGCGAATCGCGGCGTGCGGGCAGACCAGCGCGCACTTGTTGCACTGGATGCAGATGGCCGGGTCCCACACCGGGATGTCGAGCGCAATGTTGCGCTTCTCCCACTGCGCGGTGGCCGTCGGCCACGTGCCGTCCACCGGGAACGCGCTCACCGGGAGGAGGTCGCCCTTGTTGGCCAGCATCACCGCGGTGACGCGCTGCAGGAAGTCCGGCGCCTCCGGCGAGACGACCGGCGGCATGGCTCGCTTCGCGGTGAGTGCGGGAGGCACCTTCACCTCGTGGAGGTTGGCCAGCGTCTGATCGACGGCCGCGAAGTTCTGCCGGACGACGTCCTCGCCGCGCTTGCCGTAAGTCTTCTCGATCGCCTTCTTAATCTGCTCGATGGCCTCCTCGCGCGGCAGCACACCGGAGATCGCGAAAAAACAGGTCTGCATGATGGTGTTGATCCGCGTCCCCATCTCTGTGTCTTTGGCGACCTTGTAGGCGTCGATCACGCAGAACTTGAGCTGCTTGTCGAGAATCTGCTGCTGCACCTCACGCGGCAGGTCGTCGAACGCCTCCTCGGGGCCGAACGGGCTGTTGAGGAGGAAGGTGGCGCCCTTCTGCGCGTACTCGAGGACGTCGTAGCGATCGAGGAACACGTACTGGTGGCAGGCGACGAAGCTGGCGCGCCGCACCAGGTAGGACGACCGGATCGGCTTGGGCCCGAAGCGCAGGTGCGAGATGGTCACCGCGCCCGACTTCTTCGAGTCGTACACGAAGTAGCCGTTGCCGTAGTTCTCGGTCTCCTCGCAGATGATCTTGATCGAGTTCTTGTTCGCCCCGACCGTGCCGTCGGCGCCCAGGCCGAAGAACACGGCGCGCACGACCTCGTCCGGCTCGATGTCGAAGTCCGCGTCCACCGGCAGCGACAGGTGCGTCACGTCGTCCACGATGCCGACGGTGAAGTGGTTCTTCGGCTTCGCGGCCGACAGGTTGTCGTAGACGGCCTTGGCCATCGCCGGCGTGTATTCCCTCGACGACAGGCCGTAGCGGCCGCCGACCACCTGCGGGGTCTTCGCGAACGGCGCGATCCCCTCGGTTTCGGCTTCACGCAGCGCCGTCACGACGTCCAGGTAGAGCGGCTCGCCCAGCGCGCCCGGCTCCTTCGTGCGATCGAGCACCGCGATCCGCTGGGTCGTCTTCGGCAGCGCCGCGATGAAGGGCGCCAGCGAGAACGGGCGATAGAGACGGACCTTGAGCAGGCCGACCTTCTCGCCGCGCGCCACCATCCACTCGACCAGTTCGTGCGTCACCTCGGCGCCCGAGCCCATCACGACGATGACGCGCTCGGCCTCGGGATGGCCGACGTAGTCGAACAGGTGGTACTGGCGTCCCACGAGGCCGGCGAACTTGTCCATCGTCGCCTGCACCATCGCCGGGGCCGCGTCGTAGAAGCCGTTGCAGGCCTCGCGCGCCTGGAAGAAGGCGTCGGGGTTCTGCGCGGTCCCGCGAATGACCGGGCGGTCGGGCGTCAGCGCGCGCGTGCGGTGGGCGGCAATCAGGTGCTCGTCCATCATCGCGCGCAGATCCTCGTCGGTCAGTTGCTCGATCTTCGCGACCTCGTGCGAAGTGCGGAAGCCGTCGAAGAAGTGCAGGAACGGCACCCGGGTGTCCAGCGTCGCGGCGTGCGCGACGCACGCCAGATCGTGGGCTTCCTGCACCGAGCCGGACGCCAGCAGCGCGAACCCCGTCTGGCGGCACGCCATCACGTCGGAGTGGTCGCCGAAGATCGACAGCGCGTGCGTCGCGACGCACCGCGCCGAGACGTGCATGGCGAACGCGGTGAGCTCGCCCGCGATCTTGTACATGTTGGGGATCATGAGCAGCAAGCCCTGCGACGCCGTGAAGGTCGTCGTCAGCGCGCCCGCCTGGAGCGCGCCGTGGACGGCGCCGGCCGCGCCGCCTTCCGACTGCATCTCGGTGACCGTGGGCACCGTTCCCCAGATGTTCTTCTTGCCCTTGGCCGACCATTCATCCGCCCACTCGCCCATGTTGGACGACGGCGTGATGGGGTAGATGGCGATCACTTCGTTGACCCGGTGAGCCACCGAGGCGACGGCTTCGTTGCCATCAATGCTGATGCGAGGACGTGTCATATGAGTGCTTTCTCCGATTGGCAGCTGAACCCTTCGACTGAACCCGTCCGTGGGCTCAGGGCTGGCTGAACGCACGGACCCGGGACGTGCGCCGCCCCAGGCATGAGGAGCAACCTCCGTACCGACCGCCACGCTCCCGGGGCACCGAGGATGTCGGGCAAGGGGAGATCAGCGGGCACAACGGTTACCGGGCACCCGGCAACTCAGGCGGAATGAGATGGACGACTGTTCGCGGTCTCTTGAGGGGACTCGGCCGCATAGTAGAACCGATCGCGCATTTTATTACACGCGGCCGGTACGATCTAGTCCCTCAGGCAGTCCGTGGTGAAAGTCCGGCGTCAACACCGAGACCGGCGAGGCGCCCGACTCCTACGCAGGCAGGGCCACCAGCGTGCGGTCGGCGAACCTCTGCGTGGCGAGCACCGCCCGGGCGGGCTCGACCAGCAGTCGCAGCGCGTAACCGTCGGGGAGACCCGTGGTCGGCGACACGGCACCGACGCGGTAAACCGCCGACAGCACCTTGCCCTGCTTCAGCGCGTCGGGCAGGTACTCGAAGCCGCGCATGGACCGATCGAGCTGGAGGTAGACGAGACGGTGCACCGGAATGGGCGAGCCGCTCAGGCACTCGACGAAGACGCCCTGGTCGCCCACGTTGCGGGTGACCACGGTCGTGAACCGCGGCGTCCCCCGGTGGTCCCGCCAGATGATGCGACCGGGGATGGCCATCTGCTTGCGGCCCCCGACGCGGTGGTTCTGGACAAGGCGAGCGGCTTCGAGCTGGCTGATGGTCTTGAAGTTCGGTCTCACGGCCCCACCCCTGGAAGTTCGGGTGATCCCCTTCGGATCGCCCTTGCCAATGCCAGAGTGACTATCAAGGTCCGCACCGACACCTCGTCCAGATGGGAACCTGGTATCCAATCAGCTTTAAGTTGTAGATAATATGTAACTTATAGTCACGTTACAAACCTGGAGCCGCTGGGGAATGTGGATACTCTGTATCCAGGAACCCCCCTTTTGTGATTACTTGGTATCCATGAGTGCCCCGGGTCAGAAGACCCGGAGCCTACAGGTGGAAGACCGTGAAATGGGGTCGGGAGTAATTTCGAGAAGAGGCGGAGGGAAACTACAGAAACGTAATCCGATCTGCCACGGGTTCGAAATTACTCCCGACCCCTTTTCCCTTTTCAGGACCCCGCAAGGGCGTCGAGGCCCAGACGGCGCAGCTTCAGATACAGGCCCCGGCGGGTCAGGCCCAGCACGCGGGCCGTCTCGGAGATGTTCCCGGCGGTCCGTTCCATGGCGCTGCGGATCATGTCCTTCTCGAGGCGCTCCACCGCGACGCCCAGCGTCATCGACCCGTGGCCGCGTCCAGACCCCGTGCCGCCGCTCCGGGCGGACGTCAGGTCCGGCGACAGGTGCTCTGCGCCGATCGTGCTCTCCGCGAGGCTCATCGCCACCGCGCGCTGGATCTCGTTGCGCAGTTGCCGCACGTTGCCCGGCCACCAGTACTGCGAGAACAACTCCAGCACCTCGGACGCGAGCTGCACGCCCGGCTTTGCCAGTCGCTCGCACGCCTCGCGCAGGAACAACGCGCTCAGGTGCGGAATCTCCTCGCGTCGCTCGCGCAGCGGCGGAACGTGGATGCGGATCACCGACAGCCGGTAGTAGAGATCCTCGCGGAAGCGGCCCTCGGCGACGCGCTGCTCCAGATCGGCGTTGGTCGCGGCGATGACGCGCACGTCCACCCGTTGCGGACGCGTCTCGCCGACCGGCATGATCTCGCCTTCTTCCAGGAACCGCAGCAGCTTCGGCTGGATCTCCAGCGGGACGTCCCCGATCTCGTCGAGGAACAGCGTGCCGCCGGCCGCGGTGCGGACCAGGCCCGGCTGGTCGGTCATCGCGCCGGTGAAGCTCCCGCGCCGGTGGCCGAACAACTGGCTGTCGGCGAGGTCGCGCGTCGTCGTCGTGCAGTTGTAGGGGAGGAACACGCCCGCCGCGCGCGTGGATCCGATGTGAATCGCCCGCGCCACCAGTTCCTTGCCGGTCCCGCTCTCGCCGGTGACGAGCACGTTGAGGTCGTTGCCCTGGAGCCGCTGGATCTGTTCGACGACGCGCGCCATCGCCGCGCTCGCGCAGATGAACCCCGGCATCAGCGCCTCGAGGGACCGTTCGCCTTCGAGCGTCGTCGCCTGGACGGGGCGTTGCCGCGCGGTGCACAACTGGAAGCCCTGGCCGGCGACGGTGGCGATCAGGCGGAGACGCCGGGCCTCCGGATGGCCGATGGGCCTCGGCGTGGCCACCGCCGCGAACCGCACGCCTTCGTGGCTCCGGCCGAGCGACTCGACGACGATGGTGCCGTGACCGTAGGCGTGCCCCTTGAGCGCGGACGTCGCGAGGCTCACGGCCGCCTCCGCGTCGCATCCCGCCTGCGCGAGCACGCGCACGGCGTCCCCGTCCTGCTGCAGGAACACGACGGCGGCGTCGCCCGACGCCGACTCGACCAGCGCGGCGGCGGTTTCGAGGGCGAGGAGATCGGGCAGGGCGGACGCGTCCACCAGGCGGCGCACGACGATGTCGTCGGCATCCGCGGGGGAGCCGACGTATTCGCCCGTGGTCTGCGGCGGCGGGATGGCGCCGACCGAGCGGGCGGCGGCGAGGTCGGGCAGGGCGCCAAGAGCCTCGAAGATGGCGACGGCCTGCCCGGCGTGCCGCGTGGCCACCGAACGCGCCCCGGCGCGCGCCACCAGCCTGGCGAGCGCGAGGTGACTGAGGCCGGCCTGGTGGCGTTCGCCCAGCAACTGGAACACGCTGACGCTCTGCGCGATGTCGTGGTACGCCTCGGTCGTGCGATTGCGGCTGATGGCGACCTGCGCACGCAGCCGCAGGAACTCGCCCCAGGCGCCGGGCATCAGCGCCCGGTCGAGCCGGGGCGCGATGGTCGCCACGCGGGCCTCGGCCTCGGATGTGCGGCCCGCGGCCAGGAGCGTCTCGCTGGCGATGAGGTCGGCCTGCAGGACGTCGGTGGGCGGGACGCCCTGCGCGTGCGCGATCTCGTCGGCCTGCGCCAACGCGCCGACGACGTCGCCGCGCCGGAGCGCAAGCCGGGCGCCGTTGGCCCGCACGCCCCACTCGTACCAGCGGCTCGCGTGGCCGCCGAAGCCGCCGTACGCCTCCGATGCCTGCGCGAGCGCCGCTTCGGCCGCCTCGTAGTCGCCGCGAATCAGGTGAATCTGGCCCAGCGAGTCGTGCACCGCGCCGGTCGTCTCGTGGAACTGCACGGCGCTGCGGACCGAGAGCGCCCGGTGCAGCAGTTGCTCGGCGCGCGCGAGTTCGCCCAGACGCACGCAGATCTGGCCGAGCGTGGCCAGGGCGACGGCGAGGCCGTGCAGCGATCCCGCGCTCTCGTGCAGCTTGACGCTCCGCTCGGCCAGCGTCAGCGCCTGGTCGTGCCGGTGCCGCATCAGGGCGACGTTCGCCTGGTTGCCGCAGATGATCGCCAGCACGTCGTCGGCCTGGATCAGCGCGGCGAGGTGCTCGGCCTGGCGGAGCGCGGAGGTGGCCTCGTCGAAGCGGTTCGACTGCGCGAGGACGACGCCGAGCAGCGAGTGGGTGAGCGCGAGGTGCCGGCGGTCGCCGGCGGCGTGCAGCGCGGAGGAGGCGCGCGTGATGTGCTCGTGGACGATGCCGAGCTCGCCGACCTGCTTGTAGCAGAGGCCGAGTTCGTACTGGACGAGGCCGATCGCCCGCGAGTCGTGCGCGGCCTCCGCCTGCCTGAGCGCGCGTCCGAGCAGCGCGATGGCGCGCGACTGCTCGCCGCGGGCGAAGGCGATCTGCGCGTGCAAGCGCCACAGCGCGGCGAGGCGGACCGGCTCGACCCGTTCGCGCATCAGGTCGGGCGGGCGCCCGAGCGCCGCGCTCGCCTGGTCGATCTCGTCCTGCAGCACCCAGGCTTCGGCGAGCGCGCAGCGCATGGCCAGCTCGTCGTCGCGCCGCAGGCCCGGGGCCCGCATGGCCTGCGTCAGCCACTGCACGGCCTCGGCGCCGCGGCCGCGCTGCAGCGCCGAGCGCGCGCGGTTGAACGCCGTTTGATGTTCGCCGGTCACCGGCAGAGTATAACGCGGGAAATCATCGGACGGATGCCGCGCCGCCGCTTACCGCGGAGAACCTGCCGGGACTGCAGCCTCCGCACGCAGGTCCGCGGATCGGCGCGGTGTGCCGCGTTGCGGTATCCTGTTCCGCATGGCTCGTGGCTGGGAAAGCAAGGCGGTGGAGGCGCAGCAGGAGATGCGCGACCTCCTGCGCAAGAGGTCGCCGGCGCCGCCGTCAGCCGGCGAGCGCGCGCGGCTGGAGCGGCGGCGGACGCTGGAACTGGCGCTGGCGCGCACGCGGGCGGATCTCGACGCCTCCTCGTCGCCGGCACATCGCCGGATGCTGGAGCAGGCGCTGCGGGACCTCGAGGTGGCGTGGGCGCGGACGTGAAGGCCCCCCTTTCCGCCAAGGTTGAACGTGCTATCATCACCTATTCCGGCTCGCCGCTGACCGTCAAGGGGAGTGGAGCGCGATGGATTTGTCGACCTACAAAGAGGCCTTGCTGCGCAAGCGCGGCGAGATCCTGGCGACCGGCGGCATCAAGCCGTTGCAACCGGATAACAACAGCCGGCAAGGCGACCTCGCCGATCAGGCGAGCGGCAACAACGAAGTCCATATCCAGCTGAGGCTCAAACAGACCGACGCGAAGATCCTCCAGGCGATCGAAGAAGCGTTGTGGCGGATCGAGAAGGGGACCTACGGCGTGTGCCGCGACTGCGGCGAGGCGATCGCCCCGGCGCGGCTGAACGCGATCCCCTGGACGCGCGTCTGCATCTCGTGCAAGGAGAAGCAGAGTTCGTGAAGCCCCAGGCCCTCATCGACCTGCTCAGGGAGTTCACGGCTGCGAAGCTGGGCCTGAAGCGCCGGCACGAGGCGGCGGCGCGGCGGGTTGGGACCTACGATTTCAACAACACCTACCAGTACGTGATCGCCCGCGAGGAGTCGCACCTTGATTGGCTCTGCCGCGCGATTCGTGATCTCGGCGCAGAGCCGCCAGCCGACGCCGCGGCGCTTCCCGAGCCGGCGGGCGGCAAGGGCGCCGACGCGCAGGCGACCGTCCTGGCCGACGACGCGCGGATGGTGCAAGCGTTCCTGGACCGCTGGCAGGGCCCTGCCGGGCAGGTGACCGACTCGCGGCAGAAGCTGATGCTGCGCATCATCCTCGGCGAGATGCTGGAGCAGAAGCGCTTCTTCGACCAGGCCGTCGCCGGCCGGCTCGATCTGCTCGGGCGCCGCACGGGCCCAAACGAGGCCAGCGGCTCGGTGCTGGCCACGCGCTGGGTAGAGTAGGGCCGCGCGCCCAGCGCCCGGGGGCTGCCCGCCTTCGTTGCACTTCGGCGAGGCTTCGCCATAGCGCGGCAGTGCGCCACGGCCGCGCGGAGGCGGGAAGCCCCCGGGGCCACAGGTCGTTCTCAGACCTTCGGCCCTTCGTGACCTTCGGACCTTCGTGATCACATCCGTCGCCCTCGCCCTCGGCAGCAACATCGGCGATCGCGAG